>Ga0075444_10001253_pt1 | contig 15476 bp, 21 predicted proteins | sample CoawatmetaG01DNA_FD_76836 | JGI IMG/M metagenome (GOLD analysis project Ga0075444, IMG submission 76836) | Marine microbial communities from the West Antarctic Peninsula - Coastal water metaG017-DNA | ecosystem: Environmental > Aquatic > Marine > Coastal | place: Atlantic Ocean: West Antarctic... | reverse complement strand
TCATTGTTCTTCTCCCAATCCGGCAGCAAGTATGTAGTGCTGCGCAAGTTCTCTATAGTTAATGCCGCTCATCACTGACGATATCAGATCAGATGCTAGCCCGTGTGACCCGTCAATGTGTTCAACCATTGCGTCTTCAACGCACAGCATGATGTACTCATGTGTAATAAGTTCACCATCATCTGCTCGTTGGTTGAGATAATCTCCAAGCCATATGTTTACGAGCCATGTTTCATGGTTGCTCCATCCATTGTAACTCATTGTTCTTCCTCTTTCTTTCTAAAACTTTTGCGAAATAAACTAATCTTATGACCTAGACAGAGTTTAATTCCTTTTTGATTTTCAATTTAACATTTCATTGGTCAGGTTATCATTTAATCCTCGCGCTTATTGACCACTATATTCCCTACGCCTCTCCCGTTTTGGCGATACGCGTGACCCGCACACGTCAGAAAGGGAGAGCTTGCGCCCTCCCCTCTTGAGTTACGACTCGCGTAGCTTGCGAACCCGCTCAAGTATTGCGTTCTTGCTTTGCGCCTTTGGCGATATGCCTGACTTGACGTATGGTTTCCACTGCTCGCCGCGTATGCCTAAGTACGCCGCCTTGATTATTGCGCCGTACTCCCGAAGCGTTGGTATCTGTACCCCCTTGAGTCTCTCGATGTCTGTTGCTACGCGGTTAAGGCTATATACCTCGTTGTCGCTGCCCCTAAACGTTGCCTCTAGTTGGTCCATCTGCGTAAAGAGTTTCGTTATGCGATCGGCAGCGCCATCCATCATCCAGTTGCTGTTGTTACAGAGGTTGCCAAGCGCTGACTTCTGTTGAAATTCTAGGTCGTTAGTCGTGGTGACTAGCCCGTTGTGATCTTCGTGACTCGTTCCTGATTCGTAGAACGATGCGGCTATGATTGCTACCGCTTCGGCTAGCTCCTCAGGCGATACCCCTTTATCGCAGTGGCGTTGGTATGCATCAGCTGCCGTTACTTCTACGTTTAGCCGACGGCTTGTATCGTCGAACTCGTTAGCCGCTGCGTACTCTGTTGCGTTGATGCTTGTTATTGAGTTGGTCATTGTCTTCTCCACTTGGTGTTATGGTCGAGGCTCTTGCGTCCCCGACCTATTGTTTAGAATGAGATTTCGTCACTGTTCATGTTTACGCATCGTAGTACTCATATGTAACATCGCGGTCCCATGGTATGATTAGGTCCGCATCTCTATAAGAACGTTCGCACTCGGCACGGGAGTGGTATCCTTTCCACTCGTTTACGACTTTGCCGTCTTTGGAGAATACTAACTTCCATAGTTTATAGTCTTCAGTCATGTGTGTTACCTCTTGGTTTGTTAGAATGTGATGTCGTTACTGTTCAGTGATTCTTCCACTCGAATCAGCTCATGCATTGCCTGATAGATGTCGGCTTCGCTTTCTAGCGCGTGATCTATGTCCATCAAGTTGTCCTGATAGTTATCTACGTCCATTGTATATTTACTTGTCATTTTCTTTTCCTTTCTAATGTTACCTCTGTAACAACACGCTACAGCAGCAGACGCGACTCCAGAGGAACCCGTCTTAGCGGAAAGACGGAAACTGGGAAAAAGGTTGCAGTCCACGCCCCGTAGCCCGCAGGGTCGTCATTGTTTCATTGCGAGTATAACAAAGAGGCTGACACAATTGGTTATGCTCACCTTCACAAAGGGGAGGATAAGGAATTGTTGCGGTCACGGGCAACGAGCACAAGCAGCAGACGCAATGAAAGAATTACGAGGGCTTTACGGAAACTCTTTTCTCCCAGTATCATCACTCGAGCAAGTGGGTCCACGTCTGGATGTCGTGTGTGTGTGTCTGGTTTATAGCTTGGTGAACCGATGATGGCGGTAGGTTGATGCAAGTGAAGGCCATGATGGCAACCTCTCCGCTTTCTTGCGATAGCCGAGGAACGAGGGGACGATAGAAGCCCGAAGGGTGGAGACTTTAGGCTCCATGCTCTTGCACGATAGCGCGGTAATCCGCCCATACTAAGGTTTGATGTACCATTGTACGTTGACACAGGGGCATTAGAGGGTGCTATGAATGGGGGAGAGGGTAAGGGTGAGGGGGAGCGAGAGGAGAATAGATGAGTAACGTAGCATTAAGAAAGCTTACCAAGCGACAGAGTGCTTTGGTTGAAGCGTATGTAGCAAACGGTGGCAATGTCACAAAGGCTGCACAGGAAGCTGGATACGCAGCAGGCGACAGCGGAAGAGTCACAGCACAGAAGAGTATGAAGCTACCCCATGTGCAGCAGTACATGATGGTGGTAGTCGCAGAACAGTTCAGTAGATATGCACCTGCAGCCGTGCACCAGTTGGCAGGACTCTCCAAGGGTGCCAAGTCTGAGTACGTGCAGCTTGAGGCGAGCAAGGATTTGCTAGACAGAGCAGGCTTCAAGCCGATAGACCGCAGTCAGGTGCAACTCGCAGGGGATATCAAGGTTTCAATTGACCTTGGGTAAGGTGGGGGGGGTCAAAACTAGGGCCACCCTATGTGGTTACTGGTCCCTCACACACATGATTGGTGAAAAAAGCCCGAAGCTGTAAAAATGTTTTTGGTTTATAAGGCTCGATGAAAGGGATAGGTACATGGCTAGATTTGGTGATAAGGTTCCAGAGGTTAGTCCGGTGAATACGGATAACTCTAACGCTAAGAAGGCGTTGGTTAGCACTGGTTTCAAGAAGGAGGCTCTAGATGTGCGGAAAGAAGAAGAGTAGTGAGAGTGCTGAGTCTATCTATCAGCGAACGAAGGATGACACCCCACTGAATCCCTTGGCCGATTTGAATACTGACATTGGTGGTGACACTTATGCCCCTAGTCGCAGTCAATCACTTCGTAATGTGGCAAAGCCTATGGGTGGCCGAGCGCGTTCATTGCTGATGCCTTACGGTATTAACTAATGGCTAGTGCTGCATGGACTCGCAAAGAGGGTAAGAACCCCAAGGGTGGCCTTAATGCTAAGGGCCGCGCGAGTTATAAGAAGGGGACATTGCTTGCCCCTGTTAAGAGCGGGGACAACCCTCGTCGCGCTTCCTTCTTAGCCCGTATGGGTGGAATGAAGGGGCCGGAACGTGATGCCAAGGGTAAGCCGACTCGCTTACTTCTAAGCCTAAAGGCATGGGGCGCTTCGTCGAAGGCTGACGCTAAGTCTAAGTCAGCAGCAATTAGTAAAAGGAATAAGTCTAATGGCTAAAGGGCTGTACGCAAACATGAACGCTCGAAAGAAGAAGGGGACTAGCCGATCAAAGGCCAAGTCCACTGTGAGTGACAAGGCTTATTCCAACATGAAAGCAGGCTTTCCCAAGGGGAAGAAAACCTTACTCAAGGAGAATAAGTAATGGCATGGACCTATAAGAGTGGAGAACCTTATGTGGGCGATACGCATGAGCATATGGGTACTCACTTTACTGGCAAGACACGTATGCAGGGCTTTAAGCCTTTAGTTTACGTTAAGGAAGCGCCAACCCAGAACAAGCCTCGACGTGTTCGCCCCACTCCCTTTAAGAAAGTTAATCCAGATGGCTAAGAAGAACAAAACAATGCTTAACTCTTCTAAGCCTGAGACATTGGATGAAGAGTACCAGCGGCTAGAGGACGAAATGGATGATGTGCCTGCTGATTACAGCATCTTCACTAAGATTCGCCGAAAGGTTCGCAGCCTGTTGCAGCTACCAGAGTCAAATGGTGGGGTTACGTCGCGCCGACGCCTTAATCTAGAGCGCCGCATGGATGAGATTGAAGAAGAGATGCGGAAGTAATGAGTTTCCTCAATACCCTTTCTCAGCCTGAGCGAGATGCCCTCAGACGGGTGGTGCAGGTAGTTCATATGAAGCACCATCCCAAGGATTTTGTAAACGAATACGAGATTGATAAGCTGATTGAGGCCATTGGGCCGGAGATTGCTTCTCGAATGATCCGTACTGGAATTGATTATGGGATTGCTGACAAGTGACAGACTTTGCTTACAAGCCTGACGGGGCCGTTGTTAAAGCCTTTATGAAAGACGATACATTCTTTCGTGGCATCCGCGGCCCCGTTGGTTCCGGTAAGTCTGTCTCCTGTTGCGTTGAGATATTCCGCCGCGCCCTTGCTCAAGAGCCGAATAGCAAAGGGATGCGTAGAAGCAGATGGGCAATCATCCGCAACACCAATCCCCAGCTAAAGACCACAACCATTAAGACGTGGCTTGACTGGTTTCCAGAGGAAGACTGGGGCAAATTCACTTGGTCTGTTCCCTATACCCACATGATCCGCAAGGGAGACCTAGAGCTAGAGGTTTTATTCTTAGCACTTGATCGGCCAGAGGACGTAAAGAAGCTCTTGTCGCTAGAGCTTACAGGTATCTGGGTTAATGAGGCCCGCGAAATTCCGAAATCTATTATCGATGCTTGCACCATGCGTGTCGGCCGCTTTCCTTCTATGCGGGATGGGGGCGCTACGTGGACTGGCGTAATCGCAGACACTAACGCCCCAGAGGAAGACCACTGGTGGCCGATTATGTCCGGTGAAGTTCCTGTTCCCGACCATATTCCGCGAGAACAGGCTAAGATGCTGGTCAAGCCGGACAACTGGTCGTTCTATACGCAGCCTGCTGGTATGATCGCCAAGCTGGACGCTGATGGAGAGATTGACGATTATGTGCCTAACGATGTGGCTGAGAACCGTGAGTTCATGCGGGCGGATTATTACTCGAACCTCATTCGAGGTAAGACTAAGAGCTGGATTGATGTTTATGTGATGAACAAGCTAGGCTCGATTCAAGAGGGTAAGCCTATTTATCAAATGTTTGCACCAGATGTCCACGTTGCTAAGGAAGAGATACCTGTCGCGGCGGGCGCTCCGCTTTATGTTGGCATTGACTTTGGCCTAACGCCCGCAGCCACTCTTGGGCAGAAGGTTCGTGGTCGATGGTTTATTCAATCTGAGCTTGTTGCCTTTGATATGGGGATTGTAAGGTTTGCAGAAGTATTGCGTGAGGAAATTGCTACTCGGTTTGCTAGTACCTCTGAGGTGTTTATATACGGCGATCCTGCTGGTGATTTTCGTGCGCAAACGGATGAATCCACACCGTTCCATATCCTTCGAGGCGCTGGTTTGCGGGCATTCCCCGCGCCATCTAACTCCGTTGACCTTCGCCTTGAATCTGTTGCCACTCAATTGCAGAAAATGATTGAAGGTAAGTCTGCGTTCCTGATTGACCCGCGATGCCAGCAACTAATCAAGGGCTTTGAGGGTGGATACCAGTATCGGCGCATGGAAGTTTCCGGCGAGCGGTACGCTGACAAGCCAGACAAGAATATGTTTTCCCACGTTCACGATGCACTTCAGTACATGATGCTTGGTGCGGGTGAGGGACGTGCGTTAATGAATAGTCAGAAGCCAGCTAGCGCTACCGTAGCCAAGAGCGACTTTAATGTATTCAATCGGAGCGCTAGGCCCAAGCGCAAGCAAGGGTTATGGTCCCGAATGTGAATTGTGCATTGTGGTTTTCCACATATCATGCAACCGAGTGGTAAATCAAAGGAGAATAAGATGTGTGGACGTAAGAAGAAGAAAGCCGCAGCCCCAGCCGCCGTAACACCAGCGCCAGCGCCAGCGCCAGCGCCAACACCAGCAGCTTCGGCCGCAAGTGATCGCATCGAGGCTGACGTTGCAAAGAACGATGAGGTCGTGAAGAAGTCAGAAAAGAAGCGCGACAATATTAGCGAGGCGCTAAGTGAGCGAACCATTAAGACTGGCACACGCGGTGGCCGAGGTCGCCGTTCACTATTTAGCTCGTCCTCTGGCGGCGGATTCTTGGGTCGGTTCGGCTAATGGAAAAGATTGCAAAGCAGTACCTCAAGAAATACGAGAAAGCTAAGACCTTTCGTGAGAATTGGATTCCACTGTTTGAGGAGTGTTATGAATACGCGCTTCCTCAGCGGGAAAGCTTCTACGCAGAGACCGCAGGCCAGCGTCGGGATGACAAAATCTTTGACGAGACCGCTGTTGTCGGCGTTCAAGAGTTTGCTAGTCGCTTGCAGTCTGGGCTTGTTCCTAACTTCGCACGATGGGCTGACCTTATGTCCGGCAGCGAGGTTCCGCCTGAGCAGCGTGAGAAGGTAGACAACGAGCTTGATGAAGTTACCGAGTACGTGTTTGAAATCCTGCAAAACTCTAACTTTAGCCAAGAGGTACATGAATCATTTATGGACTTGGCCGTAGGTACAGGTGTTTTGTGCGTTGAAGAAGGTGATGCCCGCAATCCGGTCAACTTCTCTGCCATTCCTTTGCCTCATGTGGTGTTGGATACTGGCCCCGATGACAAGATTGACCACGTTTACCGTGAGCGTAAGAATGTAAAGTTCGACCACCTGTCATTGATGTACCCAAACTCTACCTTTGACGAAAAAGTAACCCGTCAGATGGGTATGGAGCGCACAACTACCGTGCTTGAGGTCGTTTGCCGTGACTACAGCAAGAAAAACGAGGAGGCTTATCTTAGCTATGCCTTCTGCATGGAGACTGAGACAGTTCTTCACTCCAAAACTATGAGCGGCAATGGGTCTAATCCATTTATTTGCTTCCGTTGGTCTAAGTGTGCGGGCGAAATCTATGGTCGTGGCCCGCTAATCAACGCACTATCCGCGATCAAGACTACGAATCTTACTATTGAGATGATTCTTGAGAATGCACAGATGTCTATCTCTGGAATCTACCAGATGGAAGACGATGGAGTGATTAACCCCGATACAATTCAGCTTGTTCCAGGGTCTATTATTCCAAAAGCTATGGGTTCCTCTGGCTTGCAGCCCATTCGGGCCGCGGGTAACTTTGATGTGGCCCAACTTGTCCTGTCAGACATGCGGTTGAACATTAAGAAGGCACTATACAACGACATGCTGGGGAATCCTGACCGTACACCAGCCTCTGCGACAGAAGTTGCCGAGCGTATGGCTGATCTTTCGCGACGTATGGGTGCTGCATTCGGTCGTTTGCAGGCAGAGCTTGTCCAACCTGTGCTGCAACGAGTGATCTACATCCTTAAAAAGCAGGGACGCATCGATGTTCCTGCCGTTAATGGTCGTGAGGTTAAGGTTCGTTCCGTTTCACCACTAGCGCAGGCGCAGGCGAATCAGGATATCTCTACTGTTGCTCGCTTCCTAGAGTTGGTCGGAGGAACCTTTGGCCCTGAGATGTTGCAGCTACTCGTTGACTCAGAAAAGACGGCTGTTCACCTAGCTAAGAAATTTGGTGTGCCGGAAAGCTTGATTCGTGACGCAGACCAGCGTAAACAAATAGCTGCAATGGCGCAGCAAATGGCGCAGCAGCAAATGCAAGCACCACAACAGGAACAACCTATTGAGCAGCAAGGTTAATATCGGAGTAGATGGCTATCAGCGGGCGTCAAGTCAGGATGCCCAGATCAGCCTTAATGTAGCGGAAGTCTTTGGTGGGCCAGCAGGCATTGCTGTTCTAAAGTACCTTCGGTCAATTACTATTGAGATGGTAAATGGCCCGAATGTATCCACCGAAGAGCTGCGACATCTTGAAGGCCAGCGTTATATCGTCGGCCTTTTAGAGCGCAGAGTATCCCACGCACATAGGAGTAAGAACACATGAGTGAAGCAATCGCTGAGCCAATTGAAGAACCTATTGAAGCGCCTCGCGACTTTGTTGTTGCTGAAGACGCAGCCCCAGAGCGACCTGAGTGGCTACCAGAGAAATACAAAAGCGGTGAAGACTTAGCCAAAGCCTATAAGGAGCTTGAGTCTAAGCTTGGCACAAAGGATGAAGACTTCCGCTCGAAGATCAAGGAGGAGATGAGCAGTGAGTCGCTCAAGGATCGCCCCAAGACTGCGGGCGAGTACCAGCTTCCTGAGTCTGTTGACACAGAAGGCTCTGTTGACAGCGAGTTATTGCAGTGGTGGTCTGAGCATTCCTTCGAGAATGGATACGGGCAGGACAAGTTTGAAAAAGGCATTGAGATGTATGCCCAAGCCCTTTCTGATTCTGAGCCTGATCTTGAAGCCGAGGCTGCTCAACTTGGCGAGAATGCAAATGACCGCATTCAAGCGGCATCTATGTTTGCCACCAAGTTCTTTCCTGATAAAGCAATGCCAGCAATCGAACGCATGTGCGAAAGCCATGAGGGAATCATTGCACTTGAGGCAATTCAAGAGGCGTTGAAGGACGGATCATTCTCCGGCAGTGCTGATTCTGTATCAGGTACGAGCGAAGATGATTTGCGCGAGATGATGCAAGACCCGCGTTACTGGAGCAAGAACGATCCGGCATACGTTAAAAAAGTAGAGGCTGGATTTAAGAAGCTTTATGCAAAGTGAAGTTATCCAGCGAGGTTCTTATCGATTGGTCCCTGCTTCTGCCAGTGACGTTTCAGAGATTGTTAAGCATCTAAGCATTGAAAGCGCTAGGGAGTTAAAACTCCTTGGCTACTCTAGTGTTAAGGATGGCATCGAAGAGATGGTTTCTAGCGCTGAGTGCTATATCGCCCGCAGGGATGGATGCGTCTATTCCTGTGTGGGCGGTCTGTTTCACGGCAGCGAGAATGATGACCCCCAAATGTTTGCTATGTTCTCTGGAAACATAAGGGATAACTTCATTCCTATTGCGCGCGGATCAAAAACCTTAGTTAAACTGTTCGATAAGTTTCACCCACGAATGACGATGACCATCCTTTCAGAGCATGAAGCCATGCTAAATTGGGCGTTGTGGTTAGGATTTGAGGTAGTTTCCACCATGAATGACGCCAATAATCACGAATACATCAATTTTGTGCGTTGCAATCCTAGCATGAAAGATGCTTATAGTGGCGAATCACGGCCCGTGATGCACTGAGAGGCCCGTTAGGATACCCTTGTTAAAGTGAAGTAATGGACACCCGTATGCTTGAAACTTTATAGGATGATTTCCAATGGCTAACACAATTGACGCTGCTTTCGTAAAGCAATTCGAAACAGAAGTTCACATGGCGTATCAACGCGCTGGGTCTAAACTTCGCAACACAGTACGTTCCACCAATGTTAGTGGTTCTGTTGCTCGCTTCCAGAAAATTGGGGCAGGCACTGCATCAACTAAAGCGCGTAACGGCAACGTAACCGCGATGGAGCTTGCGCACACCAACGTCGAAGCAACAATGGCTGACTTCTATGCCGCTGAGTACATCGACAAGCTTGATGAGTTGAAGACTAACATTAACGAGCGTCAAGCAGTTGCAACTTCCGCGGCTGGCGCACTTGGTCGCAAGACTGATGAGCTTGTTATTGCTGCTCTGGATGCTGGTGCAAACTCAACTCAGATTGGTGCGACTGGCTCAGTTGTCAGCAAGGCTGATTTGCTGTCGCTGTTCCAGACAATGGGTACAGCTGACGTTCCAGAAGACGGTCAGCGTTATCTCGCTATGTCCCCTGCTGGTTACGCTGACTTGTTCTTGATCGATGAGTTTGCATCAAGCGACTACGTTGGTCCGCAAAATCTTCCGTTTGCTGGCGGCATGACAATGAAAGAGTTCTTGGGTTTCAAGATTTTCTCAACGTCTGCTGTTGCTGGTGGCAAAAACTTTGCATACCACACGTCGGCAATCGGTCTGGGCATCAACGCTGATGTATCAACCGAGGTCAACTACGTCGCTGAAAAGGCTGCTCACCTTGCAACCTCCATGATGTCTATGGGTTCTATCGCCATCGACTCAAATGGTATCTACGAAGTCCTCGACAACAACTAAAGAATTGGGGGAGGGAAGCCTCCCCCTTTTACTCACAGTAGGGGTTATATAGATGCCAGCTAACACAGCCATCAAAGTATGTTCACGCGCTTCCGTCCTCATGGGCGGTTCTCCTATTTCTAGCTTTGATGAAGGCACAGCCGAGTCAGATGTTGTTGACGCTCTATACGAAGACGTTGCTCGCGCTGCGCTAACGAATACACGGTGGCGCTTCGCCTCTAAGCAACAGGTTCTAAACCGACTAGCCGCTGAACCAACTGGGCGATTTAGCGCTGCATATCAAAAGCCATCTGACATTCTTATGCTGAGTGCCGTTACTGTTAACGACTCGCCTATTGAATACGATACTTACGGCGACAAGGTGTTCTGCGATGCGGGCGCTTCTGAAGAGTTAGTAGCTGATTACATCTTCCGGCCTACTGAGTCGGAATGGCCCCCTTACTTTACGCTTGCCGTAGAGTTTCTTGTGGCTTCGATGCTGGCGATTTCAATTGCGCGAGATGCCTCACTGTCTACCATTATGGATCAGCAGGCAGAGCGTCAAATGACAAAGGCTCGACGCCTAGATTCCCAGCAGCAAACCACACGAAAGCTGAACACCTCAAGGTTTATAGCGCAGAGGCGTAGTTAATGCAGAAAGTATCAGTACCGCAAAACAGCTTTCAGTTTGGAGAGATTAGTCCTTCAACAATAATGCGGACTGACAGCCCTGTTTATGCATCCTCTGCTCAAGACCTGCAAAATATGATCGTGCTGTCCTCTGGCTCGGTCAAAAAGCGCACGGGCTTAAAGCACCAAGGCACAAACTCGCAGACAGATAAGACGGTTAAGCTTTTCCCATTCGTGTTCGACGACAACGAAGAGTACGTCATCGCAGTTGGTGGGGCGTATGTTCTTTGTTACCTCCTTAACGCGACTGGTGGCTTAACTCTAGTCGAGACCATCACCCAAGACTCGAGCGGAGGCGCTCTGCCGTTTGATAAAGACTACCTGCACCAATACACTACCGCTCATTACGGCGACGTAATGTTTATCTGCCACCCACTCTTTGCTCCACGGCTTCTTACGCGCACAAGCCTGACGGACTTTAATATTTCCACTTTCAGTTTTGATGTTCGGGTTGATAACAATGTTATCTATCAGCCCTACACTCGGTTCCATAGCGCTGGCGCGACACTTAATCCAAGCAAAGTATCGGGGAACGGTGCGACCCTTGTAACCAGCGTAAACTACTTTGTAAGCGCGCACGTTGGTACGGTCATCCGCTATCAGGGCGGCGAGATTAGTATCACTAGCGTTCAGTCGGCTACCTCTGCAACGGGCAATATCGTTGCATCGCTCAATGCCAGACTCGCTGTTCTAAATCCTCTAAGGACCGCAGATAGCAGCAATAAGGTTGAAGTCGTGCAGTTGCTTCACGGTTTTGCTGGGGGCGAGGCGATTACAGTAATTGGGGCCTCTGCGGTTGGCGGCATAACCACAGCGCAACTAAATGGTAGTCGCACGATCCACGAGATTATCGACCAGAACACATACAGCTTTACTGCTGGGGCCAATGCAAACCTGTCAGAAGACGGTGGCGGGTATGTCAGTATTGGCTGTCACGCGCCCACTGACGACTGGGATGAACAGTCATTCTCTTCCGTTCGCGGATACCCTGCTGCGGTGACATTCCACGAAAACAGATTGTGCTTTGCGGGGACGATTGCGGAGCCAGATACTATCTGGATGAGCAAGATTGGTGACTTCTTTAACTTTGACGTTGGCAACGCAGGCGATACGGACTCGATTAACCTCGTCGCCGCAACGGGTGATGTAAACGAGATTCGCTACCTAATTTCCAACCGAGACTTGCAGGTATTTACGCTGTCCGATGAGCTTTACGTTCCGACATACCTAAACCAAGCGATGACCCCAACTAACGCACAGATTAGACGCCAAACACCTTATGGCTGTAGTTTTGTTAAGCCCGCCTCAATTGATGGCGCGACAATCTTTTCAGAAGTTGGTGGCCGATCCATTCGTGAGTTTATCTACACTGATTCTGAGGATGCTTATACTGCAGTTTCGATATCAACGCTTGCCAGCCACCTGATTAACGCGCCTGTCGACCTAGCAGTTGTTCACTCTGGCTTTGCTCAATCCCAATCCTACGCCGCAATGATTATGGGCGATGGCAGCATGTCTTTGTTTAGCTCAAGCAGATCAGAGAAACGAGCGGCATGGTCTCACGTATCTACAAACGGAAACTTTACGTCTGTTGTTTCGGTAGGTAGCAGGCTGTTTGTCAGTGTGCTTCTTGATTCTGGTGCAGCTGTATTTTCTGAGTTTACTGGAGAAGTCGGGCTGGATACGTACCTAGACATTGCTTACGGAAATGGAACGCTAGATGTAAGCAGCGTTTACGCTAGCGGCACTGTCGATGTGATTGGATATACATCTACTACATCTGCGCATCTTGGCTCCTTTGATGTAACCGCAGGGAATATTACAGTAACCGCGCACAGCGACTACACTAACTTTTATGTTGGCAAAAAGTTTGATGCTAAAATTGTATCAAACCCCGTTGATGCTGCGCTTGGGGCCGGACCCGCAACCGGACAGATTCGCGGAGTTTCTTCTGTTGTGCTTAACCTTAATAACACTACGTCCGTTAAGGTTAATGGCAGAACCTTTAATGAGCCTAGTGGGTTTACCGGAAACAAAGAGTTTCGACTACTTGGTTACAGTCGAAATCCACAGGTTACGATAGAGCAAGACAGTCCAATGCCGCTACAAGTTAACGGCCTTATTTCAGAGTTGGTAGTATGATAGACCCAATAACACTTTATATGCTTGCTAGTACTGCTATAAGCGTTGGCGGACAAATTATGGGTGGAATGGCAGCGAAGGATGAGGCCGATGCAGCTGCATTCGATACTGAAATTGAACGCACTCAGAATGAAGTGTCGGCAATGCAGCAAGCCGCTGCTCGTCGCGATGAGTACGACATGGCAACGCAGGCAAACATTGCAATGTTTAGTGCTGCTGGCAGGGATATTGGGTCTGACCGATCTATTGAGGCATTCCTTTCAAAGCAAAAAGAAGTTGCCGCTCAAGACCTTGGCCGCATTGCAGACCAAACTGCTGCACAATCTTCGGCGTATAAGCGCAGGTCTAGTTCCCAACGTACTGCTGGTGAGAACGCAAGAACCTCTTCACTAATCAGCGCGGCAGGTACGGCTGCGAGTGGTCTGTATAAGTACGAAAAAGCAAAGTTTTAGGATAATAACATGGCAGTAATTAGAGAGCGCACACAGGTTTTCAATCAGCCAGTTGGTGTCCGCAGGGTAGCTAGCGGCGAGCAAGAGCTATGGCAGACGATTAGCAAAACGGCTGGCGATGTAGCTGATATTGTATATTCCGAAGCAGCAGATCAGGCTGAGATGGTAGGTCGCAAAAAGGGCATATCAGTTGATTCTTCAAAGATATCCAGCATTGATCCAGAAACCGGAATGCCTGTAGCCTACGCGCCGCCACCTTCCTACGGATCAATTGCAGCTGAGTCGTATCAGCGAATGATTGATGAGCGCTTTGCTAGTTCCGTTGAGCGTGAGATAAAACAAAAGGGTGCTGAATTTTCCGCAAGCTCGTCTAGCGCTGCTCAATACAAGGACCGAATGTCTCAGTACGTTGGGTCTATGTTTAAAAACGCAGTCGACGAGGACGGCAATCAAACTTCATATGGTCAGATTATTAAAGAGTCTGGAACGGATTATGTGGCTTCTACTTATGCCACTCTTCGCGCACGGGAAGTTGCTGCTGCAAAGAAACGTATGGAAGCAGAAGCAACAATTGCTCAGTACAATCTAATAACTGATCTTCAAACGCGGGCTAGCCTTGGTGAGTCTGGTGAGGAATTTGAAGCGCTCCAAAGTAACGCTTTAGCTTCCGTACAAAATTCCTATAGAGCCACGGGTAACGCTACTGCATACACGCGGGCGCTGGATGGCCTCAAGGCTATTGATATCTCCTCTGCTCGCACTAACTTGCGAACTGTCTTGCAAGGCGACACTAACGATCTTTTAACAAACACAGTAATTGCCAGCTTTAGTAATCCTGATTTGGTTGCCGCGCTGCCAGATAGCGTTAGAGGTCAGGTGCTTAGTATCTATATGAACAATGGGTCAAGCCAGTTTGGTGCAATTGCAGAAGAGCTTCGTGGTGGTGATGCGAATGCAAGAGACTTAGTTCTAGCTCAAGTCGCAAACTATGAAGCTGATGCCCTTACTGCTGTTTTGCAGAATCCAACTGCGGCAACAATCTCAATGCAAGCTGGGCAACTTATGGCGACTGTTTCGGGCGCAACCCGATCGGATTTAAGCTTACTACAATCCAGCCTTAATGCCGCGGCCTTAGTCCAGTCTCTTCCGCAATCGGCATCCCCCGCTCAGATTACCGCTGTGCGCAGGGAGTTATCTTATGGTGGGGACTTTGATAAAGTTGCTTACCTGTTTAACGATTCGGAGGGTGTTCGGGCTATGTTTGGCGGCATGAGCCAGAAAGACAGAGACGCCGTGGGCACGACCCTAGCCGCCCGATTCTCACTTGAGAGTACCGCCATGGAGCAAAATGTTAGTGGTATTACTGCTGCGGTAAGCTTAGACATTCTACGATTGAGTGCTAATCCTGATTTTACAACAGGTGATTTAACGGACATTCAAGTCGGAATATCATCATTGCCTCCATCAAGTCGGCGCACACTAACGAACCAGTATAATATAGCTATGAGTAATGCCCTAGTCAATAGGTCAAGCAAATTGGTTATTAAGGACGGGGATTTTGATCGCCTTATTTCTGCGCAGGAAGTAGAAGAAATAAGGCTTAATGTAGCAAATAGTTCTTCGACCGATCTTATTGGCAGTATAACTCAAATGAGTGAATCTGTTCAGTCTATGGCTAGGGATTTTAAAGAGGCTGCTAAATTTAACTCAAGCGCAGTTAATACTGCATTGAGCGGCATGGCCGAACGGATCAGCAATGCTGATGATGTTTTTAAAGACGGATTAGATTCATTTGAAGCTGAAATTGCTGTAACACGCGGAAGCCCGACGGGAGAAGAATTAGCGCTGTATGAAGAAAATACAGGAATTGACAGGGTAACCTTCGAAAACCTTAATATCAATGATCCTTCTCTAAGAGCGGCGCTGGATAACGGAGTAGTCCCCCCAACATTGGCGAAGCTATTTGAAGGGCTTGCCATGGGTCAGGGCAATACTGACGGGGTAGTAAACACTAGGGTGTTTGAACAAGCGTTTGCGCTTATGAGCCACGTTAGAGATGATGGAATTACTGTTGATCTTTTGAGTGGTAACATTAGCGACGAGGCGTATGCCACACTTCGAGGCGTGACAACTCTTTCGGCCCAAGGCCATGGCACACCCAGAGAAATTATATCCGCTATAAATGAATACGGACCAACATTATCTGTAGATACAGCCGCAGCCGTCGCAAACGGAGACATGAACAAATTTGTAAATAATATGATAGTAGACGAAGAAATGTCGCAAGTCTATGCTGGTGAGATTAAGCCTATGCTTGAGCTTGCTTTTGCAAACTCGCAGGTTAAGGACAGGGCGACCGCCAAGGCATTTATTAAGTCGTATTATAATTCAATATCTTCTAATGATCGGTACATATTTGGTGGCAAAACCATTGGTGGTGCGAATCAATACTCTCGATTT
>Ga0075444_10001252_pt1 | contig 15478 bp, 13 predicted proteins | sample CoawatmetaG01DNA_FD_76836 | JGI IMG/M metagenome (GOLD analysis project Ga0075444, IMG submission 76836) | Marine microbial communities from the West Antarctic Peninsula - Coastal water metaG017-DNA | ecosystem: Environmental > Aquatic > Marine > Coastal | place: Atlantic Ocean: West Antarctic... | reverse complement strand
TTTTTTATTTCCGTTTTATTTAACAAAGTTTCTAGGAGTTTCATATAAAGTAACTTCTAAATCTTTTTTAGATTCTATCTTTCGTCTTAAAATATCCCAAATAAAAATACAAATATTTTCTGCCGTTGGAACTACTTTCTTGAAATAATCTATGTCGAGGTTTAAGTTTTTATGATCTAAAATATTTTCAATTTCACTTTTTATAATATCCTTTAAATCTTTCAAATCAATGACCATTCCAGTCATGGGATCAACGTCTCCTGTAATATCCACTATTAATTCATAATTATGTCCATGAAAATTAGTATTACTACAAATCCCAAAAACATCCATATTTTTCTTATCACTCCATTCTTTAACAAATAATCTATGGGCAGCATTAAAGTGAGCTTTCCTACTAACTGTTACTTTCATTTATTTATATTTTTATAAAATTGTTGAAAAATTATTTTAAACCAGATCGTATATAAGTCAGGATTGACCTTTATATCTTGCTCTAAAAAACTTAAATCAATCCATTTCCAATCACATACTTCTAATGTGTTAATTAATGGATTTTTATTATACCTTCCTAATAAAACATGATCAAATTCGTGTTCTGTCAATCCATTGTCAAATTCAGCTTTATAAATAAAAGATAATAAAAAATTAAGCTCGGTTTCAAAACCCATTTCTTGTTTTAGTCTTCTAATTCCTCCATTTATTACAGACTCACCATCTCTTGGATGACTACAACATGTGTTGGTCCATAGTCCGGGCGAATGGTATTTGTTTAATGCTCTTTTTTGTAGAAGAAGCTCATTATTATCATTTAATACAAAAACAGAAAAAGCTCTATGCAAAATAGCTTTTTGGTGTGCTTCTATTTTTTCCATTAAACCGAGTTGATTATCCTTATTATCAACTAAAATCACCATTTCATTCATTAATCAAAGTTACAAAATTTGAAATATTAAAGATTGTATATTCAAAAACAATACTATTTTTGAGGATTAAATAAAATATGGGATTTAAAGAAGAAATTAATAAGAGAAGAACATTTGGAATTATTTCACATCCCGATGCAGGAAAAACAACTCTTACAGAAAAATTATTATTATTTGGTGGAGCTATACAAGAGGCAGGTGCTGTAAAGTCCCATAAAATTAAAAGAGGAGCTACTAGTGACTTTATGGAAATTGAAAGACAAAGAGGAATTTCTGTTTCAACTTCAGTATTAGCATTTAATTACAAAGAAAAAAAAATAAATATATTAGACACTCCAGGTCACAAAGATTTTGCAGAGGACACTTTTAGAACATTAACAGCAGTTGATAGTGTAATAGTTGTTATTGATGTAGCAAAAGGAGTTGAAGAGCAAACTGTAAAATTAGTGGAGGTTTGTAGGATGAGAGAGATACCTATTATAGTCTTTATAAATAAACTTGACAGAGAGGGGAAAGATGCTTTTGAACTATTAGATGAATTAGAAAAAAAATTAAAATTTAATGTTTGCCCACTTAGTTTCCCAATTGGAATGGGTTATGACTTTCAAGGGATTTACAATATATGGGAAAGTAATTTAATGTTATTTAAAGAAGAAAATAAACAGAAGATTTCAAAAACAAATAATATTACAAATTTAGAAGATCCTAGATTAACAGAGTTTATTGGCGAAGGTCCAACAGAAAAGCTAAAGGAAGAAGTCAAAATAGTTAAGGAAGTATATCCAAACTTTAACCAATCGGACTATTTAAGTTGTAAACAGCAGCCTGTATTTTTCGGATCTGCATTAAATAATTTTGGAGTAAAAGAAATACTTAATTGTTTTATTTCAATAGCACCCTCACCTCTTCCAAAAGAAAGTAATGAAAAAATTATTAACCCATATGATGAAAAATTTTCAGGTTTTGTATTTAAAATACATGCAAATATGGATCCTAAACATAGAGATAGATTAGCATTTATTAAAATTGTTTCTGGTGTTTTCAAAAGAAACAAACCATATCACCACGTAAGAATAAATAAAAAATTTAAGTTCAGTAGTCCTAATGCATTTTTTGCAGAAAAAAAAGAAATTATTAACCAATCTTATGCAGGTGATATTGTAGGTGTACATGATTCAGGTAACTTTAAAATAGGAGATTCGTTTACCGAGGGTGAAAATATTAATTTTAAAGGAATTCCAAACTTTTCTCCAGAACATTTTAGATTTATAAATAATCAAGACCCTATGAAGTCTAAACAATTAGCGAAAGGGGTTGATCAATTAATGGATGAAGGAGTTGCTCAATTATTTATACTTGAAATGAATGGAAGAAAAATAATTGGTACAGTTGGAGCACTTCAATTTGAGGTTATACAATATCGTTTAGAACATGAATATGGAGCAAAATGTTCATATGAGAACATCAATATTCACAAAGCTTGTTGGGTTGAGAATCATCAAAAGTCAAATATAGAATTTAACGATTTTAAAAAAGTAAAAAGTAAATTTTTAGCCAAAGATAAAATACAAAAACTTGTATTTTTATCAGATTCAGCTTTCTCACTAGAAATGACTAAACAGAAATTCCCATCACTTGAATTTCATTACAAATCAGAATTTTAATCAAGCTTCAGCAGTTGGTCCAAAATTTAAATTAATCGATTGTTGCTTATCATAATCTTTGATCTCCCCATTAGATTTTTCAAATCTAGAAATATTTTCATTTAATGCTTTTGAAAATCTTTTTGCATGTTGTGGTGTCAAAATTATCCTTGATTTTACCTTGGCTTTTGGAACACCAGGCATTATGTTTATAAAATCTACTACAAATTCAGAAATAGAATGATTTATTAATGCTAGATTAGAATATGTACCTTGAGCTAAATTTTCATCTAACTCAAGATTTATATTACCTTTTTTATCGCTGGGAAGTTTCATTATAGGTTATTTTTTTTGACTGCTAATAATTCCTCGTATTCATCAGAATAACCTACAATTATATCTTTAAACTTTCTGTTTCCAGTTCCAGCAGGAATTTTATGACCTACAATAACATTTTCTTTTAAACCTTCTAATTTATCTACTTTACCATTTACAGCAGCCTCATTAAGAACTTTAGTTGTTTCTTGGAATGAAGCAGCAGAAATAAATGATTTCGTTTGTAGAGAAGCCCTAGTAATACCTTGTAGAATTGGTGTTGCTGTAGCGTTTACAGCATCTCTTGCCATTACAAGTTCCTTGTCTTCACGTTTTATTATTGAATTTTCATCTCTTAATTCTCTAGCACTAATTATTTGTCCTTCTTTGAAGTTTGCAGATGCACCGACTGATTCTACAATTTTCTTACTAAATAAATTATCGTTTTCCTTAATAAAATCATTTTTATGAATCAGCTGTCCCTCAAGAAAAGTGGTGTCACCAGAATCTTGAATTTTAACTTTCTGCATCATTTGTCTAATTAAAACTTCAAAATGTTTGTCGTTAATTTTAACACCTTGTAATCTATACACCTCTTGAACTTCATTAACTAAATATTGCTGAACAGCTGAGGGGCCTTTAATATTTAAGATATCGTTTGGGGTAATAGAACCATCTGAAAGAGGCATACCAGCTTTAACAAAATCATTTTCTTGAACTAAAATTTGGTTGGATAATTTAACTAAATATTTCTTGATTTCTCCAGTTTTAGACTCAACTATTATCTCTCTATTTCCTCTTTTAATTTTACCAAAACTAACTACACCATCTATTTCACTAACAACTGCTGGATTAGATGGATTTCTAGCTTCAAACAATTCTGTGACTCTTGGAAGTCCACCCGTAATATCACCAGATTTTGCAGATTTTCTTGGGATTTTTACTAATATTTTTCCTTCATCAACTTTATCACCATTATTTATCATTAAATGAGCACCGACAGGAAGGTTATAAGTTCTTAAATTTTTACCATTCTTATCATTAACTAATAAAGTAGGAACAATTTTTTTATTTCTAGATTCTGAAATAACCTTTTCCTTGAAACCAGTCTGTTCATCAATTTCTACTTGAAATGTTACACCCTGTTCAATATTTTCATACTCAATTACTCCACCAAATTCGGAAATAATAACACCATTATAGGGATCCCATTGACAAATAATATCATCTTTAGTTAATTTTTGACCATCTTTAATTAAGATGGTAGAACCATAGGGAATTATATTTGTACTTAATACAATACCTGTTTTACTATCTAACAACTTTAATTCACAAGTTCTTGAAATAACAACATTTATAACTTTGCCGTCGTTATCTTTGCTTTTAACAGTCTTTAGGTCTTCTATTTCAGCTAAACCATCAAACTTGACCATCAATTTGTTTTCTTCAGAAATATTTCCAGCAATTCCACCAACATGGAAAGTTCTTAAGGTCAATTGGGTACCTGGTTCACCAATTGATTGGGCAGCAACAACTCCTACAGCCTCACCATTTTGAACCATTTTACCTGTTGCTAGATTCCTGCCATAACATTGAGCGCAAATTCCCTTAGGAGATTCACATGTTAATGGAGATCTAACCTCAACTTTTTCAATGGTTGTATTTTTTATTTCTTTTACAATTTTATCAGAAATTTCAATTCCAGAATTCACAATAATTTCATTTGTAACTGGATGGTAAACATCATGTAATGATACCCTTCCTAAAATTCTTTCTCCAAGTGATTCTACCTCCTCTTCATTCTTTTTTAAAGATTCAACTGAAATTCCTCTTAAGGTATTGCAATCAACAAAATTAACAATAACATCTTGAGCTACATCCACTAATCTTCTAGTTAAATATCCTGCATCCGCAGTTTTTAATGCTGTATCAGCTAAACCTTTTCTCGCACCGTGAGTAGAAATAAAATACTCTAAAATTGATAAACCTTCTTTGAAATTTGAAAGAATAGGGTTCTCAATTATTTCCCCTCCACTGGAGCTAGATTTTTTAGGCTTAGCCATCAAACCTCGCATTCCTGTAAGCTGACGAATTTGTTCTTTGGATCCACGAGCTCCAGAATCAAGCATCATAAACACAGAATTAAAACCTTGTTTATCCTCACTAATCCTTTTCATTGATAATTCAGTCAAAGTAGCATTTGTAGAGGTCCAAACATCAATAACCTGATTATACCTTTCGTTATTTGTAATTAATCCCATATTGTAGTTTGCCATAATTGAATCAACTTCAATATTAGCCTCAGAAATCATTTCGTGTTTTTCAGGTGGAATAATAATATCACCTAAACTAAATGACAATCCTCCTTTAAATGCAAAAGAGAATCCCATATCTTTAATTTTATCTAAAAATTCAGCAGTTTCAGGAACACTAGTAACTTTAAGTATTTCACCTATAATATCACGAAGTGATTTTTTAGTTAAAACTTCATTAACAAAACCTGCCTTGTCAGGAACAACTTGGTTGAACAAAACTCTTCCTACAGTAGTTTCAATAATTTTATTAACTAATTCACCAGATTCATTAAAAACTTTTGCCCTAATTTTTATCATTGCATTTAAATGAACTCTTCCTTCATTATATGCAATATTCACCTCTTCGTCTGAATAAAATGTTAAACCTTCACCTTTAACTTTATAATCAACAGAGGATTTTAGCAATTTTGTCATATAATATAATCCTAAAACCATATCTTGAGAAGGTACTGTAATTGGGGATCCATTAGCTGGATTTAATATATTGTGAGAAGCTAACATTAATAATTGAGCTTCAAGAATTGCTTCAGGACCTAGGGGAAGATGAACAGCCATTTGGTCACCATCAAAATCGGCATTAAAAGCAGTACAAACTAAAGGATGAACTTGAATTGCCTTTCCCTCTATTAAACTAGGCTGAAACGCTTGAATTCCAAGCCTGTGAAGAGTTGGAGCTCTATTCAATAAAACGGGATGTCCTTTCAAAACGTTTTCAAGAATGTCCCAGACTAACGGTTCTCTTCCATCTATAATTTTTTTAGCTGACTTTACTGTTTTTACTATACCTCTTTCTATTAACTTTCTAATAATAAAAGGTTTATATAATTCAGCAGCCATATCTTTAGGCAAACCACATTCATATAATTTTAATTCTGGGCCACCAACAATGACTGACCTGGCTGAATAATCAACTCTTTTACCTAAGAGATTCTGACGAAATCTTCCTTGTTTTCCTTTTAATGAATCCGATAAAGATTTTAAAGGACGATTAGCATCAGTTTTAACAGCTGATGATTTTCTTGTATTATCAAAAAGAGAATCTACAGATTCTTGTAACATTCTTTTCTCATTTCTTAAAATCACTTCAGGAGCCTTAATTTCAACAAGTCGTTTAAGTCTATTATTCCTTATTATTACTCTTCTATATAAATCGTTTAAATCAGACGTAGCAAATCTTCCACCATCTAATGGAACAAGTGGACGAAGTTCAGGTGGGATTACTGGAATGGCCTTTAAGATCATCCATTCCGGTTTGTTATCTTTTTTAATGTTAGCCTCTTTAAAAGATTCCACAACTTGAAGTCTTTTTAAAGCTTCCATTTTTCTTTGTTTTGAAGACTCTGTGTTAGCTTTGTGTCTCAGCTCATAAGAAAGCTCATTTAAATCAATTCTGGATAAAAGATCAATCAAACACTCTGCACCCATTTTGGCGATAAACTTATTTGGATCTTGATCGTCTAAAAATTGATTTTCTTGAGGAAGATTATCAATAATATTAATATACTCTTCTTCTGTTAGATAATCCATTTTATTAACCGGTTCCCCTTCAATATTTACAGCTAAACCAGCTTGAATGACTACATATCTTTCATAATATATAATCATATCTAATTTCTTAGATGGTAAACCTAATAAATAACCAATCTTGTTTGGTAAAGAACGAAAATACCAAATATGAGCTACTGGAACTACCAAATTAATATGTCCGACTCTATCTCTTCTAACTTTTTTTTCAGTTACTTCAACACCACACCTATCACAAATAATTCCTTTATATCTTATTCTCTTGTACTTTCCACAAGCACATTCGAAATCTTTAATTGGTCCAAAAATACGTTCACAAAACAAACCATCTCTTTCGGGCTTGTGAGTTCTATAATTAATTGTTTCTGGCTTTAAGATTTCGCCTCTGGATGAACCTAAAATGGTTTCAGGAGAAGCTAATCCTATAGATATTTTCGAAAATTTCTGAGATTTATTAATTTCAATTTTTCTTGACATAATAATCGTTTTTTTTATTCTTCTAGTCTAATATCTAGACCAAGACCTTTAAGTTCGTGCATTAATACATTGAATGACTCTGGTAAACCTGGATCAGGCATAGTTTCGCCTTTAACGATAGCTTCATAGGCCTTAGCTCTTCCTTGAACATCATCAGATTTAATTGTTAAAATTTCCTGTAAGGTACTTGATGCTCCATAAGCTTCAAGAGCCCAAACTTCCATTTCGCCAAACCTTTGTCCACCAAACTGAGCTTTACCTCCTAATGGCTGTTGTGTTATTAATGAATATGGTCCTATAGATCTTGAATGCATTTTATCATCAACCATATGACCTAATTTTAACATATAAATGACCCCTACAGTCGCAGGTTGATCAAATCTCTGTCCTGTTCCTCCATCATACAAATAGGTGTGACCAAATTTAGGGACACCAGCTTCTTCTGTTAATTCATTTATTTGATCTAAAGTTGCTCCATCAAAAATTGGAGTAGAAAACTTTCTTCCTAATTTAAGTCCAGCCCAACCCAAAACAGTTTCATATATTTGACCAATGTTCATCCTTGAGGGAACTCCTAAAGGATTTAAAACTATATCTACTGGAGTACCATCATCTAAGAAAGGCATATCTTCTTGTCTAACTATTCTTGCAACAATTCCTTTATTACCGTGCCTTCCTGCCATTTTATCTCCTACCTTAAGTTTTCTCTTTTTGGCAATATATATTTTTGCTAATTTCAAAATTCCAGGTGGAAGTTCATCACCTACAGAAATAGTGAATTTTTCACGTCTATGCATTCCCTGTAGATCATTTTCTTTAATTCTATAATTATGTAATAGTGATAATACTAAAACATTAGTATTCTTATCTACTGCCCATGTTCCAGATGCTATGTGCGTATACTCTTCGACTTGATTTAACATTTTTAAAGAATACTTTTTTCCTTTTGGCAGAATTTCCTCTCCTAAATCATTGAATATTCCTTGACATGTTTTACCACCCAAAATAATATAAAGTTTTTCAACTAATTTATTTTTAAGGACCTTAAATTTGTCATCATACTGACTTTCAAGCTGACTTAGAATTTCTTTATCTTCGGATCTTTTTCTTTTATCCTTAATTGGTCTAGTAAATAATTTCTTATTAATTACTATTCCATTTAATGAGGGAGGTGCTTTTAAAGAAGCATCCTTAACATCTCCTGCCTTATCTCCAAAAATTGCTCTTAATAATTTTTCTTCAGGGGTTGGATCAGATTCACCTTTTGGTGTTATTTTGCCAATAAGAATATCTCCAGGATGAACTTCTGCACCAACTCTAATCATTCCGTTTTCGTCAAGATTAGCAGTTGCTTCTTCACTTACATTTGGAATATCATTGGTTAATTCTTCCATTCCCAGTTTAGTATCTCTTACATCTAAAGAATATTCATCAATGTGAAGAGAAGTAAAAACATCTTCTCTTACTACTTTTTCCGAGATAACTATAGCGTCTTCAAAATTATAACCTTTCCAAGGCATGAAAGCAACTTTTAAATTTCTACCCAAAGCTAACTCACCTTTTTGAGTTGCATAACCTTCGCACAGAACTTGACCTTTTACAACGTCATCACCCTTTTTGACAATAGGTTTTAGATTGATACAAGATCCTTGATTTGTTTTTCTAAATTTTACAAGATTATATGTCTTTTGCTCAATATCAAAACTCGTTAATTTTTGTTCTTTAGTAAGTTTATATTTAATAGTAATTTTTTGAGAATCAACATATGTAACTTGACCATCATAATCAGCATTTATTAAAACTCTAGAATCAGATGCAACTTGTCTTTCAAGACCAGTTCCAACAATTGGAGATTCAGGCCTAAGTAAAGGAACTGACTGTCTCATCATGTTAGATCCCATCAATGCTCTATTTGCATCATCATGCTCTAAGAATGGAATTAAAGATGCAGAAATAGATGCAATTTGATTTGGAGCAACGTCAGTATAATCAACATCACTAGGATCAATTACAGGGTAATCCGCTTCTTGTCTTGCAATAACCTTTTCAGCAAGTATTTTACCATTTTTATCTTTTGGAATGTTAGCTTGTGCTATAAGTTTTCCTTCTTCTTCTTCCGCGCTTAAATAAGCATGATTTTCAAGATCAACTACCCCATTTTCAACTTTTCTATATGGTGTTTCTATAAACCCAAGATTATTAACTTTTGCAAAGACTCCAAGAGAAGATATTAAACCAATATTAGGACCTTCCGGAGTTTCAATTGGACATAATCTGCCATAATGCGTATAATGAACATCTCTAACTTCAAAACCTGCTCTTTCTCTAGACAAACCTCCTGGTCCTAAGGCAGAAAGTCTACGTTTGTGCGTAAGTTCAGCTAAAGGATTTGTCTGATCCATGAATTGGGACAATTGATTTGTTCCAAAAAAAGAATTTATTACGGATGATAATGTTTTAGCATTAATTAAATCAATAGGCGTAAAAACTTCGTTATCTCTAACATTCATTCTTTCCCTGATTGTTCTAGCCATTCTAGATAAACCCACACCAAATTGGGATGAAAGTTGTTCTCCAACTGTCCTGACTCTTCTGTTAGAAAGATGATCTATATCATCAATCTCAGCTTTTGAATTAATTAATTCAATTAAATATTTGATTATTGTAATGATATCTTGTTTTGTAAGAACCAACTTATCCATTTCAATTTTTAGTCCCAACTTTTTATTCATCCTATACCTCCCAACTTCTCCTAAATTATATCTTTGTTCTGAGAAAAATAGCTTGTCAATTATTCCTCTAGCAGTTTCCTCATCTGGCGGTTCAGCATTTCTTAGTTGTCTGTAAATATGTTCAACTGCTTCTTTTTCAGAATTTGTAGGATCTTTTTGTAATGTATTATGAATAATTGCATAATCTGAATATTGACCATCAATTTTATGTAAAAGGATTGTTTTAGTATTGGTGTCTAAAATTTCTAAAATATTTTCTTTGTCAATTATAATATCTCTATCTAAAATAATTTCATTTCTTTCTATTGAAACAACTTCACCCGTGTCCTCATCAACAAAATCTTCAAACCATGAGTTTAAAACTCTAGCTGCAAGTTTTCTGCCAATATACTTTTTAAGTCCAGATTTTGAAACCTTAACTTCTTCTGCTAAGTCAAATATTTCTAAAATATCCTTATCTCTCTCAAAACCAATAGCTCTTAATAAAGTAGTTACAGGTAACTTCTTTTTTCTATCAATGTAAGCATACATTACACTATTAATATCAGTCGCAAACTCGATCCAAGATCCTTTGAAAGGAATTACTCTTGCTGAATATAGTTTAGTTCCGTTTGCATGAAACGATTGACCAAAAAATACTCCAGGAGATCTATGTAATTGAGAAACTACAACTCTTTCAGCTCCGTTAATAATGAATGTTCCACTAGGTGTCATGTAAGGAATTACACCCAGATAAACATCTTGAACAATAGTTTCAAAATCTTCATGTTCTTCGTCATTACAAAAAAGTTTTAATCTTGCTTTTAAAGGAACACTGTAGGTAAGACCTCTCTCTATACATTCTTGTATAGAATATCTTGGAGGATCCACGAAATAATCTAAAAATTCTAGTACAAACTGATTTCTAGAATCTGATATAGGAAAGTTTTCTAAAAAAGTATTAAAAAGCCCTTCATCAGTTCTTTCGTCAGATTTAGTTTCGAGTTGAAAAAAATCTCTAAATGATTTAACCTGTATGTCTAAAAAATCAGGATAGTCAGGTATATTAGTAGCTGAAGCAAAGTTTAATCTATTTGTAATATTATGCATTAAAATCAATTTAAATTAAAAGAACGTAAAAATTATTGGTACTAGAATTTAACTCTAGGACCAATAGAATTTTTAATAAAAAACCAAAACTAAAAGAGTTATTTTAACTCAACCTCAGCTCCAGCTTCCTCAAGTGACTTTTTAAATCCTTCAGCTTCATCTTTAGAAACCGCTTCTTTAATGTTACTTGGTGCATCATCAACAAGTCCTTTAGCCTCTTTCAAGCCTAAACCTGTTAATTCTTTAACAAGCTTTACAACAGCTAATTTAGAACCACCTGCTGCGGTTAATACCACATCAAATTCTGTTTTTTCTTCAGCTGCTTCAGCATCACCACCTGATGCAGATCCAGCTGAAACTACTGCTGCTGCTGCTGGTTCAATACCGTATTCACTTTTAAGAATCTCCGCTAACTCGTTAACTTCTTTAACTGTTAGATTAACTAATTGTTCTGCAAAATCTTTTAAATCTGCCATTTTATAAATATTTATTATTGTTATTATTATTATTATTTATTACTCATTTTTTTCTGATAAAGTCTTTAAAACTCCTGAAATTATTGATCCACCTGATTGTAAAGCGGAAATAACGTTTTTAGCGGGGGATTGTAAAAGTAATATTACCTCACCAATTAATTCCTCTTTTGATTTAATATTAGCTAAAATACTAATCTGATCATCCCCAAGATAAACAGCATCTTCAATGGCTGCTCCTTTTAGAATGGGTTTGTCAGATTTTTTTCTAAACTCTTCAATCAATTTAGCAGGAGAATTACCAACTTCTGAATACATTAGTGCGGTATTACCAACTAAAACTTGATTTAACTCTCCAAAGTCTTTTTCAGAAGCTTCCATCGCCTTTGCAAGCAAGGTATTTTTTACCACTGAAAGTTTAACATTAGCTTTAAAACAAGCTTTTCTTAATTTACTTGTTTCTACAGCATTAAGACCTGAAGTATCTGTCAAGTAAATATTAGTATTATCCGCCAATTCAGCAGTCAATCTTTTAATTACTATAGATTTTTCTTCTTTTGTCATTTTATTTTTTTTAACTAATATTAGTGTCAATATTAATACCCGGGCTCATTGTACTTGACATAGAAATACTTTTCAAATAAATTCCTTTTGAAGAATTTGGTTTTAGTTTGATTATATTTTGAATTAACTCCAATGAATTGACATATATTTTATCTGCATCAAATGAAACTTTACCAATAGAGGCATGGATTATACCTGTTTTATCTACTCTAAAATCAATTTTACCTGCTTTAACTTCAGATACTGCTTTAGAAATATCCATAGTTACTGTTCCAGTCTTAGGGTTAGGCATTAAGCCTCTAGGACCTAACACTTTTCCTAGGGGACCTAATTTACCCATTACACTAGGCATGGTAACAATTACATCAACATTTGTCCAGCCTTCTTTAATTTTCTGTAAATATTCATCTAGACCAACATAATCAGCTCCTGCTTCAATAGCCTCTTTTTCTTTATCTGGAGTTACTAGTGCAAGAACTTTTACATCTTTACCTGTGCCGTTTGGTAGTGTAACAACGCCTCTAACATTTTGATCAGCTTTTTTAGGATCAACTCCCAAACGAATTGCTAAGTCGACTGATGCATCAAAATTAAAATCAGTAGCCTCTTTTACTACAGATGAAGCTTCTTTTAATGTATATGTTTTTGTGCTATCAATTTTATTTAGAGCAATTTTACGCTTTTTAGATATTTTTGTCATAATCTTAAAATTAAAAATTAAAATGGAGCTTGACCTTTTACTTTAATACCCATAGATCTAGCTGTTCCGGCAATCATTTTCATAGCAGACTCAATTTTAAATGCATTTAAATCAACCATTTTGTCTTCTGAAATAACTTTAATTTGATCCCAAGAAACTGTAGCAACTTTACTACGGTTAGGTTCGCCAGATCCTTTTTTAATATTAGCTGCTTCCAATAATTGTACTGCTGCTGGTGGTGTTTTAACAACAAATTCAAAAGATTTATCCTTATAAACTGTAATAGAAACAGGTAAAATTTTACCAGGTTTATCTTGAGTTCTTGAATTAAACTGCTTGCAAAACTCCATAATATTAACACCAGCAGCACCTAAAGCAGGACCAACAGGTGGTGAAGGATTTGCAGCACCTCCTTTAATTTGTAACTTCAGTACTTTTTCTATTTCTTTAGCCATTATTAATATTTATTGTTTCTTAAATAATTGGAAGCTATTTAAGCAACGATTTACAATGTAACATTATACTTTCTCTACTTGCATGTATGATAGCTCCAGTGGAGTTTTCCTACCAAATATCTTTACCATAACTTCAAGTTTTCTTTTATCCTCATTTACTTTTTCAACAGTTCCATTAAAACCATTAAATGGACCATCTATAACTTTTATACTCTCTCCAATAATAAATGGGATAGAAATACTCTCAGATTCTGAAGACAATTCATCAACTTTACCTAACATTCTATTTACCTCTGCTGTTCTCAAAGGAATAGGATCACCACCTTTAGTTTCACCTAAAAAACCAATTACATTGGTAAGGGATTTAATTATGTGTGGAACTTCCCCAGATAAATTAGCTTTAATCATAATATAACCTGGAAAGTAAACTTTTTCTTTACTTACTTTTTTTCCTTTTCTTATCTGTATAACCTTTTGAGTAGGAACTAAAATTTCTTCAACAAAATCAGAAAAACCGAGTCTATTTATCTCAGATTCCATATAGGATCTTATTTTGTTTTCTTGACCGCTTACAGCCCTGACAACATACCACTTTTTTAAATCTGTATCTGTCATATCAGTTAATTAATAAAATCAAAATAAATTTTAAACATTTTTGAAAGAACACTGTCTGCAACCCAAATAAGTAATGCAAAAATTATAGAAAAAACTAAAACAACTACAGTAAGTCTAGAAAGTTCATTAGCAGGAGTCCATGAAACATGTTCTTTTAATTCTGAAAAAGACTCTTTAACGTAAGAAACTATACTCATTGTTCTATATTTTTGCACGGGTTGAGAGACTCGAACTCCCGACACCTGGTTTTGGAGACCAGTGCTCTACCAACTGAGCTAAACCCGTATCTCTAAAATGGTGAATTAAACACCTTAAATTTATAGCTACAAAAGGCATCTGATTTTACAGATACCTTTTGTAGATTTATTATACTATTATAATATCTTAGTAACCTGACCAGCTCCAACTGTTCTACCACCTTCTCTAATAGCAAATCTTAAACCAACACTACAAGCAATTGGAGAAATAAGATCAACAGTAATAGTTAAGTTATCACCAGGCATTACCATTTCAACTCCTTTAGGCAATACAATATTACCAGTTACATCAGTTGTTCTTACATAAAACTGTGGTCTATAATTATTATGAAAAGGAGTGTGTCTACCACCTTCCTCTTTCTTTAATATATATACTTCAGCTTCAAATTTATCATGTGGCTTAACAGAACCAGGTTTACAAATTACCATTCCTCTTTTTATAGCCTCTTTTTCAATTCCTCTTAAAAGAATACCTACATTATCACCAGCTTCTCCTCTGTCCAATATCTTTCTAAACATTTCAACTCCAGTAACAGTGGAAGTTAGTTTTTCAGCTCCCATTCCGATAATATCAACTGAATCACCAGTATTTGCAACTCCAGTTTCAATTCTACCAGTCGCAACAGTTCCTCTACCTGTAATTGAAAAAACGTCTTCAACAGGCATTAAAAAATCTTTATCAATCTCTCTTTTTGGAAGTTCAATCCAAGTATCTACAGATTCCATAAGCTTCATTACTGTATCAACCCATTTTTGTTCACCATTTAGAGCGCCTAAGGCAGAACCTAAAATTATAGGACCATTGTCACCATCATATTCATAGAAGTTTAATAAGTCTCTAACTTCCATTTCTACAAGTTCTAACAATTCTTCGTCATCAACTTGATCAGCTTTATTTAAAAAAACTACCATTCTTGGAATACCAACCTGTCTTCCTAATAAAATATGTTCTCTAGTTTGAGGCATTGGTCCGTCAGAAGCAGCAACTACAAGAATTGCCCCATCCATTTGAGCAGCACCAGTAACCATATTCTTTACGTAATCCGCGTGACCAGGACAGTCAACGTGGGCGTAATGACGATTAGCAGTTTGATACTCAACGTGAGAAGTGTTAATTGTAATACCTCTTTCTTTTTCTTCAGGAGCATTGTCAATTTGGTCAAAGCTTCTTGCTTCAGAAAAACCTGCATCAGCCAATACTTTTGTAATAGCAGCAGTTAAGGTTGTTTTACCGTGATCTACATGTCCAATAGTACCAATATTTAGGTGAGGTTTTGAACGATCGAAAGTTTCTTTAGCCATAATATGTGTGTTTTGTTACTTTTAAAATGAGCGCAAATATATAAATTTTATATCAAAAAAATTAATAATTATGTATTTTTTTACATCATAT
>Ga0075444_10001250_pt1 | contig 15484 bp, 12 predicted proteins | sample CoawatmetaG01DNA_FD_76836 | JGI IMG/M metagenome (GOLD analysis project Ga0075444, IMG submission 76836) | Marine microbial communities from the West Antarctic Peninsula - Coastal water metaG017-DNA | ecosystem: Environmental > Aquatic > Marine > Coastal | place: Atlantic Ocean: West Antarctic... | reverse complement strand
CCAAAAGTGGGCTCGGTCAAAATTGATATATAAAGGTTGCCAGAATCGGCAAATGATTTGAGAGCAGAGCTAGTTTTAGCCATCTGCATCAAACTCAAAATACCTTCCTGCATTCGCGCACCACCAGAGCTGCTCACCACAATCAAGGGTGAATTGCGCTCAAGGGCTGCCTCAGTCAGTCGGGTCACCTTCTCACCAACCACCGACCCCATGGAACCACCGAAGTGGCCAAAGTCCATGCAACCAAGAGCAGCTTCATGACCATCAATACGGCAAAGACCTGTCAAGACAGCTTCACGCAAACCCGATTTGCGGGTGGCTTCGTCTTGTCTTTTAGTGTATGCCTCTGTGTCGAAGAAAGTCAGCGGATCTGATGAACGCATGTCAGCATCTAGCTCATCAAAGGATCCTTCATCGGCCAATTGCTCAATGCGATCAAGGGCACCGACACGGAAATGATAATCGCACTTAGGACAAACATCCAAGTTAGTGCGCAAGTCGCGGGTATAAAGCAGTTCCCGACATTGGAAGCACTGCTTCCAGAGAGCGCAGTACTCGTCTGTTGTCAGGGGCTGCTTAATCACTTCCTGAATCTCTTTACGCTTTTGGCGGCTAGCGAACCAGTCTTTTAAGTCCATCTCTTCCAACTCTTCCATAATGATGGGCAGGGAGGCACAGATTACTGCTAGCAGCAATACCGACAGTAATATACGCGAAGGGTGATTATAGCACTATGGTAGCTAGCCAATTTGCCCAACATCAGTACTGTGGCTGTCTTTAAACAATTTTGCCGCTAGAATGATGCGAACTTAATCAAATCTGCCCCTCATGAACAGAAAAGACAATGGCAAAACGACACGCAAACAGCAGTATTAATCAGCGCAAAAGCTTGTCTCACTTCTTCTTGCCGGAGCAGGCCTTTAGAAAGGGTGATGGGCAGGTCGGGAGCCTGGTGGAGATGGATGACGGGGCCGTAGTGCATCAGCTGCAACACGTCCTGCGCTTCGAAAAAGGAGATCTAGTCAATCTGCTTGATGGCCAGGGCAATATGTGGTTGGCCAGGATTTGCCAGATGACCCGCAGTGTGGTCACTTTCGAATTGCTCGAGCTGCAAGTCGCTGCTCAGACGGCAGGTTATTCAAATTATCAAGTTATCAGCCTCCTGCCACTGCTCAAAGGTCCTCGATTTGAGTGGGCCCTGGAGAAACTTACAGAATTAAGAGTCGATCGAATCATCCCCTTTGCCTCAACACGCACGGTGGTGAAAGCTAAGGTTAAAGAAGAAAGCGAAGGTCGACAAAGGCGCTGGCAAAACATCATAAAAGAAGCTGCTGAGCAATCAGAAAGGTTACTTTTACCGATTCTCGACCCACCCCTTTCCTTGGAAGAAATGCTCAAGCTAGAAGAGCTTGATTCAACGAAAGGGGCTCTGAATCTGCTTTTAAGTGAGCGAGACCAGGCACCAAATATAGTTCAAGTTCTAGAGTCAAAAACCACAGAAAGCGCCACGCTTGGCAACCGAGCCGGTATTCGAATTTGCCTGCTTGGCGGACCGGAGGGTGGTTTCACCGAGGAAGAAAAAACTCTGATCTTAGCCAGCGGTTTTCAAAAAGCTTCACTCGGTAGCACTATTTTGCGAGGTGAGACAGCTGCCATTTTGGCCGCCGGAATTGCTTACGCAATAGCCTCAACCTTAGACTAAAGAAATTTAGTGCACCATTGGAGATATCACAGCGGTCTTTGCATAAGGCATATATTCAGCACCACTTAAATGTAAGCAGAGCAACCCGGATAGCTAAAACAGATATAGATTTCGCCCACTGACAAAGCACCACTGGGCCCTCAGGGCAAAGATAAATTTTCTGTGGAGACTTGACAAAGGGATCTTATCCGAGCGTTAATAGTAGGCGTCGGTGGTGGCATCGGTGGTGATGCTTTTTCGACCGCCACAAACTCAAAAAACTTCTGGTCGCACGGTTTGCTCAAAAAAACCGAAAGTAGCTCGCTAGCAAAATGCCTGACCAAACCAGTCTTTACCAAACACCTAGAGGAAACTCCGCAGTGGCTGCCAATCTCGCAAAAGTGAGAGAAGCTATCGACGATCAAACCGTGAGGTTGATCGCCGTGACCAAGCATGCCACCAATGCTCAAATCGAAGAAGCATTTTCTCTCGGAGTCAGTGAGTTTGGTGAAAGTCGCATACAAGACGCCTTAAAAAAGCGCGACGAGCTGCCACCACACGTAGCACTAAATTCAAATTGGCATTTTATCGGACACTTGCAGTCAAACAAAGTCAAGCAAGCTGTTGGCAACTTTGCTTTGATTCACTCAGTTGACTCACTCAGCCTGGCCGAAGAGGTTTCTCGTATAGCTTGCCAAAAAGGCACCACTCAATCGATTCTCTTGCAAGTCAAAATTTTGGCTGACGATTCCAAATCAGGATTCACCAAAGAAGATCTTCGCAAAAATCTTTCGACCATCCTGGCTCTACCTTCTATAAAGGTAGAGGGCTTGATGACAATCACGCCTCTAACAAATGACGTAAAACTATGGCACGAGAGCTTTAGCGGTCTTAGCTCCCTGCGCGACCAAATCAACCGAGAGTTTGGTATTTCCCTCAAAGAACTGTCGATGGGAATGTCAGACGACTGGCGAGAAGCCATCATATGTGGTTCAACTATGATTAGGCTCGGTAGAGCAATTTTTGGCAATTAGCCCCAAGCAAGTTTTCCCAGCGGCAACAAGAAACGTAAAAGTAGAGACGTAAGAATAGACAATCAGCGGTATAGACAATTTTATTAGACCAATAGGGTAAGGAGGAAAGTAGTGAGCATCGTTCAAAAGTTCAAAAGCTTCTGGTTTGGGCCTGCAGATAACTACGAGCGCGAGGATTTCGAAGATCTTTTTGAGACTTCCGACGACGTTTACGCTACCAATGGACAACTAGCACTCGATCCGGTTGCACATGCTCAAGAGCCTGTGAAGCCAGCAAGAGTTCACCAAATGCTTCCTGGCACCGGCGCCAAAATATTGGATCATCCCAATGCTCAAGCCGTCAGCGAAGTACTGGTTATTGAACCTAGACAGTTCGAAGAGTCATTGGATATTGTTGAACATCTTCGTGGTCGCAAATCAGTCCTTCTCAATCTTCACATGCTCGACAACGAAGGCTCACAAAGAGTAGTCGATTTCCTATCTGGTGCTTGCTGGGCCATTGATGGCCACCAACAGCGCATTGGTGACGGTGTCTTCCTCTTCGCCCCAGCCAGCGTAACCATCAGCTCTGAGTCAACTTCCTCTAAGGCCATCAAAGAAGCCTTCTGGAACAAAGCTCAACCTATGTAGTACTAAACTACAACGTTCAGGAATCCCGGAAACCAGGAAACAAGCAAAAACGGACTCTCGGAAACACTTCAGGAATCAATTAGTTCAAGGCGCAGGTAACACAGCACTTTGGTAACAGAAAAAAGGAGCAAGCAATTGCTCCTTTTTTTATGCCCGAATTCTCAACTAAAAGGCTTTGAGGTACCACTGCCGCGGATTAGAAGCGACGTTATTGCAGTAGATACTAAAATGCAAATGGGGTCCATTGGCCCGACCTGTTTGGCCAACGGCACCTATTAACTGGCCAGCATCAACTTTCTGTCCCAATTTGACATTGATTTTCTGCATATGAATGTAGAAAGAAACCACTCCCTGTCCATGATCTATTGCCACAGTATTACCATGCAGCTTAAACACGCCGGTGCTGGCCAAGACCACCACTCCTGGTGCGCAAGCAACAATAGGGCTACCCTGGAAACCAGCGTAATCTAAGCCACTATGAAAATAGTCTGGCAAAAGCTTTCCATTAACAATGCGACGCAGACCAAAGCCGGCCGAGAGACGGGCTTTGGAAGGGGCATTAAAATTCTTAGTCCAGTGACGCACAGGCGAAACCGTAGCTTTTGCCTTATCGACGGCTTCTTCTTCGCCCTTAGCCATATTGAAATTGTTTTTGGATGGTGGCAAAGTCAATCTCTGCACCGGATAATGCGCATCCATAACAATCACACGAGTTGATAACGCTCCGACAGAGACAGCAGCAGAGCCGACCTTCCGTACCACTGGCACCGTCAATAGTGCGCGGTAAGCGGGGCCATCTTCGCTATCGAAAGGAAAGAGCTTATATTTATTGCCGAGAAATTCGATCAGCGGTGGGTCAGAACCAGGTTCTAGAGCCAGTTCTTTAGCCAAAACAGTGAGCTCAATCACCTCTCCTTGCTTGGGTCGAAAGGTGGAGAGTTTAAGCGGCGATATCGCCGCCGCCTCATCTACAGAAGACAGCTCCTCAGCCTTTTTAAGGGAATGACCTCCGCTGGGGGCAGCCCCTGCAGAGGTCAAACTTAGCACTGATAGAACTAACGGAAGAATACCGAAAAAAGCGGTTTTAGATTTTTGCAGCAAGATACTTAGATATTCCTTCAGCTTAAGGTGCGCACCTAATCAAGATACTCGCTAAGCATACAGGTTTTTTCCAAGTATTTAAGCTCTACTCTTCAGCAGCAGCAGGTACCAGACGATCAATTGCTTCTTTCAACGCTGGAATTTTATCGATAGGCAAAGCGATGCCCTTTTTAGTGGGCTTCTCTTCTTGATCTTTATCAACGTACCATTCACGAATATGGAGGTACTTGGTACCGCGGTATTCGCCAATGTAGACGTTGATGGTCTCACCACGTGCTTTCTCGTGGATTGTGATTCTTTCTTCCAAGTCCTATCCTCCTGGTCTTAGATAAGTATTCTTGCGGCGATTCTCTAGTGCTATAAAAAACTCAATGGTCCCAGCTATTCTTGTTAGCTTGCTAGCTCTTCTTGCTAGCTCTTCTATCTGCCACGTAGACAATCAAAACCAAACAGATCTAGAGCTAAGTATATATAAATTATTTTCTAGTTAAAGGATCAGTATAAGATCTATCTAGTTATCAGACAGATCTCGGAGCTATCTTCCAAAAATGAGCCAATTAATAGACCAAGTTGAGATAGAAGTGATCTCCGGCGACGGTGGCAACGGCGCTGTCATGTGGCGCAAAGAAAAGTATGAGCCCATGGGCGGGCCCTACGGTGGTAACGGTGGTCGCGGCGGCAGCGTCTATCTAGAGGCCACCAACGACTTGAGCACCCTGGTAGATTTTCGCTTCAAGCAAAAGTTTGAGGCGCAACCAGGCGTCAAAGGGGCCAACAAAAATTGCCATGGCAAGGCTGGAAACGACATCACCATAAGAGTTCCAGTGGGAACCGTGGTGAAAGATTTGAACACCGACCGTGTCATTGCCGATTTAATCAAAGACAAACAAAGAGTGCTGGTGGCCGAAGGTGGCTATGGCGGCAAGGGTAATTGCGAGCTAGCCACCCCGACCAAGCGAGCACCGCACTATTGCGAGCCTGGTCAACCAGGCATAGCCAGACGCCTACAGCTGACTCTGAAATTGCTAGCCGATGTCGGCATCATTGGCATGCCAAATGCGGGCAAATCGACCCTTCTAGCGGCCGCTACAAGGGCAAAACCAAAGATTGCTGATTATCCCTTCACTACCCTCGAGCCCAATCTCGGGGTGGTCAAACCAGAACGCGGTCAAGGATTTGTCATGGCTGACATCCCCGGCTTGATTGAAGGAGCCTCGCAAGGCATCGGTCTAGGTCATAACTTTCTCCGGCACGTTGAGAGAACCAGGCTCCTGATTCACATGGTTGACATCAATTCGGCCGACCCCTTAGCCGATCTGCAGACCATCAACAAAGAGCTTGCTCTTTACGACAAAGATCTGAGCTCGTTACCCCAGCTAGTGGTGCTTAATAAAGCCGAAATGATGATGGAGGAGGAAGCCCAGGCAATTAAAGAGAGAGTTATCGCTGCTCTTTCTAGCCAGAAGCCAAAAACCCTCTATGAGGACGATCTAAAGCTCAAAGAGAGCGTCTTTTTGATGTCGGCTTATTCTCGGGTAGGCGTGCCTGAATTGCTAGAACTAACTGGCAAGTTGGTTACCCGCTTGAAAGAATTGGCCGCAGCGGAGGAACCAGCTCACATTGAAGAAGATGCGGCTGCAGTAGACCACGGCAGCACTGGCTTCGAGGTAATCAAAATCAAGGGTGGATTACTGGTAGAAAGCGATCGGGTCGATCGCATTATCCAGGTCACCAACTTAAAAGAACCAGAGTCTCTTTTCAGCCTCTGGCAAAGGCTTAGAGCTATGGGTGTAATCGACGCTTTGATCGAGAACGGGGCAGAGCCTGGCACCGACGTCACAGTCGGGGGAATAATCTTTACCTTCGGCGAAGGCATGCAGTAAGTAATACTGACGCCACTTACACAGTGATAGGCAAGAGAAAACTTCCTCCAGATACAGACTCTGGAGGAAGTAACAATGTCATGGCTTCAAGTCTTACTTAGCAGCCTTTTGAGCTTTTGCTGGCTTGCTTTCAACCTGGCTAGCTTCTTTCACAAGCTTCTTCACTTGACGAACAACGGCTGCTTTCTTAGCCACAACTTTCTTGCGAGCTCTTTCAGCTACCTTGACTGCTCTCTTCATGCCTTTTTGCTGAGCCATTTCTGGATCTCCCTAACTTTTATGCTAATGCGGATCTTGATATCGAGTTGAGCATGATACTACACCCAAAGATTGCCAAGATACCTGATGCATCCTTTGGTTGAGCTAGGTAACGAATCAATCACAGTTTTTCCCACTGGTGGGAAGAGCGTAAGCGAGGGCAGATCTTTGATTGGCAGGTAGTCAACAGCAGCGAGAACTGGCTCGTCACCTAACTTCAAAATACCGCCGACGACATGAGCTGTGAGGTAGACGTTGACAATATGCCGAGAGCGATCAGGGGCAATTGCTTCAGAAAGAAAAACAAATTCATCCACTTTCACATCAAGGCCAGTTTCTTCTTTCATCTCGCGCACAGCGCATTCTTCAAAAGTTTCACCATACTCAAGACGACCACCAGGAAGCACCCAATATTGCCGATTGCCCTTGCGGTGCTTGACCAGCAAGATCTGTTCACCCTCGACCACGATCACCGAAATGCGAGTGGTAGGAATATTCTGGGCTGACCGCTTGGCGTTTTTGAATCTAGGTCTTGGCAAAGTGACTCCCTAAAAGCGTCCCGAGTAAAGACACTTATATAATATGACAATTTCTGTCTAGAAAAATTGCAAATCGCAACGACTGTGAGCTTTTCAAGGTAAGCAACTGGGCTCATCTGCTAATCTAAGCAAAAGTCCAACGCAAAAGTTCAACGCAAACGCTCAACATTACTCAGGTTTGAAAGATGGAAGCTCAAGAATTCGAAGCCAAGATAACAGCCTTGGTTGCCAGTGCGCTCAGTGCTATTGATAACACTGCCGACTTAGACAGCCTTGAAAATCTCCGGGTGCAGTACCTCGGACGCGAAGGCGAACTGACAATAATGCTACGCGGCCTCTCTACTCTAGACAAGGCCATTCGCCCCAAAGCGGGACAGTTGGGCAACCAGGCCAAGCTACAAATCGAACAAGCCCACGACGGCAAACGCAGCCATTTATACGACAGTACCCTTAACCAGCGTTTGGCTACTGAAATAATCGATGTCACCACCCCTGGCACTAGATGCTTGAGTGGTCATATTCACCCACTGAGCCAGATCAGCAACGAAATTATCAGCATCTTTTACAGCATGGGCTTCACAGTCGCCGATGGTCCTGAAGTTGAAACCGACTATTACAATTTTGATGCCCTAAATACTCCAGCCTCGCACCCAGCTCGAGATGAGCAAGATACTTTTTATACCAATATCGGCCCCTCAAGCTTGCTACGAAGCCAGACTTCGACAGTGCAAATTCGAGTTATGGAGCACACCAAGCCACCGTTGCGCATCATTGCCCCTGGCCGTGTCTATCGCAATGAAGAAGTGAATGCTCGCAAATATCCGCTCTTCCATCAAGTAGAAGGTCTTTTGATTGACAAAGACGTCAACTTTGGTCAACTCAAGGGAACGCTCTCAGCCTTTATTCAAGCCCTTTTCAAAAAGCCAGTAAAAATTCGTTTTCGTCCAGACTTCTTTCCTTTTACAGAACCAAGCGCCGAACTCGACAGTGAATGCCCATTTTGCAGCGGCAAAGGTTGCAAAACCTGTGGCGGACGCGGCTGGCTAGAGCTACTTGGTTGCGGTATGGTCGATCCCAATGTTCTCAAAGGCGTAGGCATTGACCCAGAAGAATGGAGTGGTTTTGCTTTTGGTATGGGGCTAGAACGTCTTGCCATGCTGAAATATGACATCAATGACATTCGCAATTTCTATACTAATGACATGCGTTTTTTGGAGCAGTTCTAAATGAAACTTTCATTCGACTGGCTATCTGAGTTCGTCGACTTGAGCGGGCTTACCGCTTACCAGGTAGCAGAGAAGCTTACTATGGGCGCCTTTGAAGTAGAAGAAGTTACTATTATTGGCCCCGATTTGGAAGGTCCTATTGTTGTTGGCGAAATCATTGAGATTCATCAGCATCCTAATGCCGACAAAATTCGGCTGACCAAAACCCGCATCAAAGAAGGCGAAGAGCCCCTCGATATCGTTTGTGGTGCGGCCAACATCGAAGTAGGCCAAATCATACCAGTGGCTCTACCAGGCGCAAAAGTAGTAAATCGCCATGATGGCTCAGCCCTACTAATCAAGGCTTCCGCCATTCGTGGAGTCAAATCAAATGGCATGCTTTGCTCGCCACCAGAATTAGGCATTGCCAAAAATTTGCAAGATCCCGGCCAAGATGAAGGCATCTGGATTTTGAATAAGAACGGCAACAGAGCAGCTTCAGAGCTAGTTTTAGGCAGCGATGTATTGCCTTTACTGCCCAGCAAAGCTGACTACATTCTCCACGTAGAGCCTCGCTCTAACAGAGGCGATGCCCTCTCAGTCAGAGGCTTAGCTCGCGAAGTCGCAGCGCTATTTGGACGCCCCCTAAAGAAACCAGATTGGTCATTAGCAGATCTGCAAAAGAGTCTCGGTGAAAAAACGCCGACTAGCAAATTTAGCAAGGCCATTGTCGAAAGCAGCAGTGACTGCCCTTACATCACCTTACGAGTGATGGAAGGCATAGAAATTGGCCCCTCACACCCAGCCATTGCCGCCCGCCTGGAAGCAATTGGCATGCGCACCGTAAACAATGTTGTTGATATCACCAACTATGTCATGCACGAACTCGGGCAGCCTCTGCACGCCTACGATGCCAACCACTTAAAGAACGACCACTTAGCTGTGCGTCGGGCAACGAATAGCGAAACCATCACCACCATTGATGGCAAAGAACGCAAACTCAACAACGAGATGCTAGCCATTGCTGACGACGACACTATTGTTGGTGTCGCCGGTGTGATGGGCGGCAAAGACAGCGAAATATCAGATCAAACAACAGCTCTTGTGCTCGAAGCAGCATGCTTTGCACCAGCAGTAGTGAGACGTGGCTCCCGTTTGTTGGGTTTGTCTAGTGATGCCAGCCTGCGCTTTGAGCGGGGCATAGATCCAGCCAGCGTGCGCCACGCCGCCGAACGTGCAGCATTTCTCATTGCGCAGTATTGCTCGAAAGAAGGCAAGGCCGTAGTTGGACCACTGATTGAAGCCGGTTCTAACCAGGTGGAACCAGGACAGGTGACCCTGCGCTCCTCGCAGATAAAACGAATTCTTGGTATTGAGGTTAGCCCTGCACGCATCAAAGAATTACTCACTCCACTTGGCTTCACTGTAAAAGGTGAAGGTGAGACGATTGAAGTAAGCGTGCCCAGCTTCCGCAAAGAAGACGTTAAACGCGAAATCGATTTAATAGAAGAGGTGTGCCGACTGGATGGCGATGATGCCATTGTACCCTCCATGCCTGCAGCAACAATGGCAGTGGCAAGACCAGATGACACTTTAGATCTAGCAAAAAATGCCTTGACTGGCATGGGTCTATCGGAAGCCTGGCTATCCAGTCTGGTACCAGCAGATCAAGCCGGTATTGATAAGCAATTGGCGGTAGAAGTACTAAATCCACTTTCAAAAGACCACCAACTAATGAGGCAGAGTCTTGTGCCTGGCTTAATCAATGCCTGTGGCTACAACCAAGATCGTGGCCGCAAAGATGTCTGGCTCTTCGAGTACGGACGCGTTTACTTTAAAGAGCTACAAAAAGAGAACAAAAGTACAGGCGTGCGCGAAGACAATCACTTGGCGGGCCTGGTATCAGGCCAACGCTTCAAATCTATCAATCAAAATAGTCCGGCTGTTGATTATTCCCTGGCCAAAGGCATGGTCGAAAATTTATTGAGCTCTCTAAATATTGACGAGCGAAAGCTGGCCTGGCGATCAATCACAGATAACGAAAGTAATTCGATGCCATGGCTGCATCCTTATAGAACGGCAGTACTGACACTGAATCGCCCGGCCAAACCAAACCCTAATAAAGATGCCAGCGCCACCAGCTTGTTTGAAAGCAATATTGCCCTTGGCTACGTCGGCGAATTGCATCCCCGTTTTGCCGACAGTAAAGGCCTGAGAGACAAAGCCTTTGTTTTTGAACTTGACATTGATCGCCTTAAGAAGGAACGCAAACCGAAAAAATTTGCAGGCATTGCCACCAGCCCTGAAATAGTTCGAGACATCACCGCTGACTTTGATGCGACTGATAAAGATGTTTCATATGAGCAAGTGTCAAAACTAATCTGGAAACAAGCAGGCAGTAATCTGCGAAATAGCGAATTGGTGAGTGTTTATAGGGCCTCAGCAGAATCAAAGAAGTATTCTATGACTTGCCGCTTGACCTTCCAACATCCAAGCGAGACCCTAACAAACGAAGAAATCGACAAAGTTCTTACGACCATTCGTGAAAGTTTGAGCCGCGATTTGGCTGCGTCGTTTAGACTATAAGCTTAGAAAGCTTTTGAATACCGAGCTGTTAGTAATTGCTTCGCCGGGTATAAAAAGCTTGGGACAACGAAGAGTAGACAGGCAAAGGTAGACTAGCAAAGATTCATGCACAGGCTCAAATTCCGGAAAAGTTGGATAGGCTTGCTGGCTTTGGTCGGTGGAGCAATCATCATGACCGTGATTCGTCTGAATCCGTTCAGCACAGGAACGACCTTTGACTTGCCGTTTCTTTGGGTAATACCAGCCCAGCTTCTCCTGCCTTTATTCGTCGCGTTTTATCAGTACCGAGCTTGCCCGACAGTCCAGCAGTTTGCCGGTTACCTCTGGCTCTGCTCCATGATTTGTTTTATGGGAACTCTTGGCAATATATTCGGCGATCCCATGGCGATAATCCAGCAAGATTGGCTGGTGCATTTCAACGCTATACAACTTGGCGTCATGAACATTGCCTCTTTAATGGCTGCCATCAATTTAATGCAAGCCGAAGAAATGTCGAGCTTTGCCGACGCCAAAGTAGCAGAAGCACAGCTAGGCCGCTTGAAAGCTGCCAAAGTTGACCCAGAAGCCCAAATTAAATGGGAAAAAGCAGCTTCCCACGCTCAAGCTCAAGCAGACGGACGCAGCTTACGCTCAACCATGACCAATTTGAAAGCGATAAGCTTGCAAGACCCTTCGCAAACTCTGACATCGCCATCATCGATGCCCAAAGAGATGCCCAAGAGACCAGCGGAGCCAGCTGCTGAAGCTGGCAGTTTAGCTAGCCTCTTAGACCGCATCGGAGATGAGCCCGCCGCTGTAGCTGGCGAAGATCTTTTAGAAATTAACGAGTTCGAGCCCAGTCCCGCTGTTGAAACTATTGCTGCCAAAACGGAAGCGGCAGAACCAGCCTACGCACCATTAGAAAGTAGCTACGAGTTTGGCATTGCAGCCAAGCTGGGTGAACTAGATACAGCTGCAGAAGTTGCTGAACCAGTAAAAGAACCTGTTAAGGAACAGAGCAGCGGCATGATGGGCGCCTTCAAGTCCACCAGCCAATCGACCAAAGAACCTACACCAGTAGAACCAGTGGCCACAGCTACATCACAAGCCAGTCCTCAAGCAGCAGCTCAAGCCGCTTCGCAACCGAGCCAAGCCAATGCAGCACCTGCTGCGCCGACTTCTTCACCAAGCGCAACGCCTGCGCCAGTCGACTCGCAATCGGCTAGTGCTTCGAGCACACGCTTGCAAGCAATGAAGCGTCGCAACACCAGCACCTTCACCAAACTTCAGTCGCTTTCTTCTAGCACGTCACTAAAACAACAGCCGCTTGATACTACTCCGCAAAATGAACCAGACAGCCTCAAGAGTCTCCTAGATAGACTTGATGACGATCATGTTCAAGAACCAGCACAACCACTGACACCACCAGTAGAGCTAGTGCTCGATACGGTCTTCAAAGCCGATGGCCATCTTGAAGTTGCTGCACCTGCAGTGGAGAAGGCTGCAGTTGAAGAAGTCAAAGCTGTAGCAGAGCCAGCAGTAGAAGCCGCAGCTGAAACAACAACCACATCTAGCGCTGGACATTCTAGTATCAGTGAACGCTTGACGGCAGCGCCAGCAGTCGAGGCCGCTGCCGAGATTGAGACAGAAACACCGCTGACAACTACACCGTCACTCGCCAATCTACTTGATAAAGCTGAAGAGATTCAAGAACAAGAAGCAGAAGTTCTCTTCGCTGGTGGCGTCGATCAAGACATAGACAACCTCTTCTCCGACCTGACACCGGCTGAAGCACAACAAGAAGTAGAGAAGAAAGTCGAACCCGCTCCATTGCCATGGAACGATCCTATTGCCGCCCTTGAGTTTCCCAAAACTGTCGAAGTTGATCTCAGCCCACTACTGAGCGAACCACTAGAGACAGCCCAAGAAGCCGAGCAAAGCCTATCTGCTCCCGTAGAAGTAGAAGAACCAGAACAAGAAGAAGAAGAAATTTCCGGTAGCCTCTTTGACGGTGGCTTAGACACGGACATCGACAATATCTTCTCAGAGTTGGCCCCACCTGAGGCTCAGCAAGAAGTATCTCGCGTAGTCGAACCATCTAAACCAGCAGAAGTAAAAGAAGCTGAAGAAGATGCCGAAGAATCTGAAGGCGCACTATTTGATGGTGGAGTCGATTCAGAGATAGACGATATCTTCTCGAACCTAGCTCCGGCAGAGGCTCTCAAAGAAGTAAAAGATGTTCTCAAGCCAGCCGAAGCAAAAGCAGCAAAAGTAGCAGAAGACGAAGACAGTGAAGATGAGGACGGCGAAGAAGAGAGCCTATTCGGTGAAACTCTTGGTGAAGATCTAGACAACATCTTCTCTGGCTTGACCGATGGCCAACAGCTGGAAGTCAGCCCTGAGACCCTAGCCAAACTGAAACAAGCGCTGCCAGCCAGTGAACAGGTAGCAGAAGCCACACCCCCTTCACCCCGCGCCACTGGCGACATGCCAGCACTAAGCGTGGAGAAAGCTGAAGCAATTAAGGCGGAAGCTGAGCTAGAAGCTAAACAAGAAGCTAAACCTGAAGTTAAAGAAGAAGCCAAACCAGAAGCGAAGCCCGAAGCCAAAGAAGAAGCTAAACCAGCGAGCCCAGACAAGAGCTCACCAGACTACAAAGAAGTAAAAGAATTCGGCCGCCTCTCCACTAGATCTGGATCGCTGAAATCAGCACCTGAAGCCGTTGGCACGATGAAGACAATTGGCAAGCTTTTGCTCGACGTCAAAGCTGTTGAGAACATCATCAAAAGTGGCGAGACCAAAAAGATCGGCAGTGGCTTATCTACAGCCAAAGTAATTAGCGCTGCCCGTGGTGAGGGAATTAGAAATATTCTGGTGGCCATCGACGGCTACGAAGGCGTTGCTGGCAGTTTGATTGTTGGCCATGATGGTCTTGTCATTGCCTCCACCGTAGGTAGCGGATGGGACAAGGACATGCTCGGAGCACTTTCGACAGCATTACTTTCAACTTCAAACCTGGCCACTAAAAAACTAGAAATCGGCAAGCTCAAACAGATGGTATTGCTCACAAAACTCACCACCGACCAAGGTGACGTCATGAAAACCACGGTCCTCACTGATGTTGAAGTGGGAATTCTTGCGGTATTCCTCGAGCAGACAGATCTAACCAAAATCGATGGCTTGCTAACCACAATTCACTCCACTATCCACGGCACCTAAAAAGTCACAACCTTTATCTTTTTAGATCACTTAGCAGGGCAAGTCTTCTGTAAGAATGCTTCTAACATGCTCTAGTTAGGAGATATTCACATGACATCACCACAAGCAACCGCCGTATTATTGAAAGAAGGTGCCACAGCGCCAGCATTCGACCTGCCTGCCTTCGTTCACGGAGAGGCAGTGGGCAACATCAAATTGGCTGACTATAAAGGGTCAAAGAACGTCATTTTAGCCTTCTATCCTAAAGATGACACCCCAGGCTGTACTAAGGAAATGTGCGCCTTCTCCGAAGACCTCGAAAGCTTTGCCAAGCATGACACGCAACTGCTTGGCATTTCTACAGACAGTGTTGCCGCTCACGAAAAATTTGCCGCCAAGTTCAGCTTAAAACAGCCTCTCCTGGCCGACCTTAATGGTTCAGTGGGCAAGCTCTACGGCACTGTCAGCGAAGGCAAAGCCACCGCTAGCCGCGTATTGTTTGTCATAGACAAGCAAGGTGTCATTCGCCACGTTGTAGAAGGCATGCCAACTAATGCCCAGCTGCTCGAAGTAGTACAAGCGATCAAATAGAAGCCACTATTGACTCTTGCCTGCCTTGTTCAACTCGTCAATAACCAGTGGAACAGTGATTACTTCAGGCAGAACAATTGGCGACTGCGCTTTTCCTGCTGGGAAAATAACATATAACGGAACTCCTGCGCGACCAAACTTGCTCAGGAGTTTTGTTATATCAGGGTCTTGCCGTGTCCAATCAGCTCTCATTTTGACCACATTAAGCTCTTTCAGCTTAGCCTGCACGTCGCTGTTACTCAACACGGTTTTTTCGTTGACCTGACAGGTCTGGCACCAGTCAGCAGTAAAATCGAGCAAGACTGTCTTATTGGCTGTGAGCAGCTCGTTTAGGGCTGAAACGCTGAATGGTTGCCAGTCAGTACTGTCACCGCTGGTGGTGACAGTCTTTTCAGCGCTAATATTATTGTTTAAGGCCGCCATAACTTGAGGCTGAGCAAAAATACAAAGCCAGCTAACAGCAGCCAGCACGATGGCGGCTAGGGCATAAACTTTCGCTTTCCTGGCAGCGGTGCTAGTTAAATCGGTAAAGGTGGCCACAATCCAAGCGCAAAAAGCCAGGGTAACTAGCCAATAGTTGATAAAAGAAGCAGGTTCCGCACCAATCTGTCTGGTTAAAACATAGTCAAGCCAGACCATGGTGGCAAGCAAGATAAAGCCCATCGATTGCTTAAACTTTTCCATCCAGGCGCCGGGCTTAGGCAACTTCTGTAACCACGCCGGATTAAGCGTCAGAAGCAAATAGGGAAGCGACATACCGAGACCAGCAGCAAAAAATATGGAAAGCACCACATAGGCT
>Ga0075444_10001246_pt1 | contig 15517 bp, 18 predicted proteins | sample CoawatmetaG01DNA_FD_76836 | JGI IMG/M metagenome (GOLD analysis project Ga0075444, IMG submission 76836) | Marine microbial communities from the West Antarctic Peninsula - Coastal water metaG017-DNA | ecosystem: Environmental > Aquatic > Marine > Coastal | place: Atlantic Ocean: West Antarctic... | reverse complement strand
TATTTATACCAAATAGAAATAATGCAACATTATTGAATCCATCTACTGCTTTTAAGCAATCGGCAGTGCTGCCAGTTGGTGTTTTTGGAGTGCAAGCAGATATAGATGCTGCATATATTATTACCCCCTTATTATTTATACAGGATTTAGCAAAACGGAATAATGCAGTTACATCAATTGAAATAAATCTCAAAGATGCAGGTCAGATGATTGCTCTTCAAGAGCAGTTACAAAAAGTGCTAGGCCATAATTACTTTGTTGAAAATCGCTTTCAGCAACAAGAATTTCTTTATAAAATATTGAATACTGAAAAACTAGCTGTTTTCTTTATACTCACTTTTATTATGATAATTGCTACTTTTAATATTATCGGTTCGCTTAGTATGCTCATGTTAGATAAGAAAAAAACTATCCATACTTTAAGGAGTTTGGGTTGCACAGTACAAGATATTCAATCTCTCTTTTTCAAAAAGAGTATGCTTACAATAATCTTAGGAATAGGTATAGGACTTTTTTGTGGTTTGGGACTTGCTTTTTTACAACAAACTTTTGGTTTCATAAGTATTGGTGGGGGTAGTTTTGTAATTAATACTTACCCTGTCGCTATTGTGTTTAATGATGTGTTATTAGTTAGTATCACGGTATTTGTAATTGGAATATTAGCCTCTTGGTATCCTGCAAAATTGCTTAGCAGAAAACTCTTTAAAAAATAATCTCAGCAAACTTATTTGCTACATCATCTAAAATTGCATGTACTTCTTCGGGGTTGTCGCTTGTCACCATTTTTATGCGGTAATCCTTAAAGTGAGGAATACCTTTAAAATAATTAGTGTAGTGGCGTTTCATTTCTGCAATTCCAAGTATTTGACCTTTCCATTCAATAGAATGTTTTAGGTGTTGCTTGCATGCAATTACCCTATCTGCAATATTCGGTGGAGCCAAGTGCTCTCCTGTATTTAAGTAATGTTTTATCTCGTTAAAAATCCATGGATACCCGATAGCGGCACGCCCGATCATTACTCCATCTACTCCATATTTATTTTTTACTTCAGCTACTTTTTCAGGTGAATTTACATCTCCATTTCCAAAAATAGGAATGTGCATTCTAGGATTATTTTTTACATCACCAATTAAAGTCCAATCAGCATCTCCTTTATACATTTGTTTACGGGTACGACCGTGAATTGATAGTGCTTGAATACCTACATCTTGTAGTTGTTCAGCAACCTCAACTATGTATTTTGTATTGTCATCCCAACCTAAGCGTGTTTTTACAGTTACAGGAAGGTCTGTAGCTCTTACAATTTCTTTGGTCATAGCTATCATCTTTGGTATATCAAGTAATATTCCAGCTCCAGCTCCTTTTTTAGCTACTTTTTTTACTGGGCAACCAAAGTTTATGTCAATGAACTCAGGTTTTGCAGCAGCACATATTTCAGTAGCTTGTCTCATGGATTCAATGTCATAACCAAATATTTGTATTCCAATTGGTCGTTCAAAATCATAGATATCCAACTTCATTACGCTCTTATCAGCGTCACGAATTAAACCTTCTGATGAGATGAATTCTGTATACATTACATCTGCACCATTTTGTTTACATAAAGCACGAAAAGGCGGATCACTAACATCCTCCATTGGTGCTAATAATAAAGGGAATTCTCCTACATCAATATTTCCTATCTTTACGCCCATATTTTGCAAAAATACACAATAATGAGATTAAAAGGTATATTTAAAGAGAAGTCATCTGCTAGTAAATTAGTAGTTTTATTTCTAATTGTTCTAGTATCAGTTCTTTTACACACTTCCCTGGCCCAGGTAATGATTTTTTTATTTACTAACGTATCTCTAATTGCAGTAGGTATGATGCAATTTACCAATCAATCTGAAATAGATGCAGTTAAATTTATACAGATGTTTAGTGCAATAGGTTTATTTATCACACCTACTTTGCTGTATGCCTATTTATGTGATTTTGATTTAAAGTTAAAGTTAAATTTTAACCGGCAAACGCTAATGTTGGCTATTACTATTATGATTTTAATTAATCCTTTTATTGCTTTTATTTACGAATGGAATTTGAGTTTTAATATTCCTGATTGGATGATGGTATTTGATAATAATGCAGAAAAGATTACCAAATACTTTTTAAAAATGAATACGCTTGGCGATTTGTTTTTCAATTTACTAGTGATGGCCATTATACCAGCAATAGGTGAGGAGCTTTTGTTTAGAGGCTATTTGCAACAAAAGATGACCAAGTGGTTAGGGAAACCACATGTGGCAATTATTGTTACCGCTTTTCTGTTTAGTGCAATCCACATGCAGTTTCAGGGGTTTTTACCAAGATTTGCTTTAGGGCTAGTTCTGGGATACTTATTTTATTGGAGTGGATCTCTTTGGTTGCCTATTATAGCACATTTTTTAAATAATGCTATCGCTGTAACATTTGCTTATCCTATTTTTTCTAACTATGCTTACTTAAGTCAAAATACTGCAAGCTGGCAGGAGGCTTTTTTTAGTTTTATGGCAGTAGTGCTTTTGGCTTTCCTCCTTCATAAAAATTTGAGCATAAAAAAAGGCTGATTAATCAGCCTTTTTTAAAATCTATTACTAGTTTTTAATAATCTCCTTTTCTAGTAGAATAATTAATTTTTAGGGCATTTGCTTTTCTAAGTTCTTGTTTTACATCAGTAATAATTCCCATTCTAACGGTTTCATCTGCCTTAATAGAAGTAGTCATGTAAGGGATTTCTTTTTCGTCTCTTGCTTCGCGCTCTGTAGCAATAAATTCTTGTATTTCACTAACCTCTGCAAAAGCATCATTTAATTGAATACGAGCAGCACTACCATAAGAAGCTTGCATTCTTTTAACTGGTGATCCAATATAAATATAGCTTACTAATGATTTCTTTTCCATTTTTTTTATCTCAGTAGCTTTCGGTGTTAGTACATCAACAAACAATGTTGTTTCACGCATAACTGTAGTTACCATGAAAAAGAAAAGTAACATAAAAACAATATCTGGTAATGATGCAGTTGATATAGCTGGCATTCCTTTTTTACCTCCTTTTCTGAATTTACTCATTATGAATCTCCTCCTATATTTTTGGGTTCCGCTTCAGATATTTTCTGAGGGTACATTTTTCTAATTTCCTTTTTTTGCGTTTTATTTAAATTAGCATAACGTTCGCCAAATTTATTAAATGCTGCTTTATTCCTTAATTCATTGTAAGCTGCAGCAAGTTCGTTTTGCACACGAATATATGTCATGTACTCAGTCCCTCGATCATTTTGTAATGAAATAATTGCCTTTTCTGGGTTTTCTGATGAATTGGCATCTCTTCCGTTATTATCAATAAACTCCTTTGCTCCATCTCTTAATTGTGAAATATCCATTAACTCTCCTTCAACTAATAATTGATTGTTAGTGTTAATCAATACTACATAAATATTTTTAGCATGAATTTGTGGATCCTCTTCTTGTAATTCTTCTTCAGGCATAGGCGGTAGTTTACGAGCAATACCCGTATCTACATCCATTGTTGTAGTTACCAAGAAAAAGATAAGTAGTAAGAAAGCAATGTCAGCCATTGACCCTGCATTAATTTCGGGTAACCCTCTTCTTGAACTAGCCATTATTTAGTAAATGCTTTTGATAGTTCAGCATATAAAACTGCACCTATTGCACCTATAGCTAATATGTAAAATGTAGTTAATCCCATACCCACTTGTTTTGCAGTTGAAGCTGTAATTTCATATTTTTCATATGAACCTAACACTTCATCAGAAGCTGTAAGGTAGGATATAAGAATTATAACTAAAAGACCCCCAATAGTGTATAGTGTTTTTTTTGCATTGTTAGTTTTCTGCATCATTTGTTTGATGCCGAAACCAATTGCTGCAATTGCTGCAGAACCGACCATTAAGTAGGTTAATATAATTCCAATATTAATTAAACTTTCCATGATTATTTATTTTTAACCAATAAGTCAATTAATGAGATAGAAGAGTCTTCCATTGAATTAACAATTGAATCTACTTTTGCAATTAAGTAATTATAGAAAACTTGAAGAATCATTGCTACAATAAGTCCGAATACAGTAGTTAAAAGTGCAACTTTAATACCTCCAGCTACTAGTGATGGAGAAATATCTCCTGCAGCTTCAATGGCATCAAAGGCTCCAATCATACCAATTACAGTTCCCATAAATCCAAGCATAGGAGCAAGTGCAATAAATAATGAAATCCAAGATAATCCTTTTTCTAAAAGCCCCATCTGTACTGAACCGTAAGCAACAATTGATTTTTCGACCATATCGACTCCTTCATCAGAACGCTCTAGGCCTTGATAGAAAATAGAAGCAACAGGACCTTTTGTATTTCTACAAACTTCTTGTGCAGCTTCAACTCCGCCTGATTTTAAAGCTCCTTCAACATCATTTAAAAGCTTTTCCGTATCAGTAGTTGCCATATTTAAATAGATGATTCTTTCAATCGCTAAAGCTAATCCAAAGATTAGGCATAACAATACTATTCCCATAAATCCAGGACCTCCTTCAATAAATTTTTGTTTAATTATTTGGTGAAAGGATGCAACTTCTTCATTTTCCATAACTTCAGTTACCCCAACTTCTTCTTCTACTTCTTGAACTTGAGTAGTCGTTTCTGTAGTTGTAGGTACGTATTCTTGTGTAACAATATCAGCTGTGTCTTGTGCGTAAACAGTAAAGGTCACAGATAGAAATAATCCTAAGAGGGCAATTAAGGCGAATTTGTTTTTCATTTTTGTTTAAATTATTAGTGAAATTAAATTTTGTGTTGCAAATTTATAAAAAAATTATAAAGCGGCCTTAAATCTTTTGTTTACTTCCTCCCAGTTGATTACATTGAAGAATGAATTTATATAATCTGGTCTTCTGTTTTGGTAATTTAAGTAGTAAGCATGTTCCCAAACATCTAAACATAAAATAGGAGTACATCCGCATTGGTCATCCATGAGTGGGTTGTCTTGGTTTGCGGTTGAACAAACTATAAGTTTCCCTTCTTTTAATCCTAGCCAAGCCCAGCCAGAACCAAATCTTGTACCTGCTGCTGTAGAAAAAGTATTCTTAAATTCTTCAAAAGAACCAAATGACTCATTTATAGCTTCTGCTACTTCTTTTGTTGGTTCGCCCCCTCCGTTAGGGCTCATAATGTTCCAGAATAACGAGTGGTTAAAATATCCACCGCCATTATTTCTTGCACCACCACTTAATCCTGGAGTTGCGCAAATCTCTTCAATTGATTTCCCCGATAAATCTGTTCCTTCAATTGCATTATTTAAGTTGTTTGTATATCCATTGTGGTGTTTGCTATGGTGAATTTCCATAGTTCTAGCGTCAATATGTGGTTCTAACGCATCATAAGCGTAAGGTAATGTTGGTAATTGGAATGACATAATTTTTTGTTTTTTAGTGGTTTATAATAATATTTGCCAAGCATCTTCTGATTTATCTTGGTTTAATAATTCTTTTGCTAAGATATGTTTTTCTTCTGTATTTTTTTTATCTGTAAGATTAAACTCTTTTTTTACAGGAATATTCTCTGCTGATGCTAAAATTGCAAGATCGTTTCCAGTTAAAATTTTAGAATTTCTAATTTCTTCTGGTAGCTTATCAATTCCCATACCCATTCTTGAAATTGGTTTTGCAATTTCATAAAGCGAATCTTTGGTCGTTTTACCGTACCAATTGGATCCTAATCTGCTAACAATATTTAGTTTGAATGGATTAATAGCATTGTTCTCGTCTAAAATAGATTCATCAATATGCATTTTTAAAACTTCACAAAGCACTAAACTACCTGCACCTCCTTCTTTACCTAAGGCAATTACTTCATTTACTTTACATTCAAAGTTTATTGGCGATTCTTTTATTCTTGAAGGTCTTATTAAGTCTGATTTTATTGCTGTAAATCCTGCTTTTTCAAACTCGTTTGTTTCTTTGTCAAAATCGCAAGAAGCCAAAGAAACTTGCTGAGCAATTTCTTCTGTTACTAATGAAATAACACATTCCTTTACTTGTTGTACATTTTCCAAAGTATGTTTTGAAGTGTTATTTCTCACTCTCCTTACAGGAGAAAAAACCAAGATGGGTGGGTTTATGGAAAATACATTAAAGAAGGAAAAAGGACTTAAATTTTTATTTCCCTCTGAATCAATAGTACTTACGAATGCAATAGGTCTTGGAGTTACTGCAGCAGATAGGTATTGATATAAACCTGCTGTTTCTCCTGATTGTATATCTATTGTTTTAATCATTTTTTTAATTTTAATAAGGAGTGTTGACTATTTGACTTTATAATTTTATTGGTTATTTTACCTAACCCTTCAATCTGCATTTCAATCTCATCATTTTCTTTTATCCACCTTTCTTTATAATCATTATTTTTTCTCTTTTCAGTTCCATTTAATTCTAATAAGCAACCTGTACCGACTGTCCCTGAACCTATTATGTCACCTGGAAAAAGTTCTGTTCCATAAGATGCCCTCTCAATAATCTCAGCAAATGTCCAATTCATATCTTTTGCGTTACCTTTAGATAATAATTCTCCGTTTACATAGCAGCTCATTTGCAAATCGTATTTTTTACCAAAAGGAGTGTTGATGCTTTTACTTTCTAACTCGTTGGGAGTAACTAAATAAGGGCCAATAACATTCGCAAAATCTTTTCCTTTTGCAGGACCTAGGTTTAGCCTCATTTCTTCCATTTGTAGTCTTCTTGCACTTAGATCATTTAAAATGCAAAAGCCTGCAATGTGATTATCAGCATCTTTAGATAGGATATTTTCTCCACCTTTTCCAATCACAATAGCAAATTCTAGCTCGTAATCTAGTCTTTGAAAATGATCAGGCATAAGCTCTATGTCCTGTCTATCTGCAAACATTGCGTTATGATTAGAAAAATAAAATACTGGAAACTCATCAAACTCTGGAATCATCTCTGCACCTCTATTTTTTCTAGAAGTTGCTACATGTTGCTTAAAAGCGTATGCATCTCTAAATGAATTAGGCTTTGGAATGACAGGCAATACAGTAATATCTTCAATATCGTGTTTTAAACAATTGTTATTGCTAATAAAGTTGGCGACTTTATCCTGAAAATCTTCATATTGAATTAGATCTACTAATGTGATATCTCCAAAACAATTATTGAGGTTATAAACTAACTGATTTTGCAATACTCCAATTTGTGGAGTATCCAATTTTTTTATTTTATAAGTTAGGAGTTTCATCTTGGGGCAAAATTATCATTTTTATTTTAGGGATGATATAATTCATGCCTCGTTTATGTTTTTAGTCCTATATTTGCATAAAAATAACAGTATGCCAAGATATCATAAACTAGGAAAAATGCCTCATAAAAGGCATACTACATTTAGGAAGGAGGATGGTAATATCCATTATGAAGAATTATTTGGAACTATCGGTTTTGAAGGGATGTCTTCTCTTTTATATCATTTACACAGACCGACTCAGGTTAAGGATATTAAAAAAGCTTATTCAGTAGCTCCAGAAATTGCAATAGACAAAAACCTACAATCCTACATGTTAAATGGCTTTGAAGCTCCGAGAGTTGCAGATCATTTAGAAAGTAGAATTTCTATTATGTTAAATAATGATTTGAATATTTTACTTTCTGCTCCAACTAATTTGGAAGAAGATTATTTTTATAAAAATACAGATGGGGATGAAGTAGTTTTTGTTCACAAAGGAACAGGTACACTTAGGACTTTTGTAGGTAATATAAAATTTAAGGAGGGAGATTATTTAGTGATTCCAAGAGGAATTATTTATACTATGAAGTTCGATTCTCCAAATAACAGATTATTTATTGTAGAGTCTTATACCCCAGTTTACACTCCGAAAAGATATCGTAATCATTTTGGTCAACTACTTGAAAACTCTCCTTACTGTGAGCGTGATCTAAGAGTGCCAGAAGAGTTGGAAACGCATGACGAAAAAGGAGATTTTATCATCAAGATAAAAAAGGAACAAATGATTCATGAGTACACTTACGCTTCACATCCTTTTGATGTGGCTGGCTGGGACGGATTTAATTTTCCATATGCATTTTCAATTCATGATTTTGAACCTATTACTGGAAGAGTACATCAGCCACCACCAGTGCACCAAACTTTCGAAACTTCTAGATTTGTAATTTGTTCATTTGTACCTAGAATGTATGATTATCATCCAGAATCTATTCCTGCACCTTATAACCACTCAAACATTGATTCAGATGAGGTTCTTTATTATGTAGATGGGGATTTTATGAGTAGAAATCATGTGGATCAAGGATCAATATCTTTGCATCCTGCAGGAATTCCTCATGGCCCACATCCAGGAGCAGCAGAAAAAAGTATAGGTCAAACAAAAACAGATGAATTAGCTGTAATGGTTGACACATTTGCTCCACTAAAATTAACAAAAGCTGCCGTTGAACTTTCTGATGGCAAGTACCATAAATCATGGTTAGATTAAATAGATAATTAGAATGAGAGAAGATTTAACAAAAATAAATAATACAAGATACACTCTAGAGAAAATTTTTCCAGATGCACAGGATTTCCTACCTCTTTTAGGTACAGATTATGTAGAATTCTATGTTGGAAATGCCAAACAAGCAGCACATTTTTATAAAACTGCTTTAGGATTTCAATCTTTAGCTTATGCAGGCTTGGAAACAGGCGTTACTGATAGAACTTCTTATGTGGTGGCGCAGGGTAAAATACGTTTGGTATTTACCACTCCAATGCCGGGAGAGGATAATGCGATTTTTGATCATATAAAAAAACATGGTGATGGGGTAAAGGTATTAGCCCTTTGGGTGGATGACGCCACAAAAGCTTGGCAAGAAACTACCAAAAGGGGAGCAGAATCTTATTTTTCACCTAAATCAGAAAAAGACGCAGATGGTGAAGTTATTAAATCTGGAATTAAGATTTATGGGGATACAGTTCATGTTTTTATCGAGCGTAAAAACTATAAAGGAACCTTTATGCCTGGATATGAAAAATGGGAATCTCATCACAATCCAGAGCCAGTTGGATTAAAATATATTGACCACATGGTTGCTAATGTGGGTTGGAATGAAATGAATATCTGGGAAAAATTCTATAATGATACAATGGGATTTGCTAACCTTATTACTTTTGATGATAAGGATATATCAACTCAATTTACAGCACTTATGAGTAAGGTAATGACAAATGGTAATGGAAGAATTAAGTTTCCTATAAATGAACCTGCAGAGGGTAAAAAGAAATCTCAGATTGAGGAGTATTTAGATTTTTATGACGGCCCGGGGGTTCAGCATATTGCAGTAGCAACAGATGATATTGTAAGTACAGTTTCGGACATGAAAAAAAGAGGAGTAGAGTTCTTATATGTTCCAGGAGCTTATTATGACACTGTAGGAGAGAGGGTTGGAGAGATTGCTGAGGATATGGCAATTTTAAAGGAACATGGTATTTTGGTTGATAGAGATGATGAAGGTTATTTACTGCAAATATTTACAAAACCAGTAACGGATAGACCTACCTTATTTTTTGAGATTATACAAAGAAAGGGAGCGCAATCATTTGGGAAAGGAAATTTTAAAGCTCTTTTTGAATCGATTGAAGCAGAGCAAGAAAGAAGAGGAACATTATAAATTAAATATAAACTATGAAAAATTTAAAAGTAGGAGATAGCGCACCGGCAATCAATTCTGTAGATCAGAACGGAGATGTAATTACACTAGAACAGTTTAAAGGAAATAAAGTAGTACTTTATTTTTATCCAAAAGATATGACTCCAGGCTGTACGGCTCAATCCTGTAATTTAAGAGATAATTACAAATTGCTTTTAGACAAAGGATATGTAGTTTTAGGTTGCTCCGCTGATAGCCCAGATAAACATGTTAAATTTATACAGAAATATGAATTACCATTTCCACTTATTTCTGACGAAAGTAAAGAGGTTTTAAATGCATATGGAGTATGGGGCCCTAAGAAATTTATGGGCAAAGAATTTGATGGAATAAGTAGAACTACTTTTGTTATTGATGAAAATGGAATAATAGAAGATGTTATTGAAAAAGTTAAAACTAAAGATCACACAACTCAAATTTTAAAATAACATTTAAGAAAACTAATAACAATTATTTAAATCAATTTCCTTGAAAATTAATTGCACCTAAATTGTTGTAAAATTCAACAGTACAATTTATAGTTAATAAGATAGTTTCCTGTTGAGTGTTATTAGCTTGGTTCTTGACAATACTCCCACTTCCTTCGTAAACTATATTAGTATTAACATTATTATTATGTTGGTTTACTATTGTTCCGAAAATAGATTGTTTGGTAATGATAAAATTTCCTGATTCTTGATCTGAGAAAACGATGATTAAATCATTGCCATTAAGTGTTAATATTCTTTTATTTGAAATACCACCATCACTTATCAAGACATTAATATTACTATTAATTAATGTGCCATCTTCATAAGTTATGTTGTGATAACCATTATAGGTTCTATTATATTTATCTAAAATTGATCTGCACTCCATAGTAAATGCAACATCCCATGTGCCATTACCATTTGTAATGGGCAAGCATTCTTCCCAGTTATTGCATTCTTCACAATTTTCTTGACTTTCAGAACATGAAGTTATAAATATTGATAAACTTATTATGAAAATTAATTTTTTTGTTATTATTAGTTTGTACATAAGACAAATAAAAGCAAATAAAAAGCAAGTATTATGCTAGGCATAATAAAATAAAAAGGCTTTAATATATTAGTGTTAAAGGCAATTCTTATTTCTTAAAAGAGTTTTCTAAAAACTTCTTCAATCTTTCCGCATTGAATAATTTCAATGTTAAAGTTTTTAGCATTAAACTTATTGTATTTAGAGATAATAATTTGTTTATAGCCAAGCTTTTCAGCCTCTGCAATACGATTTTCAATTCTATTTACAGCTCGAATCTCGCCTGATAATCCTATTTCACCCGCAAAGCAAGTAAGCATATCTAGGGCAATATCTTGATCAGAAGAAAGTATAGAACAGACTACAGCTAAATCAATTGCAGTATCATCAATTTTTATTCCACCAGTAATATTTAAGAAAACATCTTTTGCTCCAAGCATAAATCCACATCTTTTTTCCAAAACAGCTAAAAGCATATTCATCCTTTTAGTGTCAAATCCTGTGCCTGATCTTTGCGGATTACCATATACAGCTGAGCTAACAAGAGATTGTATCTCAACTAAAATTGGACGAGCACCCTCAATAGTAGCTGCAATCCCCACACCACTTGTCGCCTCATCTCTCTCAGAAATAAGTATTTCTGATGGATTATTTACTTCTCTTAATCCATTTTGGTTCATTTCATATACTCCTAATTCAGAAGCTGAACCAAATCTGTTTTTGATAGTTCTTAAAATTCGGTATACATGATTTCTATCTCCCTCAAATTGCAAGACAGTATCAACCATGTGTTCTAATATTTTTGGCCCTGCTATTGCTCCATCCTTATTAATATGACCTATTAAGAAAACGGCTGTTCCAGTTTCTTTGGCATATTTTATAAGTTCTGCTGTACATTCTCTTATTTGAGAAACACTTCCAGGCGAAGAGTCAATGTGAGCTGTATGTAAGGTTTGTATAGAATCAATTACTAATATGTCAGGTTCTAATTGTTCAATTTGTTTAAAGATGTTTTGAGTAGATGTCTCTGTAAGAATATAGCAATGTTCTGAATTTTTGTTTATGCGTTCTGCACGCATTTTAATTTGCTTTTGACTTTCTTCACCTGAAACATAAAGTATTTTTTTACTTTTTGAACTCAGTGCGAACTGTAATAATAAAGTCGATTTCCCTATTCCAGGATCTCCACCTAAAAGAACGAGGGAACCTGGCACAATTCCGCCGCCTAGTACTCTGTTAAGTTCTTTATCCTTAGTGACTATTCGTTTTTCATTGCTGTAGTCAATTTCACTAACTAAATTTGGTGTATTGACTTTATTACTTTTATAACCTCCTTTTGTTTCACTTTCCTTAACAAGTAATTCTTCAACAAAAGTATTCCATTCATTACACTGTGGGCATTTCCCTAGCCATTTTGGTGATTGTGTACCGCAACTTTGGCAAAAAAAAGCAGATTGAATTTTCTTTTTTGCCATTATAAGTTTTTGATTTTTTCAATGATATTAGTACTTGAAAATCCATTTAAAAAAGAAACAAGTTTTACCTTCCCACCATTTTTCTGAACAATTTCGTTTCCTATAATAGTTTCAATTTCATAATCACCCCCTTTTGCTAAAACATTAGGAAGTAAAGTGCTAATAATTTTTAAAGGTGTGTCTTCGGAAAACAAAACAATTGCATCAACAAAGCTGAGTGCTGATAATAAAATAGCTCTAGATTCCTCATCAACAATTGGACGATCTTTACCTTTTAATTTTTGTATTGATAGGTCAGAGTTTAGTCCAACGATTAATTTATCACCTAGGTCGGCAGTACTTGCCAGTAATTCTATGTGTCCTCTATGAATAATGTCGAAACATCCATTGGTAAACACTATCTTATTACCATTCTTTTTCCACTGTTCTACTTTTGTAGTTAAGATATCAAGATTGTATATTTTACTATTTAAGTTTTTATGATGTGACATTGCTTCTTTTTTTCGATAAAAATAAAATGAGTAATCCAATGGATCCCATAATAATAGCTACTAAAGTTTGTGCTATATGCACTATAGTTGGAAATAGTAGAGCAGGGTTTGATGGATCTCCACCTTCTCCTAAAAATACTGTACCAACGCCAAGTACTGATAAGCCAATCATCATAATTGCGTGATAAGAACCCACGCCTCCTGGTGTTGGAATTACCATGCCAATTCCACCTAAAACTAGCAAGAATAGTCCGTCACTTGCAGATAAATGGTTTGTCTCCTGCATACTGAAAAAACAAACATATGTCATTAAAAAATACATAATCCATATACTAAAAGAATGAAACCAAAAGGCTGATTTTCTTTTCATATTCTTAATGCTTTTAAATCCTTCTTTTAATCCTTCAATGAAGACTAATATCTTTTCATAGAATTTAGAGTTTTTTAGAAATCGTTTAAATAAAACAAAGAGAATGCCGCCAATAAAAAAAACAGCTAATAGAGTAAATAACTTGTCACTTCCTGCATTTAGAGTTTGTTGGGCTTTAAGAGTAGAATAAAAGTTAAAGAGATCATTAAATTTTAAAACGACAATAATTAGCATTAATAATATAAGAAAAACAAAATCTAGAACTCTTTCAACAAGTATCGTTCCAAAAAGTTTGTCTACTGGTATTTTTTCAACTTGGTTGAGTGCTGTACATCTAGATATTTCACCTGCCCTTGGTATAAACATATTTGTGAAATAACCAATTGAAACTGCCGAAACACTATTTAATTTTGTCGATCTATAACCAAGAGCGTCAATAAGAACTATCCATCTTAAGCCTCTGCTAACATAAGCCCAGCCGCCAAAAAACATGGATAAAAACACCCATTTACCATCCACCTTTTGTATTTCTTTTATTAGTTGAACAGGATCTTGATTCTTAAAAAGCAAGTAGATGATACCGAATGCAAAAACTAAGGAAGTAATGTATTTTAGTATTTTGAAAATAATTTTTTTATTCACTTTGTAAAACTATAAAATTATATTATCAATTAGACGAACTCCAGAATGATAAGCAGAAATACAGACTGCACTCTGATTTACTGCTTCCCAATCCTTAATTGGAAGCATAGTTTTAAGAGCTACAAATTCTGCATATTCTAAAGTAAAGTTTTCATTTTTTAGAAACTCTTTATGTATGTGTGATTTTAGTTTAGTTACTCCAATTGCCTTATTGTTTTCGCAATAATTAAGGCAATTATAAATAAGACTAGCTTCTTTTTTTGCGTTCTCTGAGAGAAGTTTATTTCTTGAACTTTTCGCTAAGCCACTTTTCCCTCTCACTGTCTCAACTCCTTCTATGTAAGTATCTGACTTCATTTGTTTAGCTAGATTCTTAACTATATACAATTGTTGTAAATCTTTTTGTCCGAAAAAAGCTATAGTAGGTTTTATAATGTTGAGTAATTTCTCTATAATGGTTGCCATTCCATTAAAATGTCCGGGACGAAATTCGCCTTCAAGGATAGTAGTTAGCGATCCAAAATCATATGATTTAGCTTTTTCTCCTTTGACATATAAGTCATTTACAGGAGGATTGTATACTATATCACATTTTACATTCTCCAACATCTCTAAATCAGTAGTTAATGTGTTCGGGTATTTTGCTAAATCATTAGGGTTATTGAATTGTGTAGGGTTTACAAAAATACTACAAATACTAATATCACATTTTAGATTTGATTGTTCAATCAAATGCATGTGACCTAGATGTAAAGCCCCCATTGTAGGGGTAAAGCCTATTGTTTCCCCTTTACTAAAAGCAGCTAAATGCTTTTGTAATTCTTCTTTTGATTTAAAAATATACATTTATCAGTAGTAAAATTGTAGTTATTGGCGACAAAACTAAGTGAAAAGCTTTGATGTTTAGCTTTTTTTTCTATATTTTTGCATACTAATAAATTTATCAATGGGAAAGAAGAGAGTATTGTATGTTTCGCAGGAAATAGTTCCTTACACAGGGGAAACAACAATGGGTGAAGTAGCTAGTCTACTTCCTCAAAAGACGCAGGAGAAGGGAAAGGACATTAGAATGTTTTTGCCAAAGTTTGGAACCATTAATGAAAGAAGGCATCAACTTCATGAAGTAATACGTCTTTCAGGGATGAATTTAATTATTGATGATTTTGATCATCAGTTAATTATTAAAGTAGCATCAATTCAAAAATTGAGAATGCAGGTTTATTTTATTGACAATGATGAATATTTCCTTACCAAACATATGTTCAATAATGAGGATGGTAGTTTTATGTCTAATAATGATGAGCGCATGATCTTCTATTGTAAGGGTGTAATTGAAACTGTACGTAAGTTAGGCTGGAAGCCCGATGTTATCCATTGTCAAGGTTGGTTTACTTCATTAGTGCCAATGTATATCAAGAAATTATATGCTGGTGATCCTCTTTTTGAGGATGTAAAAGTAATTTACTCTGTATTCGATAATACATATGATGGAGTGTTGAGTACAACTTTACCGGACAAGTTATTGTTTGAAAATTTAGAGGAAAAGGATGTAGCTATGTTGCAAGAATCAAACGTTAATAATTTACATAAACATGCCATTGATTTTGCTGATGCCGTTGTACAGGCAAGTGAAAATATTGAAAAAGAGGTGTTGGATTATATTAAAACATCAGAAAAGCCGTTCATGGAATATCCTGGTTCGGAAGACTATATTGACGCTTATCAAGATTTTTACGAGCAATTTATTGAAGAGGAGATTGTAGCAACTATAGAGAAATAACACATGAATAGAATCATATCATT
>Ga0075444_10001241_pt1 | contig 15530 bp, 14 predicted proteins | sample CoawatmetaG01DNA_FD_76836 | JGI IMG/M metagenome (GOLD analysis project Ga0075444, IMG submission 76836) | Marine microbial communities from the West Antarctic Peninsula - Coastal water metaG017-DNA | ecosystem: Environmental > Aquatic > Marine > Coastal | place: Atlantic Ocean: West Antarctic... | reverse complement strand
TTATTGTGGTTCCTGATGAGCCACCAGTTGATTGGGCCAGCGATCGACTGGTAGCTTTAGCTACTTGCTACAAAAATATGGGTGCGCCAGAAAGAGCAAAGAAAGCCTTGCGCCTGGCCATTAAAAACGACAAAACTGGCAAAGTAAAAAAGCAAGCACAGATGCTACTAGATTCGGAACTACCGAAATACCCGGTGCCGCAAGAAGCAGTTTTTCTAAGCAACAAAGCTTACGACCACTATTGCCGTAAGCAATATGCCTCAGCCATAAAAACAGCAAAAGAATGTGCGGCGAAATATCCCAAGTATGAATCACCGCTTGATACCTTGAGCGCCATTTATTTAGAACAAAAGAAGCCACTACTGGCGCGAGAAACTTCCAAAAAAGCACTGGCCATCAATGACAAATGTTCAAACGCCTGGCTCAGTTTAGGCAATAGCTATTTGCTGGAAGGCGACTACAAAAGCGCCAGGGCTGCCGCTGAAAAATCGCTGCAATGCTATCCCGACAATATCAATACAAAAGCTATGATCAAGTTTCTCAATGCGAAGCATAGGTAGAGCAGACCATGTATCCTCCAAGCTGGGAAAAAGATAATCGCCAACCACAGACCGCACTGCAAAGCGGCTGCCAGGTAGTTTTGGGGGTAGAGGTGCTTTGGTGGCTATACGCACTGCTAAACTGGAATAATCTTGACACTACCACCTCAATTTTTCTCTTCGTAAGCCCAGTTATTACCCTACTGGCATTGATAAGCCTGAACAAAAGCGTGTGGCGCACCCTTGGCATAATAGTAGTTATCTTGTTTACAGGGGCGATGACGATATTTTATGTAGCCATTGCTTTGCTGCTCCAAGAACCACCACTCCGCGCCTTTCGAAACAATCAACACGAGAAGTTACATGACGGAAGGTGTGTCGACTTAATTTTTAAAGGTCACGATGCTACAGACGGCTCGTTTCTAGTGCAAACAAGCAAGGGCAATGGACCGTTCAAAGAAACGCTCAAAAGCAGACCTCTAGCTCTTACAGCCGAACCAGACTTGCGCATTCTTCCAAACGGCCAAGCGGTAATATTCATAAAGAATGCCACGGGCAAAGAATCTTCGCCAATCGGAGTTGACGAGTTTTTGGAAGGAGTGGCTGAAGTACCAGATTACAAGTAAGTTGCAAATGGCGGCAAATTACCATAGATTTAGTGATGCTAAAAAACAGGAGCGCATCTCTGTGAATTACCGTCGCCTGAACCAGCTGGTTACAACTGTCTCATTAATCGCTTTATTATTGCCGCAAAACGTATTAGCTGAAGACGTTGCTAAGCCCCAGACTCAGCCAGTAGAGCCAACCAAGACTGAAACGAGCAAGCCGACGCAAAAGCCAGCCAAGCAAGCAGCATTTCAAGTTTCGACCGACAAAAATATGGAAAGAAAACGTGGCTCACTAGCAATTGGCCTGGGAATTAAACGCAAAGGCATTCTCTTTTTGCCAGTTCTGCGCATGAAAGCACAGCAACCATCGCTGAAAGAAAAAGCCACCGCCGACAGTGCAGCACCAGCGGCAGATTAGACGGAAACACAAGGCAGTTTCAGCACCGCCTTAGTGGAAATCACCTGAGCAAACTCTCCATTAAGGCTAGCCAGGGCACTTTGATGAATTTCCTCAGCTGGCCAATTGCGGCCATCTATTCCTTGGCGATTAAAAGTAGCCGTAGCATCACTGACTAAATAAGTATTGAATCCCAAATTGCCAGACATTCTAGTGCTGGTGGAAACACAGTGGTCCGTGGTCAAGCCACAAATCACAAGCTCGTCGATGCCCTGCTCAAGCAAATACTTTTCAAGATCTGTCCCAATGAAAGCGCTATTAACCGTCTTGCCAAAGACTTTCTCGCCAGCCAGTGGCAAGGCCTCAGCTTTGAAATCATTACCAGGCTGACCAGGGCGCAGTGGCGACTGCGCTTCTACCGAATTATGTTGCACATGGATAACGACTTTGCCTGCTTGCCGGAAAGCAGCCACGAGGGCGGCGATATTGGCTTCGCAGCCGGGATTATTGCGCACCCCCCAGTAGGGGTCATCAAAGCCCTGTTGCACATCTATAACTAATAGTGCTGCTGGCATGGTCGCCTTCCTCTTGCTCTAAATGCATCCAAATATATTTTCTTGAAACAGATTATTAAAGTGAATTTCTGAGGCTTCTATTATCTCTATATTGAGCTTCTGGCCCCAAATTTCTTTTTCGCAAGTGACAACATTCAGCGCCACAGGCCGATTACGAGTTCATTAATGATGAATGTATCTTTTCCACAAGGCCTAATGCGGCTTCCGCGAAGTTTAAATCAAACATTATTGCTATTTACCTTCATGTAAAGCGGTAGCGGCCGTGATAGGGTTTCAATTGTCACTGAGTATGGAACACGGACGTCAACATGGGCATCATCAACACGCGCAAGCTGGGTAACCAGGGTCTCACTACATCTGCCATCGGTCTTGGCTGCATGGGCATGAGCTTTGCTTACGGCTCAGCCGATGAAAGCGAAGCAATCAAAGTAATTCACAGAGCATTAGAGCTCGGCGTGAATTTCCTCGACACTGCCGAACGCTACGGCCCATATAAAAACGAAGAGTTAATCGGTCGTGCCATTAAGGGCAAACGCGATCAAGCTGTAATTGCCACCAAGTTCGGTTTCAAATACGACGAGGCTGGCAATTCAATTGGCCTAGACAGCCATCCTAAGACAGTTAAGGCTGTGGCCGAAGCTTCTATGAAAAGATTAGGAATCGATGTTATCGATCTCTACTATCAGCATCGCGTTGATCCAAATGTTCCTATTGAAGAAACAGTTGGCGCCATGGCTGAACTAGTCAAAGAAGGCAAAGTTCGCTACCTCGGACTATCTGAAGCTGGCGAACAGACCATTCGCAGAGCCCACAAAGTACATCCTATTTCCGCTCTACAATCAGAATATTCAATCTGGGAACGCAACCTAGAACCAGTAATTATGCCGGTTCTACGCGAACTAAAGATTGGTCTTGTAGCCTACTGCCCAATCGGCCGCGGAATTCTCACTGGCGAGATCAAGAGCTTCGACGATCTACCTGAAGGCGACTATCGCCGCCATGACCCTCGCTATCAAGGCGAAAACTTCAAGCGCAATTTGCTTCTTGTTGACGAAGTCAATGAAGTAGCTGATCGCTACGGCGCGACTCCTGCTCAAGTTGCTATCGCCTGGTTGCTTCACCAAGGCATTGATATTGTGCCGATACCTGGCACCAAGCACGTGCGTTACTTAGAAGAAAATACTGTATCGTTCCGTTTAGATCTTGAAGACGAAGATCTAGCTGCCCTCAGCGGACTGGCCACCAAGACCGCTGGAGAACGTTACGAGCAGCCACTTCTAGCTCAAATCGATCGATAGAAAACACTAGTAATTCGAGACCAAATCTCGTTTACAATTGTCGAAAATCAACAAAAGGGAAGGTTCGCCTTCCCTTTTTTCTTAAGCGATGTTGCGCTCAGATGTGGAGACTCTAATTGACAAGTGGTTACAAACACGGCCAAATTAACCTCTCCTTAGCAATTGTGAGGCAATATAGGGTCTGTTGCTAGCATCCGCTAACAGGAGTAATTGAACAAATGGAAAAGCAAGACATTCCCAAAGAAACGAAATCTACTGAAGAGAGAAAAAGCACTCGCGGTTTCGCCATTCCAGCAGATTCATTCAATCCAAACGACCGCAGCCTGGCAGAAGGCGCTGACTAAATAATTAGGACCATTTGACACGTCCCTCTGATAAATCTATTTGCGGCCTGGGTACAAAAGGCGAAGCATAGAATTAGACCCGAGGGGAATGCCAGTGTTAAATCGTCGCACTCTTGTATCTTCTTATATCGCCACAGCGTCTTTTACGGTTACACTCGCCGCAGCAAATCTGGTGGTTTCCAGCGTTCAATGCCTTGTTGCGTCGCCGGCGCTAGCTCAGGAGCCTGGTCAGGCACTTGCGGGCCAGAGCATGTCTGGTAAGGCAAAAAGAGCAGATAACATCAATGCTCGCATCAAGCGACAACACAAGAAAATCGACGCTGCCCTGAAGAACGGGCAGCTCAATGAACAGCAGGCTAATCAGCTGCACATGGACGTAGCAAATATCGAGAACAGGGTGAAGAATGAACGCCAGCAAAATGGTGGCGAACTCAACCCCCAACAACATACAACTATCGAAAATTTGCTCAATCAAAGTAGCAATCAAATCAACACAGCCATGGGCGTTGGCACAGCCGTATCAGCCGGTGCGAATCCCCTGGGGCCAAACTGGCAACCAGGACCAGACGGCGCCCAAGACCCTGATGCTCTAAAGAAGAAATTGAAAGCCCAAGAAAAGCGCGCCTTGCGGCAAGAGAAGCAGGCCAATATGCAGGCCATCGAACAACAACAGCTACAGTACGAAAAAGAGATGGTCAACTCTCTCAGTACTCAAAAGAAAAAAATTCAACAAGAGAAAGAACAGCTTGAGAATGTCCGAAACAATTCTGGAGCGAACTAGCTTTAGGGATGTTTGAGGGCTTAAGACGAAACACCGCCACAAAATTTTTGCGCGAAACAACAGAATAAAAGGCAGATATGGAAGATCTCATCAGCGAACTATCCAAATCGGCTTTGTTCACTGTTGCCGATAAAACCCTCGCAGCAACTCCCGAAAGCGAAGAACAAACCCGCCAAGCCATTGAGCTACTGGGCACCATTGTCGACAGCAAATACAAGATATTGAAGCTCCTTGGCGCGGGCGGGATGGGCAGTGTTTACCTAGCTAAACACCTAATGCTCGACAAAGAAGTTGCCTTAAAGACCTTCAAATCAACGAACCTGACACAAGAAGAAAAGCTGCGCTTTCAGCGGGAAGCTCAGGCGATCGCCAAACTAAGCAACGCCAACGTGATTGAGGTTTTCGACTTTGGCTATGTCAACGGAGAAGTGCCGTATTACACAATGGAGCGGCTAGTCGGCCAATCGCTGAGAGAGAAGCTAGACGATTGTCGCTTCTTGTCCGTAGAGGAAGCAGTATCAATATTTATTCAAGTCTGTCACGGTCTCGTGGCTGCGCACAAGAAAAGGATCATTCACCGCGATCTAAAGCCTGACAATATCTTCTTGCAATCGCAGCCCAATCTGGCAAATACTGAAACCGTTAAAATCGTTGATTTTGGTATAGCGTCACTAGCACTGCCAGCAATAGAAACACAAAAACTAACGACACTAGGAGCCGTTTTCGGCAGCCCTCTCTACATGAGCCCAGAGCAGTCTATGGGTCAACCAGTAACGGAAAGCAGCGACATTTATTCATGCGGCTGTACCTTGTTTCAGGCGTTGACAGGAAAGCCACCCTATTTAGGTAACAACGCTCTTACCACTCTACTCCTGCATCAAAGCGCACCAATTCCAAGCCTTAGGGCAGCCATGAACGGCAGGACCTGTCCCAAAGCACTGGAAGAATTGCTAGCAAAAATGTTGGCTAAGTCAGCGGACGATAGATATGCAAACGTAGAAGAAGTTCTTCAGCTGCTGATGCGCCTCGACGAGACAATTCAGCAGAGTCATCGAAGCACAAGCGCGCGAGGCACAAGCGAAGACGACTCACGCAGAGAAGACTCAAGCGAAGAACAAGAAGAAGAAGAAGAAGAAGATGCGGAAGATGAAGCCGATGATGATGATGATGATGATGGCGAGTATCTAGACGACAACGATGAAGCGGGTACTGCGCACGCAAGCCGCAGAAACAATGTGCGAAAAGGACTCTATTTGTTGGCAATCTCAGCCGTTATCATCAGCACCGTGGGAATGGCTACAGCTATATATTTTTATATGATTGGCCAGGCGGAAAAACTCTCCACACCAAAGAAAACAGCCCTTTCAATTGACAATTCGATCTCAAAGAGATCTCAGATACCCGAAAAATATCCAACCACTGAGGAACTTCCTCAACTTCGAATGGATCGATTCGAGCGTCGATTAAAGACTCCGACAGCAGACAACCGCTTGATAGTTGAACAATTCTCTAATATTTCGAATAAAGAGTTTGCGCGCATAGCCAATACCAACTGGATTGAAAATTTGACGATCAGTCGTTGCGGATTTGAAAACAAAGATCTAAGCCAACTAACAAAACTAAAACTACAAAGGGTCAATCTTAATCACTCGGCCTTCAATGACGAAGGCGCTAAAGCGATAACACCCTGCCAGACTTTAATAGAAATAAAAGCTGAATACACCCTAATAACAGACGCCGGAGTGAAGGAACTCGCTTCAATAAAAACTCTAGAAATTTTGCGACTCACCAAGACGGCAGTCACCGCTGACGGTATCAAGTACCTATGCCAAAAGAATAAGAAATGCGCAACTGTCTACCTGGCAGAATGCCCAAGAATCGGAGAAGAAGAGATGAAGAAACTGCGCCAACAGTTTCCCCGCGTCAAATTTATCACGGCTCAAAACTCTCGTTAAGAAAGCTAGAGCAGCTTTAGCTGCACGGAATGTAGACCGAGAGAAGTTACTTCGGCTGTGTTACAGTCTCGCCACGACTAACAAAGGAAATACTCTGAGAGGATCCAGTGCTGACCATTACAGCCTCGGCTATTGGCGCAGAGACAGTCTTAGCTGCCAACCAATCAACAATAAAATTAGCACCCGCACCGCCACTAATATCAGTGCGTGCAACAATGAAATCAGCAGTCGACATTGGGCCCAATTCAACTGGCGCTGAAAGATACTTCTTCACTAGCTTGCCTTCGGTCGAATAATAATCAACACTGCGTAAAATAATTGAATTCTTCAGGTCAGTATTGCGCACGCTAAGAGTGGCTGCCAAATCTAAGGTGCGTCGTCTATCTTCATAATAAATTGCTGAATAAATCGGTACATAAATGCTAGCTTCTTGTATGGCCTTAAAATCTTCAGCCAATTTGACCACTTTCAAGTGCGGCTGCGAGACTTCTGGAGCTTCCTCAGCCGGTTTGGTCAGTCCTTCTATATAGTCGCAACCACTGATAGCAAATACTGTGCCGGCAAGAGCAACCAACCCCAGGGACCGGCCAAGATAATTTTGCTGGGTGAGTAAGCGCCTGTACATTCGCATGAATTTCACTAGAAATGACCCAATAAGATTTCTCGATAACCCTCATATCATGACGCCTTGCCTCGACGCCCGCAAGTACTTAAACCAAATAAATACATTAGGACTATACTGGGCTGCATATAAATATCCAGAGAAGAATAGCGGCAAAAACAATAGCGGAAGAAATATTGGTAAAACAGCACGGGCAGAATAGTGCTGGCAAAATAGTCCGGGCAACAAAGTGTTGACAGAATAATACGGGCAGAAGATTACTACTAGAAGGATTCGATAGACCAGATGGACGACCTTACCCGTGAACTATCGAAATCATCTTTCATTCCCCTGAGTGATCAGCCGTTGAAGGCAGAACCACTCTATGAACCGGCCGCGCCATCAGGCGCAGTAGAGCTGCTGGATGTTATGGTTGATGGCAAATATAGGATTCTGAGCGTCATTGGTTCAGGCGGAATGGGCAACATTTACCTGGCCAAACATATGATGCTCGATAAAACTTTAGCCCTCAAGACCTTTAAGTCTTACAACCTCAGCCAAGAGGCAAAACTACGGTTTCAGAGAGAAGCTCAGGCCATCGCCAAGCTCAACAACCCAAATATTGTTCAAGTCTTCGACTTTGGCTATGTCAACGAGCAACTGCCTTACTACACAATGGAAGTTCTCACCGGTCAGTCACTGGGAGAGAAGCTGAATAATTGCCAGTACCTAGAAATAGAGGAAGCCATCAGTATCTTCGTTGAAGTTTGTCGCGGTCTACTTGCAGCCCATAACAAAGGCATTATTCATCGCGATTTAAAACCAGACAATATCTTCCTGGAATCCAAAACAATAGATGGTGCATTTTCCAACGTAAAAATAGTAGATTTTGGCATTGCCGCCCTCGCCACTCCCGACATAGAAGGCCAGAAATTAACGGCTATAGGCACAGTTTTCGGCAGCCCCCTTTATATGAGCCCAGAGCAATCCATGGGCAAACGAGTCACCGCCAGTAGTGACATTTATTCCTGCGGCTGTGCATTATTTCAAGCACTCACCGGCAAGCCTCCATACTTGGGCCCAAATGCCTTCAGTACCTTGCTAATGCACCAAAACGATTCAATACCGAGCCTTAGAGCGGCGCTAAATAGCCGAGAATGCCCGAAAGCTCTAGAGCGACTAGTAACAAAAATGCTCGCTAAAACGCCGGAAGACCGGTATCAAAGCGTAGAAGAAGTACTAGAAAACTTACTTAGCCTGCAGCAAACTGCAAAAATAAACCAGTCTAGATCTACTAGTGAACAGAAACCAAACTCAGCGGTATTCAAGGCAAGTTCAAGCAGAACTGAAGGCGAAACAGCAGAGCAAAATCAAGCGAACGATGGCAATCTAAAGCTGCAACTCAGTTCAGCCTTTCTCGCCGTGCTGCTATTGCTCGCAGTGGGATACTGCATTTTTGCCTTTCGCGATAACCACAAGCCAAAGCGAGAAAAGCCGAAACTGGCGGCCACAGATAGTGCCAATGACCTTTCTGGCAAAGCTGTAACCGAGAAACAGGAACGCAAAGAAAATAGGGAAAGCCAAGAAAGCAAAGAAATCAGAGAAAGTAGCAAAAGCAGCGAAATCGACTATCCAGACATATCAATAGAGGAACTAAAACAACTGCTTGCCAGACCATCAAAAGGCGATAGTTTTTCCACACAATATCAGAAGATGACAACCCCAGCACTTGAGCTCATCTCGAATACAAAATGGATCAAAGTGATCTCATTCAAGAACTGCACACTAGAAAACGAGAGCTTATCCAAGCTCTCCAAACTTGACCTGGTGTGCATCCTGCTCAACTATGCAAACTTGAACGACAGCGGAGCCGCGGGTCTGTCTCAATGCAAAACGTTGACCGAAATAGACGCTTCGGGCACCTATCTTTCAGACAAAGGCCTCAAGCAACTTATAAAAATAAAGGGTCTAACAAGATTATGTATTGGCGGCACTCAAGTAAGTAAAGCTGGGTTGGCCGAGTTGGCAAGATGCAAAAATCTAAGGATTCTAAGTCTTTCAAATATGCACCCTCTAAGTAACGACCACATTGCGTCTGTCACAAGAATTGCGAGCTTGAACGAGATAAATTTGAACAAGACCGATGCATCGCCACTCTTAATTAGAACACTATGCAAAAACCACAAAAACCTCAAAAAAGTACAAATCGGTGAATGCAAAAAAATAGGACAAAATGAAGTCAAGCTACTGAGCATCGAATTTCCCGAAATAGCCTTCATTTATGAGTAAGCAACATAGCTAATTTTTCTTGCTGCTCTGCCAGTATTTTTTTCACCTTGCCATAGAATTCAATGCAGCGGTATACAGATTGCCAAATTGGAGCAAATTATGACAACCACCAAAGAACAACGTACCCACATGTACACAACCAGAATTGATATCCCTGAAAGCTTACGCGCCAAGACTATCGAACTATTGAACGAAACCCTGGCCGCATCACTTGATATGTGGTCCCAGACCAAACAGGCTCACTGGAACGTCAAGGGCAAAAATTTCTATCAAGTGCATTTATTGTTTGACGATATCGCCGAAGTTCTTTATCCACATATCGACGAAATCGCTGAACGCATCACATCCCTTGGCGGAGTGGCCCACGGCACAGTCAAAGACAGCGCTAAAAATTCTATTTTGCCTGCATACCCCAACACTGAAAAAATGAACGAAGACGATCATCTAGTAGCAATTGCTGATCGCCTGGCAGCATACGGCAAACATGTACGCCAAGCCGTTGCCCAGACCAGCGAATGGGAAGAGCAAGATACCAACGATCTGCTCATTGCTATTTCGCGCGAAGTAGACAAGAAACTATGGTTTATTGAAGCCCATTTGCAAAAGCACGTTTAATGTTGAGCGAATCTTTTTAATCTAAGTGATTCGCAGTATTTGAAACTAAAGCCATGAAAAAAGCAGCGAAATTTCGAAAGGAATTTCGCTGCTTTTTTTCTTTTACCGATATCGGTGAAGTTTCAGATGCCATACATGAGTTTTTTACCGATATCGGTGAAGTTTCAATTTACCGAACTCTAGCCCAAAAGTGCCTGCTGGCGGCCACGCTTCTCATCAACAAAGAAAACCACGATCAGCCCCAAAACGAAGAACGTTAATGTAGACAACAACGCTAGCCTGTAATTCGACCCACTTAAATAAGTCACTAACCCATAAGTCATCGGTCCGATTATGGCCGAAAGTTTCACCGATAGTCCCCACAGGCCAAAAAATTCAGCGGAGCGACCAGCCGGTGAAAGTCGACCGACCAAAGCCCTGCCGGCAGACGCGCTGGCACCCATGGCGATTCCCATGATATTGGCAGCAAGCCAAAAGCCCTCTTTGTTTGTGGTAGCAAAAGCAATGAAAATCGCTAGTGACCAGAGTGCCAATGTGACGGCTATGGTACGCACAGAACCTACTTTATCTTGAATAAAGCCAAAGATAAAAGCACCGACTGCGGCAGTGACATTAACGACCATGATTAAAATGATTGATTCACTGGTTTTGAACCCCATCACTTGCTCAGCGTAAACGGCGGCCAATGCAACCACCGTTGTGCTACCGCAGCTATAGCAAAGCAGCGAGAGCAGAAATGTGAAAAGGTCGCGATGCTTTTTGGCATCAGCGATGGTCTCGAATACCTGTTTAAATGCCCCACTGGCAATTTCACTCAATTTATTTTTCACAGTCGATGGCTTGGCCCGCTCTTTCAGCCAAATGAAAGTTGGAGTGGCAGCACTTATAAACATAACTGCGACAAAAAGCATAGTCACTGGCACAAACTGAGCTGGGGTTTGGCCCGCCTTCTGCGCCCAAGAAACATAAGCCAAGCAGGCTCCTAAAACTGCTATGCCGCCGATGTAACCGAGAGTCCAGCCGAATGCAGAGATGCGACCCATTTTCTCTGGAGTAGCGATCTCAGGCAAAAATGCCGCTATTAAATCTTCTGACGTGCCAAAGGCAAAATTGGACAGCACCAGAAGGGTCATGGCCAGCGCCACGTCTCCTTGATGAACCAAAGAAAGACAAGCCGTACAAATGACACAAGCCAGACTAGAGACAACGAGAAAGCGCTTTTTAATGGCAAAAGCATCGGCAATGGCGCCCACTACCGGGGCCGTCAAAACCACCAGAAGGTTAGCCAGGCCAAGCGAACAGGTCAGATAAAGAGTGGCAGTAGAAAGCTCAAGACCGCTAGCCACGGTCTTTACGAAGTAGGCATTGAAGATTGCCGTAGTAACCACTGTGGTATAGCTAGAGTTAGCGAAATCAAACATGGCCCACGACCAGATTTCAAGCGAACTAGCTGGAGCCATTTTTTCAGGCTTGTCCCTAATTTCCTTACTCTTTATGTCACCATTAGAAGTCACAATCGGTTCCTAAAATTGTCTGCAGGATATGGGCATTCTTACACAGCAGAGGGAACCTAAATTGAAAAGCCCACAGTTTGCCTAGTGTAGTCGCTATTTACCAAGAGGATGCCAAGTTCTATGAAAATCAAAAGCCTTTTGCCAATCACCGCATTGCTTGCTTTTTCTTTCAGCGTAAGCGATGCCCTGGCATTAAGCCCAAAGTTAGAACGCATTGACACCTCAGCCCAAAGATCGTTTGAGCAGACTGACTATAAACGGGCCCAAAGTCAGTGGGACAAGCTGCGTCTTGAATTACAAAAAAGCAGCGATGGCTTAAGCGAAGCCGAGAAACAAGAACAGCAAACCACCATTGAAAAGACTTTACGGCGCATGGGCGAATGCTCACTGCAGATGAAGAACTTTGGCTCTGCCGCAGACTTCTTTGACCAGGCTAAAGCAGCTCTCCCTGCTGGCAGCGCTGACCCAGATCTAGACAAAGACGTCACTCAGCTTTCATCGATTTATCGCTTGGTCGAACCAAGTAGCTTTGGCACCGAAGTAGCTAAGGCTTTCAAAGATGTTGGAGCTGAAAAAATATCTATTGCCAAAACCGATGATGGCCACCACATTGAAATTGTGCTGAATGAAAAAGTAGTGAAACCAATTGATCAAAAAGGGGTTTCAGAAGTAGGTTTTGATAAGACCATTTCGTTTGATTTGAGTGAAAAAAACGAAGGCGAAATCAGAATTGATCGCATTACTGGGCTCAAAGTTCATGCTCAGTTTTGGGTCAATGTCATTGCCTCTAAACTGCACAAAAACGAGGCACAAGAACCAGTTGCAGAGGTGACAGGCGAAAAGATGGGAATTTCGCAGTCAGTCTCAAGCAAACTTCCTGATCAAATCTATCAACCAATTTTGGCCCTAATCAGCAAAGTACGCAATGTCTTTGGCGAGAGTGCCACGCAAGACATCGCCACTGGCAGCACCGCTGGCACTGGAAGCAGCGGAACTCAAGCCGCTAGCAGCTCCAGCATGTTCTCAAACGGTATCAACAACGGTGCCCAAACAGGCAGTGTTATTCCTGCCAGCAATACTGGCAACGGTGGAACAATTATGCCGCTAGTGAACGATCAACCAACGGAATTCAATGGCAATGACAGCGAAAAATAGACAGCCAATAGCGACCCAGCTTCTAGGCTTGTCATTGATCTGCGCAACAACCGTTAGCATCTTAACTGCCACCATAGCCATCGCGGCCCAGCCAGCAGCCAAAGATGAGGGCGAAGCCTTTGTTGGCGAAAATGGCGATTTGTTCATGGAAGAAGTAACAGATCCCAAAAGCAAACCAAAACCCAAACCTACCATTCCCATTGATTTGAGCCGAGTAGGTGTTTCAGTTGATCCCCACGGAAACATAGTACCGATCAAAGATGCAGCTGATGACCCCTGGGCTGGCAGCGGCGTAAAACCTTTCGTCAACCAAATTGAGAGTACTTTTCAGCCCCTGCCTTTCAATGGCTTCGCTGGCCCTTCGCCCTTCGGTTACGGCGTGCCCGGCTACAACATGCCTGGCTACGTCAACCCCAACCTCAACTATCGTAGCCTGGGTTATCCCAACTATGGCTATCCCCAGTACGGCTATCCCGGATACGGCTTTGGCTACCCAGGCTACGGTTACCCAGGCCATGGAAATCCCTATGGCAACCCCTACTACCGACCAGGCCTTTCAATTAACTTCGGTGGCGGCCGTGGTGGCATAACCATCGGCGGCCCGAATTATTACAACGGCTATAACAACGGATACTTTGGTGGCGGACTGGGCGGATACACGCCGTGGAATACTTTCAATAGCTTCGCCGGTGGTGGCAATCCATATTATGGTTACGGCAATTTAGGTTATGGTAATTTAGGTTACGGCGGCTACGGCTATCCCTACGGCGGCGCTTATGGCCCCTACGGCTATCCCGCAGTTGGAGCGCCTTTAGCTAGTTTCAAAATAGGAAAATTCCAGGGCGCGATTGGTTCGTCGGGCCCTGGAATTTATCCAAATGCAGCGAATTCAGTGTTTTTTCCCAATACCACAAATTACTCTCAGTCGAGTATGTGGCGCGCCTTCAATCTAGCTTTCTAGGCCTATCAATCAGGATTTAGATAGACTAGCAAGCTAAATCAACTTAAGTGTTTGGATCTGCGCACTGGCCTCCTCTGTAGTCGGTTGTGATGTTTAATTCGACATGCGTTCAACAGAAATAGAGTGAGCTTTTCTCGCAGGGTTAAAACCCACTCGAAACGCCCTTCTAAGTGGCGGAGGCGCGAAACCTCCGTTGGTCTACTGTGTCTAGTTTGATCTGCGTTCTTGCACTTCGTTTGCTCCATAAAGTGCTCGGCGCGGACGTTGAGCTTATCCCCTCGCAGGTAAGCACGATATCCATCTGTTAGCACTCTTTCCGAATAGCTCGAAAGTAGATCGGTTCTTTTTCCAGTACCTGCTGAATGATCTCTATAAGACGATCCAACAGTAATAGACAGTCTTCTGCCTCGCATTCAATACCCGCCTTTAGCCAATTGTTGGTCAAGACAATTGTCGCCATTTTACTTAGATCGACTGCAAGCCTCCATTTTGTTTTCGATCAATTAGTCCTCCGCCAAGAGAACTTCTTTGTTGTACTTAACGAGATATAGTATCTGATCAAAAGACATATCTTGGCAAGAGCAAAGTTATCGTATATTCCCCACGGGAAACCATGATAGAAAGCTGGTTTCATCGATTTTGTAAGGCAGCCAACAGTTTCACTTGACAAGCGCTCGCTGTTGACCCAATAATGGCAAATTCCTCCGCCTCCTTACTAACTAATGCCAGCAGAAAAAGCCCTACCGTTAGACGGTATCCCTGAGGCTCCGCATCCCACGGAGTCGTTCACAGCTGTCAGGGCTGACGTTCAAACCCAGCTGAGCAGCCCCAAAGACATCTCTGCCGCCACGAACTTCTTTAAGCCCCAAGGCGCCGAATCATTCCTCCCCTCGATGCCTACGCCATCGGGAATGGAAGCTGCAGCCCTGACACCAACAGGAATGCCCATGCCTGGCGCTGAGCAGATGTCGCCATTGGTCAACATGATTATGAAGATGCCAGGACATTTGAGCCTGGTTTCCTCATTCTTTGAATTTCTAGGATCATTCTTCGGCGCCAACGACATGCTCTCGATGCTCGACCCCATCACTGGCCAGATAATGGACGGCATTGGCGGTTTAACCGAGCACCTAGGTATTGACCTCAACCTGATGCCAGACGACGCCCCAGGAATAACCACCCTCGGCGATTCCAGCAGCCTTGAACCACTGAACAGCAAGAATCTATTATCGTTCAACTCATCCGAGCCACTAGAAGGCGCTGGGCAGTCTTTAGATTATGAATTTGCCCACGCTCCCGACCTCAACGTCAACGGCGGCGCTCCCTTCGGCAAGCCTCTCTTTGAACAAGCTGGCCAGCAAACACTCAACTTTGCCCCAGCCAACGGCGCCGAGAACAATCTGCTCGCCATGGACCCGGGCGGTGGATTCGGCTCCACCATCGGCCCCAATTCTGGTCAGATTGACCCGCAAAACTTACCAACTCAACTACCAGCAAATCAAAATTATCAAATGCAAGGAGCTCAGACGGGAGCTGGCTTTGAGCGCGGCGTGACCGGAGCAAACGGCCAAGGCATGGACGGACAGAATTTAGGGAATCAGGGCCTAGACGCTAACGGCAACCCAACCGGGGATGCCAACGCCGCTCAAAATGGCGCCGGAGCAGATGGACAAACAAATGGGCAAGCAGATGCTCCAGAAACTACTTCTTATAAGGTGAAAGAAGGCGACAATCTCTGGGACCTCGCCGGTAAGCACATGGGCGACAGCACCCGCTGGGGCGAGATCTACAAACTCAATGAAGCAGTAATCGGCAACAACCCACGGTTAATCATGCCTGGTACCGAACTACAATTACCAGGTGCTGGCGGCCTTGGTGCTGAGAACTTAGCGCAAGAC
>Ga0075444_10001237_pt1 | contig 15552 bp, 23 predicted proteins | sample CoawatmetaG01DNA_FD_76836 | JGI IMG/M metagenome (GOLD analysis project Ga0075444, IMG submission 76836) | Marine microbial communities from the West Antarctic Peninsula - Coastal water metaG017-DNA | ecosystem: Environmental > Aquatic > Marine > Coastal | place: Atlantic Ocean: West Antarctic... | reverse complement strand
TGTAAGTGTCTGTGCTTGTGTAAGCCTTGCAACTGTAGAATTAACGCTAAATGTAAAGTTGGTACTGCTTATATTTGTATCAATACCACTTCCACCAAGTAAGCCTAGTGTTTGCGAATCTAAATCTATGGATAGGTTGTTACCGTCTCCGTCTGTAAGGTCTAAGTCAGCAGCAGTTGCAACAGCATCTACATAGGCTTTAATACTTTGTTGGGTAGCTAATGCAGTTGCACTGTTAGATGAAAAATTGTCTTGATCTAAGACTGCAGTAACAGTTGCGTTAGCACCATTTAATCTTAGGTTGTATATGTTTTGAGTTAAAGATGTGAGTGCAACGGATGAATTCCATTCAGTATTTGCGTGGTCATAAACCAGTACAGCACCGTTACCACTTGCCCCAATAGTTGCTGCATCAACAGCACGTCCCATAATTGCACTTGGTCCTGATAGACCTTGTGTTCCTACGGTGGTTACAGTTATTCCTGTGGTAGAAGTAACCTCAATTTGATTGGTTTGATTTGTGGATATTGTTATGGAATCTATTGAACTCATCTGCTTATGTTCCTTCTTACACTGTAAGTGCCTTCAATAAGTCTTGATACAACACCTGTTCCACTAACTATTTCTAAATCAAATACACCGTCTGCTGCGGTTAAGTTTCCTGTATCTGTTGCTGTTATAGCAAGTGTTACTGTACCTGCTGTGCCACCTAGAGCAATTCTATTGTTAGCTGTGGTTAGGGATATTATTGGATTAACAGAATCAGGGTTCTCTCGCAAGTCCATTTCGGCACTTGCATAACCAGTTAGATTTATTACTGTTCCACTTGAATCTTTAAGAGTGAGGGTCTGACCGAATGTCGCACCCTGCTCTATAATAAAATGATGATAACCTGCACTCATAAAAACTTCCTTTTAATTGCATGGTATCTACCATTTTGTAAGCATCTGCTTGATTAACTATAACAAAGAATTTAGCTTGATGCTTTCTTTGTTGTTTTCTTAGAAGTTTTCTTTTTTGTTTTAGGTTTTGGAGCCTCTCCACCTTCCCATGCTTCATTAACATCAGGGGTAGATTTATCATCACCCTTTAGATGACCTTTTTTGTTTCTAGCTCTTTTTGGTTCTTCAGCAGTAACTTCTACTGGCTCAATTTCAGCAGGAACTTCTACAGTTTCTTCTACTGAATCCATTTTGACTTCCATAGCCCAACCCATAGATACAAATCTTTCCATGTTAGCAACCATGTGATCGTTATTAGCGTCTACTATCTTGCCCATAGGCTGTAGTTCTAGCTTCTTTGAATCTGCATCAACGACGCAAGGTTTCGGTCTTAATATCTTGTATTTCTTTGACATAATATCTCCTTAAATAGAGGGGGGTTTCGCACCCCCCAATGTACCCTGTAATTATCTTACAGTAACAGTACTTGCTCCTTCAGAATGCAATGGATATCCTTTAATGACATCAATACTCATGGCTGTGCCAGTAGTATGGTTGCCCAAGAATACTATATTACATCTAATATACCTTTTACCACCAATGTAGCCAATGCTACTTGTCTGTGGGGTTTCAGCGTTTGCATCTAACATCAACCACACACCATCGGTAGTTCCGATAGCAGAGTCAGTGACATCTTTTGCAAGTGCATTTGTATATGTTGAATTATCATCAGAATGTTGTAAAACATAGCTGATTGATAAATTGGCAGCAAGAGTAACACCCTCAATACCACTATTAACATTTACATACGCACCATTAAAGCCTAAAAGGTCTATAGCTGTACCTGCTACAGTAGCGCCGTTTCCTGCAAGGACAACTGATGCTAATGCTTGTGCTGATACTAAATTATTTCCTAAATCTCTCATAATTTACTCCTTACGCTTTTTGGGTTAGTTTAACAATAGCTTCAGGCATGATGACCTGTCCACCAACTCTACGTCTAGCAATGTATCTTACATTTCCAGTTGTAGCTTGGGTGAAAGGATCACGCAATACAGCTAAAGCAATTCTATCAACAATCATATATCCCCTTCTGAAATCACCAAAGGCAATCATAGAAGCGTCTTGTGCTGCGTTAGGCATATCTGTAGCTTCCACATAAGGATGCCCAAGAATAGTGTTAGTAACACCACTCTGTAATGACATTCCTGCTTGGAATACATACTGACCTGCTCCGTCTTTTAATTTTCTAATGTTAGACAATGTGTTTCTATTAAAAACCCATGTGCCATTTTTAGAATAATTAGACTTGATAGAATGTACTAGACCGATTAGATCATCAGCGTCATACGCACTATTAGAACCTGAAGCAATATCGCCTACAGATACATTTGTTAGGAAACCTTCAGGTTGTCCAACAGATGTTCCTTCAACAAAAGATTTACCTTCAGCGACTGCAAATTGCTCTGCAAACTCTGACTGCATTTCTGCTTCAAGATTAAACAATGAGTCTTCAAGGTCTTGCTCAGAAATATCTACCAATGCATACAATTCATGCGCAGGTAGTTCTTCTAATCCAACTCTCCAACCAGTTGTTTCACTTCTAGTTCCACTTTCAGATACCCATTGAGCAGCAAAAGTGCCTTCTCTTTTTGGTATTTGAACGCTTCTAGCACTTGTATTTCTGATTCTAGAAATACTACGAATCGGTGAAAGTTCTGTTATTTCTTTTAATAACTCCCTCACATATTCAGGTGGTGCTAAGTAACCGCCAGTTGAGTCATTGCTGACTGTAAGTGCTTTCTTTTCTACAGGATCAAGTCCTTCAATTCCTTTTCTGCAATAATTATCAAAAGCATTCATATAATCATCTACTTGCTTTACTTCAAAACCACTATTGGGTCTTTGTACTACAGCTTGTAGATCATTTAATTGGCTCTTGATGTTTTCAGCGTTGGCTTCAGCAGTAGTAAGTTTCTGATTCATGTCCTCGTAAGAATCCATTTTGGCTTCTAACTTAGTCATTTTCTCATCTACATATGCTGTACCTTCACCTTTCTCAATACTATCCAGTCTATCGTCATTAACTTTCTTAAATTCGTTGAAAGTTTGACCAAGGTCTGTAATAGCGTTTTTTATATCTTCCGACATAACAATCTCCTATTAAGATTTTAAGGTTAAAATTAAGTTCTTTATGGCATCTACCACTTCAGTACTTTCATCAACCTCTCGTTGATCAAAACACTTGGTCACTGCTTTTGCAGCCACCTTCGCTTCTGAACGAGACAAATTGAAAGCATCACGCAATCCATTTTCCCATTCCCTAATAGAGTACTGTTCACCTTTCACTGATCTCACAGTTGCCTGTGGGTTCATTGGAAAAGTTACTAGAGACACTTCCATTAAATCTACTTCTTTAATAATGCGTTTGTTATTACGCTTATCGTATGTTACTTCTTCAGGGTTCACTCTAAAGCCTATTGAAAGACCGTCCAAAGCACCCATTTTCAATAATTCGTATGCTTCTGCACCTGCTTGTGTTTTGAGAGCAAGTCTACCCTTTACAACTAAGCCGTGATCGTCTTCTCTAACTTCGTCAAATACACCAATAGGCATATCAGACTTATGTTGGTATAAAAGTTTTACACCTTTGTTCTTCCTTTTTCTAAGAGACTTTGTGAAAGCACCTTGTTGTATTACATCATTGCCTAAGTCTTTGTTGCCAAATACAGAGCCATAACCTTCAAATAAACCAAACTCTTTGTTTTCGTCATCTTCGTCATCATAAAGTTTTAACTCAGATTTAACTTCAACAAATTCTTTAGGCTCTACTGTATTGTCTAGCACTTCATCATTGTCTTTTTTTGGTTTTGGTTTGTAACCGGACTCTTCGCTTTCTGTCAATTCAGAATATTCGCTATGGGTTTTGCAAGGCATAAAGATTTTGTTTCCGTCCTCATCCATTGAATGACTGCCAACGCAACCTATTTCTTTGGCTCTTGCTGAGGCTTCAATAGGATTATCAAATACATCTTTTCGTATTTCTTTTTTTATATCATTCTCAATAGAATCTTCCTGTAGGGAATCGTACTCGTTAGTACAAACAGCTAAACTTGGTTCTGAATTAAATTCAGTTGTCATAGTGTTATCTCCATATATCTACATATAGTACTTCAGGGTCCAGTCTAGCACAACATTTAGAGAAATATAATAATTTAATAAAAGGGTTGCAAATATAACATTAGTTGTTATAATAACTACATAACATGATAAACAAGGAAAATAAAATGAATTTAAATACTTACGATGTAATTACATTTAGCACAGATGAAAGAATCTACACAGCTATTGTAGACTTACCCACAAAAGCATTTGCCGAATGGATGTACCTTTTAGAGATAATCAAAGTAGTAAATAAGGTCTCTAACCCTAAAGACAATGTAACTGTTATTGCACAGTTATGCAGAGGTGATAAATTTTCTATTCAACAGAATCAAACACACATTCTTAATGTAGAGGTAATTTCATAATGACTATAGAAACCAAAAGACAAGAATTTATAAAAATTACTGTTGTTCGTCTTAATAAACTACTTGATAAAGGAAATACAAGAATGGAGATTATAGATAAATTGAAAGATGCAGGGTATCAAGAAGATACTATTATTATGTTTTTAGACATAATCAACGCTAACAAAAATACAGAGGTAACTTCATAATGAGCATAGTAAATTCAAAAGTAATATTAGACGATCAAGATCAGGCTAGAGAATGTTTCAGGCTAATACTTGATATAGATAACAAAGAGTTAGCTGATGCACTTACTACTGTTGTATCTGATGCACTTATGGCTAAGTACAGAAAAGGCTTAGATGACGGTTGCAATATTGGTAGGGGGAAATAATTATGGATAAACATAGAGGAAAGTACGGTGTCGTTAATATCAACATTCCAATAGATATTAAAGATCAAGCTAAAGCATTTTGCAAAGAACACGGTTTAGTATTTTCAAAGTTTGTAGAACACGCTTTAAAGGATAGGATTAAAAAAGTTAAGCGAATCTACGAGGAATTAGATAATTAAATGTTAAAATATAATTAGACACTGGCTAAGAGGTAAATGACAGTCTTTCTAGTGATGCTGTAAATGGTAGTAGGTCTTTTAGTTAAAGTGTCTCCGTTAACCTACTACCAACACTAGACTATCATATCTCTTTCATCCACATAAACAATAACGCACCTGCAATTTATAACATTCTTTGCACCACCTGCTGAATCTCCGGCAAATTTCATTTCAGTACCACCAACTAAGAAAGTTTCGTCTATGTCTGTAATTTGCCCACTTGCTGTAGCGTGTGTTGGTCTTGTTCTAGCGTCAATGGTTGCTACCCACTGCTTTAACATTTTAGTTCCTAAGTCTTCTTGTAGTGTTTTGTGATATGAATGATTTGCGAAACTTGCAGCATTGTGTGTTTCTGTTCTTGCTATAAGTGCAGCACGACTTCTACTTATTGGAAGAAACTTGTCTGATACTAGCTTTGTTATCTGTTGAAGTGTTAACCCATCTGCTCGTCCTATATCAATAGTTTCTGATATGCGATTAGCTAACCGTTCTGTGATGCCGGACAAAACTAATTCCCTAGATGTGAAGTAAGTATTTACCAAAGTTTCAAAGTCTATACTTCTTCCAAAGACAAATGCTTCATCTGCTTTTCTTCCGAAATCATATTTATCTTCATTGGATTTGTAGATTGCTTGGAACACTCTTTTATAATGTGAAAGCATAACAGGCATAAACTCTTCATTCAGTGTTTGCACTGCAGTTTGTGATTGATATAAACCAAACTCTTTATATAGATACAGTTGCACATTGACAAACTTTCTAAACATTGTATTTAAGTTTCTATAAAATCTTTTTTCTAGGTTGTTGCGAAGAACAAGTTGTCTGCGAACCTCGGCTCTTGTATTAACCCTACCCTGTACAAAGGTATTGAATTGATTGGATTGTTTGTTTCTAATCATATTTGACTAAAATTAGGCTTCAGACATGGCTTCTAAGAGCATCTGTTGATGCAATCAATGGTCTAGTATTAGCGAAGTTAAAGGCTTTTTTCGGGTTCACGATACTTTACGCAGCGTCGTAAATCTATGTCCAACGATAGTATCTGAAGGTTCGCCACCCTGATAGACTCTAATTAATGCAGCAGGATTTTCTTCAGTTGCGTTCAATGTAAAGTCTGTCTTAGGAACAGGTAGCTTTCCACTTCTTACTATCTTAGTAATCTTACCTCTTGCTCTTCCACCGGAACTATCCCAAGAAACCATATCTCCTACTTTCAAAGAATCAGCTTCAGCTTTACCTTCTTGTTCCCTTACTATTTGATTCCTTACTTTGGTTGACCATGAGAACCCTGCATCACCACCCCATAAAGCCCATGCTATGCGACCTGCTGAAGGATAGCCCTCTTCACCTTGACTAAATCCTTTGCCTTGTTTATCTACTTCGTGTCGTGAAAAATAACTGTACATTCTTTTGACAGTATCAATGGATAGGTTTTCCTTATTCATTAATTGATTTGCTCTAGCAACACCTACTGTAGTACCACCCCTTTTAAACTTCTTTCTCCATTGCAGACCTCTTGCAGCTTCTTCTGCCATAGAGTTTGTTGGAACTGTGTCTATATCTGATAAGGCTTTTTCTTCTTCTAATAAAAATGCTATAGCCTTGTCAGTTTCTTCATCATCATAGTCAGCTACATCATCTTCATTAACTGGATCAATAGGCTTTTCTACCTCACCGTCTGATATTGGAAATAGATTAGCTGATATGTATAGATCGTCAGCACCATCTACAGGTTCTAGGTTAAGTTGTTGCCTTGCTTCATTCCTAGTCATGATGCCTTCCCTTACAGCACTGGTAACATTCTCATATGTTCTTTTTACTCTTTCAGAGAGTGCAGGTATAGAATCAATATCAAACTCTAGGCTTATCCTGTCATCAAACATTGGCACTAACCACTCATTAAGATCAGATGCTACCTTTCTAAGATGTGGGATAATTGTTTCTTCATACAGGGCAAGTCTTGCTTCTGCTACATTGGCATAGGTCTGTGAATCAGGAACACCCACCAACTGACTTGGTACACCGAAACAAAGAGCAATGTCTGTTGCACTCATGTGTTTGAGATTAGCAAAGTCCATGTCTTTAGGACTCATACCCATTTCTTTCCAGTCAAAATCTCCTTCAAGCAACATTGGTCTACCTGCGTTCTTTGTTCCTGCAAACCTGTTATTCATGTCAGTGAGTAATTGCTGTCTTTGTGATTCAGTAAGATTGACTGCAAACCCTGCATCATCTTGTGGCTTAAATATAATAGCTCCACTTGGTCTTGCACCATTCTGTAATAGATTTACATTGTGTTTACTAGACATATTGAATTGATCTACCTCAACAGCAGCGGCACTCATTGGACTTAACCCATAGTAATCGTCTAATGGATTCCATAGCTTAATATGTTTGAGTTCACTATAGCCGTTTACCTGATCTACTTTAAATGTATTTCGCACTTGACCATTCATCACATATTCATACCTGTCAGGTATAGCACTCATGCCACCTTTAATTTGTATGCGATCAGGTCTTAGTTGATGCAGTTCTTTTGGCGCACCTATTTCACCACCTACCTTCAGTATGTAAGCATTACCACTTAATAGTATGTACCCATACAAGCTGTTAAAGAACTCACTGTAAGATTGCAGAGGGTTAGGTCTCATTAACAAATCTTTTAGTGGGTGTTCTTCAATAATTTGATCACCAATCTTTAGAACAAAAGGAACAGAACTTGCACCTTTAGCTATCTCATTTACACATCTATAGACAATAGCATTTTTGAGGTAACCCTCTTTAGCTAAGTCTTCATATTTGTATTGTCTAGATTCTTCAGTGCCTACACCGAAGTAACCCATCATGTTTGAACTCTTTGTCTCTACCTTTGTAGTGAAGATATTTTTGATATTGTCTAAAATTGCCATTAGCTAATTCTCCAGTTTATATTTCCCTGCGATTTGCTAAGTTCGGTAAGACCCCAAACAAGAGCATCTAATCTATCAGGACTGGGTTTCACCTGACCCACATAAGTACACATTTGTGTCTCTAATTCAGGGAAAGCTCCACAATGATGAACTTTTTTTTGCTCATACAATGCAGCGATAGGTTCTGCTCTAAGCATCTTACCCCTTGTTGCTCTAACTGATCTATAAGGTATATTCTCGTCAATACTCCTTAACAGTCTTTCAACTAGGTCGCCACCGTTGTTAGTCTCAGCAACTATTCTATCTGCTTCCCATTCGTAAAATGTTTGTATAGCCAGTCTACCCCATTTATCAGGAGAATACTTACCTGAAACATCTTCTAAGACATAATACTCATTATTATGGTCTTTGCCTACTACTACAATGCCTGTTTCATCAGAAGCCTCTCCTGAAGTTACAGCAGGGTCTATAGCCACAATGATAGTTTTATAGGTTTTTTCGTTATCACGAGTCAAGCGTGTTTCTTCAATTAAGTTATGTGTCCATAAAGCACCCTCTATATCATCAAGTATCTCAGCATATAACTCTTGTCTACCAAGTGCTGTTCCTTCGTATCTTTCACGCATCATTTCAAGTGCTGATTCAGCTAAGTTAGCTTCGTTCTCAAAAGTGTTTCCTTTTGTGATTGCTACATCCTTTCTAATAACCAATCCTTTTAAGAGTGGTATAGGTTTTGGTGTTGTTGTGATAATGCACTGTGGTTGCTCACCAAGTCTTAGACCAAACATTAACTGATCAAATGCTTCAGGGTATCGCCAAGAAGCCAATTCATCACACCAAGCTCTATGAAACTGGGGACCCCTGAGTCTTTCAGGATTGATTGCTGCATAGCCTACTATCTTAGAGCCATTAAATAATCTTATCTCCATGACACTTGCTGAATAACCTTCAGTACCATATGTAGTGTCTAAACAGTCTTTAGGAATAATAGACATAAGTCCGGATGGTCCATTGAAACAAACTCTTCGGAGATCACCAAAGGTCGGAGCTACTACTGCTGATATAGTCTTTGGATTTCTAAGTGCATACAAAGCAATGTCCTGTGCACCAGTTCTTGTCTTACCCCAACCCCTACCTGCAAGTATTAACCATATGAAATGATTAGCTTGTGGTTGTAGTTGTTTGTCTCTTGCTGTTTCTAACCAATTAGTGCGTAGTTCTATCGCTTGGGCTTCGGCTTTGCTCAACTGAGTCAAGCAGTTCCATAGCTCTTCTGAAGGCATCTGTGTCTGTAATTTCTGCATTTAGTTTCATGTTTTCTGTTGATTCGCCTAAAGCCAACTTACCTAGCTTTTGGGCTTGTAGTGCAGCATTACCTAATTGCTGAACCATTATTGGTGAGAACTTTTCCTCGCTATTTGGGTTAGCAGTTCTTTTTTGATTATTTTCATTTAATAACATACCTACTTCATTCATTAAAATTTTAGCTATTCGTAATGCAGTAGTATCAAAACTTTTAGATTCAACAATTAAGAAATCCTGTCTTTCTTTGTCTAATCTTTGCAGGTACTCTTTGTGGAATATTTCTTGTTGTGCTTTCCACCCTTCTTTCTGTGCCCATTTGTATAGAGTGCTTTTTGCAACTTTGTATTCAACGGCTAACGCATCTATAGACAAGTATTTTCTCTCGTCACCTTCTGTGTCTAGTCCTTGCACATATCTATTGCGTATCTTTTCAGCAAGTTCAATAGTTAGTTTTGTAGCTTTCTCTTCCAAAATTTATCCAATAATTCTCATTAATTCTCAATGACAGATTCAAGTCTAAGAGATTACACAAACAATGTCTATTACTTTTTGCACATATTGGGTTGCAATGTTTTTACAATAGATTACAATAACAACTGTTAATAAATTGAATAGGAGATACTATGAATAACTATAATGATGATAGGTTAACAGCCTTACGGTTACTGAAAGGAATGTTTACAAATTATGTAAATGATTACGATGTTTTTGAGGATAAGGCTTTTGCTTATGAGTGTGCTGTTAAAAGAATACAGTTACTTGCTTGTTGGGATGAGTTTAAAGATGAGGTCTTACAATGGTATGACTTTGAAGTAGTGGGGGTTCAACATGGATAATTTACAAGGTCAAGAATTTGCCGATCTTACTCCCTATCAAAAGGAAGTAGTTCTACTAAGTATTAAATATCAAATGGATTTAATGAGTATGAAGTTTAAACAAGTTCAATCATTTCTTTCACCTGCTGATTGGAAAAAATTACAAACAGTTGTTAAACACGGTAAGAGGTCGCACTAATGGAAAAGTCTGAATATTTTATGTTATTAGAAACATTGACCACTGATCTTATTAATGTATTAAATAAACATTATCCAAAAATAGGTTGTGGATACACTAACCTACAAGATGAGTTAGCAGTTAAATATACGCTTGATAGAATTGCCGTTATCAATCAAACGAATCTTAATATTATTTTTCCTAATAGGGATGCGCCTACTGTAGATAATCAAGGTGTAATTACACATGATCATTATTGGGATTGTGAATGTGATGATAATTATATCCACTCAAAGTCTGATGCTAAGTATTGTGCAAGTTGTGATTCATATGTAGAAGATCAGCCTGATTCTCACTTCATGGAAGTCCAACAACATAAATTAAAGTTGAAACCAACATTTGATGATTGTTGAGTTGTAAAAAACTAGCTTAAATTAATTCATTTATTTCATCCTAAAAGGTTGTATATGTAACACCAGTTGCTATAATAACTACATAACATGATAACGGAGTATAAGATGAACGGATTAAATAACCAAAGAACCTACGGAGTTGAGATAGAATTTATCTCTAATGAGTGGGGTCAGAGAGACTTGCTAGACAGAATTAATACACAGGCTAATTCATTAGAGTTAGATATGCCTAAAGTTTACCTAGCTAGTTATTCAGATACAGACTCTTCTAAGTGGAGACTTAAAACTGATAGTTCTGTTTCCGGTGGAAGGGGATACGGACTTGAACTTGTAAGTCCAATTTTGAAAGGTGAGAATGACATGATTATTCTAAAGACCTTTATGGAATTACTTAATAGCAACCATTGTGATGTCAATAGAACTTGTGGTCTTCATGTCCATGTAGGTGTTAGAGATTGGGGCGTTGATCAATTTAAAAATCTTGCTAAAAGATATTCTAAATTTGAGAAAGCCATTGACACCGTTATGCCTATTTCAAGAAGAGAGAGCAATGGTAATTACTGTAGATCACACAGCAATGTAACCGGTACTAATCTTGCTGAAGTTTTCAAGACTATTAGCAAATGTAGAACTTCTAGGGAAGTTGCTGGATTCTTTCAAAGTGGTAGGTACTACAAACTTAACCTAGATAGTTTTTGGAAGCACGGCACTGTAGAATTCAGACACCACAGTGGAACGATTTGTCCTGCTAAGATTGAGAACTGGACAAGGGTATGTATGGCAATGACAGTTCTTGCTGACGAGAAGCGTTCAGTTAAAGTGGTAGCAGGTGAAACTCCTTCACATTTTAAAAACAAACTTTCTAGTTTTATGAATGGTCTAGTTAAGACTGGGCAAATTGATTCTACTGTTAGAAGGTTTTACACAAAAAGAGCGAGGGCATTATGCACAAGTTAAAATACACCATGAAGGGTGGTGCAATATTTGTAGGTTTTGACAAGTACGACATTGTACAAGCCATTTCAGAATCAAGTTTTGCACCTTGCGATACTACAGAAATTTGGATGATGGAATGTGCTAACCGTATCGCTGTGCAATTTGGTTACAGGTTAGATTATTACAATGCAGATACTTTTATTGACGAGTTACTTAAATATGAATTATTACAGGAGATAAAATAATGTTTTACTTTGCTTACGGTGCTAACCTTAATATAGAAAATATGAAACACAGATGCCCTTTAGCTAAACCAATAGTTCCATTTACTTTAGATGATATGGATTTGGTTTTTAGAGGGGTAGCTGATATAGAAAACAGAGCAGGTTCAAAAGTACATGGTGCTTTATGGGATATAACTGACAGGTGTGAAGCCTCTTTAGATATATTTGAGGGTTACCCAACTTTATATAGAAAAGATTACTTTACTGTTAAGTTGACTGATGGTTTAGCTAGGGATTTTGGGGATACTGCTGATGTACTTGTTTACCGTATGAACAGAACTGGTTATTCACAACCAAGCTCTATGTATTACGAAACCATAAGACAGGGTTATAGGGATTTTAATTTAGATCATACTAAACTTGTTGAAGCTAAGAATTTCTTCAGTAATGTTTATACAGAATCTAATACTACATGGGAATCTAAACAATGGGGTTAAAAGCCTATTACTTCGTTGGGGGTCTACTATGGGTAGACCTTCAAGAAGTTCACCATGAAGGTGTCAGAAGCCTTATTTCTTAATCAAAGTCTCTTCCTTCTACATCCGGAACCCAACCTTTACTAAACTCTTCTCCACTGCCCTTTTCCGTCATTGGTGCAAAGTCATATAGACGATCAATTTCTTCTTGTTCCATTCCTAACATTTCCATAATTTTTTCATCGCTGTATTTGTGTTCATCACGCATTTTTCTGACAATGCTAGTCATAGACAAAATCATATGATTGCCTCTTGCTCTGTTGTGTACAACAGTTGCCACCATCTGTTGTGCTTGATCTACTTCTTCGCTAAGAAATACTACCGGTACATAACCATCAGTTAAGGCAAATATTTCTTCATCGGCTGAAACCGTCCATCTATGAAATCCATCTACTATTTCGTTTGTTGAACGAGCAACAATTGGTTGTGTCCAACCACATAATTTAATGCTTGTTTTAAGAAGCTCTAGTTCTACAGGTGCAACCCTATTAGGGTTATAGTCATTTGCCTTTAGGGTGTCTCTGTGAACCCACTGCATATTGTTTATAGGTTGGTTATCTTTTGCCATGTCTTTCTGCCTCATATTTTTTTTTCTGTGATTCTTGTTGTTTAGGGTCTGTTGTAAATAGTGGTTGTTTCCTTCCTTTGTAATCACCACGCATTGCAATCCGAAGGAGATATTCATATCCGACACCAGTAACATAATGATGTGTTTTTAGGATTGGCTCTGCAGTCTTTTGATAGTGGGCCTTAATTTGTTCCTGTATTCTTTTAGCAACTTCTGATCTATAAGGTTGGGGATGTTTTCCTACATAGTATTTAACAAACTCTAACCATGTCATTTCTTCCGGTTTTTCAGGTAACCCACCGAACCCATATAGTTCTGTTGAAGCGTATCTTGCTGCTGTTGCTGCACCTGCAACTCTTGATTGCATTTTGTCCCATATATCAGGAAAGGCAATTTTATATTGCCACAAACCACGCATGGGTTCTTCTCCATATGGTGGAGCACATCTTTGTTGTAAATGTGTCAAACCTAGTTTTTCTAAAATGTCGTATGTAATGTTGTAATCCCAATCAAACCTTTGTGGAAGTGTCCAAACATCTACTGTTTTCATGTCATAAATAGGGCAAACTTTAAATACATTTCCCAAGGCAGTTTTAGACTTCAAGCTAATAATGTAATCTTCATATCTTTTGCCATCGCCCAATTGTAAAATTGTCCTGTATCTAGTTAATGATTCTTCTGATCTGATACCCATGATTACTCCAACCTCGCCCCAATCTTGTGGTGGAAAAAGTAAACCATTACATTCCGGAACACTAGGTCTGTCTGATATTTTTTCAGGAAAAAACGGCAGGTCTTTAGCTTGTATTACACAGTCGTGTTCCGGCATTGGTCTTACCCATTTAGCTTCATCTTCAGGACCCCACGGATACCAATAAGGCTCAGACCTAGAGCAACCATTTCTATGTTTAACTGGTACGCATAACCAATTCATATTTATCTCAGGAAGATCAGCAACTCTTTTTACATAGTCAATTGTTTCGTAGGGTATGGCTTCCTCATCAAAAAAATAAACATCAAGTGGTAGCTTGTTTCGCTCTTTAGCAATTTGGAGTGTGAGGTTAAGACAGACTGTAGAATCTTTGCCACCACTAAACATAACCACGACATTATCAAAAATATCATAGGTTCTTCTGATTCTTTCTAATGCAAGTTCATAGACATCTTTATCTATTTCCTTTTTTTTATGCACTTTTGACAAAATTTAGTCCTCTGACATGGTGTTAAAGAGCATCTTGAAGGGTAACCAATACCCTAAGACCTACCCTTTTCCGTGATTTATGTATGTTCGGTTAAGCATTGGGTGATCGGTATCTGTTGGTCCGAAGTCTGAGTCCGGATGATAGGCAATAATGTCCATAAAATTTTCTGCAGTTCTAAAGCTGTGTATCTCTCCTTCTTCAAGACAGAACATCATTCCTTTTGAAAGGTCTTCTTCCCAACCCCTCATTTTACCATCAGGTTTTTGGAAGGCTTCACCTTTTCCACCAATTACAATGCCCATTCTGATGCTTGGGTGTAAGTGTTGTGTCTGTTCAATACCCATTGGAAAATGTAAATAATTTAAACAAGGGTCTCCCAGTCTTGGAGGCATAATTAATAAGCTATCTGTACAACCGTCAATATATGAAAGCCTTCCTCTATTTTCTGACTCTCCCATTATATTTATTCCTTGAAATCCGTATCTTACAATCCAAAACATTTGTGAATCGTCTTGTAGTTGGAATGCTTCCGTCATTTCATCTTGATTAGTTTTTAAAGAAAAGAAATCTCCTTCTTTAATTGTCCATTGTCTATCAGCATTGCCTGTGTTGATTTGGAAGCTACCACTTGTTACAAATCCGTAAATATTTCCTACCATTGGTTCTAAGTCAAAATCATCTGAAATTGAAATCATTTTTGTCGGATACATAGTATCTGTCATATCAATAATTTCACCGTGATTTGGATGTGGTATTAGTATCATTTAAAATTCCTCACTAAATATAAAAATGCGTTTGATTTTGTTTGCAGTTCCTTTTCGTCTCTAAGTTTTTCAAGACAGTTCATCACTTCATCTCTGTCTTCGGTTTCAAAGTAAAACATTATTGGTACTTGGTTTGTAAGTTGTCCTGCCCCATAACCAACTGAATCCATTGTTGCTTCTGCATCAATCATATCATCTAGAGATTCCATAAAAAGATTTTCTTCACCTTCAAAATTAAATCCTGCAACATCAACACCATTGCTAGTTAGTATTTCTAATTCTTTAGCTAGTATGTCTTGTTCCCAAGAAGAATATTCTGCAACCTTGTTATCAGCTAAACGATAAGCGTTTATTTTTTCAGCACTATCCTTGTATACAGTGCATGGAACTTCTTTCATTCCAAGTTTCTTTGCTGCTAATAACCTAGTATGACCTGCAACAACCACATTATCTTCGTCAATACATATGACTTGTTGAACGCCATGATTTGTAAATGACTTAGCTACCTCATTAACTGCTTGGTCTGAAATGACTCTTGGGTTCTGATAGTAGGGGATTAGCTCATCAACCTTTTTTAAAATTATGTCCATATTGGGTTATATTATTAGAAAAAACGCTGTCTGACAACCCCACTATTAGC
>Ga0075444_10001218_pt1 | contig 15652 bp, 9 predicted proteins | sample CoawatmetaG01DNA_FD_76836 | JGI IMG/M metagenome (GOLD analysis project Ga0075444, IMG submission 76836) | Marine microbial communities from the West Antarctic Peninsula - Coastal water metaG017-DNA | ecosystem: Environmental > Aquatic > Marine > Coastal | place: Atlantic Ocean: West Antarctic... | reverse complement strand
CGACGAAGGTGACGAAGATCACGCCGTCGCCGTCGCCGTAGGTCATCTGCTGACCGTTCCAGAAGGCGTTGTTGTAGCCACGGCCGTAGTGGACAGTGCCCACCAGGTTCATGCCCTTGCCGTCGATGGAGTTCCAGCCGAATTCCTGCAAGAGGAAGTCGCGCATGCCGCCATGGAAGTCGTAGGCGTTGTCGGTGGTCTTGTCGCCAACGACCTTGTCGCCTTCGAAGCGAGCACGGGTGCCAGGCAGGCGCGAAGCGTTCTTCGCGTCATAGATCTGGCGCTCGGCCTTGCCGGCGGCGAGACGGTAGCGGACGGTGTGGTTGCGGGCGGCCTGGGACAGCTTCTGGGTGGCCAGAATGGTGGTGACCAGGGAGAGATTGTTCGGGTTGCGGTTGGCAAGCTCGAGCAAGAACGAAGACGGGATGAAACCGTCGAAATCGCGGTGTGTCATGGTAGTTTCCTTTCGCGTTATGCGAGATTTAGAGGGTTGAGTTAGAAAATTGCTTAGGTCCAGGCACGCTGAAAACCTGTTCAAATAAGCATCCGGAACAAACGACTACGAAACCAAGACTTCCCCTACGCGCACTACGCGTGATACCAGAGGAGGTCTGAAGTAGATCAGGTTTGTTTTTGGAGCTAGATTTGAAAGGTGATGAGGTGAAGGAACTAAATGCTCTGTAACCCTATGAAATAAGAGATCAAGAATTCAAGAAGAGAATATAGACCTAAGATATATTGAAGATCTGGCTGCCAAGAGGCACTAATGGCGAAGTTTGCGTCAACTGGCGAGAACTAGTCACAATGGTGCTTTCCACACTCCGCCAAATATGAGAATGAGGAAATAATTAGCGCTAAGGCACCAAACTTTTAGTGCGCTTTTCGCTTGATTCCAATCAGTTTCCAAGAAAATTGTTTCTCATTTTGCTTTAGCAATGGCGCAACGATTACCCACTTGGCAACCACAAAGATAACCTTGCAGTAAGCCTTCACAGGCTCGCGGCCAGCACAGTTATAGCTTCTTGAGTAATAAGCTCATGAGCATTTATTAGCTTCAGCAACATTGATTCTCAAGAGGTGTTTTACGTAGCTTGGTTATATATCTCCTTCACTGCTCTTAACTTTGGTCCAATCGCTGAATATCAGTCTCTAACCACATCTGGAAACTTCCGCGCGCAGACATCAGTTGTCATGCTCAACAACATGCTTCTGCAAATGTTACGCGCAACTAATTTCCTGTCAAAATGTGGTGAACAGCTGAGAACAGCTTGAGCCAAAGCATGAGCTTGTGCTTGAGATTCCGTCACCTAATCCTCCTAACGGAGATAACTCAAAGTAGGGATACAACTATGTGCATGAAACATCACATGTCTGGGGGCACTGCAACGGTAGACCAGTCTTTCCGTTTGCCCAAGACCGTTAAACCAAGCAACTACAAGATCAGTCTCACTCCCGACCTGACGAAGTTCACCTTCGCCGGTACTGTCGAGATCGATGTTGATGTGCTTGAAGCGACCAGCGCGGTCAAACTCAACGCCAAAGAGCTCGTCATCACCGCCTTCTCGGCAACGAACTCGGCTGGCACTCGGCTCGATGGCAAAATCTCCCTCGACGAAGAGACCGAGATTGCCACAATTTCTTTTGACGGCACTCTGGGCAAAGGTGCCTGGAAGCTCTCCTCTGTCTTCACCGGCACCCTCAACGACAAGCTCAAGGGCTTCTATCGTTCGATCTGGACCGACGAGCAGGGCAAGAAGCACACCATCGCCACCACCCAGTTCGAATCCACCGACGCTCGTCGCGCTTTCCCATGCTTCGACGAGCCTGAATTCAAGGCCACCTTCGACGTCACCTTGACGGTCCCCGAGGAGCTCACCGCTCTCTCCAACGGCGCCATCATCAAGAGTGAATCGGTCGGCAATGGCCTCAAGGCTGTCAGCTACGAACGCACCATGAAGATGTCGACGTACCTCGTCTGCTTCTGCATCGGTGAATTCGTCTCCTCCAAACCGGTCATGGTCAACGGCATCGAGACCCGCGTCTGGTGCGTGCCTGGCAAAGAAGACATGACAGAGTTCGCTCTGCGTGCCGCTGCTTTCGCCACCGACCACTACGAGAAGTACTTCGAGATTCCTTACCCCGGCGGTAAGAAAATCGACCACATCGCCATCCCCGATTTCGCTTCGGGCGCGATGGAGAACCTCGGCCTGATTACCTACCGCGAGACCGCACTGTTGCTCAACGAGAAGACAGCCACCCACGCAGAGCGCACCCGCGTTGCTGTGGTGGTGCTGCACGAGTTGGCCCACATGTGGTTCGGTGACCTGGTCACCATGGGTTGGTGGAATGGTCTGTGGCTGAACGAGAGTTTCGCCACTTTCATGGAGAACCTCTGCCTCGACGCCTGGCAGCCCACCTGGAATGTCTGGGATGAGTTCGGTCTCTCCCGCGCAGCAGCTTCACGAGTCGACGCTCTGCGCAGCACTCACCCGATCGAGTGCCCGGTCAACCACCCCGACGAGGCAGCTCAGCTGTTCGACGTCATCTCCTACGAGAAGGGTTGCTCGGTTCTCTATCAGATTCACCAGTACATCGGCGCCGAGACTTTCCGTCGCGGCATCGCTATCTACCTGAAGAAGCACAGCTACGGCAACACCGAGACACACGACCTGTGGGACGCCTTGGAAGTGGCCTGCAAGGCTGCTGCTGCCGAGAGCGGTGAAGCGCCGGTTCCCGTGCGTGAAATCATGGACCGCTGGGTCTTCACTGCCGGTCATCCGGTGGTCGAGGTCAAGAGCGCTGCGGATGCGAAGGATACCGGCTCAGTCGAACTGACCCAGCGCCCCTTCAAGTTCTTGAGCGAAACTGCCGACACCACTCTCTGGCCGATTCCCGTTACCCTGCGGGCTAAGGTCGACGGCAAGATGGTGGAACGCAAGTTCCTCATGTCGGAAAAGAGCCATGTGGAAAAGCTCGGCAACAAGGTCGAGTGGGTCGTGGTCAACTCGGGAGGCTCCGGCTTCTACCGCGTGGTCTACGACAAGGCCCTGGCTTCCGCTCTCAGCGCAAACGTCATGGAGAATCTCTCCGCCATCGAGCGCTTCAACCTCGTCAACGACGCCTGGGCTTGCGTTCGTTCCGGCATCCTGGCCACTCCTGACTACATCGAGATGGTCAAGCTCTTCGGCGCTGAGGAAGCCCCCAACGTTTGGGCCATCATCACCAGCTCCCTGGGCCACCTGCATTCGTTGGTCAAGGACGATCACCGCAAGGCCCTGGCCGAAGTGGTGCGCAATCTGGTCAAGCCCACCGTCGACCGCCTCGGCTACAGCGCCAAGAGCGACGAGTCGGTACAGAGCCGTCAGCTGCGCGGTTCGCTCATCGGTGTTCTCGGTACCATTGGCGAAGACGCCGAGGTGCAGAAGAAGGCCGCTGAACTGTTCAGCAACTGGAAGGCCGACAAGCAGTCGGTGGACAGCAATGTGGTGCCGGCTCTGGTTGGCATTCTTGCTCACAACGGCGACGAGGCTCGTTACAACGAGTTCTTCCAGCTCTCCCAGGCGGCTCAGTCGCCCCAGGAAGTGCAACGCTTCCTCTTCGCGCTGGCACGTTTCCGCGATGGTGGTTTGCTCGACAAGACCATCAACAAGTGCCTGACCGATGACGTGCGCACCCAGGATGCACCGTATCTCTATGCCAACGTGCTTGGTAACGAGATTGCGGCGACCGCTGCCTGGAACTTCATGAAGGCCAACTGGGCCAACATGGTGGCGCGCTACCCTGAAAATGGTGTGGTGCGTATGTGCGGTGCTGTGGCCGGTCTCGACACCGCCGAGTTGGAAGCAGAGGTGAAAGCCTTCTTCGCTGCCAACCAGGTGAAGTCGGGCGACATGGCTGTGGCACAGGCTCTCGAGCAGCTGCGCATCAATGTCTTGATGCGTGAGCGCGAAACTGCTGGTCTGCAGAAGCATCTGATTGCAGCACCTGCTGCGGCCAGCACTGCCAAGGCGGACGAAAAGCAGGAGCCTGTCTCGGCTAAGTCGTAAAGCGACAGCACTGAGACAAAAAAAGGGCTGAAGGTGGCAACCTCAGCCCCGAAATAATTGACCCAGGGGGTGAATCCAACTAGTTGGATTTCACCCCCTCTTTCTTTCCCGCACTTCTCACGAGGGCAGCAATGTCTGCTCTCGGCTTTGTGCATGCCATCAACCTAACTCTGCAAAAACTCTCAACAGGAGAAAAGCTATGTGTAAGCTTCGCAATTGTTCTCATCACGGCCTCGCCGTTTCCGGCCAGTCCGTTCCCACTGGCAGCCAGTATCGCCTGCCGCGCGACATCTGGCCGCTTCACTACGAACTCGAGCTCACCCCCGACTTCGAACACCTGACCTTCTGGGGCAACGTTGCCATCGACGTCGATGTGCGCAACCCCGCTGGTACTTCCTCGATCACGCTCAACGCCAACCACCTCACCATCGGCAAGGCCTCGGTGGAAGACGCCAACGGCACGGTTCTCACCGGCACGGTGTCGCTCGACAGCGTTCTGCAGCGCGTCACCGTTTCTTTCAACGGCAACCTCGGCGCCGGCAAGTGGAAGCTCAAGCTGGCTTTCGCCGGCGAGCTCAACGACGAGCTGAAGGGCTTCTACCGTTCCACCTGGACGGACGATCAGGGCAAGGTGCATGTCATTGCCACCACCCAGTTCGAAGCCACCGACGCCCGCCGCGCCTTCCCCTGCTTCGACGAGCCGGAAATGAAGGCCACCTTCAAGGTCGCCCTCAATGTGCCTCACGACTACACCGCCCTGTCGGCGATGAAGGTCGAGAGCACTTCCACCATGAGCGTCAGCGCCCCGGCCGAACTGACGGTCAATGGCGCCGCACTCCACGGCAGCGAAGGCGGCCACTCGCAGCTGCTCAAGCGCGTCGAATTCGCCAACACCCCGCTGATGTCCACCTACTACCTGGCTTTCACGGCCGGTGAGCTGGAATTCGGCGGCTCGGTCAAGGTCAACGGCAAGGAGCTGGGCTTCTACTCGACCCCGGGCAAGAGCCACCAGCTCAAGTTCGCGCAGCAGATCGCTGCCTTCTCCCTCAGCACCTACGAAGACTACTTCGGCATCGGCTACTACGGCGGTGACAAGATCGACTTCATCGCCATGCCCGACTTCGCTGCCGGCGCCATGGAGAACCTGGGCTGCATCATCTATCGCGAGACCGACCTGCTCTGCGACGAGGCCACGGCCACCCAGGGCGAGAAGGAACGCGTTGCCCACGTGGTGGCGCACGAACTGGCCCACATGTGGTTCGGTGACTACACCACCATGAAGTGGTGGAACGGTCTGTGGCTGAACGAGAGTTTCGCCACCTACATGGAGAACAAGGTCGTCGACATGTGGAAGCCGGAATGGCACACCTGGGATACCTTCGCCGGTTCCCGCGCCTCTGCCTTCGGTCTCGACCAGCTGAACAGCACCCACGCCATCGAAGTGGCGGTGGAAAACCCCTTCCAGATTGACGAAATCTTCGACCTGATCTCCTACGAGAAGGGTTGCTCGGTTCTCCGTCAGCTGGAGCAGTACATCGGCGCCGATGCTTTCCGTCGCGGCGTGCAGATCTACCTGAGCCGTCACGGCCTCTCCAACACCGAGACCTACGACCTGTGGGACGCGCTCGAAGCCGGCTGCCATGAACTGGCGGTCAATGTTCCGGTGCGCAAGCTCATGGACGCCTGGGTGTTCACCTCCGGCCACCCGGTGGTGTCGGTGGACGAAAGCTCGATGCCCGGTTTCATCGAACTGGGTCAGAGCGAGTTCAAGGTTCTGCGCGAATCCGACACCCTGTCGCCTTCGCTCTGGCCGATCCCGATCGTGCTCAAGGCCAAGACCCGCAAGGGTGTGATCGAGCAGAAGTTCCTCTTCTCCGATCGCAGCCAGACCGTCTATGTCGGCGAAGGCGTCGAATGGGTGGTGGTCAACGCCGGCGGCAACGGCTTCTACCGGGTCAAGTACTCGGAAGGCCTGATCAAGGGCATCATCAGCAACAAGAAGACGATCATGACCGAGGTCGATCGTTACAACCTGCTCAACGACAGCTGGTCGCTGGTTCGCTCGCGGCTGGTTTCGCTGGTGGACTACCTGAAGATGGTGGAGAACTTCACCGACGAGCAGGACCCCCAGATCTGGAGCAAGATCATCGGCTCGCTCAACTACGTTCACAGCGTGGTGGAAGGCCCGGCCCGCGCCGCGGTCGAGAGCAAGATGCGTCACGTTCTGCAGCCGCTGCTCGACAAGCTGGGCTACGCCAGCCAGCCGGGCGAATCGGTCAAGGTCACCGACCTGCGCTCCAGCGTGGTCTCGGCCCTCGGCACCACCGGCAAGCACCCTGGCGTGATTGCCAAGGCGAAGGAAATGTATGCCTCCTGGACCAAGGACCCGGCTTCGGTGGACAGCGATGTCTTCGCGGCCATGGTCTACGTTCTGGCTGAACACGGCGACGCCGCGCTCTACAAGGAGTTCGACAATCTCCGTCTGCATGCTGCCACGCCGCAGGACACCAACCGCTTCATGTACGCTCTGACCAGCTTCACCGCACCGGAGCTGGTGGCGGCCAACATCAAGCTTGCCCTCAGCGGTGAGCTGCGTGTTCAGGACGCTCCCTACTTCCTGGCCAGCCTGCTCGGCAACGAGGACGCTTCGGAAGCGGCCTGGGATGCGATCAAGGCCAACTGGGAAAAGATTAACGAGATGTGGCCCGCCAACAGCGTGTCCGCCATCTTCGGTTACCTCTCTTCGCTCGATAGCGTCGAGCAGGAAGCCGACGTGCGTGCTTTCTTTGCTGCCAATCCTCCCAAGGGCGGGCAGATGAAGTTGACTCAGGGTCTCGAGAAGCTGCGCATCAACGTGCTGCTGCGTCAGACCGTCGACGAAAAGGTGACCCAGCATCTGCTCCCGGTCACCGCCGAAACCTGCATTGCTCCCAACCCGCCGGCCAGTACGGCGGACGGAGAGAGCAAGTAACAGGCTCTCGCCTCTCAATCAGTCTCAGTTTCTGTCTCAGTCTCAGCAAGGAATAAGAGTAGCCCCGGGCCATACGCTCTGTGTGTGAGCCCGGGGCCTACTTCTTAGTTCCCGACTACGTAACCCGTCTTGAAGCAACTCTACGTTGGAGTCGCAGAAATCACGGAATATCTACAAAGGATACCTATATGTTCTGGATCATTTTCACAACCTGCTCAGCTCTCCTGGGCGGCCTCGCTGGTTGGACTCTCGGAGAACAACCGGCGGCGCTAGCCTTCACCATCGTCGGTGCCTTCGTCGCGGTTGGCATTCGCGATCTGGCACGACACAAGCACGCCATCCTCTCGCTGACCATCATGGTCGGCACCATCGCCGGCTACTTCGGTGGCCTGGAAGTTGGAATGGTGGCAGCTCTTCTAGCCTTCCCGCTGCAAATCGCCGCAGCTGAATTCACCCAGAGGCAGAGCCCGTTTCTGCCTCTCTCGCTGGCCCTGACCTTCCTCGCCTGGTGGCTTGGTTGGCACTTCTATAATCCGATGTACGGCCTGATCTTCGCCCTGCTCACCTTCCTCTCGCAGGTGGCAGTGCACGACGCAGTGATTCAACACACTCACACGATCAGGCGCAACTTCCCTCTGATTGGCTGGTTCCGTTATGGATTCGAGCTGATCGGCGACGAACTGCGTCAGTACTGGTTCATGAGTGACATCGAAGAGCGGCCCTACAACCGGGTAACGCGTCGCTACATCTACCGCTCGGCTAAAGGCATCAACAACAACCTGGGTTTCGGCACACAGCGCGGCTACCGTGATGTGGGCGAGATTCACATGTTGCCATCGATGTTCCCTATCTCTGATGTGGAGCGAGTGGGCAATCGCCTGCCAGCACTGATCATCGGACCCAAGCGCCGCACTCCCTACCACTGCCCGTGGCCGATCAATATCTCGGGCATGAGCTGGGGTGCGCTGTCGGAAGAGGCTGTGCAAGCTCTCTCAAGCGGTGCCAAGCTGGCCAACATTCACATGCTCACCGGTGAAGGTGGTCTCACCCCCTTCCACCTCAACGGCGTGGATACACGGCCTGACACCTACGAACGCGTCGCCTATCAGTTGAAGAGGCTGCGCGCCATCTGCACCTTCGGCATGATCAAAGCTGGTGCTGCACCGGCTGGTCGTGTTGTTGGCGGCGGTCGGATCATTCAGCAAATCGGCCCGGCCAAGTTCGGCTTTCGCAAGTCGACCACTCGTGCCATGGCTGAGAAGCTGGTGCGCAGCGTCTACAGCGCTGTCGGCCACAACCCCGACGAGCCCTTCACCATGCTCGACATCGAGAAGGTGAAGAAGACGGCTGACAATCCGCAGATCGTCGGCTTCGAGCTGAAACTGGCTCAAGGCGCCAAGCCTGGCCAGGGCGGCAAGCTGCCGAAAGAGAAGATCACGCCGCAGTTGGCAGAGTGGCGCGGCATTCCCATGGGCGAAGACTGCTATTCACCCAACGCCTGGGACGAGTTTCACGACGTTCCCTCGCTCTTCCGCTTCGTCACCATGATGCAAGAGCTGACCGGTAAACCGGTTGGTATCAAGATTGTGGTGGGCAACGAAGAGTCGATTCGCGAAATCGCCAAGCACATGAAAGAGACCGGCGAGGCTCCTGACTTCATCACCATCGACGGTGGCGAAGGTGGAACCGGCGCAGCTCCTGTGGCTCTGGCAGACCGGATGGGCATGCCCATTCTCCATGCCATCCCGGTTGTGGATACGATTCTGCGTGAGTTCGGCGTGCGCGACGAAACCATTCTCATTGCCTCTGGCCAGATCGCCAAGGGTGATGATGTGGCTATCGCCATTGCCATGGGCGCAGATATGGTCAACATCGGCCGCGGCAACTTGATTGCCGAAGGCTGCATCATGGCCCTGCGCTGCCACACCAACCAGTGCCCGACTGGTATCACCACACAAGACCCGCGTCTGCGCCGAGGTCTTGATCCGCAAGACAAGTACGTCAAAGTGGCCAACTACAACATGATCTTGCAGCGCGAGTTGCTCATGTTCCTCAAGTCAGCCGGTGTGCGCACCCCCTGGGAGCTCACCCGTGCTCACTTGTCGGTGGTCACTTCGCCGATGGTGGAAGAGCGGATGGACAAGATTCATCCCTACCCCGACGGCTCTAACGGCAAGCGCAGTCCCAAGTTGGGCGAAGTTCCGCCTGACGACGCCAATCAGATTGATCGCTTCGGGCCCAAGTTGATCAAGATTGAACGGCGTTTCTAATCTGGCAGAGGACTGTCCTTCATCTGGCAGAACTCTGACAGTGCTGTTCCGAAGGCGGCCCTGAGCTGTAAAAAGCTTGGGGTCGCCCTTCCGGGCAGTCTCACCTCTTTATCAGCGGAAAAATCACATGTATGACGGGATCTTCATTATCACGTTGTGCTCTCTACCTTGCTTTGCCAGCGCACTAGCGCTCTATCGCCTGGCCCATCACGGTCAAGCAATCAAAAAGCTGGCAAGAGGCACCACGCCATCAATTTCGCAGAGCACCGAACTGATTAGTTTTCACAAGCAGCTGAGCAATCGTTTCGCTGCTTTCGAGCTCTGTTCCTTTTTCTCGTTTGCCTGGGTGGCAATGGCGTTTCTATTGCTATTCTTCTGCGGTAATCTGCTGTCTCTCAAGACCAGTCTGGCGCTCTACGGCTGCTTTGTCATCGTCGGCATCGTTCAGTCACTGGCGAAACAGCGAGAAAAAGCAACACTGCACAAAATCATCAAGTCGCACCCTTGCTTCACTCGAATGGAACTGTTGATGCAGCTCCAAGCCCTACAAAAGCTGCAAAAGACGCTCAAGGGAACGCTAGACAAGCCAGCGCTGACCCTGAAGCTGGACAACATACCAGCAGCACCACCGCACACCCTGGCCGAAGAAAACATGCTCAGACGAGCCCATCAGGAAGCTCTCAACGACTGTACTCTTGCAGTCGACGAGCCAATGCTGGTAATTTTCAAAAGCAAAGAGCAAACCCTCAAGATTTTCTTGGACAAGGCTGAGTTAGTCTGGCAGCCAACCATCGACGAAACTGGCAACGCAATTGCCGGACGCGTCTTTTGTGCCGGTGTCAATTTCAGCGGTGCCAAAATCGCTCACTTCGACCGCCTGGCTTGGCCCGAGACACAAGTAAACGCCTTCACCCATGGCTGGATTGCCACGAGGGAACGGGCGCACATTCTCTTATCTACCCTGTGGTGGCTCACTGATGACCAACGCATTGTCATCTACGAGCTGATCAATCCGGGTCAACCCTTCCCTATTGATTGGCTGCCAACTGCTGCTAGTCGGGGATCGTGGCAATAAGCGCTAGCGCTTAGCCAAACCTCTCAGGATCACCCATGTCAAAACCTCCTGGTTCCAATCAAGCTCTGCCTGGTGCAAAAGGAGCAATCTGGCTTCTTGTCGCCATCAACTTGTTTAACTATATCGACCGCCAAGTGCTATCGGCGGTGGTGCCTGAAATCAAGGAATCGCTGCTAGCGAATCCGGAACACACTGGCATCGTCGGCTTCCTCTTGTCTGGATTGTCCAGCTTACTGGGTTCCAATCCGGACAATGCCCTGGTCGGTCTTCTGGGCATGGCCTTCATGGTCAGCTACATTCTCTTCTCGCCTGTCCTCAGCAATCTGCCAGTCAAGCGCTGGTGGATCATCGCCGGCGGTATCACCGTCTGGAGTCTTGCTAGCGGCGCCTCAGGGCTGGCTATGACCTTCTCGGTACTGCTTTTGACGCGCTGCTTTGTCGGCATCGGTGAAGCGGCCTATGGCCCCATCGCGCCGTCGGTGCTGTCAGATTACTACCCGGTAGAACAGCGGGGCAAAGCGCTCTCATGGTTCTATCTGGCTATTCCGGTTGGCAGCGCCCTGGGCTACATTCTCGGCGGAGCGGTTGCTGCCTCGCTGGGCTGGCGCTGGGCCTTCTATCTGGTCTTGCCGCCAGGAATCATCCTTGCTGCCATCTGCCTCTTCATGCGCGACCCTGCGAGCCTGAAGAAGCAAGTACAAGCACCCAAGGTCAACTCTCTACAGCTGTACAAGAAGTTCTTGGCCAACAAGAGCTTCTTGACCAATACCATTGCCATGACGGCCATGACCTTCGCCATTGGCGGCATCGCCTTCTGGATGCCGACCTACTTTCACGAGTTCAGGAAAGCTGGCAGTCTGGCCGAGGTCAACATGATCTTCGGCGCTATTCTGGTGGTGTCTGGTCTCAGCGCTACTCTCATCGGTGGCTACCTGGCCGACCATCTGCGCACCAAGATCAAGGGCTCATACTTCAAGGTATCAGGCATTGCCATGCTCTTGGCCTTTCCCTGCTGCCTGGGCATGCTCTATGCGCCCTTCCCCACAGCCTGGGTGTTCGTCTTCCTTACCTGCTTCTGCCTGTTTCTCAACACCGGCCCAAGCAATACAGCCCTCGCCAATGTGATTGAGCCAAGCTCTCGTTCCAGTGCTTTTGCTCTGAACATCTTGATCATTCACCTCTTTGGTGACGTGATGTCGCCTCTGATCATCGGTGTCATAACCGATGCCACCGGCAAGAACATGACCCTGGCTTTCCTTGTGGTCTCTGTTCTGGTGCTGGCTGGCGGTATTGTCTGGCTGCTCGGCGCCAAGCATCTGGATGAAGATACCAGGGCCGTGAGTGAGCATCACGATTAAGGCGTAGCAGTAGAAATTTCAAGAAAGAGCCACCAAGCACTTGGCTTTGATGGCTCTTTCTTTTTTAAGATTTGTACTATTTTTTATAGTTGTAATGGAGAAATTTTTCTAAAATTGAGACAGAAAACGCTTAAGAGAGCAACTGAGTTGCCACAGAACTGAAAAAAAGTTTGTCCTAGAAATTGAGTAACTAAAAAGTAGGTGATCTGCGCTGCATAAATCAGTTTCCAAAACTGTCAGATTTTTTGAAGAAAAAATGACAGGTTTTGAAACGCGAAATGGAGAACTCGACAAGCCAAACCAAGGAAAAAAGCAAAGAGTAGAGAGACGGTGAAATCTCTCTACTCTCGCGCGTCCTGCCTGTGGTTAGTTACTTACTGGCAGCTTTTTTTCTGTAACAGGGCCCTCAGGCTTGCCATTAGGCTTGTCCTGGGTCTTGTCCTGAGCCTTTTCCTGAGCCTTGTCCTGCGTCTTGTCCTGAGCCTTGATGACAGCGACGACCGCCGTCACATTGTCGCGAGCCTGAGCTGCCAGAGCAGCCTTAATCAGCTCCTCGACCATGACCTGAGCAGACTTGCCACTCGACAAAATGGCAATCAGTTGATCCTCGGTCACCGAATTGTTCAGGCCGTCAGAGCACGAAAGAACCACATCACCAGCGGCCACCTCGACTTCGCGGAAATCGACATCGAGCTTGCCAGCACTGCCCAGGGAGCGAGTAATGACATTCGATGTGTAACCCCTGCGGTGAGAGTTCCACTCTGCGTCTGAGAGTTGACCAGCCCGCCAGTACTCATATTTGACGACATGGTCATCATTGACCAAATCAAGAGTACTGCCGCGCAGGCGGTAGACGCGGCTGTCACCGACCCAGGCCACCAAAAGCTTGCTGCCCTGGAGCAAGGACAAGGTTGCAGTGGTGCCCATGCGCTGCAAACCCGATTGATTGTTGTTGAGCTTGACCACCGCCTGGTGAGCATCTTGCAAAGCCTGGCAGAGCCAGGTTTTAGCAGCATCGGTCGAGTCGAAGCTCGCGGCCGCTGCCGTGGCGCTGGCGGCCAAGCTCTGGCAGGCAGAAGCACTGGCCATTTCACCGTTTTGGTGCCCACCCATACCATCGGCCACAACCAGCAGGTTGTTGTCGCGATGGATGGCGAAGGCGTCTTCATTGTTGGCTCGACCACCGATATCGGTCTTGCCGAAAGCGTCCGACGAAAGGACATTCATGTGTGTCTCTTCTTCTTGGGAAAAGGAACCTGTGTATAGGAACTTGAAAAATGAACTGCAAAGAGGGCAGCACCAGCTACCCTCTTCCTTTTGCAATAACTTGCTGCTGCCGCTATGCCGAATAAGGCATCAGCTGGTGGCGCAAGACTTCAACACCAGACCCAGGCTGCTGTAGCACTGCTGGGCCTGCTTGATGGCATCACGCGCATGGCTGGCAGCCAGCTGAGCCGAATCGAGCAAAGAATTGCAGGCAGCAGCGGCCCCGACCTGATACTGCTGCGCGTCGTGCTCAACGGATTCCAGAAAGCGCTCGTACGCATCCTGGTCCACCCGGGCCCGCTCTTCCAGCCAGACCTGCAGACCAGGTGGGGGAAGAATGGCAGAAGCACGAGCACGCTCAAGGGCGTAGTCGAGGTGACGGACAGCGACCACCGCAGCCTCACGCTCTTTACTGTCCTCGCTAAAACGATTGGAGACGCAGACGGCCTGAAGTTTGGCAACGTCAGTGACGAGGCTCAGTGCCGCTGCGCGAACTGCATGAAACCGACGGGTGAAAGACGCCATGATCCTACTCCTTAGTATGCGTGCTTGGTAGCTCAACCGAAAGGTTGAAAGATTCTACTTCTGCACTAATGCTGTTCGTTGGTTGGGCTGCTTTTTGTTGCTCGCAGACGAATAAGGGAATAATGAATATCTCTTCAGGATAAGCAGGCACCGCTGGTGATTGCAACGCTCCTCAGATCATTTCATCAATATGACTACAAGATTTTGCCTGCGAGAACCGCGCCACATAGCGCAACCGCGCTACGTTCAAGACCCTTATACCAAGCCGTTTTTGTCATGCTACTAGCATTATCAACTGCGCCAATAGCGACACCGCCAGTGGTGTCGCAACAACTTTAATAGACAATTGAAATTAGTATAAATAGCAATTGTTGCAACTTTGTTGCTAGCTTGTGCTGTGTTACAAATTGCAGCAAAACCGGCATAGCAAGAGAGTTATGCCCAACGGGATAGTTAAAGCTCAGCTAGCTAAGCGATAACAATTCAGTCGCGTTTAAAGCAATTAGTCGTACAAATACGCACATTTATGTTGTTTTACGGCGCTGTATTTGGTTAGCAATAGATAGCTTTTCAACACCACCAACCTTCTGAGACAAACGAACAAAAAACCAAACAGCAACAGACAGGCCCGTTACTTCAAGTTTGACAACAGTCGCAGACTGTTGAGTGGTGTCAGAAGCAGCAGTGTCAAAGCATTTACAACTGCCATTGTCGGCAGTTGGCTCGAACAGAACAAAAAAAAGAACAAGAGCAAACCATGAACAGACAATTGATTCGGAACACCGCCAAAGTTGGCATCATCGCTCTCATGTGCCTAATCTACTTGGGAGGAAGCTCCGCCTCCGCCCAGGCCAATCACCACTATGGAGCTGGTGCGCAAATTCGGCTGAACAGCGGTATTGGCATCACATTTGGTGGCGGGCGAGTGGGAGTCAATTTTGGCGGAGGCTATTATCCGTACCAAAACTACGGAAACTACCGCTATCCGTACTACAACCAGCGGCCCTACTACCCACAACACAACTACGGCCCGCGCTATTACCCAAGCCCTTATCGTCCAAGCCCTTATCGTCCAAGCCCTTACATTCCAAGCCCTTACATTCCAAACCCTTACATTCCAAACCCTTACCAGCAGCCGAGATACCAGGTTCCCAATTACCGACCACAACCACAGATTTACGTCCAACCGTATTTCGCTCCAGTCTACCCGGCGACACAGTACCCAACGCCGTACGATACGGTGCCAAGGTACCAGGTACCTACTTCCCAACCAGAGCAACCCCAGTACTATGCGCCACGACCTTACAAAAGCGCCATTGAGAATGACGTGCCTGCAGGGCAAGGGTCAGGAACAGCACCGGGACAAGTACAAGCAGAGCTGAAGGGACAAGTGCAGGGACAAGAGCAGGAGCAATTGCGACAGGAGATGGAACGCCACCAAAGCGAGATAAAGCGAATTCTCACTGGCCGCTAATACCAGTTCACGCTGCTGCCTTTCTTGAATATGACGTCTAGGTTAGCTGGACAGAGTACTGCTCAAAAGGCAGCTAGCTAGCTGAGTTCATTCCCCAAAAGTCTTGACTGTGGTTCTTCCACCCAGTCAAGATTTTTTGACTGTTTGATTGCTACATCAAACAGTAGGCAAAGGGGGGAGCATTAAACTAGCTTACAGAACCTTCACTGTCGCTCGCCAATTGACCAAGAATAACTCTGGCGCGAGAACTAAGTGCGCGTGCTTTTTCAAAATCTTTAGTCTCTTCGCACACCTCAGAATACTGCATCAGAATATGAGCAAGCACAATGTGTTTCGCACCCAATCTCAATTCGGCCATAGTGAGAGCTTGCTCGAACATCTTAGCGGCATTCTCGAAATCCCCTTTTTTATGGCAAGTTTTGGCGCTTTCAACCAACACCTTCCAGCCTAAGGTCCTTTCTGTATCTCTATCTTCAGGCTTTGTTTTCATGGCCTTAGAAAAAGAATCTATATTCATAACTTAGAACCTTCTAGAGCCTCTATCTTACTATTAGGTCATACCCGGTAAGGCGATGCCGTAATCGAACCGGCTTTAGCCTTCAAGCTTTTTGAACTGATCATCTAGATCATCAGGTTGATCAAGTGCGTCTTTCTCGGTGGTATAGAT
>Ga0075444_10001210_pt1 | contig 15697 bp, 32 predicted proteins | sample CoawatmetaG01DNA_FD_76836 | JGI IMG/M metagenome (GOLD analysis project Ga0075444, IMG submission 76836) | Marine microbial communities from the West Antarctic Peninsula - Coastal water metaG017-DNA | ecosystem: Environmental > Aquatic > Marine > Coastal | place: Atlantic Ocean: West Antarctic... | reverse complement strand
GTGAAGGGCGCTAAGCACTATAAGAAAGACGGCACTCTATACACGGGCGGTAGCCACAAGATGCCGAATGGCGAGCTGCACACAGGCAAAGCTCATGGCAAGTCCAGTGTGAAGCTTTGTCACTTTAAAGATCTGTCGGCGGGTGCCAAGAAGAAGGCGAAGAAGTAGGGACGGCAATAGCGCCGTCCCTGATCATTGACCCTGTTACACTTCTGTTTTGGTGTATCCCTTCGCAATCAAAGTGGCTGAAATGCTGTCTACGGATTCACTTGGGTAATCATACTCATTCCAGTTGTAGGCAGCGGGTGAGCGCTCAACCACAACTGCGCCCTTGCCAAAAGACATATAACGCCAAGTGCCGTCTTGTTTTTGACACCACCCCTTACGCTCGCCTTTTTCTAAAAAGGTTATCTCATATTTAAAAGGGCTGTCGTGTTTATCATAATTAAATTCTTTCATAGCTATAACTCCAGTCATTGTTGAGTAGGTACTTAACTTTTCGATGCAAGGGCTTCTTACGGATCTTCCTAACTGTTAGACTGTCCTTAGACATATCTGCTTTCCTCCAGATTGTGTGATGTGTTTAGTGATGGCGTGGGGGTCAACCCTCGCTGTCACGCCCATTATATCAAACGCCCTCCCGCCAAATCTCCGCAGCCCACGCCCCGCAAGGGTTTCAGCCTATTTCTATGGTGTTCACTTGCTTGAATTGCGGGGGTTGACTTGGGGTTTTGCAGCTTATTTCTTTGCGTAATATGCCTAAAACAGCCCAGCGGAGACTCTAAGTCATTGAAAAATAAGGGTGAAAATAAAATTAAATAGCCAAAAAAATGGCACATTAACCAGTATTGCCCGTGCTTGTGTTTCGTGGACAGAGCGCTATTGTTAACTAATAGAAAGCCGGAGGCGGCAGATATGAATTTGAACGGCGTCACTACAAGTTTGGCCGACAACCCGTGTACTGGTCGTTGCACCAGCAGGATTTTCGGAGATCCTGTTTGCAAGGGATGTGGCCGATCAGAAGAAGAGATTGCTCGCTGGGATCGGATGGGCCAGCTAGAGAAAAAGCTGCGGGTGATTGACTTAGCCGCCCATCGTTATGAAATCCGGCAACTGAGAGAAGAGGCCTAATGTCAGAAGTTCTTCAATTACGCAACGCAGATGCCATAGAGGAGCTGGACCGCCTGAGAGAGCGCCTAGCGAACGGAGAGGTAGACTGCTTCTATGCTATCACTGACAGTGCCGACATTGACGAGCTGGTGTTTATGGGCGGCACATGGGACTGGTTCGAGCTGGTCGCTGCTCTGGGTGCGATACACAGCATGGAGACTGCAAAGTTGCTGGAGTATCACTTGATTCCCAGTGATGAGGGTTCTGAGACAGAGCATTAATGCTGTGCTTTTGGCTGCTAGTTAACTATCAGATCCGGCTGCGGATTGTTAGTTAGATTTAAAAATCAAACCCTAAATAATAGTTAACTAGTAATTCCTTATAACGTGCTATTTTTTGTATGCTGCATTATGAATGCTGTGCTCTAACCAACTGAGCTACGTAGCTATAACAAGAAACAGTACCTTAAAACACCACAACATTAAACTCTTATAACCAAATCGAATAACAAGAGCCTTTAGCCCGTGCAATCCGTAATAGCGATATCACCAAGCACATTCTCCAGACTTCCATTGTCACAAACGGCTTGTAACGCCCCTACGTTCAGGTGCGTATAACGCTCTACCATGTCCAGTGACTGCCACCCGCCCAGCTCTTTCAGCTGTTGAGGGGGAGTACCAGCCATGACATGGCGCGTTGCCCATGTGTGCCGCATGTCGTGGAAAGTAGTCTTGGCTAAGCCCGCTCTCTTGACCGCACGGCGGAATGTAACGTCCGACATTTTGGTCCCTAACGCCAGCGGCTTACCGTTCTCGCGGGTAAAAACAAAAGGTCCATCATATCCCTGTTGCTTTTGAACCGAGCGTCTTCGCAATAATAACTCTATTGCGGTGACCGAAATCGGTAAGACCAACATCTTGCCAGCCTTAGTCATATCTGCTGGAATCTCCAGCCGATAAGGCCCGTCCTTTACGTGGGACCAGAGCAGTCCTTTGACATTAGATCCTCGAAGTCCAGTAAAGACTCCAAAGGCCATCATGTCTGCTCTGAGCGGGGGCAATGCCCTCATCAGCGCAGACAGCTCTGTGTCTGTCAAGACTCTCCCCGCGGTCCTCGCAGGCAGCGCATCGAACGAAGGGGCAAAGCCGATGATCTCCAGATCATTTTTGGCATAGTTTAAGACCGCTAAAAAATACCTAATGCGGCTATTAATTGTGCCGTTTGCTCGCCCAGCGTCCTGCATATCCTCCACATACCCAACTACATCTGACTTTTTAAAACTCTCTATAGGCCTGTCGCCAAACCGGCTGACAGCATATCCAACGTATCGAATACAGCTATCACCCTTCGGGCGGTTGAGCCTGCGTGAGGGTCGTTTCAAGTAACGCTCTGCTACTTCGCGATATGTTTTCATGGTTCCACTCCTATGGTTTTTGATCATCGTCAAGGAACCCACAGCCGAATCGCCCGTCAAGCGTACCCCAGCGTGGCTCCTGATTGCTAGTTCTTATTTTTTCTGCGAGGCACATCGCCTCATCTTCAGTCATCAGTCCGGCCCCAACCTTCCAGATTCTGTCTCCAAAAAGTCCATGCGAAAGCAAAGGCTCGACCGTTTCTTTGTTTTGCCGAATCATATAAACCGGCTTGTAGTGCATTCTTAGCAGGGTGACCCAAGGTTTTTCAGGGAATTCTGAGTTGAGGTCATCAATGTGTTTAAGTTTTCTGCGAAGCGCTGTGCCAGCCTTGGCGTACCTCTTGGAAATCTTAATCTTCTTCTTATCCCGCAAAGGTGGACCCGCGAAATATCTTAATGCTCGAATCCGCCACAAACCGAATGCGGGCATCGACCCATTTTTGCGAATGCTGAACCTCGCTATTACAGGCATAGCATTTGCCATGCTCAGCCTCACCGCTGCTCACCCCCATAAAAAAAATAAGAACACCGGCTACCTCAATAGGTTTGGTGTGTTTCTCTGTCAACATAAAATTAAAATCGCCCAACGCACCTTCAGGTCCGCAAAGGATGTGCAATACCACAGCTGGCGATGCGGTGTTATAGATCCTCTCAACGGTTACTCTGACAGAATAGGTCTCTTCCAGTGCATTGCGGTCGAGCTGCCGGCCAAGATAAACACTTTGGCCCGCCTTTCGGGCTAGTACTAACCCTCCTTTATCTACTACCACGGGACTTCTCCTGTTGGGCCTTAACTTATGGCCTGCCATACCGCTTCTGAAATAATGTCCTCTTCCTCACTGGTGATGCTTAGGCCAGAACACAATTGACAGCAGCGCACCGACATCACATCTACCTCGCCAAACGAGCCAACGTCTGGCTCTGGATCGGATTTAATAAAGTGAACTAGCAGATCAACCGGATCATCACCCCATCGCTCTAATGTCACCTCTACCCATTGAGCGAGGAATTTATTCAGCGTCACAGCTGACAAAAATTGGGCGATCATCCCCAGCCGGATAGTTCGCTGCAAAATATTGCAGCATGATAATATTGCAATAGACATGGTCGATGTGCAGCTGCTGTGACTCCATGTCAACTGCTTCTCCGTCAAGGATTGCTTGTATGTGTCTCAAGCAGCAGCCCAGTGGCACACTCCACGCCATTCCTTTGGCCCAATTCCACGCTGCATATTTGCCTGCGCCATACTCCAGCACAGCCACCGCGCCCGATAAGTCCTGACCAACCATTAGCTGGTCAAGTGATTCGGTTGTGCCGCCCTGCCACAGCTCTAATGCAATCATTATTCGATCAATATTAGTGTGGCTATAAAGTTTAAGCTTCCAAACGGTACGCCAGACAGCGACCGGCACTAAGTCCAACGGAAGTTTTCCACCGTTAGCTCTAGCACCAGACCCAACCTTGTTGCTGGTCACATCGCCGACCGGCGTTGAATCCCCGCGCCAGACCGGCCAGCTACCAACACTCCTCCTCTTGAGCGGCTTATGCACTAGAAGGGTATGTCGTCTTCAAAGTCGTCAGTAGCAGGCGCTTCTTGACGCGGAGGCGGTGCGGTCCTGTTGCTTTCTTTGGGAATCCAGTACTCAAGGTTCACTTGTTTTAGTTTGCCGTCATCACCCATCTGCTTGCTGGCTTCCAGCTTATAACGTATTTTGCCGGTGTCGCTGGCTCGCACAGCCTCTTGGAGCGCATCGACTACAGACTGGTCGATCTTAATAAAGCCGTCCAGAAACGGAACAGCAGCCCGCTGCTGATCTTCGCTTTGTTCAGTGAACCAACTGAACTGTTGTTTGCGTTCCAGCCATTCTTTTTTCTTCTCAACTGGAGTCGGATAAAGACGGCCTTTGCCTGCCTTTAGAGAATCGAAAGCGTTATGTTTTTGCATTTAATTTAATTCCTCGTAGGTAACTTTGATGCTTCGGGTGTTGCTGGTCTTCATGAACTCGTCTAATCCTAGATTTTGCTTCACCAAAGAGTCTTCACCCCCCAATGCCTCAAATGCTTTTTTGTAATCCACCGCGGCTTTACGCTCAATGACTAGTATTTTTGTGGCCCCATCTGTGACCGAGCAGAGATAATGTTCAGCTATTTTTTTCTTTAAGCCATCCACCTCTTCGGCTATCGCATCAATCTCCGCCAGCGGGTCTGTGTACTCGGCCATCAGGTCCGACTTCCGCGCCAGTAGCGAAGAGATTCTCGCCACCCCAGCATCGTCCACCGTTAAGTACTTTTCTTTTTCTGGGTCGCAATAAATCTTCCGCCGATCTTCATTGTTAAACTCCTCAGTAATGTGCGTGTGCCACTCGGTGTACAGATCGATCCTTGGGACACTGCCTTTGATGGGCTTTGGTAGTAGGCGGGCAGGGAGCATGTCGTGCAACCAGTTTGGGTTGCGGTACAGTCTCTCAATGCTCGTCTGTGGCTTGCTGGTGTCCGACTCCGCCAGATAGCAAACGAAATCCAGCCACTCAAGGTCGCATACCTCCATCACCATGTTGCACTGCTGCAAATACATCTGTTTCTTTTTGTCAAAAACCGAGTAACATTTTTTGGTGTACTTTGGGTAAGGGCATTTGATTTCGATTCCGCCGTCTAGCCCGATCAGACCGTCCGGACTAGCGCCCAAAAAATCGTATGTGGAGTGAACGACAAAATCGGTCTCATCCACGGCCACGCTAAACTGCTGCTCGTACCACGCCTGAGCAACCGACTCCATTCTGCTGCCATGTTCGACTGCGGGAACCATGACAAACTCGCTAGGCGCTCCAGCCAGCTCCCTAACCATTCGTCTAGTCAGGTCCGCCGGAGTTGTATATGCATTAACGCCTTCTAATACACCAACCGCCGTGCCGCCAAGCTTGCCTACTCGCTGAGCCAGCCACTCAGCACTACCTTGAGCAACAGCGCTCATTGCTCCCACCCGTTCGCTTGGCAAAGATCAATCCACATCTGTTCGACTTTCTCCGGCGATCTCTTGCGGTTTTTCAGCGCACTCAGTAGCTTTTTTCGACCCGCCAGAGCTGCGGCTCTGGTTTTTGTCTTCTGCACATACTTAACAAAGTATTCCTCTTCGGAAATGATATTTTTTTTCTCTGCGGCTTCTGGAACCGCAGTTGGCTCTTCTGGCTGCTGCTTGCTTTTAACCCGTTCACGGGGGATAAAGGCTTCAGGCGTTGCCCAGAGAGAAAACCCTAACCCAAACTCTGCCGCACATTTCACGCGACACCGCTGCTTAGCGTTGGCAATATGCCTGCTGTCAGGATTAGCTTCAGGGGTGAGGCCGTCAACAACCGGCAGGGATGTGATGATGGTGTGTTCGCCGATGCTCATGGTGCATCTGACTTCACATGATCCACCCTCGTAGTAGTGGGCTTCTCGCTTATGGTGGTCTTCGCTAAAGCTCCACTCGTATTCTGGAAAGTGGGCCATCATCAAGACATGCATCTTGGTCCACGGTAGATAGGGTACTGGTCCTGCTGATGTGCCAACTACTGGTTCTCGAAACTTGATATAAGGTTCCACGTTGATCTCTGAAAGAGTGTCCCAGATTACTTTCTTATTAGCAGCCATTGATTTTCCTCGATAATTGTCCTTGAGATGAACAATATCACAACTTGGCGCAAGGTCAAATCAATATGTGCATTTACTAATCTGCAACATGGTTATGTGCCTGAAAACGCGACACGCCGTGCTTATCCGTCAAAACCAAAGCAAAAAAAAGCGAGGCAGGCCTCGCGTGTCGTTGTTTTTAAGATATGAAGTCTGTTTTAAGGCTGGTCCTTAGATTCGTCAAGAAGACTAGACAGCTGTTCCAGTCGATCAATCCCTCTCTCGGTGTCGTTGTACACATCCGCGAGCAAAACAAGTCTTTGCCGTTCTGTCAGCGCTGTGCCTAGCCGGTTAATGGACGATTCTAGCTTGCCACTTGCGATGATCAGTCGTGATGCGTCTAATCCTGCGCGAGGTCTTCCGAAGCCGCTGACCCAGTAATGCGGGTCAACATCATAGGCGTCACAAAACTTAAAAAGCACTACTGGATCGCGAGGTAAAGAGCCTCTTATCCATGCACTAACTGTTGCGGGAGTTAGACCTATAGAATCTGCAATCGCTGATGCGGCACCGTGTCTAGGCATTCGGTGTCGGGATAGAAAGCCTTGGAATCGAGCTGCTCGGTCCGATTTCTCTTTATCGCTGGTGCCTTCCATAGTGTCTTCAGTCAGTCCTTTGAGGTCTAAGGGCTTAGTCCTCGTCATTTTTTACGCTCCGCAGGTTAGTTCAAACGAGGGGAAAACCCTACATCTGTATGACAATTAACACGACAATGTTCTTTTTTTGCAATTTTGTCAAACTTAATTATGGTTTTGTAATTTGTGGTATCAATTTAATCACGCAATCAAAAGTTACATCTTTGTTTGCCTTTTTAATCCAATCTTATTAACAATTGTTTTGTTTAAACTTATTTTTTTATGGTTTGGTTGGGCTTTTAAACAGTAAAATAAGGGATATATTTAACTGACGAGAATTGTTCTCATTTATAGTAGGAATATTATATTTGCATCTAGAGCGATGTTTCTTGATCTGTATGCCTCTTTTAAGTAGTGTTATACACAAACACGGGAGGATTACGATGAAAGGCAAAGGCAGTTGGGAGTACAGACACGCAAACGATAAAGGCGCTCGGCGTAAGCGGGCTGCTAAAGAAAAATCACGTATGCGTAAGCAAGCCAAGGACAGGATGGCTCTGCGCGGGGCGACACCGCTATGAGATGTAAGACTAACCAGTCGTTGGCCGACTTGGCTTTTGCCCTTGCTGTTTTTTGCGTGTTTACTTTTGCCTTGCTCTTGGTCTCAGCCACATGATCCGACAAAAGATGGAAGATCTTCTTTCGCGACTTGACGGCTATCGCGCTACTGGGACCGATAAGTACATTGCTCGCTGCCCAGCGCACGAAGACCGCAGCCCCTCGCTTACGGTTGGGTTTGGCCGTGACGGAGGCATCATCGTCCATTGCTTTGCCGGCTGTTCAGCGCAAGACATTATCGAAAGCGTGGGCCTGAAAATGACCGACCTGTTCCCTGACGATAATTATGAAAGCCGGACAGGCGGTAGGCGTATGCCTCAACACGATGAGCTGGTCATCCGGATGGGCATTGACGATAAGGACAGGGGCAGAGCGTTTAGCCCCAAGGATCGCCAAGTCTTTACGGACGCCGTCAAGCGTGAGTCTGGCCGGCTAGGGACCAATGCACTCGAACATTACCGCACGGAGGCAAAACTGTGAAGTGGCTGAAGCTGTACACCGGCATAGCAACAGACCCCAAGGTTGGAATCCTTAGCTTTGATGACCGCTGGCACTACGTGAGCCTGTTGTGTGCAAAAGCGGACGGGCTGATGGAAGAAGAGCCACGCCTGCGTGACAGGCTGCTTAGAGTTCACCTCGGCCTGTCTGAGGTGGAGATGGGTAACGTAAAGGATCGGTTGATAGATGTCTGCCTGATCACCGAGGAGTGGGAAATCTATGGCTGGGATGAGAAGCAGAGTAAAGACGCAACCGGAGCCTTGCGAAAGCGGAAGCAGAGAGAAAAAGAAAGCGCGGACGCTAAAACAAAAGAAATAAGAAGTAAGAATAAAGAAGGAGGCGTGACAGTCACGGGACAGTCACGTGACATATACGATCATGAAATCTTGTTCGACAAGTGCTGGTCTTGCTATCCGCGAAAAGTTGGAAAATCTCCAGCGGCCAAGGCTTTTAAGAAGCTTACGGAGAAAGAACACCTGCTGATCTTGAAAGATATCAAGAAACGAGATTTCGGTGCGGACGAAAAGTTCATCCCACACCTTGCTACGTACCTCAACCAGCGGAGATGGGAAGACGAGTCCGCACCAACGAAGGAGTCCATCGCGTATGTCTAGTAAAGTTTCAGACGCTGAGTTTATGCAGCTTGAGCAGATCGATGTAAACAGCTCTTTGGAAGAGTTTGCAAACATCTACCAGCCGAGTGACTTTAGGGAAGCCGTGACTCAACTTCGTAACGATGGCGTCAACAAAGACGCTCACTTCCCGTTCTGGGATAGGTTCGGGGATAAGTTTGTACTTCGCCCACGCGAGGTGACCATCCTGTTTGGATCTCGCGGCAGCTTCAAGAGTACGCTTGCCAATTATATTGTTGCTGATTATATGCACAGCGGCGGAAAGGTTGGCCTGATCTCATACGAGATGGACACGCCCTATTTGCTGACACTCATGGTAGACCAGTTCGCAAACTCAACCAGCCCTACAGAGGGTTACGAAGATAAGTGCTTTAAGCTCATGAGTAAGCGCCTGCTACTGATTAACGAGATGGTTGACCGACCACACAGCGCCATTGCCAAGGTCCACCACATGCTTCAGCAGGGTTGCAAGCTTATCGTGCTGGACTGCCTACAGCGCATCAATATGCCCGCCAACGACATGACACTTGAGCGCGACTTCGTAGTTGAGCTGACCAATCTAGTGCGGGCGCACAATGCCCACCTCGTTTTGGTACACCACTCGCGCAAAGGTAGTCATGCCGATGGCGATAATCCCAAACCCACGGTGGATGATTTGAAGGGTAGCGGTGGCCTTGCAGACAACGCGCAAAATGTCTGCGCCTGCTGGAGTAACAAGAAAAAGAAGGATCGATTGTTTTGGCTTGATCAAGGCTTTGAGGGCAGAGAGGAGGACGAGGAGTTACTGCAAGAGCCAGACATGCTTTTGATGGTCAAGAAGCAACGACTCGGCGCTTTTGAAGGAACCATCGGGCTATGGCGGACTCCCGCCCGTGCCTTTCACACGAAGGGCGGACGCCCATTTGTTTATCGACCGGAGCTTGAAAATGGATGAAGAAGATTTTGCACAGAATATCAGGAACGCTGGCCGCTTGTTGCAGGCTGCTGAACAACAGATTGCTCAAACTGAGGCAATAGAAAAGATGGTCAACGCGCAGGCGATGGTGCGCGGCGAAGCCAATGCATGCAAAACAAATGCCGCCCAGATCCGTTACGCCGATCTTGATCAGACCGTGTTTGAGGCGCGTGTAGCCAAGGGTGTCGCTAAAGGTTCACTTGCGGCAGCTAAAAGTGAGTTTCGCGCATGTGAGATTGAGTTTGAAAAATGGCGATCTGACAGCGCCTCACGAAGACTAGAAAGGAAGGCATACAGCGCATGAACACTAAAGACCCGCGAGTGTTAGTACAAATGAGGCTAAACATTAAGGCCCGACAGGCCTTGCTGTCCTTAGCTAAAAAGAAGCGCGAGACATTATCTGGTGTGATGGTCGAAGCGATTAACTGTTATCTGGCAGACAATGGTCGTAGGCCGGTTGCTGAGAAGGCTGTTATGGGTCGCCCGAAAAAATGAAGGGGCGCAGCCCAAACGCCGAAGAGCGCAAGTGGCTGGACCGCATTGTCGAGCTGGGCTGCATTGTTTGCCGGCTACATGAGGGTCTATATACGCCAACAGAGATCCATCACATTGGCGGAAAGACAAAACCCAGCGCTCACCTAAACGCTATACCGCTGTGCTTTTTCCATCATCGCGGCAGTGAAGACACCGCGGCGTATGTGTCGCGACACCCGTGGAAGGTCCGGTTTGAGGATCGGTATGGCACAGAGGAATATCTACTCGACCGCGTTAAAAATTTGATTGATGAACAGGAGAATGCATGACGAAAGCCCCCTCATATGGTTACCAGATTTTGGTCAAGGGCCACGCGCCCATCGTTTTAAACATCCCAGACCAACAGCAGGCAATGTCGCTTTGGGACGAATTTGTGCGTAGCGCCAACACGGGAGACAAGCTGGTCCTTAAAAGCCCAGAGGGAAATGTCGTGTCTGAATACTTTTGCGCCCGTAGAAATCATGAACACTAATCACTTTAGGCCAACCACAGAGCTTCTAAAAGAGCTGAGGGAGTCATCGTTCATGAAGTCCGATGATAAGTTTAGCCTCACGGAAATTGCAGCCGCACTGAATGTCACCAATCCTCGCGCAGGGCAGTTGGCTCGACATTTTTTGGATGACGGCCTGATAGCAAAAGTCAGCGAGAGTAAGGGTGTGTTTTTTGTTCGCCGCACCCAGTGTTCTCTACGGCATAAATCATGGCGAACGCACACGAACGAAGAGCTGGGCATTTCTGACTTAAATCTTTTCGGGCAGGCCGGTCGCTGATGCCTGCGATAGAGCTTTTTGAAACTGACGCTGATCGCGGTCGCGAGCGCAAACTGGCTGTCGCGGTTGCAGCACACTGGGGCCGTGACCTGTTCGGCCTGCCGCGCAACCACGCACTGGACTATGCGTTTACCACATGCGGCTCTAACGACATTTCATTTTTTGTCGAAATTAGGACCAAGAATTTGCCCTTCGGAGCGGTTCCAGATGTGTACTGCCGGCTGAGTAAGCTAAACATGGCTAGGCTCGTTAACGAGTACGGCCTGCAAACTTTATTTGTAGTGCGCTGGTCTTGCGGAACAATCGGATACACCAAGCTTTTGACCCCAGATAATTTTCTGATGGCGGGAAGATCCAAAACCAACCAACGTAACGAAGAAGACTTTGAGCCACTAGCAATCTTCAACAACGAACGATTCACTAAACTGGAATTACAGGTAGAGCTATGACTGACAGCAGAACAAAAGGCGCTGCATTTGAGCGCGAGGTTGCCTCTCAGTTAAGAGCTGAGCTGGGTAAGGTGGTAGACGCTCCAATCAACAGGGTGTTGGACCAGTACAGGGAGCAAGGGCTTGCAGACATCATCGTCCCGCCTTTCGCCATCGAATGTAAACGATACGCCAAGGGGTCCACGTTTCGTCAAGACTGGTGGGAACAAGTAGAGCATGCTGCGAAGAAGGCAGGCCTCATCCCCGCGCTTGTGTATCGTTTTGACAGGCAGGCCACTCAGTGCGTAGTACCCCTGTACGCAATTAATCCTGACATGCCTCGCACTACTGAGTGCAAGGCCACGCTTGACTGGTTTGATTTTGTGATGATCATGCGCGAAAACATTGTCGCCCTCTGAACTAAGGGGAGTCTACCGGCTTGCCGCTGAACAGGTTGAGTATCCTCGCGTGAAGCTGTATATCGAAGAACATCTGGACCCTCAGTTTCAAGAGCTGGGGTTGAGGCTGGCGCTCATCGCTGCTCCGCCTGTCATTATGAACTTGTCAACCCTACAACAGCGCCGTGCGGCAATAGATACTTATCCTTACGCGGACGGTCCTCTGGACGGCATTCAAAACCAGCTCAAGCTGGGAGTGTTAAGAGTTTGGAAGGCTCGTTCGCGATCCAAGTAATTAGAGGTGACCATAATGGCGAACACGGCGAAACAAAAACATAATAGCGTAGTCTATTTGCATCGTGATTCTTGGCTCTTTTTTGAGAATAAGCCCCCAGTCGATGAGGGCTGGTATGCAGTCGCCGGAACCAGCGCCGAGGGAGACTGGGTCTCCGTTTTTGAGCTAGTAGGCGACAGCCTGCTAGGCGAGGTTGATCATTCTAACCCTGTTCCTGAATGCTATCTGCGTATACCGACCCCGCCTTTAGCTTGACCAGCTCCAAGTAGCCCGATGGCATTGGACGCCAGCCTCCGCTCGTTTGAGGTCGCAGCCAGTTCTTCACGGTCTGGGGTGACGTTTGGGTCCAGTCTGCAATTTCTGAGCGTGTCATTCCGTGCTGGTCCACCAGCTTCCTCAGCTCTTCGTTGTTGCCTTTTAGTGAGTCTGGATCGACAGGGAAAGCGCCTTCACCGTACATCTCAAACAGTCTGATGCAACGTGCGATCCGCGTGGCAGGGATGCCGCTCGCCAGCGCGAGCTGAGCGATAGTGGACCCTTCGGCTGCAAGCTTGGCATAGCGCCTAACGTCACCACGGCTCAGGTGTTGGTATATCATTGCTGGCCTCCCAGCTCACCCTGCTTTTTGGCCTCGCGTTTTTTGTTCAGGTGCGGGACGCTGCTCCGCGCATTCTTGCCCTTGCGAGCAATTGGCGGAGGGAGCTGCATGGTTTCTATTTTCTTTTTCATTTTAATGGTCCTCATAAAAAACGAGGTCAAAGCCCCAGTGTGTTTCGGTGTGCCAGTTCTTGCCATCCGTCAGGAGCTGACAGACAGCCCAGTGATCCGGCCCACACTCCCAGACAACGTGCCAGTTCGCGCCGACATAGCCGTGTTCTTTTGACTGCTGTGGGTTGCGAATCTGCACCTCCATCGCGGGACTGTAGCCGTCATAAGCAGCGGTCTCGCACACGATCTTATAGGCTATAGTCGCGGCCTCTTCAGCGGTTGCGGCCTCGCACACTGGCGACAGGTCCATTGCTTGATGTTGCTCGAATAATTTCATGTCTGGTCCCTCTGTCTCTCCTGCTGCACCCACTTGTCAGCGATGGCAGCCATGCGCTCCAGCTCTTTCTGGGCAATGTCAATTCCCTCCGCTGACCCATCGCTATGTGCGGCGAGAAGCATAGGCAGAACGTCGGACCAGCTAGGGGTCATGTCGATAGTTTTCATAGCGCACCCTCGACATAGCTGATCAGCTCATCAGAGTACTCGTGAACATAATAATCGGCGAACAGTTCAGATGGGTAATCCTTGGATGCATTGCCATAAATGCAATAAAACGCTGTGATTACCTTGCCGGTCCCAGCGTCCAAGACATTGATCCAGTCCTCGCCAGTGCCACCCAGCGCCTCAACAACCTCATCGTACTGGGAGCTGTTATCAAGCACCGTTTCCTCGCCATCGCTGACGCCAATGTGATGCCCGTCCGCGAGGATCTTTTTGATCAGCAAATCTAAGACTTGTTGGTCCTGCCTATCGATATGTTTGTACATAATCTTCTCCAGATTGTTTTCATTCAGAAGCCAAATGCTTCTACTGACAAAGCCGGCGCTAGGCCGGCTGAGTTAATGGTCGATATACCATTTATGTGCTGCGTTAATCCCCAGCAGACTTCGGCACGGTGCCTGTTGCGAACACGTTCATCAGGTCTATCTGAGCGATAACATCTGCCAGATTTTGCAGCTTTTTTTTGCTGTCGATACTGCCCTGACAGTGTTCGGCGATATCCCTAAAAACAAAGTCACGCGCCTCCCCGTTATTCAGCAGTCGCACGATTCTATCGTTAACAGATTCTTTGAGGTTTAAAGGGTATTTCTTTTCCATATGGCTCTCCAGATTGTGTCTAAGGTTAGGGGTTCCTTGAACCCTTGCCAATCAGATTATCATCGGCAAGGGCGGGCGTCAACTACGCCGGCTCAAAGAACTCAGGGTTCTTCGCCTGCGCTGTCGCGAGGTCATGGGGGAAGCCCCAATTGTCCGCGCATACCGGCCCCATCGCGAGCGCGATAGAGACCTCGTTGGTCAGGGACCGGCGGCACATTGAACACTGCCCGTGCTTCTGCCCGTATGCTCGCGCAGCCGCCAGCACATCCTGCGAGATCACCTTGAGCGCATCGACCTGAGCGTCAGAAATTTCGCGAGCGCGGAAAAATTCCCCCTCCCCCGACACCTTCCCAACATACTGCTCGCCTGATTTAACGTATAGGTGACCAGCATTGCGCCCGTGATCAGGAGCCAACGAAAATTGGAAGTCTATGACGTTCATCTTGGGACGCTTGATGCCCTTGGACTGGGCTATCTTGAATCGCTCAAATACCGCCGCAAGATTTAACACTGCCGCGGGCTTGATTGCCACCTTCGCCGCATTGTCTTTCGCGATGATGTTGTGGACCGCTGAGAGCTGCCGCTCAGTGAGTGAGCCATACTTGCGTACACTCTCAAGCAATGACGCTGCGAAGTCACCCCGCGCACTGGTGAGCCACTGGTGAGCCGCTGGCTGTTGCTCTGCGAACAGCTCCATGTGGTTGACCACCTTTGCAGCACGGCGAGTTGCCGCACCAGCGCGGGCCTTAGCGCGATGCTCACGGGAGGTGGCAAAGCTACCGCGTCCGTTGCAGGCGTGGCACTTGCCCTTTCGCGGGTTGTGATAGCCAAAATGGAATACGCCAGTGCCGCTGCATTTGTCGCAATTGTGCTGATGTGTTGCGTGACGCGCAACAGGTGCGCTCTTGATGTCGGTCTCTAAGTCTTCAAACATAATTCAATCTCCAGATTGTTTTTGAGTGTCCGGCCCTTGGGCCTTCACCCAGAAAGCCGACACATGGCCGGCTGATTTGGTCGCTGAGGTGCTTCAGTGGACTCTCACGTCGCGCCCGATCATATGCACCATTTTAGACCCAGTGAAAATGCGCTGTTCATGCAAGTATGTGAATGATGCTGATCGGTAGGGGTTGTAGGTGATCGATGCCGTGTGAACATATGGATACTCAAGAGCTATCCATTCGCCCATCAGGCCAGCGTGGACGTTTTTGCGCTTCTCTCTCAGCACCCGCTGGCGGCCAGATTCACTAACTTTAGGTGTAACGTCTTTGAGCGTCAGATCTTTGCAGTGCGCGATTACGCGGCCCTTGTTTGGTCCGTCTAGCGCCTTGACAGACCAGACATGCAAGTGAAGGTTGTAATATACAAAAACGCGCTGGCCTGTAGGTGCTTCTTTGGCTATCATTTTCATCGTCTATCTCCAGATTGTTAGGGTAGATTCCCATTACGCCTCGCGGCGTTTCGGCGGGTATCACTCCCGCCTCATCAGATGGGTCAGGCGGCTTCAGACACCTCCGGCTCTTGCAGGCTGTGAAGGTGTTCCACGGCTGCCTGAGCATGCTTCGCGGCTGTCACGATGGCGCGGTTATCAGACTTCAGCACCTTCAGCCAGCTCGCTAGATACTGCGCGTGGTCAGCCCTTGGCTCAGCTTCGACACCCATCTCGGCGCAGGCAAACACTGACGCCAGCTCAGCGACCAGCTCCTCAAAGGCGTAAGCCTCACCGCCGAATCTTTTTGACCCCTCAAAAACACGATCCAGACGGCTGCGATGCCCAGTCCAATGCGCCAGCTCATGCAGTACTGTGGAGTAATATCCCTCGGTCGCTGAACTGGTCTCAGTGTCTACAAACAGCTCCCTGTCAGGCATGCCAATCCAATCAGCGGTGGGCTTGTAAAAAGCGCCAGCTTGGCCGTGGCGGATGTCCGCGCCAGTGTT
>Ga0075444_10001201_pt1 | contig 15763 bp, 16 predicted proteins | sample CoawatmetaG01DNA_FD_76836 | JGI IMG/M metagenome (GOLD analysis project Ga0075444, IMG submission 76836) | Marine microbial communities from the West Antarctic Peninsula - Coastal water metaG017-DNA | ecosystem: Environmental > Aquatic > Marine > Coastal | place: Atlantic Ocean: West Antarctic... | reverse complement strand
TACTCCATTTCTTATTGAGCGTCCTTTTGAGCAAATAAAGCTAGATATAGATCAGCAAAATGTTAATGTTAATCTTGTTGGTTTTGCTGATTATCCAACACTAGGCCCAACTCATTCAGAACTCAATGCTAAAAAATTAATGAAACTTTTTAATAATATTGAATCATATTTTCCCTTGGATGGTGACGAAGCTGAAAAAATGATCCTTCAAGCTAATGAAAGAAAGGGGCCATCATTTATTAGTTTAAAGAGTGACCCTTCTCTAAGTAAATCTATTACTGAGGTTGAGAGATAATGGATTTTTTATCAAAAAATGAAAAAATACTTGAAAATGAGTTTATAGAACAAGGTTTTATTATTAGAGAGGTTGCTAATAAGGATGCACTCACTAAAATTCAAAAATTTGCTATTGATATGTTGTCTAAAAAAGGCGGTGATTCATTAAATAATACTCATAAGAATATTGTTATTACAGAATTAAATGATTTTCGTCTGGATGTCATTAATGAACTTAATGCTCAGTTCTGGCTTAGAGAAGCTTACTATCAGTTAGCTAAACCATATCTGGATATCTTGGTTGGAAACGAATTAGCGATGCAATCAAGAGTTAATTTAAGTATCCAACTGCCAGAAGACGATAGCTCTTTGTTATCAGTTCATGCAGATACTTGGTCAGGTGACTCTCCCTTTGAGGTAGTTGTCTGGCTTCCTCTTGTAGATTGCTTTAATACTAAAAGCATGTATCTATTGCCACCTAAATCAGCTGATAGCCTTTCTAATAATTTTAAATTACACGCTCAAGGAGATAGTGAAGAGCTTTTTAACTCCATAAAGGATGAAGTTAATTGGATTAAGATAAATTATGGTGAGGTTTTGATTTTTAATCAATCATATCCTCATGGAAACCGTGTTAATAAAGAAAGTGAAACTCGATGGTCAATGAACTGCAGATTTAAAGGCCTATTCACACCATATAGAGATAAAAAAATTGGTGAATTTTTTGAACCTATTACCTTACGTCCAGTTTCCAAGATTGCTATGAATTATAAGCTCCCAACTACTAAATAAATATCCCAATGAAAAGTGAAATAGAAAAATGCTTTCGTGGGTATATTTTTAGCAGGCCATTTATGGAAGAAAGGGTGCCACAACACGTCCAAAATATTGTAATCCGTGATTATTGTTCAAAAAAAGACATTCACTATCTATTAAGTTCTACAGAGTATGCTATGGAAAATAGTGCTTTAATTCTTAGGCAGTTGGTTAAAGACTTAAAGTCTATTGATGGGATTGTAGCCTATAGTATTTTTCAAATGCCTGAGGATGACGATGAAAGACACAGTATTTTTAATAGTATATTATCTTTAAAAAAAGAGTTACATTTCGCTGTAGAAGGCTTGTCTTTATATGACAAAGAAACTTATAATCATATTGAGAATATTTGGAAAGTTAAAAAAACTCTTCCGCATTGTAATTTTTTATAAATGATGCAAATCTAATTATTTTGGAGCAGTTAATACTTTTTTGAGATATGGGTAAATTAGTAAACATAGTAACCTCATTACATGAATCATCACAGCGTGAGTATTTATCTCGGATGATTGATAATAAAGCAAATTGTATGATGATTGCAAAGCAATATGAAAAAGATTACTGGGATGGTGATAGGCGATATGGATATGGGGGTTATAAATATTTGTCTGGAAGATGGAAGCCAGTTGCAGAAGAGCTAATTAAAAGATATAACCTTACTAATGAATCTAGTGTATTGGATGTTGGCTGTGGTAAAGGCTTCCTGCTCTATGAAATGAAATTACTGCTACCAGGATTACGTTTAGCAGGATTTGATATTTCACAACATGGTTTAGCAGATGCAAAGGATGAAATCAGGGATTCACTCTTTATTCATCAAGCACAAGATCTTTATCCTTACGCTGATAATGAGTTTGATCTTGTGATTTCTCTTGGTTGTTTTCACAATCTGCGCATTTTTGAACTTGAAAAAGCATTAGTTGAAACAGAGAGGGTTGGGAAACAAGGATACGTCATGCTGGAGAGTTACAGAAATGAATTAGAGCTGTTTAACCTTCAGTGCTGGGCCCTAACTTGTGAATCATTTTTTGATGTTAATGAATGGATATGGTTGTATAATAATTTTGGCTATCAAGGTGACTATGAATTTATTTTTTTTAAGTAAAGTTTTTAAATCTTTTTTATGAATAATAAAATTAAAACAAAAGATCCAGTTAATCAGTCTTTAATAACATTAGAGGATGAAAAAGGACTAGAGAAAATTGGTCTTATGAATAGTGCTGTATGGCATGATGATCCCAAGCGTTTAGTTTTTACCTTGTCACGTTATAAATTTGTTGCAAAAATTCTTTCTGGCAAGAATAGTGTTACCGAGATTGGTTGCGGCGATGGTTTTGGTGCAAGGATTGTAAAACAGGAGGTAAAAAATCTAACTATCACTGATTATGATGAATATTTTATTGAAAGATATAAAGATATAAAGTCGAATAATTGGCCAGTCAATGCAATTTCTCACAATATACTTAATGGCCCATTAGAAAAAAAATCTGATGCTATATATTCTTTAGATGTGCTTGAACATATTTCTTTAAGTCAGGAAAATCTATTTTTTAAAAATATAATTAATTCATTAAAACTAAATGGAATAGTAATAATCGGTATGCCAAGTCTTGAATCTCAAAAATATGCTTCAGAAGCAAGTAAAGCTGGGCATATAAATTGCAAGACAGGAAAAGATTTAAAATTATTAGCTGAAAAATATTTTCATAATGTATTTTTATTTTCAATGAATGACGAAGTTGTACATACGGGCTTTGAGAAGATGGCCCATTATTTATTAGTTGTATGTTGTGGGGCTAAGCATTAAGATTGTATATTGAGTCAAAGTCTTTTTTAATGACTGAGATAGCATAATTTTTATTTTCTAAAAGTTATTCCTAGTTTAATATTGATGCAAATTATCAAAATTCATAGATAAATTTTAAGGATAGTATAAGAAGTATGGCTTTAAAAAAAATCTTAATAATTGGTATAGATAGCGAAATTGGACATGCGCTTAAAAAATTATTACTTCAAAATGGTTTTATAGTTGAAGGAACTTCTCGAAAAAAAAATCAACTACCAAATGGCGTATCTTTTTTTGACTTAAAAGAGCCTAGCTTTAAATTTATAGATAAACATTTTGATTGTGTAATTATCTGTGCTGCAATTACCAATATTTCTGAATGTGAGAAACAGTCTTTTGAAAGTGAAAAAGTTAATGTTAAAAATACAATTAAACTAATTGTTAATGCTACTAAAAATAATAGTTTTGTTGTTTTTTTGTCCTCTAATAGTGTTTTTGATGGTACTAAACCCTTTTATAAGCATACAGATAAAACAAACCCAAAGAATCAGTATGGAAAGTTTAAAAATTCAGTTGAGGAATTTATAAAAAATAATAAAGATGCATGCATCTTAAGGCTTACTAAGGTTATTAGTAAAAAGACACCAATTATAAAAAACTGGGAAAATCAGTTAGCACAAGGAAATAGTATTGTGGCATATACTAATAAATTTCTATCCCCCGTCTCCATTGATAATGTTGTAAATTCAATTCAAATATTAATTAATAAAAAGCAGAATGGGATATTTCAATTGGGTGGAAGTAAAGAGGTTTCTTATTTTGAATTTGCACAGTCATATTTTAAGAAATCTCCAAATTTACTTAAACTTATTAAAGCAGATAAAGATATAATGAATGATAATAGAAAAAAATTTAATTCTTTAAAAACTTATTTACCTATTAAAGACTCAGCGAGTATCATAAAAAATTAAGAGAAATTTTTTTATCGATTACCTCTCTACATAAATTACTTAAGGACTTCCTAATTAATAATTATAAAATAAATGATGCAAAAGATATTGTTCTTGGAGATCTTGATTATATTTGTAATAATTTAGAAGAAGAGCTGCAAATGATGTCAGGCAAAAGAATTTTAATAGCTGGCGGTGCTGGTTTTCTTGGCTATTATTTAGTGCAGACGATTATTCATTGGAACAAAATTAATAAACCTCCAATTAGCTTGGTAGTTTATGATAATTTTATGCGTGGAATGCCTAGATGGTTAAAATCTTTAGGTAATGAAAGCCATATCAAGATTGAAAAGTATGATGTTATTAACCCACTGCCAGAAGACATTGGTGATTTTAATTATATTATTCATGCTGCAACAATTGCATCACCGACATATTATCGTAAGTATCCAATAGAAACAATGGATGCTAACATCAATGGTATTAGACATTTCCTTGATTATTGTGTAAGTCAAAAGAAAAAAAATATACAGGTAGATGGATTGTTATTTTATTCAACAAGTGAGATTTATGGAGATCCATCTCCAGATAATATTCCTACAGATGAAGCTTATAGAGGTAACGTGTCTTGCACAGGACCTCGAGCCTGTTATGACGAGTCTAAACGATATGGTGAAACACTTTGTGTTAACTATTCTGAACAGTATGGAGTGCCGGTTCGCATTGTTCGACCATTTAATAACTATGGCCCTGGTTTGAAAATTACTGATCTTAGAGCTTTGCCTGATTTTGCAAGAAGTGTTTTAAATAACAAAGATATTACAATGTTTTCAGATGGCTCGCCAACAAGAACTTTTTGCTATGTTGCAGATGCAATAGTTGGTTATTTTAAAGTTTTAACAAAAGGCACTAATGGAGAGTCTTATAATATTGGTGTTGATTCTCCAGAAATTTCTATGCTTAAACTTGCTGAATTAACTGTTAAACATTCTCAAGAATTATTTGATTACAAAGGGGAAATTGTATTTAGCAAGAGTGAAGATCAGCACTATTTAACTGATAATCCAAATAGACGTTGCCCTGTCATAAAAAAAGCAAAAAAAGATTTAGGTTTTAATCCCAAAATTACATTAGAAGATGGGCTTAAACGAAGTCTCTTGTGGTATTCGGGTAATCGTGAAGCTGACGAATCATAATGAAAGTTTCAGTAATAGGTACTGGGTATGTTGGTTTAGTTTCAGGTGTATGCCTAGCTGAAAAAGGACATGAAGTTGTTTGCGTTGATAATGATGTTTTAAAAGTTAATAAAATTAATTTAGCTGAAAGTCCAATTTATGAAGAAGGACTGGATGAGTTACTTTTATCAAATATTGGGAATCGTTTTAGTGCAACAATTGACTTAAAAGATTCTGTAATTAACTCTGATCTATCTTTATTAGCTGTAGGTACTCCATTTAATGGAAGTGAAATTGACTTAAAATATGTTCGCCAAGTTGCTAAAGAAATTGGGATAGCATTGAAAGAAAAGAATGATTATCATGTTATTGTTGTAAAAAGTACAGTAGTTCCTGGAACAACTGATGAAGTAGTTATTCCTTTATTAGAAAAATATTCAGGTAAAAAATCTGGAATAGACTTTGGTGTTGGAATGAATCCAGAATTTCTCCGAGAAGGTTCTGCTATAAGCGATTTTATGAATCCAGATAGAATTATTCTTGGGGCTATCGATTTTCAAACTCACCAGCTTATGTCGGAGTTATACTCCCCATTTAGCGGTATAACCTGTCTTAAGATAAATAATAAAACTGCTGAAATGATTAAATATACTTCAAATTCACTTTTAGCAACATTAATTTCATTTTCTAATGAAATGGGTAATCTTTGTTCTTCTATCGGCAATATAGACGCACTCGAAGTTATGGAGGGAGTTATTCTCGATAAACGTATTTCTCCAATTTTAGAAAGTGGGGATCGAATTGTGCCATCAATCACTTCTTATCTTGAGGCAGGGTGTGGATTTGGGGGAAGTTGTTTTCCTAAAGATGTTAAAGCTCTAATTCAGCATGGAGCAATGTATGATCAATCAATGTCACTTCTTAAATCAGTTATTGATATTAATTATAAACAACCCTTTGAAATTATTAATCGATTAAAAAAATACTACCATGATTTTAATGGGTTAAAAATATTAGTACTTGGGCTTGCTTTTAAGCCAGGAACTAATGATATGCGTGAATCTCCAGCTATCCCAATAATAAATCAACTTCATGAAGGGGGGGCAGTAATACAAGCTTTTGATCCTGTAGCTGAAGAAGAGGCAAAGAATGTGTTTAAAGGCTTTGAGATTACTTATTTTAGTTCAATTAATTCTGCGTTAAATGGAGTGCAGGTTATTTTATTGCTTACTAGATGGCCAGAGTTTAGTGATTTACCACAAATAATAAAAAAGAAAGGAATTGATCCTCTTATAATTGACGGAAGAAGAATGCTGCCAAAAAATATTGTTACCCATTATGAGGGGATTGGGTCTTAGGTATGTATAATTATTTTTCTATATAAAGATTAAATAAGTTTGCTGATCTATTTCAATTTAATGAGGCTAAATTAAGTGAAAGTAATAATTCTTGCTGGTGGTTATGGAACGCGTCTTTCTGAATATACAGAAACGATTCCTAAGCCTATGGTTTCTATCGGAGATAAACCTGTTCTGTGGCATATCATGAATCATTATGCCTATTTTGGGCACAATGACTTCCATTTGGCATTGGGGTATAAGTCAGAAATAATTAAAGAGTATTTCTTAAACTATAAAAGTTTAAATTCAGACTTTACTGTTGACTTAGCTACTGGAAGTGTAGTTTCTAATGATATAAATATAATAGATTGGAGGGTAACTTTAACTCAAACAGGGCTTAACTCAATGACTGGAGGTCGTGTTAAAAGGTTACAATCTGTGATTGGTAATGAGCCATTTCTTCTTACGTATGGCGATGGTCTTTCAAATATTAATATTAATAAATTAATTGCTTTTCATCGTAGTCATGGAAAAATGATTACTGTGTCTGCTGTTCATCCCACTGCTCGTTTTGGTGAGTTAAATATTGATGATGACAAGGTTACAACATTTAAAGAAAAACCCCAAACTGCTGAAGGTTGGGTGAATGGAGGATACTTTGTAGTGGAGCCTGCTTTCTTTGAATTGATAGATGGTGATTCTACTTTGCTTGAAAAAGAACCTTTAGAGAAGGCTGCTGAATTAGGTCAATTAATGGCTTATCGACATCAAGGCTTTTGGCAGCCAATGGATACAAAGCGTGATCGTGACTCACTAGAAGAAATGTGGAAGTCTGGTAATCCACCATGGTTAGATATTTAATTTACTTAACGCACTCTAAATCATGAGAGGAAATCTATTAATTGTAGGAGGCTCAGGCTTTATAGGAAGAAATCTTTCAATTAAATCGTTAAGTCAAGACTTTAATACAACAGTGATTTCTTTAACAAAAATTGATTTTGATAACGAAATTCCTACAATTAATTATATCCAAGTAGACATTAGCAATGTTAATAAATTAAGAGCACAATTATCAAAAAAAATTTTTCATTATGTAATTAATTTATCTGGCTACATAGATCATAGTACTTTCCTCAATGGAGGTGTAAAAGTAATGAGTACTCATTTTGGTGGGGTTCAAAATTTACTAGAAGTATTAGATTGGAGTCAATTAAGGAGGTTTGTTCAAATTGGCAGTAGTGATGAATATGGAAGTGTACCTGCTCCTCAAAATGAAAATATTCGAGAATCACCTATTTCACCATATTCTTTAGCTAAAGTTTCTTCAACTAACTTACTTCAGATGCTCTATCGTACTGAGAAATTACCTATAGTAGTTTTGCGTTTATTTCTTGTATATGGTGAAGGGCAAAAAAACAATCGTTTTGTACCACAAATTATTAAAGGTTGTCTTTTAGATGAATTTTTCCCTACATCTCAAGGGGAGCAATTGCGAGATTTATGCCATGTTGATGACATAACTGACGGAATTTTATCGGTATTAGACAATGATAAGGTTAATGGTGAAATTATTAATTTAGCATCAGGAGTGCCTGTATCTATTAGAGAAGTTATTGAAACAATTCAACAATATGTTGGAAGTGGAAGGCCTGGATATGGCAAAGTTGCCTATAGAAATGGAGAAAATATGCAGTTATTTGCTGATATTTCAAAAGCAAAAAGGATATTGAATTGGTCCCCAAAAATCCCACTTTTGGAAGGAATTAAAAAAACAATAATTTCTATTAATTTAAAAAAATGATCATTTAATTATTTATGAATATAAATAGCATATTAAATTACAAAATTCATGTTTCTGACTTACAGTTTCAAATTAGTTCATTTATAATTTCATTTCTAACATTTTTAATTAGTTTATTGCTGTTTCATTATTATGTTGGAGGCGATCAAGTTGCCTACAACAAAGTTTATAACATGATGCCAAACCTTGGTCTAATTGAAGCTCAACAATACTATCAAAAATACCTGACTTCAAGAGAGTTAGCGCATTTTATTCTTATTTTTATTTTTTCAAGAATCACTGAAAAGGCAATCTTTATCTCTATTTTTAATTCACTATTAGTCTACTCAGCTCTCATTTTTTTTAGAAGATTGGGGGCAAATTTCTATATTTCAGCAACTATATTGCTAACAAATTATTATGTTTATATTTTATTAATCCCAGCAGAAAGGCTTAAATTTGGGATTCTTTTTTTATTAGTTTCATTAATTTTTGCAAACTCTCAAAAAAAATCAATCTTTTATTCATTATTGTCGATCTTCGCTCATTTCCAAATGGCAATCATATACTCTGCATTAGTTTTCGAGTATAGTATTTCTAAGGTCAAAGTTCTATTGATCAACTTCAAGTTATCTGTACATTTAATATTTTTATTGATATTTCCTATTTTGGTTTTTTTAATATTTCATGATGCTATTCTCCATAAAGTTAATTCCGCTATGATTCATGCAAATGGATTAAGAAGTATCTTAAAGCCAGTAATTTTTTTGTTGGGATCTTTAATTTATGCAAAAAACAGAGTGAGCATTGTTTATATGTTTATACCATTAATCATAGCAGCATTTTTTTTGGGTGATTCAAGAGTAAATATTTTTTGTTTTTTTATTTTTTTGTACGCAGCTTTGCCGGTTAAAAATGGATGGAATCTTGGTATCTTTATCACTATATTCTATTTTGGACAAAAGAACTTTTTCTTTATTGAGCGGGTTATTAAATATGGCAATGGTTTTGCCGGTTAAAAATGGATAGAATCTTGGTATCTTTATCACTATATTCTATTTTGGACAAAAGAACTTTTTCTTTATTGAGCGGGTTATTAAATATGGTAATGGTTTTTAACACAACTCCTGTATGAGTAATCTAATCACATCAGTAGTTGTTTGCGCTTTCAATGAAGAAAAAAGATTAAAAGATTGTTTGAATAGTATCAAAAGTCAGATTATTGCATCTGTTGAAAATACTGAAATTATTATTGTGGATAATGATTCTAAAGACGAGACATCAAATATTGCAATTAAATTTATAAAAGAAAACGATAATCTAATGATACGATATTTTAAAATTGAGCATGTTCCTCTAACCTCATCAAGAAATACGGCCATTTCTTTTTGCCAAGGCAACTATATTGTTTTTGTTGACGCTGATGCCATAGTTGGAGATGGGTGGTTAAAGCATATACTCAAGGAGTTCAATACAAATACATCAATTGTAGCTGGAAGTGTTAGTAACCTTAATACTGACTCATTGTTTGCAGAATTTATATACCAATCGCATTTTAAATGCTCATTAGCTAAAAATCCATTTATTGGAGCAAATATGGCTTATAAAAAATCTGTATTTGATCATACTGGTGGTTTTTTTTCAGCAACCAGTAATAGGGGTGATGAAACTCTTTTTCTTCAAGAATATACTTCAAAAAATCCAGATAAAAAAATAGGGTTTGCAAAGAACTCTATTGTGTACAATGATTTTCCAAATACCTTTCTTGAATGGCTTAAACAACAATATACAGGCGGTAGAGAATATTTAAATATATCTAAATTTAATAATAAAAGTTTAATTGATGTACTTCAAGAAATTTTAAGAGCTATTAATATTTTATTTCTCCCTCATTTGTTAATACATTTTTTTGTAATATCATCACCATTATATTTTCTGCACTTTATTTTATTTTTGATACGAAATATTTATAAATTAAAGCATTGTTATTGTGGCTCTAGAAATTTATTTTTTAAAGGAAATATTTTTCAAGCAATTATGTTTTTTCCAGTGACTATTATGGGGGCTTTGTCTACAGATTGTGGGTATGTTTTACAAGCCATATTATCTTTCAATAAAGTTTTAGATAAAAGTAATGCAAAGGTTAGTAAAGTAATAAATCAGATTAAGTCTAATAAAGTGGAATAATACTTTCTATGTCAAAATTAATACTATATGCTCCAAATGTTCACACTGGCGGTGGAAAAACTCTTTTAATGTGTTTGTTGAAAGCAATCGAAGACCGTGAATGCTTATTAATTTTAGATCAAAGACTAGAGCATCCTGAGTTTAAAAGTAATATATTGGCTAAAATATATCCCAGTTTTAGATCTAGATTTAAGGCAGAAATATTATTAAAAAATAATGCCCAGCTAGGTGACACGATTTTATGTTTCCATAGCATGCCACCAGTCTTTAAATCTAAAGCTAGAGTAATAGTATATTTTCATAATAAACATATGATTGGAGATATTAAGTTGATGCTAAATGAGGGATTTAAGGCTATATTTAGATTAACTATAGAAAGAATTTTGGCCAGAATTTTTTATAAAAATGTTGATAAATATATAGTTCAGTCACAAAGTATGAAAAGAAATTTAGATTTTTATTATTCAAAGAAGATGAGTCCAGTCTCTATTTATCCTTTTGCTGAGGTTCTTGATTCCTCTTCTATTCAAAAAGTTCAATCAAAGTATGAGTTTATTTTTGTGTCAGTTGGGTTAAAACATAAGAATCATTTGAACCTTCTTAAAGCTTGGACTTATCTTGCAAAAAATGGTATTTTCCCAAGATTAACTTTAACTTTACCAAAAGATAATAATGTTTCTAACAATTCTGAGGCTTTAGGTGAGATGAATAGATTAATTGACAAATATCATTTAAATATTGAAAACTTAGGTTGGGTTGATCCTCAACAAGTATTACAAATTTATTCTAGTTCAAAAGCGCTTATTTATCCTTCTTTAATGGAGTCATTTGGAATGCCGTTAATAGAAGTTAAAAAGATTGGATTACCAATAATAGCTTCTGAACTAGACTATGTTAGGGATGTCTGCTCTCCTATTGAAACTTTTGACCCAATGTCTTATGTCTCCATTGCAAGAGCGGTTATGAGATTTTTAAATTTACAAACAAATGAGGACTCTATCTACAGTCCTGAAGAATTTGCAGATTATCTATATAATGATTTATAAAAACACTCTTATAGTTTTTCAACTTCATTAATTGGAGATTTAATATTGTGCTAGATAATAAAATTTTATTAATTACGGGTGGAACTGGTTCTTTTGGTCATGCTGTCTTAAAAAAATTTCTTAATACAAATTTAAAAGAAATTCGTATTTTTTCTCGTGATGAGAAAAAACAGGAAGATATGAGAATTTTCTTTAATAATAAAAAGTTAAAATTTTATATAGGTGATGTAAGAGACTATAGTAGCATTGATGCAGCTTTAATTGGTGTTGATTATATTTTTCATGCTGCTGCTCTTAAACAGGTTCCATCCTGTGAGTTTTATCCAATGCAAGCAGTAAAAACAAATATTATGGGTGCTGACAATATTCTAGAAGCTGCTTATAAAAATAATGTTAGTCAGGTTGTGGTTCTTAGTACTGATAAAGCTGTTTACCCTATAAATGCAATGGGTATTTCAAAAGCAATGATGGAAAAGTTGATGGTTGCAAAATCAAGAATCTATTCTCAAAATTCTACTTTCTCAGCAACAAGGTATGGGAACGTTATGGCAAGTAGAGGCTCAGTTATCCCTCTTTTTGTTTCTCAAATTAAATCAGGTAATCCATTAACTATAACAGATCCAAATATGACGCGTTTTTTAATGAATCTTGATGAGTCGGTAAATCTAGTTGAATTTGCTTTTAGTAACGCAAATTCTGGTGATATTTTTGTCCAAAAAGCACCTGCTTCGACTGTTTTGACTCTTGCTAGGGCCTTATTAAAGGTATTCGAGGCTAATAATGAAATTAAAATTATTGGTACAAGGCATGGTGAAAAGCTATATGAGACTCTATTAACAAGAGAGGAAATGCAAAGTGCAGAGGACATGGGAGATTATTATAGAATCCCAGCTGATAATCGTAACTTAAATTATGATCAATACTTTACTGAAGGTGAAATTAGTACTTCAGAAAAGGATGATTACAACTCACATAATACTAAAAGACTTGATGAAGAGGAAACTGTAAGAGTATTACTTAAGTTAGACTTTATTAAAAAGGAGCTAGCTAATAATGAATAGACTTAAAGTTGTTACAGTGGTTGGAACTCGACCAGAAATTATAAAATTAAGTGAAGTAATCAAAGAGTTGGATAAGCATGTAGAACATATCCTTATTCATACAGGGCAAAATTATGATTATGAATTGAATGAAATATTTTTTGAACAGCTTGGGGTAAGGAGGCCTGATATTTTTTTAGAAGCAGTAAAAGGCTCAGCTTCAGAAACTATTGGAGATATTATTGCAAAAGCTGATGCTTGTTTTTATGAAATAAAACCTGATGCACTTTTATTATATGGGGATACAAATAGTTGTCTTAGTGTTATTCCTGCTAAGAGAAGAAAAATTCCTATTTTTCATATGGAGGCAGGAAATCGTTGCTTTGATCAAAGAGTTCCAGAAGAAATTAATAGGAAAATTGTAGATCATTTGAGTGATATAAATTTACCATTATCTGAGCAGGCTAGAGATTATCTCATTGCAGAGGGTATAAAGCCAGAGACTGTAATAAAAACTGGCTCACCAATGAAAGAAGTTTTAAATGCAAATATGGTTAAAATTGAATCTAGTAACATACTTGAAAAAGAAAAACTACTTCCTAATAAATACTTTATTATGAGTATTCATAGGGAGGAGAATGTTGATTCACCAAAAAACTTTCGCGATTTATTAGAGTCAATTGATGAGTTAACAAAAAGTTATGAAATGCCTGTTATTATTTCAACTCATCCAAGGACAAAGAAAAAATTAGAAGAAATTGGGTATGAGAATAAAAATCCATTAGTGCGCTTTTCTAAGCCCTACGGTTTTCATGAATATAATAAGCTGCAGATGAATGCATTTTGTGTTATTTCTGATAGTGGAACAATTGCAGAAGAAGGTTCAATTTTAAACCTTCCAGCGGTAACAATCCGCCAAGCACATGAGAGGCCAGAGGGCATGGACGAAACAACAGTTATAATGTCAGGTCTTAATAAAGCTAGAGTACTTGATGCTGTAATGGTTGCTACTTCACATCATTCAAAAAGTAAAAGAATAATAAATCCTGTTCAGGATTATCTAGTTGATAATGTGTCTAAAAAAGTTCTTAGGATAATTATTTCTTATGTTGACTATGTTAATAGAACAGTCTGGCATAAAGAAGGATAGATTTATATAATTAATTTTTAAAAATAGGGGTTATTTCTTTGAAACAAACAGTACTTATTCTTGGTTCATCAGGGTTGACAGGGCATCAGGTTTATAACTATTTAAAAAAAAATTGTGATTTTAATTTATTAAATATTTCTTCTACTAAAAAGCTAAACGATCAAACAATTCTACTAGATGCTAGAGAAGAGGTTAAATTTTTAGATTGCATCAAAAAAGCGAAACCACAATTCATTGTCAATTTTATTGGTGTCTTGATAAGTCGCTCTTCAAATGACCCAGAGAGCGCAATTTTTTTAAATGCTTACTTTCCTCATAGATTAGCAAGATTAGCTGATGAAATTGGCGCTAAATTAATACATATATCAACTGATTGTGTATTTTCAGGAAAAAAAACTACTCCATATGTAGAAACTGACTTAAAGGATGGCAATGACGTGTATGCAAAAACAAAAAGCCTTGGAGAGGTAATGGGTTCTAGACATCTGACAATTAGGACATCAGTTGTGGGGCCAGAAATATATCATAGTGGGGAAGGGCTTTTTGATTGGTTTATGCATCAGTCTGGAGTAATAGATGGTTGGACTAAAACCATTTGGTCTGGAGTTTCAACTATTGAGTTGGCAAAATCAGTTAAATGGTTTATTGAGAATAATACGACTGGTTTATATCACCTCACAAACGGTGACAGTATATCTAAATATAAATTAGTTGAATTATTCATGAAGCATACTAAAAAGGATATTAAAATTAAGAAAGTAGATGGAATTATTTCAGATAAAAGTTTCATTGATACAAGAAAAGAAATAGACTATAAATTGCCAGGCTATGATCAAATGATAGGCGAGATGGTTGAATCGGCAACTCTCAATAAGATATTGTATAAAAATTATCATTTCTAAAGATTATTTGGTGAGTTCGTAAATTCTATTTTAATAACCTATGAATTTTATTTTATTAACAGATTACTATTATCCAATTGTTAAATCAGGATCAATTATAGTAGGAGATCTTGCCGATGAGCTATTATCAAAAGGGCATAATATTACAGTTATTACTTTTGATGATGATCAGAAAGATAAGTATGATATTGAGGTTAAAGGTAGATTAAGAGTCATTCGAATAAGGTCTCTTACACGAAAGTACGGCAAAATTGGTCGTTTATGGGCTGAAATTAATTATTCTAAAGAAATTATCAAAAGTATTGAAAAGCTCAAAAAAATTGAATGTAATGGGGTTATTTGTTATTCACCCTCAATTTTTTATGGTTCAGCGATAAATTGGTTGAAAAAAAAATATCAATCTAAATCCTATCTAATTATTAGAGATATTTTTCCAAAATGGGCTCTTGAGGCAGGACTATTAAGTAAAGGCCTACTTTATAGATATTTAAAGTATGTTGAGAAAAACTTATACAGTTCTAGTAATACTATAGGAATTGAAGCTAAATCAGATCTTAACTACTTTAATAGCCTCGGGCTTAATAAGTCAATCAAAATTGAAGTTTTAAACAACTGGGGCTCAACTTCAATTCAAATAGATCATAATTTTCCTAATAATCCATTAGATGTAAAAAAAGTAAATATAGTTTATGGAGGCAATATGGGGGATGCTCAAGATTTATTGGCTTTGGTGCGTATGATTGATTTCTCTATTTTAGGCGAAAGGGCCCACTTATTTTTGATTGGAAGTGGAAATCAATTTGATAAAATTAAAAGCACCATACTCCAAAAAAACCTTTTAAATGTGACTCTTTTGCCATCAGTTAATAGAAAAAAATATCTATCAATAATGGCAAAAGCTGATGTTGGGCTCGTTTCTCTTAGTAATAAAATGTCCTCTAATAATTACCCACTCAAAATGATTGGATACATGCAACTTTCAAAGCCAATATTAGCATCTGTCAATAAAAATAATGAAATCATTTCAATGATTCAGAGAAATAATATTGGTTTTGCATCAAAAGCTCTTGATAAAAAAGGCTTTGATAATAATCTAGATGAAATATTAACCAACACAGCTTTAAGAAAAACGCAAGGGAGAAATGCATTAAAATTATTCAATAAAGAATTTACTGTTGAAGTTGCTACGAAACAAATTCTCAAAAATTTTCTATGATTAATCATAATTTATTATTGTTATTATTTGTAGTTTATGTAGTAAGTATCCTTGGCACTATCTGCTATAAAAAAATTGCAATAAAGTTTAATATTCTTG
>Ga0075444_10001200_pt1 | contig 15765 bp, 14 predicted proteins | sample CoawatmetaG01DNA_FD_76836 | JGI IMG/M metagenome (GOLD analysis project Ga0075444, IMG submission 76836) | Marine microbial communities from the West Antarctic Peninsula - Coastal water metaG017-DNA | ecosystem: Environmental > Aquatic > Marine > Coastal | place: Atlantic Ocean: West Antarctic... | reverse complement strand
GATGCTGTATATGAATATAACCTAAGCACTGCTTGGAATGTTTCCACTTCAGTCTACCTCCAAAACTTTAGTGTAGCTGCTCAAGAAAGCTATCCAGCAAATATCTTCTTTAAACCTGATGGCCTTAAAATGTACCTCATTGGGTTTAATGGAGGTGGCGTACAAGAATACGACACCAGAGCTGAGGACTACATCACATCTGCTACATGGACATCAGCTACAACAAACTCTGAGCTATATGCCCTGCAACAAGCACTGACTAATATCTCCATTAACCGCATGGACAAAGCCCAGCTACAAGCTATTACAGACACTAATCACTACACTTTAGGTGACAGCTTAGACTTGATGATTGGCTTTTATTTAGCATCATCCAACTCAAGTGTTCCATCGTCGGATGGCGTTTCAATCAACTACGATGCAACCGCTTTAAACCAAGGCGCAGTTTTGGGAACTGACTACAATTATGACTTCCCAGACAGCACAACAGTGAGGGTTACTTCCAGCGCAGCACAGAACTTAAAAGTGCGGGTGGTTTAATTATTTAAGGATTTAAGGAGCCCGACGAGGTTCACAGAAGGAGTTTTAAAATGGCACAACTAACGGACCTTGAGACGGCATTGGGGGCGATTGGGACGAAAGAGGAGACCTATGATTTAAGCGGCTTTGCGGAGAACCCTTGGAAAATGGGAAAAGACGGTATTCCCGTGCTGCGACACATCACTGGATTAGAACCGTTTGATGCCGCTGGGGTAGCACAATACGACTTAAATGCAGATGGAGTAGTAGATCAGGTAGATTTGGAAGCTGGTATGCAGTTTGGCGTTGGCATAGACCCAAACGTAGCAAACACAGGCCTCTACAAGGAGTTTGTAGACCAAAATCAAAATCTTACTACTCAGTTTGCTGATCAAAATACAAACCTTACTAATCAGTTTGGCGACTTAAATACTCGCTTTGATACTGTTGACACAGACGTGGGGGATAACCTCACCGCTATAACTGACGTAAGTGATCAGGTTACTGGCGTACAGACTACTGCAGATACTATCGACACAAATACCAAAGGGCTAGGGCAGGGTATTTCTGATTTATCAACGGCACAAACAAGTCGTTTTGATACTCTTGATACAGGATTTGTGGATGCGAAAGACCAACTTACAACTACTCAAACTAATGTATTAGATGGTCAAAAGGATCTTGATGATGCTCTGACCACGATGAGTAGCAATAATGACATTAGCTCTACATCAATATTAGACAATCAGACTACTATGCAAGAAGGTCAGGATGGTTTCGTCAGTAATTTTGATGACTATGTGGCAAGATACGGCGAGGATGTTAGTCTAGCTAATAAATTTAGAACAGACCTTGAACAGGCGCAGACTGATGCCTTTGGTCAAATTCGTAATGACGTAAGTGGATTTGCCAACTCAGTGAGTAATGATAACTTTGCTATCAATAATGCACTCAATAGCACATCGTCTGCACCAGCAAACATCCTTGGAGTAAATTCCACGTTTGGTACTGGCGATACCGATACTGATACAGCAACGAGCGGAGCAGCCGCCCCTCCGGGTTTTAACGCGCAGAATGGCACATTGGGAGCCAAGTCAAGAGAATTGGCGAATATGGTTTCTCAAGTTCAAAGTTTAAATCCTACCCAGCGTCAGGACTTGCGGTCTGTTATCTCTGCGTTTGATCCTCAAGGTAACCTAGTGCGATCATCCTTTAGAAAAAACGGAATAACTACGATACGGGCTATCGATTCCAACGGAAATCTAATTATGAGAGACTTTGAACCTTCTGGTCGTGAGGTAGCTAATAAAGTCCTGAGCATACCAGACCAGTTAGCCTTCTTAGGGCAATACGGCACTTTACCAAAAGCAAACGTGGGCATGGGTAATCTCAGCCCGTCAGTAAACACAAATTATTCGGGGTACGTTTCTCCGTACACACAAACAGGGTAAAATATGCATCCACAAGCAATCTCCGCCCAAGGCATCAATCTAGTTAAAAAGTTTGAGGGTCTGCACCGAGTGCAGCCCGATGGCATGGTTTCGAGTTACCGCTGCCCTGCAAACCGCTATACATGCGGATTTGGGGCCACTAGAGGCGTCAGATCAGGAACTAAATGGACTAAAGAGTACTGCGAGCAGCGGCTTATAGAAGATCTCAATGAGCACGGCAAAGCTGTTAAACGCCTCGTTAATGTCCCTCTATCTCAATACCAATATGACGCTCTCACGTCTTTCGTTTTTAACCTCGGCCAAGGGGCCTTCAAAAGCTCCACCCTCCTAAAAAAGCTCAATCAAGGGCTATACGATGAAGTCCCAGAGCAGCTGATGCGCTGGAACAAAGCTAGGGTAGATGGAAAGCTTACTCCACTAAACGGCCTCACCCGGAGACGTTCAGCAGAGGCTTCTTTGTTCTCCTCAGATGCTGCTCTGCCCTCTGACGAGGGCGGCTCAGAAATGCCTCAAAAGGTATCTGCAGCTGCGCCTAAATCCTTAGCTAAGTCTAAAACAATGGCTGGCGCAGGTATTGCTGGAGCTGCCACTGCTATGAACGAAATCTCAGGTCAGCTGCAGGGACTACTGCCATATGCGGATAGCTTAAAAGTACTGTTCTTAGTCTGCGCTATAGGCGGCATAGGCCTCGCCGCATACGCCCGATTTAAGGATCACTCAGACGGGGTCCACTGATGTTTATTTTTGGTAAAATAAAAACCTACCTTATCGCTACTTTAGCCCTCGCCCTACCTATTATTTACGTCATGGGCAGAGTTAGAGGACGGGCTGCAGAGAAGACTAAAGTGCTGGAGGACGATCTTCAAGCACAAAAGAAAACCACCAATTTTTACAAGGCGATGTCTGAACATGAAGACGATGCTCTTACTGATCGTAAGTCTGTCACTGAGCGGTTGCGCTCAAACGGTTTATAGAACTCAGCTTGAAATATACTGCCCGCAATTGAAGCAGTATTCTGAGGCATTTAACAACAATCTAGCCGATGAAATCGAAAGCCTACCGCCTGACAATCAGGCGATTGAAGAAGCAATCGGAAACTATGTTTATTTGCGTGACCGGATACGGCGCTGCCATGCAGAAAGGGATACAATCTAATGGGCTTATGGTCAGAAACTTTTGGCAATGGTAACAGTTTTACAGAAAGTGTTGCAAATACATTTACTCCGGAGGACGGGGCTTCCTACGTCTCTGGAACACTTACCTATGATGATGGCGCTAAGGCAGGTGAAACTGTCTCTCAAAATGATGATGGCAGTTATGGAAATGATGGGCAGGGTAACTCTGAATACACAGGTAGCGGCAACAATGTCAAAACCAATGCAACCCTAAACGCCGATGATACGGTAACGGAATATGTACCCAAAGGTACAGCCCCAGAATTTGGATTAGACGATGCTGCTTGGGGGATATTGAGTCCTCTGTCCTTAATTCCAAAGGCTCTGGGAAAGTTTACCAGTTGGACAATGGGAATTGACCCAAAGACAAACTCATCCGAAGATATAAATGGCAGAATGGTGTACACTAAACCTAAAGATGGAGATGCACCGCAGATTAATTACTCGTACAATTTTCTTGGTCAGCCGTATACAGTAGAAATCATAGATGGAAAAGTTGTAGACGCTAATTCTATTGTAGAAGATGCCACTGGTAAAAGAGAAGGGGATGCTGGCTTCGACCCTAGCACTGCTAAATCCGGTTACGACAGGAAATTTGCAGAAGCCGAAGGTGACGGCGACGATGGTGCGGTTGAAGAAATAAAACAATATCAAGAAGATAACGCTAATGAAGACGGTGAGATTGCTGCCGGTAGGCTAACATCTGAAGTTATTCTGGACATGGCTACGAAGGCTGGTGTTATTACCAATCAAGCAGACATGGAAGCAATTATAGCTGATCCCGAAGCGTGGTTATCCAGTCGCGGCCTAAAAATAGAAGATTTACTACCAACTTTGGACGCAGATGCAGCGGGAACAAATTTGGATCCTTACGATGCAAGGTATGCTCTCGGAGAAACTCCTACAATCGATACCTCAACCGCCGAGGGCACAAATGCGAACAGCATAACAAAACCCGGGGCGAGCTCCTATACAGCTAGCACTTCGACGGACAAGCTTGATGCAAGCACTAAAGTAAACGCCGCAACAGGCGTTATAGATGACGATAATCTTGTTAATGCTGACGATATTGAGATTGATGTCGCTGCTGAAAATGCCGGGACAGGCGTACTTGGAAATTCGCTAGATGATTTTGCCAGCCAAAACATATCTACGATTATTGATACGTCTACCCCAGCGGGAAAACTGCTTGCCGAGCGACTGGGCCAAGGAAATTATACAGATCACAAGGCAACCATTCTTGGTCAGATGAAGATTATTTCCGCTGAATTTAAAGACAGCAACGGTAATCCAAAGATTCCAGTTTGGGCACAAGCTATGGCGCGTGATACGCAAAAAACAATTGCTTTCTCAGGCATCTCCGGGACAGCGGCAACCGCTGCCTACGCGAATGCTATTATGGAAGCGACCTTGGGTGTAGCTGATAAAGAAGCTTCTTTTTTTCAAACACTTACCGTTGCAAACCTCGATAATCGACAAGAGGCAATTATTAACAAAGCAAAGATCCTAGCGAATTTTGAGCTGAGTAATCTTGACGCCCGAGAGGCAGCGGCGGTCTCCAACGCCAAAGCGTTTCTAGATATGGACCTCAAGAACCTGACCAACGAACAACAAGCTGAAGTTATTGATAAACAGGCTGTTGTACAGGCACTTTTTGAAGACCAGAAAGCTATAAATGCTCAACGGCTTTTCACTGCCGAAAGTGAAAACGATTTTACTAAATTCTATGACGAACTCAACTCCGCAATTGAGCGACATAACTCTATAGAGACAAATTCGTTAGCCAAATTTAACGCGGGTGAAGCCAACGTAAATAATCGGGCTATTGCTGAGCTTGAGGATTCCCGAGATCGGTTTTATAGTAATATGCAATACAATATTGATGTGGGCAATGCCAAATGGCGGCAAACGGTTGAAACCACTACCACCAAAATGATTTTTGAGGCAGTTGGTGATGATGTAAAAAACGCCTTAGACATCTCTCAAGAGGCCCAGAACAGGCTTTGGGACAGCGTCGATAACCTGCTGGACTACATCTTTAAGGGGGCCGACAATGAGGCCACAAGAGACGCTCAAGTGTTAGTTGCTCAGATTCAAGCAAGCGCTAAGAGCGGAAGCAGCTCGGGCGGCTTGCTTGGCACGCTTGGGAAAATTGCCGGTGTTGTTGCGGTCTTATGATGAGTTATTTCTATTCAGATATCCGCCTCAAAGAAAATATCGAGCATTTAGAAACTGTGGATGGCATCAGGTATTATACTTGGGATTGGAATCAGGAAGCTGTGCGTGTGGGTTTAAACAACGGGCCCACTTTTGGCGTAATGGCCCAAGAGGTTCAGAAGACCCACCCACAAGCTATTGTGCAAGGCCCACACGGATACTTGCTAGTGAATTATGGAGCGCTGCCTAAGTGAGCTCAGACACGGTAATACCCTTTCCCCAGCAAAGTGCTGTTGACCGCCAGTTCGAAGAACTGGAGCGGCAACGGGAACAAATTAGACAACAAGCACAGTTGATAGCGGAGCTTAAAAAAAATGAAGTTTGAAGACGCCATTAAGAAATCCATCAAAGGGTTTATCGAAGGCAAGGTGCCCCGCAACATTGCAGAGATGTCTGAGGAAGGGCTGATCTATACGCCCGCGTATCTAGACAAGCTTGAAGAGGTGATGATGGCAGAGCCAGAGGCTGCTGAGCCAACCGAAGAGGAGATACTTGATGCAGAAGCTCAGTAGCCCAATCCCCGGAGCTAATTACACGACAGATACCCGCAATTACAGCTGGCATCGTCCCCCGGACATCGTGGATTACGATGAGGGCGTTGAATATTTTATCACTAAGATGGGCGAGCCCGAAGAGACTGACCTCATTATGTCTCTGATTGATCTGGAGACCCCGATCACCGTGATCACTGCCAGCCTTATGCTTCAAAGCATCAGCCGGGGAAAGATCCCCATTGACCTTGCCATCCTAATGGCGGGGCCTGTTGCTCGGTATATCGAGATTATGGCGAAGTCTGAGGGCAAAACCTACGAGATGGGCGCTAGCGATAAGGATCGTGTGTCGATCACTCCAACATCATTAAAAATAGCACTCGGTCTTGTGGATGCTGAAGACGCAACACCAGCGCCAGAAGTTGTTGAGGGGGTGTTTGAGGAACCGCCAGAAGGCGGTCTCATGGCAATACCAGAAGAGCCTTTAGAGGCGTCTGGGGAGGAACAACAGACCATGCTCGGCATGGGCGAAGAACCAGTTGAAGAGGAGATGGCTGATGGGTTGGCGTGACGTACAAGCTGGAGTTGCTGACGGCAGCATAAACTACGCTAATAAGCCTGATAAATTGGGCAGCTTCATGGAGGGCTTCGCCTCTGTTTATGTGCCTATGATGAGCAAAAAACAGGACGCCAAGCTTAAAGCTGACGCCCTTAAAGCAACTGATCTCATAGCACAAAAAACACGTCTAAGACTGAAGCGTGAGAAAGAGGAAGAAGAAAACGCCCTTTACCTTAAACAGGCCCAACAGATTGCTAAGAACGTAGGTTTCCAGGGAGACGATGGCACAATTAACTATATGTTTAACCAGCTGGTGACGTTCAAAGGGGATGCTTCTAAAGTTGAAGCAGACTATGGGGCAGCGGTAGAACGCGATGGTGTAACCCGGACAGTTGAAGAGTTTGCTGGCCCAGTTCGACCAGATGTTCCGGGCTTTAATATGCCCGAAATGGACAGGCTTGTCCAAGGTGAATCCGCCGGGGACATCAATGCAACTTTGATTGGCGAGAAAGACGGTAAGAAAACTTTTTTTACCACAGACAAACCTGTGTCTCAGATGACTAAGAGAGAGATTATTGATCTTACTGAAAGCGGCGGGAAGTATTTCAATTGGTCTAAGCTCAATATGCCCAAAAAAGCAAAAGCCTATGGCAGAGGGCTGGCTAGCACTCCCGTTGGTAAATACCAATTTATAGGTGGTACACTGAGGGAATTTGAGAAAGAAGGTGGTATTTTTGAGCAGCTAGAGATTACGGATGACACCATATTTGATGAAGAAACTCAGAATAAGCTATTCATAGCCTACGCGCAGGACAGGCTTGCAGGAGCTCGATCAACGGGTGGCGATAAACGCTCTGAGCGTAATATACTAAGGAAAACTTGGGAGTTTTTAGATCGGAAGGATAAGAACGGCCAGTTTATGACCTCAGATGAAGATGTCGATAAGCTTATTGCAGAGATCGATACAGGAACAGCAGACAAAGCGGTTGATAATATCAGCAACAGCCAAGCGTTCAAAGAATGGGCCGCTGGTGATAAATCTCAGCCCTTTGAGGGTACTGAGGGCGGTTATCAAGAAAACATGGTCACGTTGGAACCAATGAAACCAGCTGGGTTTCCTCTCGATTTTAAAGACATTAAAACTACGACAGACGCAGACGGGCTTATTGCAACGATTAACGCTGATAAAACCATTGGGGAAGCAGAAAGGAATGCTGCTCTTGCCCAAGTGCAAGAGTATAGGGCTACCTTAGACGTATTCGACTTTGCAGAGTTTACGGAAAAAAACCGTATTACAGATGCAAATCAAGCAGAGGCCGCTATACTTACTTTGCGGAATAATAAAAGCATTCCTGCAGACGATCTTGAGGGTTATGTCGAGCAGATCACTGAGATGGCATTTAAATTCAATAGCGCAGCTGTTAAAAAGGCCGAGCTTGCTAAAGATCCCATAGCGTACTTCCCTGTGGGAGATAATGGTTTAGTAGACTTGGGCTCTCAAATGCTCATCAGAAAAGACACTCGACAGGTAGCCAAAGACGGCGGCGATGATGGTGAAATGGTTACCAAAGAAGTGTGGGTAAATCATTTAACGGGTGAAGTAGTTGCGGATGTAGATACGGGCCGTGTATTTGCCGAAGGCGAAGCAGCCACCATGATTAAGCTGTACAACGAGCCTATTTCAAAAGCGTCTGAAATTGTTCAAGACGGCATTGGGGTTATAGATAATTTACTGGAATACCGTCAGTTAGTTACTGAAAACCCTACAGCGATGAACACTTACTTATCAGCTGCAGGTAACCTTAATACGCAATTTAACGAGTTTGGTACGGCTCTCAAAACAGCGTTTGGCAAAGCGGGTTCAAGTGGCGTTACCTATCAGGAGTACGAAAGCTTAGCTACTCCCATGTTTGAAGCGCTAGGTGCGCCCTTAAATAGAAAACTGTTTGCTCTGCAGTTACGTGCTGCATACGATCAGGCCCGTTTAATGGGGTCTAGTGGCCAAGGACTATCAGATAGAGAATTAGGACTTAACTTGATAAGTGTTGGAGAAGGACTGACTCCGAAGCAAGCTCTGATACAGATAAACAGTATGCTTGACCGCACTCTTACTACTGTCGAAAACAAAAGAAACGGTAAGATTGGCTCTATTATCGCCCAGAGGAAGCTGACCGAAGGGTTACAGGCGTACCCTTATGGACAAAACTTCAAAACTGACTACGCAGTAAAAGCCTTTACTACAGAAGACGGTAGTAACTACACCCCTAAAAAAGCGCAGCAATTCTCCGCCGCACTTGCGGGTAATTTAGAGCTAGGCGCAACGACTGGGGAACAGACTACACCTGTAACCAGCAGTTTTGCTGTGTCTGAAGAATTACTGGGACTGGATGGAATTTCTTCAAACCAAGCAATGGTGGAAAAGCTAAGGCCATTTATAGGCAAAACAGTAGAGGCCTATAGAGATGGGAATAACGTAATTCAATACAGAGAGGTTACTGAGTAATGTCTTCAGCAGAAGAAGAAGCCCTCAAGAAACTTGGTATTACTCTTGCCCCTGCGGACGGTGAGGAGGATACCGAAGAAGCTCTTTTAAAAAAACTCGGTATAGAATTATCCCCACCTTCTTTCGAGGCTGCTTTCCCGACCAATATGTACGATGGTCTCAGCCTCGGAGAGGCGATGGACCGATATAAGGACATTGTTTACCAGAAAGACGAGGACGGAAAACATAGCAGAGAGCTGAACCCGAATATTGAGTTGGTGGGTAACTCCCACAGATTTGTGAGGGAGGATGGCAGTGATTCACTGATCCCGGAACCTGAAACCAGTTTGATGGGCGGGGCAAAAATGCTCTTGGGGGTAGACCCCTATGATGTCACCGCAAAAGTTGGTGCTACACAAATTCTAGGTAAGGGCATTCAAGAAAGCGTGTCTGATTTTCGAGAATTAGACGCCGCTATTTTGGAGAAAACAGACGTGGCTGATCTACTTCGATCCTCTCCAATTGGCGATCAATACCCAGATGACCTTGTTGAGAGTGCCCAAGAAAAATCAGTTAATGTCGATACTGGTGGAACTTTTTTTGATGCGCTGATTGCTGACGCTGGCCCCGCCATTATTGCTGGTCTACCCGCTGGGGTGGGCACAGTACGTGCTTTGTCGCTTATCCCGCAAGCAACATCTAAAGTAGCCAATGTTGTCCTCAACACTTTTAAAGGTATCACCGCGACACTCACAGGTGAAACCGCTGCCACGCTGACCACAGGCACTGACGAGGGCACTGTTGTTATGGGCCCTAACGCCACCTTTCCAGCCTTTCCTGACTTAGTAGAGCTAGGAGACGAGGATGCGGATAAGGTAATCGAGCATCGTCTAAACACCCTAACTGAAGGCATGGCCCTTGGCGGGGTTGCTTTAGGGGCTTTAGCTACAACTAAAGCAGTGGCCACCACTGCAGGGCAATTCCTTTTAGATGGTTTTGTTACTGCATTTAAGGGCCCAGAAAAAGCTGTGTATATGCAGTTGTCTCTCGAGCTGGCTAACATTCCGCCTGATGCCAGTGAGCAAATGCTAGCAGAGGCACGTAAGCGCATAGCCGAGGTAGTCGAGGCTAACAAAGAAGTCCTAGTACGATCTATTCGTGACATGGATAAAAATCAACAGGTCACCATTGATACGGTAAGTGCGCTTCTCAAGGGCACTGGTAATCAAGCTGATCGAAGTAATGCCTTGGGCGTTAGAGCTGGGGCCATGAACATCCCGGGGTCACCCGTAGTGGATGCTGTTGATGCGCCTATCGCAGCTGTGCAGCAAGACTTAAGGCTACAGGCGCAAGAGCTAGGTGGAGAGACGGCTGCTCAGCAGACTGCCAAGCTGGAAGATGGAGCCGAGGCTCTTACGGAGACTGCCCGGGCATCTGTGGATGATGTGAGCGGTGGTCTAGCTCAAGCGCAAGCTAAGTACGATGCAGACTATGCAAGCATCATGAGTGGCTTTGATCAAGACCTAGAGGCCACAGATGTAATTGATAAGCTTGCAGCTCAATATGGCACTGACTTAGAAGGCCCCGCCACAGCGGTCAGAGACCGCATAAAGAAACTTTTAGAAGTGTCGTATGTAGCCCAACGCACTGATAAGGATGCTAAATACGCAGCCGTAAGCGGTGGGCCAATCGATGCTGAAGCAATCGTTGATCAGTTTGAACGCATCAACCTCGGCAGCATCACTGAGGCGGAATATCTTGTAAAGAGTAATCGCCCGGTTGGCACACTGCACGGACTTGTACAGCCTAAAATGGTTGCCGATGAAGCTGGCGAAGAGGGCGCTACACGGCGTGAAACGCCAGAGGAAGTCATAGATCGTGTACAGGAATTTCTAGACAACGACCCCAAGCTTAACTTTGGCTTTTTCTACAAACAGGTCCGCCAAGAAATGTCACAGCTGGCTAGTGATTTGTACACCCGGGGGAACGGTTTGGCTGGGTCTACCGTCAGGGACTTTATCAAGTTCATCGATAACGACATGCTAGATTTTGTTGAGGAAGAAGGCGGTGATGCGTTAGCCGCAAACGCTCGGGAAGCTAAGCGTTATTTCCAAGAGGATTACTTGTTCAAATCTGGTGGGCCTAATTCTCCACAATCAAAGCTAGCCGAGTATGCAGATCTTTACGACAGCACACTTGGTCGGACCAGCAACGAAGATCTCACTGCGACAATGACGGGTAAAGGATTTAATCAGCCCGGCTACGATAGCGCCTTTGAAGATCTGTCTGTGGATTGGCTAGATCGAGGCAATCGCTTTGATATAGCCCACCTTAAGACCGCTCTAAGCACCCTGCCTAAAAACGATGGTGGAGAGATAGCGGACTATATGGTTCTCAAGGTACTAGGTCGCTTTGCGTTAGATGCCCGGGCTAGCGGTATTGATGGTATCGATTACGGCAAACTGACCGCTGAATTGGGCACCTATTCAAGCGTATTATCGGCTAATTTCCCGCAAAAGGCTGGCATGATAAATGGCTTCCTAAAACGCCTCGAGACTGCCAAAGGCAGTCAGGAGGAGCTGCTTAAAGTATTAGAAAGCACCAAAGTCAGCGCGGATAAAGGTATAGCGCAGCTGCAGGGCAGTATTCTTACAGAGTTCTTCGATAAGTCGCTCACCCCACAGCTTAAGCAGATTGCGAGTAGCGCTGAGATATTTGCTACCTCAGACCCTTACAAAGCGTTCTCAGGGTTCTTTACCGGGGCAGAGACTGTTAGCCGAATGGGGCAGCTTCTACAGGCGATTGAAGCCTCACCAGAGGCTAATCGTCCTGTGATTAAGGATGCACTGAAGCTAGCTTATAATAAGTTTCTAGATGACAAGCTTATTGGCAGAAAGTTGCAGACTAGCGGTGTAACCCCGATGAACGTGGCTCCCGGGGAGCGAGCTGCTGATGAGCTCACCCCTCTGTTTAGGGTCGGTAGGGAGATCTACGGAGATGAGGGAGAGACGCTGTTTAGTGGTCTTGAAGCCTCTCTTGGTATGGCCCGGGAAACAGAAGCCCTCAAAAGCGCTAGCCCAATAGCAGGGCAATCGCGCACTGCATTTAATCAGCAAGCCCGGACAAATACCAATCGTATGATTGCTATCTTTATTGGGCCTCTGAGCCGTATTGGTACGAGGATCCGATCAATTCTTGGGGGTGCAATTGAGAAGATGGATGCAGATTCACGGGGGATGGCTATTAGACAAAACATCCTAGCTAACCCAGATGAGTATCTTGCTCTGGCCAGCAAATATAACAAAAATCCGGGGGATCCTTTATTAGAAGAAACCCTGCTTTATTTCCTTGGATCAGGCCTACTTAAAACTGACCTAGAAACGGATGCTGAAGATGTCCCGGGTATTCTAGAGGATGCACAAGCAGAAGTAAGCGAAGCTGCTGAAGCAATAAATGCAATAGTCCAATAAAAAACCCGGGGGAGCAACCCCCGGGTCTATATAGCAGCTCGGAGAACGACCAAGAACCCCTCACTGCCATAACCTTAAATGACGTAAGCCCTCCAGTCAACTCTGGGGGGTTTTTTGTTGGCTGGCATAAGATAGCTGATTGTTAGTACCATAGCAATTACCTTAGTGGAAGGGCTTATTCACACTTTCTGAGGCCTGTGGCGGGGTCATAATAACAAGCCCCACCCTCTTCGATAAAGTTGTCGGGTTCTTCGATATCAGGCTCTGCTACATCCTCTACCGCTGATGCATTCAAAATTCCAAAACGCTTTCCGCTGGCACGGAATGTCGTACAACCTGATGATCCTCCTTCAAACGCTTCCATATAAACACGCTTGAAGTCCTCCCAGCCCACCTCGTCCCCGACATTGCACGTTTTGCTACATGCACTATCGACATATTTACTGGCTGTATTGAGAACTTTTACATGATCAAATACGGACAGTTCATTAGTTGTTTTGCCCTTGATCCCAAAGTTCTGATAGCCGTAATCCTTCACAGTTTCGATTCTTGGCCCATCGAACGTCTGGATCGTTCTATCGTAACTGTGGGAGAATACAGGCTCAATGCCAGAGCTCACATTGTCCGCTGACAGGCTGATTGTGCCAGTAGGAGCTACGGACAATAGATGGCTGTTTCTGATGCCGTGGGTCTGTATCAAAGTGCGGATACTGAGGGGCAATGTTTGTGCAAATTCAGAATCTAAGTACTTATCATCGTACAACGGAAACTTGCCTTTCTCGACGGCCAAAGAGATAGAAGTCATGTAGCATCCATCCCGAATTACGCCCATGATTTTCTCTAGCCAGTGGATGAAATCATCTGACCCATATTCATGGCCCATTGATTCAAGAGCATTTGCAACGCCAGTTACACCTAGCCCCATCCTGCGAGTGTCCTTGGCTTGCTTTTCTTGCTGGGGCAGCGGGTAGGTCGCTCGGTCCACTACGTTGTCCATAGCTCGTACAATATGTGGGATGTCGTCCTTAAGCATCTGCATGTTAAATGCATATGTGCCGTCAGGCGTCATTTGTATGTACTTAACTAGGTTGAAAGATCCTAACAAGCACGCCCCGTAAGGCGGCAAAGGCTGTTCACCACACGGATTTGTTGCAGCGATCTTCTCACAATAATGCAGGTTATTTTTGCGGTTAATACGATCAATAAATAGGATACCCGGCTCCGCCCAGTCCCATGTGCTGCGTAGAATATCGTCCCACAATGCCCGGGCGTTGATAGTGCTGTAGACTGTACCCTCAAACACTAGATCAAAGTCAGTGTCGGCTTTCACAGCCTCCATAAACTTGTCGGTGACCCCCACGCTCATGTTAAACTGAGTGAGGTCTGTGGAGTTGTTTTTAGCCCGGATAAACTTTTCGACATCGGGGTGATCCACCCTCAAAACTCCCATCTGAGCGCCTCTCCTGTGACCTGCAGAGGCAATGGTTTTGCAAACTGCGTCAAAGATGCCCATGAAGCTTAGTGGCCCGGAGGACTTACTGTCTAGGCTCCTGATCAATGACCCGTGGGGCCGCAACGTAGACCAATCATAACCAATTCCACCGCCGAGTTGCATTGTTCGTGCAGCTTCCCCAGCTTTATCCATAATCCCTTCCATGCTGTCTTCGATAGTGCCACTGACAAAGCAATTGTATGGCGTTACCGTGCGCGGTGCTCCCATAGCGGACTGCACACGTCCCGCTGGAAGAAATCTCTGGTTATAAAGTATGTTTCTAAAGCTATTAAAATGTGCTTCATCGTCTTTTAACGCTTCGGCAACTCGCGTCATTGCTTCAGTAAAGGTTTCCCCTTCTGAGCGATATTTCATTGCATGTATTTCTTCAGAAATACCCAGCGTAGGCCCGTAGTGATTTTTCATTTCTGCTCCACTAAATCTGATAGGTCTGGTTTTTTATAATTCGGCCCCTTCAAAACTTTGCCATCTGGACGTTTTAGGGGTTTGTTGTCTGGTCCTAATTTGGACATGTTGCTGACGTGAACTCGTCGGACAGCCTCGTCCAAATCCCATCCGTAAGTGGCTGCATATCCATACGTCACGTAGATGAGATCAGCTAATTCCTTAAGCATACCCGCTGGGTGATTACCCATGCCACTCTCGTCGGACACTTCGCCAAACTCTTCTCGAATTAAGCCAAAGCGCATATCCTCTAGCTTAAGGTTAAAGTACCAATTCTCGTCCAAAGGATGATCCATAAAAGTGGCAAATTGTCGGACCATCTGCAGTGGTGTGTCATCCAAATATGCGTCTACAGGATCATCAGGCAGGTCTTTTACCTGCTTAAAATCTTCGATTATTCCTGCCAGCCGATCTGCCGCGCAATCATCAATATCATCTTGAGTTATCATCGTTCTGCCTCTAGTTTTTTGATAAGTCGATCCAGATACCAACGGCATTTTTTCAAATCCTCGAGGCCATTTTTGTACGGCCATCGCCAGAGATATTTAAAAGAGTTTTGCCAGCAATATGCCTGATGGCTAGTTATATCAGCGCCAAACGACATAGCTTCCATAGCCTCGATGCACTCGATATTTGCAGAGTTATAATGAGGCGGCTTGTCCACCATATTTGCGTGGGTAGGGGGAGACGGGTGCCAATCAGCTTCAGCCCATTTCGCCATCAATGGATCCGGGTTTTTTTGAATGGGATTATCTTGCCTTCGGCAAGCAGATCTAAAAGCTCTTCATCAGGCTCGAAGACAATCTCTGGCCCATCCTCGTCTTTGGCATCAATTAAAAGACGCTGCAAAAGTCCTTGTCTAATCAACAGCTCTGGGGCTGTATCCAGCATCATTTGCAAACCCAGTAACAGATCTATTTGTATCTGGTATTCAACGTCATCCATCTCTTCTTTTTCGAGATTATGCTGTGTCATGACGCTCAGCTCGCCCTCTTCCATATCGAGTTGGAAGGCAATCATCAGCGTGTTTTTGGGCAGATCAATCGGATCCATTTCGGGCTCCTTGTTTTAACAGATTGAAAAAGTAGGCTGCATCGACCACCGCCAAAGGCTGCTTGCGGTCTGCCTTAACGATCACCACTGGCTCCATGCCCTTTGGGGCATTGGCTGTGGCCTGATCAACGTAGCTGTACACCGCTATGCTTTTTCGGGCTTTGCATTCTATGGTGATCCCCAGCAACCGTCTGGCAGCTGGAGATAGAAGCACATCCTCGCCATGAGCTCCCATCGGATTGCTCTTGCAGTCATCGAGCTCTAGCTCTTTGAAATGGGACAGTATTTGCTTAGCAGTCCATTGCTGCAGCTTGCGCCCTTTTGCTTTGGCTGATGATGTTTTAATCGGCATCGACATACCACTTGAAAGGAGGGAACTTTGCTTTGGATT
>Ga0075444_10001196_pt1 | contig 15782 bp, 11 predicted proteins | sample CoawatmetaG01DNA_FD_76836 | JGI IMG/M metagenome (GOLD analysis project Ga0075444, IMG submission 76836) | Marine microbial communities from the West Antarctic Peninsula - Coastal water metaG017-DNA | ecosystem: Environmental > Aquatic > Marine > Coastal | place: Atlantic Ocean: West Antarctic... | reverse complement strand
TTAATTTAAAAATCATAGCAAAAATTAATATTTTTAATTAATTTTATATAATAACTTAAATAATAAATAATGCACAAAACAGCACTATCGTATATTTTAATGCTTACTGTAATGACACTCTCAGCACAAGAGGTCTATTTTCCAAAAAATGATGGAGTAAGCCACATTAATTCAAATTATACGGCAATTACAAATGTTAAAATTTACGTTTCACCATCTACAGTTATAGAAAAAGGGACTCTTTTGATAAAAGACGGAAAGGTTGTTGATTCAAAAAAATCATTAAAACTTCCAATTAATACATTTATTATTGATGGTACAGGAAAAACTATTTACCCTTCATTTATTGATGTTTTTACCTCTTTTGGAATAAAGAAACCAACTAGATCTGGCCAAGGGAGGTCACCACAATATGACCCAGAAAGAGAAGGTTTTTATTGGAATGATCATATTCGCTCTGATCAAAATGCTTTGGATTTCTACAAGTTTGATGATAAATCTGCAAAAGAATTTCGTAAAGCTGGTTTTGGAGTTGTAAACACACACCGTGCAGACGGAATAATGAGAGGCACAGGAGCTCTTATTGCACTTACTCCAGAAGGTGGAGATGCTCTACGCGTATTGGACGATAGTTCTAGTGAATTTTTATCAACAAACAAAAGCTTGTTATCTTCTCAATCTTACCCTTCCTCCATAATGGGAACCTTAGCATTGCTTAGACAATTTTACTTAGATGCCAATTGGTATTCAAAAGGAAACATATCAAATAAAGATCTTGCTATAGAAAGACATTTAAAAAATAAAAGGGAAATTCAAATAATGAGTTCCGGAAGCCGAGCAAATACAATAAGAACTGATAAGGTTGGTGATGAATTTGGAATACAGTACGTGTTTTTAGGATCTGGAAATGAGTATGAACGTATTGAAACTATTAAAAACACCAATGCTTCCTTTATTTTGCCCTTAAACTTTCCTAAGCCTTACGATGTAAATGATACTTTTTTGACTGATAAATTAGATATTGAAGACATGCGTGAATGGAATCAACGACCTACAAATCCAGCGGTAATGGCACAGAATAATATTCGTTTTGCCATTACAACAAATGGCTTAAAATCTCCAAAAGATTTAAGTAGCAATTTAATTAGTGCCGTTAAGCATGGACTAGATAAAACCACTGCCTTAGAAGCTCTAACTACATTTCCAGCAGCTTTACTTAACCAATCATCAAAATTAGGAAACCTAAACAAAGGGGCATATGCTAATTTTTTGATTACATCGGGAGATATTTTTGAAACAAAAACCATTATTCATGAAAACTGGGTAAAGGGTTATAGAGATGTTGTTTCTTCAATGGAAGTAAATGACATAAGAGGAGAATATACCATTAATATAGATGACAAATCTTATACAATAAACTTAAGTGGAACTCCAAGTAAATTAAAATCTAAGGTTACTTTAAACAAGAAAGTATTAAAATCTTCTGTGAGTTTTAAAGATAATTGGCTACAAACTTCTTTTGCCAATGGCGATAGTATTTCTGGTGGACATGTTCGACTAAGAGCTCTAGCTAATTCTGAAAAATTCATTTCAGGAAAATTATTTCTTTCTAATGGAAAAGAACAGCAGTTTAGTGCAAAACTAAAAGAAATTGAAAAGAAGAAAAAAGATACAAAAACAAAAAAAGAAAGTGCTCCAAATATACATCCCGTAACTTTCCCTAATGGTGCCTATGGATTTTCTACTCTTCCCAAACAAAAAACTACTTTATTTAAAAATGCGACAATTTGGACAAACGAAAAAGAGGGAATCCTTATAAATACAGATGTTCTTGTAAAAGAGGGAAAAATTCATAGCATAGGAAAAAACTTAAATAATCGTGGAGCCGTAATAATCGACGCTACAGGAAAACATCTTACAACTGGAATAATTGACGAGCATTCTCACATTGCAGCATCCAGTATAAATGAAGGTGGACATAATTCTTCTGCTGAGGTCTCCATAGCAGAAGTGGTAGATGATGAAGATGTTAATATATATAGAAACCTTGCAGGTGGTGTAACTACAATTCAAATACTACATGGTTCAGCTAATCCTATTGGAGGACAGTCTGCCATTATCAAATTGAAATGGGGTGAAAACTCTAGTAACTTGTTGTACAAAAACGCACCCAAGTTTATCAAGTTTGCACTAGGTGAAAATGTTAAACAATCTAATTGGCAAAGCTACAGCAGATTTCCACAGACAAGAATGGGTGTAGAACAATTATATATGGACTATTTCAGCAGAGCAAAAGAGTACGGAGTTATTAAAAACAACGGAAAACCTTACCGAAAAGATATCGAAATGGAAGTTCTTTTAGAAATATTAAATAAAGAACGTTTTATTAGTTGTCACTCCTATGTACAAAGCGAAATAAATATGCTTATGAAGGTTGCTGAAAGTTTTGATTTCAATATTAATACTTTTACACATATTTTAGAAGGTTATAAAGTAGCAGATAAAATGAAAGCACATGGAGTTGGAGCATCAACATTTAGTGACTGGTGGGCATATAAATTTGAAGTGAATGATGCCATTCCATATAACGCTGCTATTATGCACGAGGTGGGTGTTGTTACGGCTATAAACAGTGATAGTGCAGAGATGTCCAGACGTTTAAACCAAGAAGCTGCTAAATCAGTTAAATATGGAAGTGTAAGTGAAGAAGATGCGTGGAAATTCATCACCTTAAATCCTGCAAAACTATTGCACCTTGATGATCGATTAGGAAGTATGAAAATTGGAAAAGATGCGGATTTAGTACTGTGGAATAATCATCCGATGTCAGTATATGCCACAGCAGAAAAAACCATGATTGAAGGAACAATATATTTTGACAAAGATCAAGATGTTCAAGCTAGAAAAGATATTAAAGTAGAACGTCTAAAACTTATCAATATGATGCATGAAATGAAAAATAAAGGCATGGCAACTCAACCCATAAAAAAAACAAAAAAAGAAATCCTTCACTGTGAATCTGAATAACTTATAAAATATTTAAATTATGAATTATATAAAAAATTTATTTGTACTAATAGCTCTTACACTATCAACTATTAATGCTCAACAAACTCCAGCTCCAGCTCAATCCAATACGATTGCTATTATTGGTGGAGTGGCACATATTGGTGATGGGACTGTAATTGAGAATAGTATCATTATTTTTTCCAACGGAAAACTAACTACGGTAAGTTCAAAAGCAAGCTACTACAATAGTGTTAATATTAAAGAAACAAAAGAATTAGTAGACATAACTTTAATAGATGCTAAAGGAAAACATATTTATCCAGGATTCATTGGAGCCAATACAACTCTTGGACTTGTAGAAGTAGATGCTGTAAGAGCATCCAATGATAAAGATGAAATTGGAGAAATGATTCCACATATTAGAAGTTTAATTGCGTATAACTCAGAATCTAAAGTGGTAGAAAGCATGAGACCTAATGGAGTTTTAATAGCTCAAGTTAGTCCACAAGGAGGAACCATTTCTGGTACTTCATCTATAGTACAGTTGGATGCTTGGAATTGGGAAGATGCCGCAATTAAAGCAGATGACGGAATACATTTAAATTGGCCTAATACTTTTAGAAGAGGTCGTACTTGGATGGGCGAAGATCCTTCATTAAAACCAAATTTAAATTACGGCAAAAATGTTAAAGAAATACAACAATTTTTTAGTGATAGTAAAACCTATAATCAAGGTTCTTCAATAACCAAAAACTTGTCATTTAAAAGTATGAGTGGTTTATTTAATGGATCTCAGCGTTTATTTATACATGTTGACGATGAAAAAGGTATTATTGACGCTGTTGCATTTAGTATTCATAACAATTTAAATAATATTGTTCTAGTTGGCGCAGAAGAATCCTATAAAACCTTAGAATTATTAAAGTCTAGACAGGTTCCTGTCTTAGTAAGTACAACCCATAGACTACCAAATAGTTCTCAAAGCGATTATGACATGCCTTACAAGCTACCCAAAATACTTTACGATGCAGGAATAACTGTAGGTATAAACAATGGTGGTTCATCAAATTTTCAAATAAGAAACCTACCTTTCTATGCTGGGCAAGTTGTTGGTCAAGGATTAGACAAAGAAGATGCATTAAAACTAATCACCTCTAATACTGCCAAAATATTAGGAATAGACAACAGGGTTGGAACACTAATTCCCGGAAAAGATGCTACCTTATTTATTAGCCAAGGGGATGCTTTAGATGTGAGATCAAATCAAATTGATAAAGCTTTTATTTCAGGTCGTGAATTAAGCCTTGAAAGTCATCAAACTAAATTATGGAAAAGGTATAAAACAAAATATCAAAAGAATAAAACTGAATAGATTACTAAAATATTATTTAATAACTTAAACGAATATTAATCAAAAAAAAAAATATGAAAAAATTATTTCTATTAATCGCTGTGATATTATTTGCAGCTTGTCAACCAACTGCTGAAACAAAAGTTTCTGATGAAGATATTGTTAGTGCTTTAAAAGAAAAAGCAGTAAAACTTCAAGATGCTATTCTAACACAAAACTTAGAAGAATTCGATAAGCATGTTGATCAAAATATACCTTTTTCAACTGGAGATTCAAACTTAAGTAAGTTTTATACAATGAATTCAGACAGGTTTGATACAGAAGCAGAAGCTGTATGGGGAGAATTTGAATTATATGATATTAATGTAGCCCTTTCACCTGACTCAAGTACCGCTGTCTTAACCTTTTATGCTAAAGGAGATTACACTGTTGGTGAGGGTGATAAAATTGACTACAGTACTAGAGCATCCTCTGTTTGGATTTCAACAGAAAATGGATGGAAAATAATGCATTCAAACTGGGCTCCTCTTGAAGGAGGAACTGGAATACCTGAATAACAAATTATAATATTTTAACTCAATTAAGTCCCTGAAAGCATATCTCTTACAGGGACTTTTTTTTACAAAAAAGATTTAACAATTACAAAAACCAACAAAAAAATCTAAAAGGTTGATTGATTAAAAATTAATACCACACTTTGAATGTGTATTTTTGTAAATCTTTAAAAGAATCCAAATCTTATGAATCTACTTTCTGTTGAGGGTATTTCAAAATCTTATGGTGAAAAAATAATTTTCAAACCCATATCTTTTGGAATAAACAAAGGTCAAAAAATTGCCTTAATTGCAAAAAACGGAAGTGGAAAGACCTCCATATTAAATATCATAGCGGGTGAGGATAAACCTGATCAAGGTAATGTTGTAATTAGAAAAGGGACTCGCGTAGCGTATTTAGCTCAAGAGCCTAATTTAAATTCTGAACTAACAATTGAAGAAAGTATTTTACAAGCCGATAATCCTATTTTAAAAGTAATAGCTCAATACAATAAATCTTTAGAGAACCCAGAAGACCAAGAAGCTTATCAAAAAGCATTTGAAGCAATGGATCAATTCCAAGCTTGGGATTTTGAAACTCAATACAAGAAAATTCTATTTAAACTAAAGTTAGATGATCTAAAACTTAAAGTTGGAAGCTTATCGGGAGGTCAAAAAAAGAGAATAGCACTATGTAATGCATTATTAAGACAACCTGAATTATTAATTCTTGATGAACCTACTAATCATATAGACTTAGAAATGATTGAATGGTTAGAGAATTATTTTACTAAAGAAAAAATTTCATTACTTATGGTAACCCATGATCGTTATTTTTTAGAACGTGTCTGCAATGAAATAATTGAACTAGATCAAGGAAATTTATACTCTTATAAAGGAAATTATTCCTACTACCTTGAAAAAAGAGAAGCTCGTATTGCTCAAGAAAATGTGGAAGCTCATAAAACTAAGTTGCATTTCAAAAAAGAATTAGATTGGATGCGAAAACAACCAAAGGCTAGAACAACAAAATCAAAATCTAGAATTCAGGATTTTAAAGAAATAAAAGAAAAAGCCAGTCAAAGACGTAACGAACACCAAGTTCAATTAGAAATCAATATGGAGCGCTTGGGAAGTAAAATGATTGAAATGCATAAAGTTCAAAAAGCATTTGGGGATAAAATCATATTAGATCATTTTAATTACATGTTTCAACGAAAAGATCGAATAGGTATCATTGGCAAAAATGGTTCTGGTAAATCAACCTTCTTAAATCTACTAACCTCTAATGAGACAGTTGATGGTGGAAAAATTATTTGGGGAGAAACCTTAAAATTTGGATACTACACTCAAAAAGGAATTACCATCAAACAGGGGCAAAAAGTAATTGATTTAATCAGAGAGTATGGAGATTTTATTCCATTAAAAAAAGGACACAAAATATCGGCACAGCAATTACTAGAACGTTTTTTGTTTGACAGAAAAAAACAATACGATTTTGTAGAAAAATTAAGTGGAGGTGAACGAAAACGATTATATCTGTGTACGGTTTTAATTCAAAATCCAAACTTTTTAATTCTTGATGAGCCTACTAATGATCTAGACATAATTACACTTAATGTGCTTGAAAGTTTTTTATTAGACTTTCCAGGATGTTTACTAGTAGTATCCCATGATAGATATTTTATGGATAAAATCGTAGATCATTTATTTGTTTTTAAAGGAGATGGTGTTATAGAAAATTTTCCTGGAAATTATTCTGATTACAGAACTTATGAAGACTCCAAAGTTCAAGAAAAAAACATCTCTAATGCAGTTGATAAAAAATCAAAAAAAGATTGGAAAAAAACTAGTGTGAATTCTACTCTAAATTTTAAAAAGCAAAAAGAGTTTAAAAAAATAGAACAGGATATAAAGAAAATTGAAAATCAAAAAAAAGAAATTCAAAATCATTTTATTAATGACGATTTAAATCCAAAAGAAATTGAAGATTATTCTATTAAACTTAGTACGCTTGATCAAGAACTAGAGAAAAAAACATTGCGATGGTTTGAATTATCTGAAAATTAGTACGTTATAAAACAATTCTCGTTCTAAATTTTAATAAAAACAAACATAATTACAGCTCAATTCAACAAAAATTATATTGTTTTTTTGTTGAAACCTCACTTATATCTCTTTATAACCAACAATAAAATAAAAATATTACTAGACTAATTTTTAAAAATTCTTACGTATTGTAATAGATTACTTTTGAGCTTTAAAAATTACTATTCTTGAACAAATTTTTTAGAAACCTTAGTCAAAATCCAAAAAATGATATACTTTCTGGATTAACTGTTGCATTGGCATTAGTTCCAGAAGCAGTAGCTTTTGCATTTATCGCTGGAATTGATCCGCTAGTTGGCCTATATGGTGCATTTATCATGGGAATAATTACTGCTCTTTTTGGAGGAAGACCAGGAATGATTTCTGGCGCTACTGGAGCTATGGCAGTTGTTATGATTAATATGATTCAAAAAGGAAATGAAGTTGGAAATAATTTTTTAAATCCTATTGAAAATTTAGGATTGCATTGGCTTTTCATTACTCTTTTAATTGTTGGCTTTGTTCAAGTATTAGCCGGAGTTTTTAAACTCGGTAAATTTGTCCGATTAATTCCACATTCTGTTATGATGGGATTTGTTAACGGATTAGCGATTGTAATTTTTTTATCACAACTAAGTTTATTTCAGAAAAATACATCTATTGGGGTTCAGTGGATTAGTGGAGTTGAATTATATACCATGCTTTGCTTGATTGGCACTACCATGTTAATTATGTATTATCTTCCTAAATTAACAACTAAGGTGCCAGCAGCTTTAATTGCTATAATAGTTGTAGCATTAATCACAACATTTGGAGGGCTTGAAGTTTCTACAGTAGGTTCCTTTATTTCTGATGGAGGCGGCGAAGGTTTAAAAGGAGGGTTACCGGTCTTTCAAGGAAAGACTTTGGAATTATTTTATACTCTTGAAGGGAACTGGAATTTAATTTTGTCAACAGCCTTCTTATTGGCGGCAGTGGGACTTATTGAATCGTTAATGACTCTCAATTTAATTGATGAAATCACACAGACTCGTGGAAGCGGAAATCGGGAATGCTTAGCTCAGGGAGGAGCTAACTTTTTAAATGGACTTTTTGGAGGAATGGGTGGATGTGCGATGATTGGTCAATCCATTATAAATGTAAATTCTGGAGGAAGAGGACGCTTATCTGGAATAACAGCATCAATTTCTTTATTACTTTTTATTCTTTTTGGTTCTAGTATAATAGAAAAAATTCCTATTGCAGCACTTGTAGGAGTAATGTTTATGGTAGTGGTTGGGACATTTGCCTGGAGTAGTTTTAGAATTATACACAAAATACCTAAATCAGATGCTTTTGTTTTAATCACTGTATCTGCCATAACTGTTTGGCAAGATTTAGCGATAGCAGTAATTGTAGGAGTTATTATTTCTGCATTAGTTTTTGCATGGGAAAATGCCACTATGATTAGAGCTAGAAAACGCGTAAAAGAAGATGGAACAAAAGTTTATGAAATTTGGGGACCTTTATTTTTTGGTTCAGTTCAAAATTTTAATGCGAAATTTAATATTGAAAATGATCCAAAAAAAATAGAAATAGATTTTATAGAATCTAGAGTAAGTGATCACTCTGGTATAGAGTCTATAGAAAACTTAATTCATAAATATTCAAAAGTTAATAAAAAAGTTAAGCTAACCCACCTTAGTCCTGAATGTAAAACTTTACTACTTAACGCTAATCCATTAATTGAAAATAGTATTGAAGAATCTATAGATGACCCTCGATACTATGTAGTAACAGACTTAATTGATCGTGAAATTTAATTATTTAGATTCATAAAAATATTGCTATTTAATTAATTTTTATTGAGCGAAAAAATTAAAATCAATCTGAATAATTTGAAATTGTAATTATTTAGTTCTTTTTTCTTTATAATCAATTAGTTCTGAATTATATTTGGATATAATCATTTTAAAAAATAAAGTTCATGCACGGAAATTCTAATGGTACTGGTAAATGTCCAGTAATGCATGGTGGTACTACCACCCAGGAAAACTCACCTACAAAATGGTGGCCTAAATCTCTAAATCTTGATATTTTACATCAACATGATACAAAAACCAATCCTTATGGAAATGAATATAATTATAAGGAATCTGTAAAAAGTTTAGATTTTAAATCTCTTGAAAAGGATATGCACTCTTTAATGTCCAAACCTCAAGATTGGTGGCCAGCTGACTGGGGGCACTATGGTGGATTAATGATTAGAATGGCTTGGCATGCTGCTGGAACTTATAGAATTTCAGACGGAAGAGGTGGTGCAGGTACGGGTAATTTAAGGTTTGCCCCTTTAAATTCTTGGCCAGATAATGGTAATCTTGATAAAGCTAGACGCCTTTTATGGCCAATCAAAAAAAAATATGGAAATAACATAAGTTGGGCTGATTTATTTATTCTAGCTGGAAATATAGCTTATGAAAGTATGGGGCTTAAGGTATTTGGTTTTTCATATGGACGTGCAGATATTTGGCATCCTGAAAAAGATATTTATTGGGGTTCTGAAAAAGAATTTTTAGCTCCTAGTGAAGAACGTTATTCCGATTTAGAAGATCCAACTACTTTGGAACATCCTTTAGGGGCTACTCACATGGGTTTAATTTATGTAAATCCAGAGGGTGTTAACGGAAAACCAGATCCGTTAAAAACTGCACTCCATGTAAGGGAAACTTTTGCTAGAATGGCAATGAATGATGAAGAAACTGTTGCGCTTACAGCTGGTGGACACACTGTTGGAAAAGCTCATGGTAATGGGGATGCAAGTATTCTGGGTCCAGAACCAGAGGGTGCTAATATTGAGAGTCAAGGTTTTGGATGGATTAATCCAAAAGGAACTGGACATGGATCTGATACAGTCACAAGTGGACTTGAAGGAGCTTGGACAACTAATCCTACTAAATGGGATAATGGTTATTTTGAAATGCTTTTTAATCATCAATGGGAATTAAGAAAAAGTCCTGCTGGTGCATGGCAATGGGAACCTATTGATATTGAGGAAGATAAAAAACCTGTTGATGCTAATAATCCAAATTTAAAACAAAATCCGATAATGACAGATGCCGATATGGCTATGAAGAAAGATCCTATTTACAGAGAAATCTCTTTAAAATTCAAAGAAGATCAAGAATATTTTTCTAAAACATTTGCTAGAGCTTGGTTTAAATTAACACATAGAGATATGGGTTCAAAAACCAGATATATAGGTCCTAACGCACCCGAAGAAAACTTAATATGGCAAGATCCAGTTCCAGCAGGTAAATCGGACTATAATATTAGTGAGGTTAAAAGAAAAATTTCTGAATCAGGTCTTTCAATTTCTGACCGTATTACAGTTGCATGGGATAGTGCAAGAACTTTTAGAGGTTCTGATTTGAGAGGAGGAGCAAATGGATCAAGAATAAGATTAACTCCTCAAAAAAAATGGGAAGGAAATGAACCAGAGCGTCTATCTAAAACATTATCTGTACTAGAACCAATTGCACTTGATTTTGGAATTAGTCTTGCTGATACTATTGTTATAGCAGGAAATACAGCAGTTGAGCAAGCAGCATCGGTTGCAGGTTACAATATAGATGTGCCATTTAGACCGGGACGTGGTGATGCTACAGAAAAAATGACTGATGTAAACTCTTTCAAAACTCTAGAGCCTTTAGCTGATGGTTACAGAAACTGGATAAAGAAAGAATATTCCACTAATGCCGAAGAAATGATGCTTGACAAAACACAATTGCTAGGGCTAACAGCTCCTGAAATGACAGTTTTAGTCGGAGGATTAAGGGTGCTAGGTGCTAATTACAAAGGCAGTAACGATGGTGTTTTTACAAACCAATTAGGAGTTTTAACAAATGATTTTTTTGTTAATTTAATGGATATGAATAATAAATGGAGTGTAACTGAGAATAATAAATATGAAATTCGAGATAGGAAATCAGCAGAACTTAAATGGACAGCTTCGTCTGTTGATCTTATATTTGGATCAAATTCAATACTTCGTTCTTATTCGGAAGTTTATGCTCAAGATGACAATAAAGAAAAATTTGTAAATGACTTTGTATCTGCTTGGACTAAAGTTATGAATGGAGACATGAATTGACTTTGTCAAATATTAAAAATAGAAATCAATAAAAAAGCTCTTAAAAATTTTAAGAGCTTTTTTTATATTTATTATTATAAAAATAATTTTTAAACTTAAAGTTTTAGAACAGAAATTACAGGATGGTGATCTGATGCCCATCTCCCGTTATTTGTTTTAATATGTCCGTGAGTTGAATTTATTAATATCAAATTTTTTTGAAAAATATAATCAATTCTCTTTTCAGAAATAGAATTGATTACAAAATCATTAAATGATTTTTGAAGTTTTTTTATTGGTTTTGAATCATCCATTAAATTAAAGTCTCCTGTTATAATTACACGATCCTTATTTTGAGTAAGTTCTTTAATTTTACTTAAGATCAAATCAACTGATTTTTCTCTGGCAATTTCACCAATATGATCAAAATGAGTGTTAAAAACCCAAACTTTAATTCCACTTTCATTATGTGTAAACAAACCATAAGTACATATCCTTTCCATCGAAGCATCCCATCCAACTGAAATATTTTTAGGAGTTTCTGACAACCAAAAAGTGTTAGACAATATCAGATTATAATTGAATTTATTATAGTAAATCGGACTATACTCCCCTTTACTTTTTCCGTCGTCACGTCCAACTCCTAAGTAATTATAATTAGAAAATTTAGAGCTTAAGTAGAGTAATTGATCTTGTGTTACTTCCTGAAGTCCAAGAAAATCTGGGTTTTGTTCCAAAACAAAGTTTACAATAGCGGACCTCCTATTTTCCCATATATCTTTGCCATCGTTGGGATTATTATATCTTATGTTATAAGAAATAATTTTAATTTTTTGAGAAATAAAATTATTATAATTAAAAGATGAAAGAACAGATAATAATATTATAAAAAGTAATTTTTTCATGAAAATTAAAAACATTATTGGTTTCCTTATTTTAATATACATTTTATATATTGTATAAAAATGAAATAATGATTAGAAAAATAATTTTAATGATTTTTATTGTTTTTGCTTCTTCATGTTCTAAAAATGAAAATGAAAATAGTTTTACACTGAGCACCTGGACTGGAGCTGGAAAAAGTTTTGATAAAAAAAATTGGGAGAAAAAAATCAGTTATTATGATTCTATTGGAATAAGTGAAATTTTAGTTAGCGGCTCACCAACTGTTTTAGAAAAAATCATCCCTATTGCTAAGAAAAAAAACATTAAGGTACATGGTTGGATGTGGACCCTTAATCGACCAGGAGACACTATAGCTAATAAAAATCCCGATTGGTACTCGGTAAATAGAAATGGTGACAACTCTTTAGATTATAGAGCCTATGTAAATTATTATCAATGGCTTAGCCCTTTTCATCCAGATGCTAGAAAACATATAATTAACAATGCAAAAAAACTAATGAATATTGAAGGTTTAGCCTCGGTTCATTTAGATTATGTTAGATATCCAGATGTAATACTTGGTGCAGATTTACAACCTAAATATAATATTGTTCAAGAAACTGAATTACCACAATATGATTTTGGGTACCACCCATTAGCAATAAAAAAGTTTAAAGAAATTTTCAATAAGGATCCCTTAACTTTTAAAAATCCTGAATTGTCTTCTGAATGGAGACAGTTTAGGTTAAATGCTATTACAGATCTGGTTAATGAGATTATCGATATTGCTCACACTAAAAATAAAAAAGTCACTGCTGCTGTATTTCCTTTTCCAGAAATGTCTAGACAAATGGTCAGACAAGCGTGGGATGATTGGAATTTAGATGCAGCTTATCCTATGTTGTATCATAACTTTTATCGCGAGAACATAAACTGGATAGGATTTGCTACTAAACAAGGGGTTAATGATGTTGATTTTTCAATAATTCCTGGACTTTATTCATCAGCCTTAAGAAAAGAAGGTGATTTAGAAAAAGCAATTAAAATTTCAATTAAAAATGGTGCAAGTGGAGTCTCAATTTTCACTGCAGATGGACTAAATAAGAAGCAGCAATCTGTTTTGGTGAAACTTAAAAATAAATTATAAATTAAGTTCATATATTTTTTCAATATTTTGTATTAACTTGATAATAAATACATTATTTGTGGTTTTATGTAATTTAAACGGTGAAGAACTATGGTTAGCAGTAAGACTTTATTTTTTTGCTCTTGCCCCTATTGTTATTGCTTTTTATCATTTAACAAAAAGAAAAGTTTCCATTAGCATAGCCCTAACTTTATTGTTATCCTTTTTTATTGCAGCAATTGGTTGGGAGATTTGGATTACTTATGGAATTTATGATGGGCTTTCTGTAAGCGAAAGAAGATCTGAAATGCTTAACTGCGCCATTCCTCAAGATATAAATTGGATTTTAAACTCTCTTGGCGACGTACTTGTTATTTGGATAGGACTTTTTTTATTAAAAAGAATTTTCAAAAAATCTATATCTCCATTAAAAAAATGGAAATGGTCCGCTTTTACAATATTGTTTTGTTGGTTTATTTTTCAAAACATCTATGTTGAAGCTTTTTTCTATCATTTACAATTGGGAAATAATGGAGACCTTTCGTGGGCGCCACTAAATCCTTTAGGGTCTTACTATAACCCCATATTATTCACGATTTTTGACAGACCCATTACTTTACAAACCCAAAGCACATGGATAATAATGACTCCAATAATATATTATTCAGCAATATATTTTAATAATAAATATAATGAAGTAGACTAAAATAAATTCTTGAATTCAAATGATTAAAACTTACTATTAAAATGAAATTATTATTTGCTGTTTTATTATTATTTTTTAATTCGAGTATTCAGTCTGAAATATTAGTAATTGGTCACAGAGGAGCAAAAGGACATGTGGCTGAGAATACACTAGCATCAATTAAAAAAGCTTTGAACCTTGGAGCTGATGGAATTGAGATTGATGTTTTTCGATGTTTAACGGGTGAAATAGTTGTGTTTCATGACAAAAAGTTAGGGAGATTGACAAACGGAGTGGGACTTATTGAAAATAAATCATTAAAAGAACTTAAAAAACTAAAAGTATTAGGAACAAATGAGCAAATACCAACTTTAAATGAAGTATTTGAAATTATTGATCACAAAACTTATTTAAACATCGAATTAAAAGGCACCAATACCGCAAAATTATCTTTAGATATTGTAAAAAAACAAGTGCAAAAAAAGAAGTTTTCTAGAGACAATATTTTATTTTCAAGTTTCAATTGGGAAGAATTAAAAAATCTAAGAAAGTTAGATAGCAATATTAAAATAGCTCTTATAACTGAGGAAAATCCATTACTAGCTATCGTTCCTGCTTTAAGGCTTCAAGCAGTTGCTATTAACCCCCACTATAAAAAATTAAATAAAAAAATTGTTGAAGAAATCTTTAAGGCAGGACTTAATATATATACTTGGACAGTAAATGATAAGAGTCAAATTAGTAGAATGAAAAAATTAGGTGTAAACGGAATAATAACTGATTACCCAGAGAGGATATAAAATCTCTATTCCATAATTGTTCTTATCATAAAGTCTTTTGCAAAATTAAAAGCATTATTTCTTGCTATTTCATTTCCACCAATAGTCACTCCTCTTGTAGTGCAAAACAAAAATCCTATTTTTTGAAGAAATGAATTTGACATAGGGATGTTTAAGTAATTCATTAAGACATAACCATCATCAGTTAATTTAAAAATACAATCTTTGAAACTATATCCGCTTTTATTAATTTCTAATCCTCCTTCTCTATCAAAACCATGATGAGAGTCTTTATATATTGTAATGTTAATATTTGCTTTATTTTTAAGTTTCTCCACTAATTTATTACAAGGTTCAGCGGGTGTCCAGTCGTCTAATTCCCCAATTAAAATATGAATTGGAGATTTAGTAAAATTTAAATTACTGGGCTCAAAAAAACAAGGTGGATAAAAAGCTAAATGTGAAGCAAATTGAAGGTCTTTATTAATGGCATTTTTAAGAGGAATCCATGCAGAAAAAAAGGAAACTGCTCCTCCTAGACTCCATCCAGTAATGGAAATTTTATCTTTTATGATATTGGGATGATTTGATAATACCTCAAGTGCTTTGTATGCATCTAAAATCATAGCAGCTGTAGTCACTTGAGTTTGATCTCCTACGGTTGATTCTATTTTTCTACTTTTAAAACTATTAAGTTCAAAGGTGGCAAAACCTAAATCTTGGTACATTGTTAAATACTCATAGTGATGATTTTTCCAGCCTAAACTGCCAGCCACACCAAGAACTAAAGGATATTTTTTATCAGGATTTAAAGAATCATAGGGGATAACTAGTTTGCCATAAACTTCTTGCTTTTCTTGATTTTTTAAATCTGTAATTACATCATGAAAAGAAAAAGGATTAGCACTTTGAAATGTTATTTTTTCAACTAAATTTTGACTATTAGAATTTAGTGATATTAAAAAAATTAAGAAGTATTTTTTCATAAAATTATAATGATTTAATTAGACCTCCATCGATTGGGATATTAGCTCCGTTGATGTAAGCAGAATTTTCAGATGCTAAAAAAGTCAAGAGATAAGCAAACTCTTTTGGATCTCCTAACCTTTTTAATGGGACAAGATCTTTCATGGCATCATAAACTTTTTCAATTTTAATGTTTAATTTCTCAGCTTTTTCAGAATTAATTTCATTAATTCTTTCGGTGTTAAAATATCC
>Ga0075444_10001195_pt1 | contig 15788 bp, 6 predicted proteins | sample CoawatmetaG01DNA_FD_76836 | JGI IMG/M metagenome (GOLD analysis project Ga0075444, IMG submission 76836) | Marine microbial communities from the West Antarctic Peninsula - Coastal water metaG017-DNA | ecosystem: Environmental > Aquatic > Marine > Coastal | place: Atlantic Ocean: West Antarctic... | reverse complement strand
TAACTCTTTTACTAACCTCACCACCTAAAGTTCTAGTAGTTTTTGCAGCTTTAAAAGTTGTAGAAAACTTTTGAGCAGCTTTAACCGTTCCTAACGGTATGCGTTTAGTTATATATAAAGACGCTACAAGTGGAGCTATGTGCTTTACAAAATCTCTACCACCTTCTACGACCTCTCTTACATCTACTTCATTCCCAAACATTTCAATACCACCTGGCATTAACCAATCCCCACCTTCTCTAGTAACTCTTTTCCAGTCGTCGTTCATTACAGCTCCAGTTTCCTCCATGTATCCACTAAAAGCTTCTACCTGTTCGTCAGCCGTATAGTCAGCAAACTCGTCTGGTGCAAATAAAAATTCCTTAACATTAAGACCAACCTCAACAATACTGTCAATATCTCTCGAGCCTTCCTCCGCTAATTTTGAAAGATCTTGATTTAATTCCAAAGCTCTACCGGTAATTAAAAACTTCTTTAAAGCCTCGTTATAGTTTTCGGTAACCTCATCATCACCAACAGCCTCCACAAGTCCACTGACAAGTGAATTTTCTTCAGCGGCACTAAGTGTTGCTGCATTAAAATCATCAACCGATCCAAAATACCCAATGTTTCTATCACCAAGGGGATCTATGTTTATACTAGCATCTCCATGCGTTTCCTTATACATATTGGTAGCAGCAACTAAATCATGGCGATTTTGCATTTGCTGCACTTGTAGTTGAGCAGGTTTGTTTCTTTCAGAAAGTATAATAGCTCTCTCTTCATCTTCTTTGTTTACGGTTGAAATATCATTTGGATCAGCGTTAGCTTTGTCGTCGTCACTAAGCTCGCTCCAGTTTATTAGTTTACCATTTTTATTGTATAAAGTATAAAATCCTCTGTCTTCGTTTAACTGAGCAGCCTCATCACCCTTGCCTTGTTGAATTAAATCAAAAGTTTTTTGATCTTGATTGTTTAGTTTAGAAACGCCAGCCCACTCATTACTTGCCACGGTTAAAGCCTCGTCGTAATCATGTTTATCGTAAAACTGTTCCTCTCTATGCTTGCTTTGCTTGGATGTTATATAATTGAGAATTTCACCTCTATCTGTGTTAGAGCTAGAGAATCTATCTTGAAATACTTGCTTCTGTCTTTCGTTTTCAGGAGTAGCGTAATCAGTGTCTGCCCCAAAAAGGCCAGCAACAAAATCCATAGCACCGGTTGTCATTGTTTCAGCGTCCTCCATGTATGGAGCATACATATAATCCATTATGTCTTGGTCGTCAAACATAGGTAGATCGTTGGGGTTTAAATACGTTTTATCGTCTTTATCGCCGAATGCTTGGTCATAATTGCTAACTTGGGCAATTTCGAACCCACCTTCATCAAACCGTTTTTTTAAAGTACCATCTTCATTGGTAAAGTGATCCCCTAAAATCTTAGCCCTGTCAGAAGTGCCGTATATATCTATTAACTTTTTTTGAGTACCAAGTTCTTTGTGCTTTTTTTCTATTTCTTCAACAAAACTTTGCTTTTTAGTTGAGTTTAAAATATTAGCTGTTTTTTTAGTTAAAAAAATACCTCCAGCTAAAGAATCCTTTATTTCATCATCAAAGCTACTAGCCTTCTCAGTTACTTTGTTTTTTTTCGGCTCATCTATTTCTTTATTAAAAGCCTCAACTTGACTACTTTCAGCAGGTCCTTCTTTAGCGGCTTTTAATCTTTCTTGTTCAGCTTTCCCTGCGTTAGCCTTTGCTTCTTTTATCTTATTAGCCTCAGCTTTTCTCATTTCAGCAAGCTGCTCTTTGGTGAACTGACCAGAGTCTATATAGCCTTGCATAATCCCATCTAACTTAGATTTATTTACAGTAGCCTTTGCTTCTCTTATTCCAAATGAATTGTCATTCATATATTAAGCTTGATTAGTTTCGGTGTTATTTTTCGAGTTGTATTCAGCTATTAACTTTTCTGCTGCTATCTTTTCTTTTTCTGTTTGGTGGTTTGGATCAAATGATTTTTTAATCCTATTAGAGTAATACTGGTGTAGCCTAGTGTCAAAGTCAGGGTTAAATGATTCAGGATTAAGCATTTCATCTGTAATTTCTCCAGACTGTATTTTGTCTTGGTTTTCCTGCAAGTAATCGTGTAAAAAATACCTACCTCCAACCTTATCAGACGCCATTACTTTCCAAGAATCGTTATCAATAAGTAAATTATCTAAAGTAAAATCAATGTCAAAATCTAAAGGTTGGCCTAAAGAGTTGCTTTGTTTCTGAGCACTCTGTTGCATTTGCATAAACCGTTGTTGCTCTGTACCCTTCACAACCCAATTTTGAGTTATATCCTCTATGCTTTTGGTGGTTTTTTTTCCATTTTCATCTTGAACCATAAGAATAGGTTTCAGTCCCTCGTCAAAAATAATATCTCCCCCCTCAGTAAAAAATTGCCTGTCAAAGCTTAAGTTAGTGTAGTTAGAAAATAAATTTTTACCGCCAATTCCACCGCCATAATTCATAGCAAACTCCTCTTTAATGGCTTTTAGGTTGTCTAAATTTTTAGACATATTCATCACGGCTTTATTAAAGTGACTAGCTTGCTCTTTGTTGCCTAACTTCATCTGCTCATCGTAGCCTCTTACTAAGCTAGTAACAAACTTATTAATTACCGCTTGGTTTTTTTTACCGTGTATCTCCGAGGACTTTGAGTCGTCTCCGTAAGGTAGGTTTTCAAAATATTTTTTAACTTGTTTATCTTCAGCCATATTTTAGTTTTTTGCTATCATATCGACGTCGATTCTATCATAGTAAACACCATAATAACCGCTATCCATAATCGTTACAGCATCTTCTCTACCAATGCTTAATAAGTCTTGCGCCATTGCCCCTGACCACAGTTTGTTTTTACCTTTATAATTAAACGTATATATTGGTATTCCAGAATCCGAAACTCCAGTCTTGTTTATATTTTCTTTTAACCTAATGTCAGATGGAATAGCAGCTTGCAATCCACCCGTAACCGCACCAGTAACAAATGAATCCAACTGCGCATTCGCATTGTCAATAGCTTGATTAGCTGCTCCCGCCCTATCCATAGCAAACCCCAGCATTTTATCTTGTTTGTCTAAGTCAAATTGCTCTGTCATTCTAGCGCCTTCTCTCTCAAGCATGTCTCTTTTTTGTTCACCTTTTCTTCCCATTATATCACCTTCTCTTTCCAACCCTTGTAGTCTTCCAGCCTCTGCTCTTGCTCTGGCTTGATTAGCTTGTTCTTGCTGACCAATATTAGCTGCGGATTGCTTAGCTTGTTTTGCCCCTTGATTAGATAGTACTTGTGCTAAGCCTGCTATACCCGATCCACCAGCCGCACCCTGCATATTTGACATTATGTTTGCCATGTTCTGTTGAGATTGTTCTTTTTCAAACTCAGCAGCCTTTAAATCCACGGTTTGGTCTTCATACACGTTCTCCATGTCTGCGTAAGGATTTGTAGCAAAAGGATTTTTAACTCCAGCATATGGGTTTGTCATTTTAGTGTCCTCCCAAGAATCCATTTGATTACCCAAATCTTCGTTGGCAGCTCTTTGTTCTCTTCTTCTTTTTGCCCTGCCAAACAAAGCATTAATAAACTTGTTAGGTGATGCAGCATTATTTTTAGCCATATTTATTTATTTGTTATTTATAGTCACAGTTTCTGACATATTTTTACTTATTGGCATCCTAAGAACCTCTCTACATCGAAGTAAAGAAGAGTGTCGCCTATAGGCATGTTTGAAATTTCAATAATACCTGTTATTGTTACAGCCGGATAGTAGCCGTCAAAAAAAAGCGTTGTATTATCTTCTAGCGTTTGAGCTGAGCTAGCAATAATGTTTATAGCACCACCCGAGGCGGCTTTACTAACTACAGTAGGATTTGCAACAGCGGGATTTATACCTAAACCTCGTATTGTAGCGCCAACAACAATGTGTCTAGCCTCGTCAACAGGTATTGTAGTGCTTGCGCTAGTAGCGCTTGACGTATTGGTTGAAACTTGGTTTTGCAAAGTGTTAATCTTGTCAACGGTTAACTGAACACCCATACCCGTGGCTTGTTTAATAGCTTTTGCACCACGCGCTATTATTCTAACACTAGTGTCGCTTGCCAAAAGGGCTCCTTGTTTTGCGTTAAATGTTAAATTACCCTTTTTGGCTGTTACCCTTCCATTGCGATCAACTGTTGTGGCGATGTTTCCAGCGGGATCAACGCCGTTAATTGAAACATCTGGAACTGTATACTCATTAAAATCTGTGTAGTATTTATTATCATTAGATATTATTGAGAGCGTTTTTGTGGTTTTATAATTTCGAATCACCGATGAGGGTGTGATATACTGCCCACCTTGGGCAGGGTTTCTTTTTGGGTCTAAAGTGTTGCCCTCGTTGAGATTAGCTATATTGCTAATTGGCCACCTGTAGTAATCATCGCTAGTTATATCTTCACCAGGTATCGGCAAAGGAGCTGCATCAAAATTAACTCTAGACACAAAGCATAAATCCTCTATTGTTGGTTCTCTTTGAATGCTAAGAGCTCTACCGGTATTGTTATCTTTTAAACTCAAACTAAACTTATACTTTCCACTTGATCCTGAAACAACGTTTATTGGCTGTACACCGCTGGTGCTAACCCCCTCGTGCGGCACTAATCCATTGAACGGAGGTGTAAATGTTATCACCTCGTCATCTGCAATACTATCTGCCACACTAATTTCAATTTCGTGTGTATTGTCTCCATCGGGATTTATTTTGGTAACCAAAGCGTGTACAGCTGCTAATATCCCAGTTCCAGTTACCCTGTCACCAATCTGAACCTTGCTAGCGTCTGTAGCATCACCATCTATTATAATTCTATTAGAATTACTAACCGTTCCATTGACAGTGTCCTGGCTACTAGAATACAACGATGGGGCTATACACGATAGAGATAAAGTTTTAATAACATCTTGATACAATATTTTTGTTACAATATCAGAGTCTGAACCATCAGATTTGTTTATGTTTATACTTCCATCTTCGTTTTTAAACTCGGCATAACCTTTGTGTTTTGTTTTTATGTTTTCTGCCGTTTCAGCGTATACGTTTATGGTAAATGTTTTTAAACTTGATTGAGCAGGAAATGTTATAGACAAAACGTTGTTACCAGTTACCCCGTGTATTTTATTTTGTTTGTAAACACTACTAGACCAAGTTTTAGATTTAAAATTATAATAACTAGCTCTACTACCTTCATAAACTTCTACACTAAAAATAAACCCTTCGTCTCCGTGTATTTTAATATCTTTAATTCCTCCACTTGGCGCTATGTCTGAATAGTCAATTTCTATATTTTTAATGTTCTTTTCAATATAACCGTTCGCCGCTATGTGATCGGCATCGCTCATTAACTTACCGTTAGGCATGTAGTGGAATCCACCTGGGGCTCTCACACCGTCTTTGGTTTTTACAAAACCATTAGTATAATCTTCCTCCATTGAGCCCATCGAGCCCATTGAGTTCCCATAACCTACGGAACCTGTTGAACCACCTGAGCCTGTTGAACCACTTGAACCGCCTGAACCACCTGAACCACCATATCCGTTTGCCATATTTATTTACTGTTTATTATTATCTCACTCCCAACACTAAAAATCTCCGCTTTTTCCCTAGAATCATTAACAAACTTAGCTCTAGCATAATAACCTATTAAATCACCTGCTGATTGATCATACTTAGAAAACATTAAAAAATCACCATCAAGCGGCGTATATGGATTTGGAATAATAAGAGTTCCTGGAGGGTTCTCCGCAACCTCGTCAACGTCTAACGTCCATGAATTATTACCATTAAAGGTTATTCGCCTTAACACTCCCACCATGTGTGTTTCACCGGTGTCAATTGTTGTTGGTCCTCCTTGTAAATTAATAGGATTAGGCAATGGTAGAGTACCTCTAGCATATATCATATCACCAACTTGTAGTGAAACGTTTAAGTAGTTTGGAAGTGTTAAGTTTAGTATTATCATGTAATAGGGTTAATAACGTTTAGAACTAGGTTTCACTACTAAGGGCTTGGTAATGAGTTGAGTTGTACAAGAATTATCGTCCATACAAGCTAATGGATTATAATTTGAAGCGGTTGGATCTGTACAGCCCAAAACATAACAACAAGGGCTATTAGGGTTATCCATATTTGCTCCTGGGTAGTAGTTTAATCCAGTTGGATCTGTACAACCATAGACAATTGCAATACAACTATTATCCATACAAGTAGCGCTTGCATCAAAATTAAAATGGATGGGCGAGGTAATAGGCGTTTGCACTTGATTATTTGTAGTAGTTCCAGTATGTACGGTGGAATCCATACAGCCATATATACAAGCAGTACAACAAGAATCATAACCAGCGTTCTGTAATCCTGTAGAAGAATCTCCTGTTGTTGCTAAAGGCTCGCCATTACAATCAAAGTCAGCATTAGGATTATAATTTACATAATGATAGGTCGTTTGGTTATAAATGCTAGCAGTATTATTAGCACAATTTCCAGCCCCATACAAGCATGAACCATCATCATTGTTAGCCAATGGGTCATAGTTAGTTGCTGTATCATCTGTACAGCCACTACTACACACAGGCAATACTGTTGTCAATGCCGTTTCCTGAGCATTTTCGCCCGCTAGTCTAAACCCAAAGCTACCGCAAATCACACCAACATCACAACAACAACTACCATCATCAATCGTTACATTTGGATTGTAATTTGAAGCTGTATCATCTGTGCAACCATCTCTATACAAACAACTACCATCATCTTGAGTTGCTAGTGGGTTGTAGTTTGTTGCTAAAATATCAGTACAACCACAAACTATTCCGCCGCCACCAGTATTTGCTGTTCCGGTAACTGGTCCCATATTTATAGTCCCAAATACCGGCGTATCATATGTTTGACAATTTGTACAGTTAGGAACGTATTGTGCTGTTAACGCATCCTGAACCTGTTGGTGGTGTGCTGAGAAGTCAGCATAAGACATTCCTGTACGTAGTTGCCCCCGTGGTTAGCGTTATATAGTGCTATCATCTTATCAATAACACCAATTGCACTAGCGGTATTTGTGGCAAAGGTGGCATTCGTAGAGCTCACTGATCCTATGGGTAAAGTCCCGCTACCATTGTACACGGGGTTCAAATACCCTATGATGTTATTTCCATTGAAGATCCTCCATAATTGAGAGCCTCTTATTCGCACCCACTGGTTGATTTCACCAGTCACATAACCAGGCTCGCTAGGATCAACCATACATATGCCAGGGTCATTACTAAACATGATAGCTGATTGTGTAGGACTTATTAATGCAGGAAACATCATGTTATAGGTCGTAAGGGTTGGATTAGCAAACATATATTCCCAAAGCGGCTGGATCCATCCTTGATAACCACCTACTAACCCAGCGGTTCTTAAGTCAAGAACAACGCCATGGGCAGCTGTAAGGGCACTACAGTCTCCGGTGCCCGTTACAATTGGATTACCCGGCGTATCTATACACCCACCACCACCACCACCACCAGCCGACGTAAACCCAATTCCTTGGAATGTAAAGTCACAAGTATCTGCTTTTATACTTGTATCTACAGTTTTGTTTACGTGGTTAAACCACTTTCCTTCTTTGTCTAAAAACTCATTAACGTAACCCTCTTCTTTGTTAGTTACAATAGACTCTACAAACCAACCTGGTTTATCAGATAGATTATAGTACTCTTGATCATTGTAAGTTGTTGTTGGTTGAAATTGTGGTGATAAAGCAGAGGATGTAAATCTATCAACCTTAGATTGGCTACCTTCGTAGTTTAGAGTGTTAAACACTTTGACTAGACCAGGCTTGTCATTTAAAACAACGTCGAGTGAAGATGGGGTGAATACGCTGTAAAAAGTATTTCTATCTTGACTTTCACTATAATGTAAGTATAAGTTACCCCGATCAAAAGTATAATAATCATTAGCCAAACTAATACCCATTTGCATGTTTGCAAAAGACTTGAAGCTAACCCACCCTTTAACTTTCTCACTAAAACTTAAAAGTTGATTTGGACCAAATCCACTTAGAGTTATTCTAAAATCAAGAAGCTCTCCAAAATTCATCAACCCAGAACCAATTGAAGTGTTTCCACTATTTGTTACAGGATCCGGATTGATTAAACGAGGATAAATAGGTGCAAGTCCTGTTGTTTGATTTACTATCAAACTGGATATTTCTATCTTAACGTAATTAGTAGGGGTAGATATCAAAACCGGCAATCCTTGTGCATTTATCGAATCTACTACACTCGATAACAGCGTTAAACCTGTTTGTATGCTTGTAATAGTGGTTCCAATCGGTACCAACTGATCACCAGTGTTTGGATCGCTAAATTGAATAGTTGAACCTACTGTTATAGCATTAGTACTAGCAAGTGGCATGTTATCCCACACGCTTGCTTGAATCCAAAGACCATCATCAAGCGGTTGGTGTGAGCTCACCACTCCGGGAAAAACATGTGTAAATGGTAGAGGCCCTCTTCCAGCTGTAAAGCCTTTAATAGACACCTTATCGTAGTTTGATAGAGTTATATTATACTCGTCATTTCTATCATCAAAACTACCAATCAATTTTCTATAATCTCTTAGGTTGTCTCTAAACCAATCTTTCATTCCAGAGTCGGATATAGGTGTCAAACCGTCTTTAGATAATCTTAACACAGCTCCTCTTACTCTATCTGTAAAGTAAGCTCTGTAACTTTCCGATGCAAATGATTCTGGATTTTTTGATATACCATACTCTCCAGCAAATGGTATTGTTTGACCAAGAACCTTATCTGTAGCTATTAATTGAGGTTTTCCATCGGCGTTAAACAAAGCATCTTTGTTAGCTGAAATTCTTAATATTTTATCTTCACACAAAGTTACTAAGTCAGAGTCTCTAGAGTATAATTTTTGAATACTACCGTACTTAGGGTTTATATCTTTTGTAATTTTTTCTGCTTGTATAAATTGGTTTAAATTATTTATTCCAGATATAGAGTTGTATATACCTGAGTAAATTAAACCATATTTTCTGTGCTCCTCTTTGTATTCTTGTTCTAGTGTTGTTGATGCTTTTACTCCGTTGGATATATACGGGGCATTATAGTTGTCTCTAATTCTATTTGATTCAACGCCATTTCCAAAAGAATAACAGTTGTGCCAAGGTAAAGCAAATTTATTATCAGTTAACTCTCCCTCAACACTTAAACTCCATCGTGTTACTGGTGGTCCATTAAGAGCAGTAACACTATTTATATTGGTTTTAATAGTCAAATCATCTGGTCTAAAAAACTCTGGAATTGGTGTATTCAAAGCGTTTGGCGGGGTTGTAAACGTCGAGGATGAGTGCGTCTCTACTACGACTTCATCTCCATTATACCCAACAACAATAAAAAATCCTGGCGTCAAAAAGCCACCAGCAGATATTTGCAATAGCTTAGTTCCAATTGGGAAAGCATCACTTACGTTGTCAGCGTTTATACTCATTGGTATAGATCCACAAGCTTCGTAGTATATATCTAGTGGTGTTAAATCTTTAGGTTCTGTCTCCCATATAGCTGGGTTTTCAGATAAAATTTCCGTTGGCTGTATATCATCAATAAACTCGAGCGTGTAACCAACAGCTCCAACTGCCCCGGTACCATAATCTCTACCTATTGTGTTAAAATTAAATTCAGAATTTTGACTATAACCATTCATTCCAACTTGTACAAAATTGTAAGTATCTGTACCAACTTTAGGGCTGTTGGCAGAGGCTATAATTAGATTATGCTCAGAAACTTGTATTGCACTAGTATAACCACCAAGTATTAGCTCGTAATATGAGTTAGGAGATGCAGTTATAAAATTTATTTTTCTTACAACAAGAAAAGAATTTCCACCATAGTTACCAATTAGCTCGCTAGCACCAGAAACTGTTTCAATTGATTTCAACGCCATTCCCTCGTGAAGTGTAACTGAACTACCACTAGCATCCACGGTTGTTATTGATGGTACAAATATTTTTAAATCCTGTTGTATTGTTGGTGCAAATGAGATAGTACCACCACCAGCAGGGTTTGAAATACAGTCTAACGAAAAATTTAATCCATTTGCAATTTCACCTGAAGTAGTTGGGTCCCACACTAACGCCGGTACAACGTTTTGCAAGTCCCAATGTTTTGTCATGTTAAAGCTTAACTTTTCAGACATACTTTCAAGATCATTTGGGCTAAACCTATTGCCTCCTCCACCAACTCCTGGAAACGTATGTATTGATACTCTTGTACTCTGAGAATCTGTATAGTTAGGACCAGGTGTTTCAAAAGGAAAAGTCGGTTGCACCACTTTACCCTGACTATGCCTCATGCGTTCACCTGAAATTACTGCCGACAAAACATATTCCGTTTGAGTTGGATCTTCTCTCCACCTAAATCTTTCACCACCTTTTAACCGACCAACAAACGCGGTGTTAAAGTTATCGTCATAATGCGTGTTTTGGGTTGAGCTATTCCAGTTTCCAATATTCCAAAATCCAGCTGAAGTTGGGGTTTGTGGTCCTGATTTCCCTCCTATTAACCCTCCAAATGAAAGCTGCATACCCCACCCACCACCGGTCATAGCGAGTGACAGTCCTGTATTATATTGATAGTTCGGTGTGTTGGTGAGAGCATCTAATTCGTAATTTATAGTACTAGTAATCACACCAGCGCTTTGCCCAAAGTCTATAAACCAAACTTCGTTATTTTGTGCTGATGCAATATCAGATTCGTATTGCTTGTCAGCCATACCTGCCGCTGAATTTGTTTCATACCAAGAAAGTGCTTGGTATTGTGGTTGTACAAATGAAGAGTTTAGTAATTCATATGGGCCGCAATACCAGTTAGTGGTTAACCCTGTACCCCTTAAATCGTCTTGATGGTAGCTGCGAAAAGTTGCGTTTGGAGAGCCAAAGCCAGGCTTGTAATCGAGGAAGGAGGTTTTACGCAATGCTTTATAAAAAGTATCCGCTTTACCCGTGTGGTAACCAAATTCTTCGTGCCAATTAATAGCCGGCGAAAAAGTTTTATTGCTATTATGAGAGTTTGGGTAGTTAATTAAATTTGGGCCAGTCCCTCCATCTTGCAGGTGCATTAAAACTTGATAACCGTTATCATTTAATTCCTTGTCCATGTCGCTAGCATTTATTGTAACTCCAGCAGCAATTCCGAAAGACCCAAACACGGTGTAGCTGTTAAAGGTAGCATTTTGAGGTTGCCCAATGCCATCCGTATAATCGTAGTCTTTAACCATGTACTTCCTAAAGTACAATGCATGGGCTGCAAACTCATCAATTATATAGTAACCATAAGGATATTCATCATAGTAAGAAAATGAGGTTTTGTTGGCAACGTTAAAGGGAAGTTGATAATTTGAGAAACTGTTTTGCTTAATAGGCCTCCATGCTTCAGGAGCTGAAATACTAATAGCAGCTAATTTATTGTATCCTAATCCTTTAGTAAGAAAACGATCACCGGTTCCATCTTGTGTTGCTTTTTCGGTGTGCTTTCTCACCATATCACTATTCATAGAGTACACTTTTCTAGATGCGGCTACTCTTTTTCCTCCTCCAATTACAGTTTTTTGGATGTTGTTTCTGAAAACCTCATCAAAATATATTTTAACAAAAAACCTACCGTCAAAACGGTCTAAATTTTCTACTTTATATTTGTATATGTTTACAATAGCGTTTGTCTCTATTTTAGACGGAGCGGCACCCGATGGATCGTCTGTTATAAAATTAACATCATTACCAAGCGCGGTGGCTAACTGTATTGTGAATTGGCTATTTGCTAGTGATATGGCAGTGGGGTTGCTTGGATCAAAATCATGGGCAATAGAAACTATCCTATATCTACTGGACAATTCGTCGTTAGAAGCAAAAGCAAACTCAACCCAAAGCTCAGTATCAGATGAAAAGTCAGCTAAATCTTTACCAGCAGTACTCCAAAATGGCTCGTAATTCATTTTAAACTCAGTAAACCCCTCAAGTGGAGCGTCTGTTGTAGAGGTTCCAAATAAATTTGTTAGTGCAAAAGCTGGATCATGTCTTATTACTACAGCTTTTCTTTTTATAGTTTTTATCCAATCAGGTGCTTCGGATTCTATAGCCAGCACTTTGTATCTAGCGGCTTCTACAACCAATGTATCTTGGTCAGACCCCTTCTTTAAAACTAGAAATGTATCTATATCTATTTTGTTTCTATCACTTGAAGGAAAGGCAAGCCAAATATTACCATCCCCAGCGCTGTACCATCGGTCCATAGCCATGTTATAGTATTCTGAACTTGTTTCTTTAACAAAAAACTTAAAATGAGTTAACGCTTGTGGATAATCATCCGAATTAAATTGCACTTCAAATCTATTTGCCTTGTCAGCAAGTTCTTTATCAATCCTCACAGTACCAGTTGAGTTAGATAAAACAGGGGTTTCTCTACCAAATTCATCTAAAAAAACAACACCTAATTGATATTCTCTTAGCGATTTAATCGATTTAAAAGTACCTGTTTGGATACCTGTTCCTTCCCAAAAGAATTGAAAACTTTGAGTAGTTCCTCCTCCAAAACCATTATTTAAACCAACTGAAAAATTAGGAGTGTATGCGCGACCATCATTAACCAATAGATCATAATTCTGCGTGTAGTTAGCGTATACAATTCTATTTCCAGTAATATCTTGTGCTAGCGCTTTTCTAGGAACATTATCCCAAGGTCTTAACAATTGATTTGATGGAACGATACTATTGATAGCCTCTTTTGAAATAACAAAAGGAGTCTCTAGAATACTCTGAGTTGCGCTTGACGCTAGCATTGCATTCCACATATTTACAGAACCCGCAGTATCAAAACCATCTATCTTTATAGTATCTACAACATAAATACTTGGAGACGAATCATCTTTAAATAAAATTTCAACTGCTATAACGTCGTCAGGCGTTTCTGTTGTAACGGCATTGAATAGCTCTACTTCTGACAATCTATTTGTCATTCCTAAATTATAACCTTTTCTAGGATGATAGTCAAATGGACCGGGTATAAATGCTACTTGAGTAAACGGGGCAAAAGTAGAATACTCACCGTCTTCAAATTTATATCTATAAGAAAACCTTGGGTATTTAAACTCAAATAGCTTTTCAGTTTCATCAAACAAATCTATAACGAATTTTAAATTTACAACACCATCCGCCTGCTTTGGGGTTCCGTCTATACTGGTTATTTCAATAATCAAGGTGTTGTAGTTGTTCGTGCCGTTATTTGGCGTGACAGAATTTTGAGGATCCACCCCTACAATTATACCTCTTATAACGTAATCCGTCAAAGGTAATCCAGGCGGTGTTCCATCATCATTATACGCTTGTATAACTACTTTTTGTCCAAGGAATTGCCCTAATAAACCACCGACTTGTGTATTAGCCATACCATCTAGCATTTGTAATGGCCCGCCAGTTGGAGTCGTGCCGGTAAGCGGCACCTCAACCCCTAATGAATTTATACCCGTAGTCACACGTACTGCAAACGTGTTACTTCCGGATTCGGTGTCAAACGGGGAAAAGTTATGAGTTCCTAGTGGATTGTTGAAACCAGGACTAGCTTGCGTTTCAAACGAACTTGGATTTGCTGAACCGGGAGTTGGTGATACTTCTATTACAGCTGTATATATTTTTGTTTTATCCCTACCCGTGTGCAGCTCCATATCCAAAGCAACTTGCGGTCCCTTTTTAATAACAGTGACATGCTCTTCTTTAATAGTGGTTAGCGAGCCAGACAGGTTGTTCCTTAAAAGCGTTTGAGTCAACTGATTTGCGATAGATATAGTACCCTCTTTACAACGTTGTACGTTTATTTTCCTAGGCTCATTAACGTTATCTGTCCAAAACAACAGTCCATCAATTATATTTATACCAGTTATAACTTTATCTCCAGGGAATTTGAGTATATTTTTATTTAAATCAACAAAAACAAACCCAGGTGAAGCGTCGCCTCTTTTCCAAGATAGTATATAATCAGCAGTTGAAGTCCACACCAGATAATACATGGTGTCAACTTTTTCATCTGAAATAGACCCAAGAACTAAGGCGTCGGGTGGTAAGGTAAAAACAAGTGAGTTTGCATCTACACCACCAGAGTCATTAGGTATTAAAACCAGCACTTGGTCGTTACCTAATACGTTTTGCGCCGTACCAACATCAGAAGCTTCTGAAGTCGCAACCTGTATGTTCATTGCATCTCTATACTCTCCGTTGGGAACTAAACGCTCGTCGTTGTCTTTGTTCATCCTCCCACCCATAAACTGATGTTTAATTTCTGGCATGTACTAGTGTTTTATTTGTTTCGATTTACCTCTTAAAATTTGAGTAAGTTCTTCTAATTTAATATTTGATAATCTTAATTTTGCGGTTCTTATAGCGGCAAACCTTTCTTTCTTAAGTCTATTTACTTGGTACTCTGGAACATTAGCTTTTCCAGATAAGATGGCATGTGATATCCATTTGTACATTGCTTCTTCAGCGAATTTGTGAACTTGCATTTCTCCATCTGTACCAAGGCTATCGCTTATGTAGTCTAAGATTACAGTTTTTCCGCTAATGTTAGAGCTAAAGTGAATTTTTCCATTTTGAATGTCAATATAAAAAGATCCATTTACTTGCGCGTGTTGAGGATCTAAACCATATCTTTTACCATTAAAGTTGTGCGTGCCATCGTGGTGATAGTGGTCGTGGTGGTTATTTTCTGATGGCGTTGCAGACTTATATTTAGTAGCGGTATCTGAAATTTTATCGTAAGAAACAAAATTAACGTTCGTAGCTGTACCCGTAGCTGTTGGTCTTTGCGAGGCTGTTATGGTAGATCCATTGATATCAATAATAGTTGTTCCCACTGGAAAGAATTCGTGAGAAATAAGCATACCAACGCTCAGTTGAGCGGCGTCAGCAGCTGAAGATGCAGATATTTTAGCGCCATCAGGAAAAGCTATACCACTGACAAAACTTAAATTTGTTAATACAATCGCTGTTGATGGACTTAAAAGTTCACCACCGGTAGTTCCAGGACCACCACCACCAGGCGCATTAAATGGCGCTGTAGCATTTACGGGGTTTCTAAAGTATACGGTTTCACTACCAGTAAAACTTGCACCACCCGCAGTTGATATAGTTATAGTTGTAATACCACTCACGGTTGATGTTGCTGTTATTAATGCCCCTGGCATTGTTCCAAAGCTCTGCGAAACTTGTACATCGTTGAAGAAATGAGGAAACAAAACTGACATTCCAACTGTTATTTCTGGATAAGCATTGTCTAAAACTATAGTTTGACTACCGGTAACTACAGTAGCGACTGCTGACAAGCTATACTTGCCTTCAGCATCTTGCTTCATAGCCTTGGGGTTTGATGTTTTACTAGTAGGGTACATCAAATGTTTTATACCAGCAGAATCTACCCAACTAATTTTAGTGTAGTTAACGTAGTCTCGCGGAAGTATCATGTGTAGCGAGGCTGGTACCGTGATTTCCTGCGCTTTGATAGATTTTAATGTATCGAATGATAATTCAGCCAATGCTCTTTGCGCGTGGAAAGCCACATCTAGTCTTTTTGCTTTTGGAATAATTTTATCTTCACCAACATACACTAACATAAATTGATTTATTATATCTGTTAAGGAAGTAAATTGGTATCCTCCAAAATTATTTCCATCACGAGCATCAAAATTAAAGTTATAATAATGT
>Ga0075444_10001194_pt1 | contig 15790 bp, 13 predicted proteins | sample CoawatmetaG01DNA_FD_76836 | JGI IMG/M metagenome (GOLD analysis project Ga0075444, IMG submission 76836) | Marine microbial communities from the West Antarctic Peninsula - Coastal water metaG017-DNA | ecosystem: Environmental > Aquatic > Marine > Coastal | place: Atlantic Ocean: West Antarctic... | reverse complement strand
GGTATATCTCCAGCTTTTAAAAACAGTTTTTTAAAATCTAATCTAGATCTTAAAAAATATCACTCAATTCCAAATGGAGTAAATACTAAGATTTTTTGTCCGCCTGATAATGAAAAAGAAAAGCAAATAATTCGTGAAAAACTTGGCTTACCTTCTGAGTTAAATATAATTCTTTTTATTGGTCACTTCTCAAAAGATAAAGCAGCTCTTGATTTATTGAATTCATGGCTAATGCTTAAGGACAAAAGTAAATCAGCTATAGTTTTTATTGGAAGTACAAATAGTATTAATTTTGAAGTTGACCTTAATATTGTTAATCAAATCAAATCAAAATCTAGCGAATTTATAATTAGAAATATTTTTTTTGTGGAAAAGACTGATAATATATATGAATACTATCAGTCATCTGATGTTTATGTACTACCCTCATTAAGAGAAGGATTGCCAAATACATTATTGGAGGCTATGTCCTGTGGATTGCCAGTAATCTCTTCAAACTTGATTGGAATTACTGATTGGATAATTAATGATAGTGTTGATGGATTTTTATTTACACCAGGCAATGTAAATGAACTGAGCACAATACTAGAAGAACTTCTTGAAAATGAGATTTTACGAAAAAATATTGGAATTACCGCAAGAGAAACTATTAAGCTAAGATTTGACATTTCATGTACTGTAAAAAATATACATAACTTGTATGATAGATTGGTATTTAAATAGACTATATTTTAATTTTTTCAATTATAAGGCTAAGATTCTTAGATTTCCTCTTGATGGCTCTAAAAGATATGGTTATGGTATAAAGATAAATCAAATTAAAATTCTGAACGAATTAGAATATGAGGAGATTGGAGTAGATAAAATTTACCCTAATTCGAGTATGAGAATAATAGCTACTCATAGAATTAATTCTATTTCTAATTCGATAGTTATTGATGGTAATAATAGATCGAGAGTGTTTTAATTTTATGAAGCTTAATTTCAATTGGTTTTTTTGAGAAAATTATGATATTAATTACTGGTGGTGCTGGATATATTGGAAGTCAAACAAATAAATACTTAAGTCACAAGGGATTCCCTACAGTAGTCTATGATAATCTTAGTACTGGAAATTTGTCCTCTGTTAAATGGGGCAGTTTTATTCAAGGTGATTTAAAAGACATTGAACAATTAAGGCTTGTCTTTAATAAATACAATATAACTTCTGTAATGCATTTTGCTGCATCCTCATACGTTGGAGAGTCTGTTTCAGAGCCTGAGAAGTATTATTATAATAATGTTGTTAATACCTTGAATTTATTGAAAGTTATGAAAGAGTTTGAGGTTAATAAAATAATTTTTTCATCAACTTGTGCCACATATGGTAATCCTATTGAACTTCCAATGACTGAAAATCATCCTCAAAATCCTATAAATCCTTATGGCCAAAGTAAGCTTGTGATTGAAAAAATCTTGTCAGATTATTCATTAGCATATAAATTAAAATATGTAATCTTAAGATACTTTAATGCAGCTGGAGCAGATATGGATTTGTGTATTGGAGAAGACCATAATCCTGAGACGCATTTAATTCCTTTGGTATTGGATGTTGCAATTGGGAAATTAGATAGTATCAAAATATTTGGTGGTGATTATGATACTGATGATGGAACAGCAATAAGAGATTATATTCATGTTCAAGACATTGCAGATGCCCATGTACTTTCCTTAAGTTATCTTGAGGCTGGTGGAAAATCTGATGTATTTAATTTAGGTAATGGAAAAGGGTTCTCTGTTAAAGAAGTTATTGATATGTCAACAAAAATTACAAATGAGAATATTAAAACTATTATAGTAGATAGAAGAGATGGAGACCAGGATCGTTTAATTGGAAGCTCTTTTAAGGCAAAACTAATTTTAGGATGGAGTCCAAAAACTCATCAACTTGGAGATATTATAAAAAGTGCCTGGGAGTGGCATAAGTTAATCAATTAGGAAATATTTATATAGAAACTTTCAAATATAAATATTATTAAGTAACAGCAATCAAAATACCTGGAAATATTTAGTATAATACTTATCTTTTAAATAAACAACAATTCAATGTGAATATGAATGATTTAAATACTTTATTTGTTGGTAATCAAGAGAGCCTTTCTTTGCTTAGCATGTTTGTAAGTTTAAGCATTGGATTAATTTTGTCTCTTGGTATAAGGTGGCACTTTGTAAAATATGGCTCAACCCTTTCTAATAGAGCAGAGTTTGCTCAAGTTTTCCCATTCATACTTCTTACGACAGTACTTATTATTGCAGTTGTTAAGTCCTCACTTGCCTTATCATTGGGATTAGTTGGAGCTCTATCAATTGTTAGATTTAGAACACCAATTAAGGAGCCAGAAGAATTGGCTTATTTATTTATTTCAATTGCTGCTGGACTTGGATTAGGAGCAAATCAAACTCTAATAACTACTGTTTCAGTAATTATAATCCTTGCATTCATGGCTTTAATAAATAGCAAGTCAAGTAATACAAGCAAACTAGGAAAGAAACTATTCATTTCAATTGATATACAAAGTCAAGAAAAAACAATTCAAGATGGTTTTTTAGATTTTACAAATTCTGTGATGGATAAACTTACTATTGAGCCAGATTTAAGAAGGTTTGATATTAGAGGCGAATCAATAGAGATGTTGTATCTCGTAAATCTTGCTAGTGAGGATGCATTAGCTAAAATTATTTCTGAAATTAAAACAAGCTATCCAACTGCTGGAGTAACTTTCTTAGACCAAAATAACATTCCAGGCGTTTAATATTAGGATTGAATAAGATGTTGCGCTGATTATTAATATTTATTTTTATAAATTTTAATACTAAGTTAAAAAATAGTAATTATTATTTAACAATATCAGTTACATCAACGACTTTTCCATAAGAGTCCATCATGATTTTGTATGCAGAAAAGTAATTTTTATCCTCAGTAAATTTTGGTTTAACTCCAGAGGCGCATGCAACAACCAGCCTGATAGAATTAACCGTACCAATGCTATCATAAAGATGCTGTTCACAATCTTTAGGCAATCTAAAGGCATTAAAATTAGAAAACCTTTCATTAAAATATTCTTTTGATAAGTCTATAAATTTGTTGGTTTTAATTTTTTTAAACTTACTTCCATGATCGCCTTGAATAACTATGATCGCTTCTTTGTCTTTTTCATCAATAAATTTAATAAATTTTTGAATTTTTTTATTTAGACATGCAATACTAGAATTATAATAATCTCTATGATTTGGTCCAACATATACATTTCCAGTTCCAAATATAGGCTCACAATTTCTAGTTACATAAGGAGGATGTGGCATCATTTCATGTATAAAGAAAAAAAATGAATTATCTTTTATGATATTATCATTTGATAAATGGCTAAGGGCGCCATCAATGGAATCATAATTACCAGCTGAAATTTTTTGTAATATTCTAGGAAATATACTTTGTTCAAGATAAATCATTGTGGAATTATCTTGTAATATACTTGCAACTACTTCATTAAAATTTTTTGCTTTCAGCTTAATGCAGTCTAAATTACTTGCCTTATCTTTACACCTTAAACTTGCTCTACTTCCAGACCAATATAATTTATCATAACCATTATTTAATAACGTACTATGTAAGAAAGTTTTTGGTTTGTCTATTGATAAAGACCCAGGAAAGAAATTATTTTCAACATTATATTTCTTACTATTAGGCAAAATTGGATAATCCATTTCAAAAATTGATTGCACTGATAAATATGTAGAGTTGTATGAAGATGTTGATTTTTCAGCAATATAAAAATTGTTATCTTCTAGAGTTTTTTTAAATTCATTAATTTCCTTTGTAGAAATTCCGCCAGAAATAAGTCCCTTTTGAGATCCTAAGCCATCAGTAATAATATAATATATATTTCTTAGCTGCTCTGGCTTGTTGATTACGTTTACAGCAATAGGAATATTATCATTAGCAACTTTTCTAACTATATTTTTTTCATCTATTTGATTAATATATGATATAAAAAATCCAAGAATTGCAACAAAAAATAAAGCAATTGTAAAAACTATATAAGTTTGAATAAAAAATTTTGACTTAAATAAAATTAATGAAATTGACGATAACAGCAAGATAAAAAATAGGGTGGTATATGTAATATATTTTAATGATATGAATTTCAATCCTATTTGTAATATTGGCTCATAAATCATTAACAACAAATAAAGTAGTGAAGTAGATGCAGCTAAAACTACAAATTTATATTTAAATATCTTGCTTAGTGAGAATATAAATAACGTAATAATGAAATATGCTATGGTGGTAAAAATTAATGGCCCACTGTAATTTACGCTCAATGAATTGATATTTGCGTTCATGTAATTGATCAATGGAGTAAACAGGATAAAGAAAATAACTATTAACCCAATTTTATTATTTATTAATTCGTCTTTTATATTTCTTATCATCAATTCTCAAGCATATCTAGTATGTATTTCACGCCATAATAATCAGATTTACCAATATTAAATATATATTTATTTGGGTCTATTTCATTGTATGTTAATGAATTAATCAATGAGGAACTAAGCTTATCCGCACCAATAATAGTACCAATATCATTCCTTATCAAAACCTCCAATGGAGTAAGATCTATTTCATTATATTTTGGGTTATTAATTTTTTTTGGTACATCAATGAATACCACTGGTTTTTTTAATCCCAAAGAATATTCGATAGCTGCACCTGACCAGTCACTAACCATAAAATCAGACTGATAAAATGAATCTAATGAGGAAATACATTCATCATAAATAAACATTTTATTTTTGTGGTGCTTCATGATTATTTTTTGAATTATTTTTGAAGAAGATTTTAAAGTTTCAGGATGAGGGCGAAAAGTAACCATGCATCCAAAAGATAAAAGCTTCTCTACTACTAAATTGCCTAAACCTAGCTCAATAGTTGCATTATGACCCCATGATGGAGCAAATAGAGCATGTTTATAGTTATCATTAGTATTTTCTCGATGCTTATTCTTAACAATAGAGTCAAATCTCACGTAACCATGCTCTAGAAGTTTTTTTTGTGGCAAATTATATTTTTCTTCAATATGCCGTACTTCTTGGATATGGTGAGGTCCTGAACAGAATATTGTGTCAAAAAAATCAAATGCACCTTCTCGATATGCCATATGTAAACTCACCAAAGCATGCTGGACATAAATATAATGAACTTGATACTTAGATCTTTTTACTTGGTATTGATTTAGATCCGGCATTGTCATAATTAAAATATCTGCTTGAAGATTCTCAAATAGCCAATTACGTACATAGCCATTATCTGTAAGAAATGATTTAAAGTTTTTATTATTATATTTAAAGCCAGGATCATCTTTTCCTGATGTTATATAACAAACATTTAACTTTGATTGATCAAGGACACCATCAACAAGACCTTTAAAAATTGGCCAATAAGTTTTGCCTTCAGAGTAAAAAACAACTTGACGATTTTTCTTTGGTAAGCGCATGAACTCAATTGCTTGAAATATATTTTGTAAAGTTTTAAACATCAAGTTTTTTTAAAATTTAGTCAAGCTAATTAAGATTTTTGATTTAGCATTTTTTTATACTAAATAATATCAAAGTTATTGTCAAACTTTTCGATTTTTTCATACTTTCAAATTAAATTAGTATCAAAGAGTAAGAAGGTAGCTAAGGAAGACTTATTTGCTTAAAGGTTTATAGAATTAAGCTAATCAAGCTATTCAAACTAAAGGATTTAATCTAAATAACCTTATGGAGAAAAATTAAAATTGATAAAATTAAAATTTAACTTTAACTTATAATACCTCTTATTAGATTAGGTGTTTAATTATTTATGTTGATGAAAATGTCTGTGTCAAATTTAAAATTTCTGTTTTTGATTGCTGTCTTAATTTCTTATACTTCACCAGCTTATGCTTACCTTGATCCAGGTACTGGCAGTATGATAATTCAAGGTTTAATAGCTGGCTTAGCTGCAATTATGTTTGCGTGTGTAGCATTTTTTAAAAATTCATGGTACGCCTTTAAAGAGTTATTAACTGGTAAGAAGGCTAATCCAGTTATTTTAGAGGACGAAATAGAGCCCTCTAGCGTCACTCAAAATAAAACTGACAAGAATAGTAATATTGAGTAGAGATGATGTTAGATATCTTTATTCTTGGTGCCGCGAAGCCAGCAGCAGGGGACAGTCCAGTTGCATTAAAAAAAATTGGAAATATAGCCAGAGTTATTGATTGGCAGCTAGATAGTTTTAACTTACTAGAATACAATCAAATAAATTTCTTAGGTGGTTACCATATTGAAGATATTATTCTTCATTATCCAAAAATTAACTATACCTTAATTAAAGACTGGCAAACCAAGCCTGTATTGCATAGCTTACTTCAAGCCCCATTTGAAGATACGGCTGTTTTAATTACTTATGCAGACACGATTTTCCGCAAACATATTATAAAAAAGCTTGCAGCTAGTGATGCTGATATTTCTGTAGCTATTGATCTTAATTATCAAAAACGTTATAAATCACGTTCTGAAAAAGATTTAGCTATAGCTGAAACTATTTCACCTGTTAATGGAAAGTTTAAAGGATGTACGGCAGAATTTACAGGATTAATTCACTGTAAGCCACATATCACAAAAATCATTAGTAGCCTTAACTTCCAAGATATTGGTAAGAGCCTCTTAGATTTAATTGCATATCTTCAGAATATAGGGAATGAAGTAGAATTTGTTGATATTAATGGTGACTGGGCAGAGCTAAATGAGCCCGCTGATATAGCTAGATTTGTATTAGGTAATAAAGCACAATCGCTTTCTCGTCTTGCACCCATGGTTAAGAATAGTCATATTGGTAAACAAATTAGTTTTTCTGTTCAGCAGTGGTCAGATAATCATCAATTTTTACTAAATAAAATATCACAAACCTTTCCAAATGTTAGTGTTGTTATTCGCAGCAGTTCATCAAGCGAAGATAATTGGACAGAATCTGGTGCAGGTAAATTTTCTAGTTTACTAAATATAGATAGTCAATCTAAATATGATCTAGCTGAAGGCATTAAAATGGTCATTGCTTCTTATGGTGCTCAATTAGATAAACAATATGACCAAGTTTTAATTCAAGAATTTATTCAAAATGTAAGTTGTGCTGGTGTTGTGTTCACTTGTAGTTTAGAAACAGGGGGGGCATATTACATCTTTAATTTTGATGATAAAACTGGTACTACAGATAGTATTACTTCAGGTTTGAATGCTGATAGCCGAACTATTATTCTTCAGCATAGTTACTCAGAGCAATTAAATAGTTTTGAGCCAGCACTTGTTCCAGTTTTAGAAGCAGTTTCTGAAATAAGCCAGTTGTTAGCTTTTGATAAATTAGATATTGAATTTGCTATAGATAAAATTGGTAAGGTGCATATTTTTCAAGTTAGGCCAATTACAATAGACCATAGTGACTTTGAAGGCATTTATCATTTATTAAGTAAACAACTGAATGCCAGTATCGAGTTGTTTGAATCATCACAGGTACCATCTCCTTCAGTATTTGGTGACAAAACTTATTTTAGTAATATGTCTGATTGGAATCCAGCAGAAATTATTGGAACTCATCCTAACCCATTAGCATCCAGTTTATATTCTATGTTAATAACAAATGATATCTGGGCTCTTCAAAGAGCTAAATTTGGTTATAGGGATGTTCGTCCTCATCCACTTATGTTATTTTTTTGTGGACAACCCTATATTGATCTTCGTGCAAGTCTTAATTCATTTATTCCTTCAAAAATTGATGCAAATTTGGCAAATAAAATTGTAAATGCCTACTTATCAAATTTAAAAGCTAATCCACAATACCATGACAAAATAGAATTTGATATTGCTTTAACTGTCTGGACACCCAGCTTTAAAGATGATGCTAACAAGAGATTACTAAATCATGGTCTAACAGTAGCAGAAATTTCTATTTTAGAACTGGCTTTAAAGTCTATTGCTTTTAACGCAATATCTCGATTGGAGAGCGATACTTTATCTATCAAAAATTTAAAACAACGAAGAAATAAGTTGCTAAAAGGTAAATTAAACCCACTTAATAAAGCCTATGCTTTATTAGATGATTGTAAACATTTTGGTACTTTGGCTTTTGCACATGCAGCCCGTCATGGATTTATTGCTACTAGCTTCCTTAAAAGTTTTGTAGATAAGGAGATATTAACTTCATTGCAAGTTGATAGATTTATGTTGTCTATAAATACAGTAGCCAGTGATATCCAGTTAGACCAATCTAAAGTGATAATGGGTAAGATGGGTATGCAAGATCTGATAAAAAAATATGGACATTTAAGGCCAGGAACTTACGATGCAACTGCTCAAGCTTATTGGGAGGATCCTCATCATTACCTAACTGGTGGTAATCATCAAAAAAAACATGGTCATTTTTCAAAATTAGCATTATCTAATTTACAAAAACAAAAAATAAGTTTAGTTTTAAATGAAATTGGGCTTAATATCTCTGTAGATGATTTTTTTGATTACCTTAAACAATCAATCATATCTCGGGAAGCAGTTAAATTAGAATTTACACATAACCTTAGCTTGGCTTTAGATTTTATTATTGAATTCGGTATTAGAATTGGCATTAGCCGCGAACAGATTATTTACTTAACTTATAATGATTTATTAGAATTTAAACTTGGCATATTAAATCAACATGATCTTGATGAAATAATTATTGCTTCGAAAAAACAAGATAGATTAAATAAAATGATAGAGTTACCAGGGTTTATAACTAAACCAGAGGATTTTTATTGTTTCGAGCATTATATTGCCAAAGCTAATTTTATTACTAATAAGCAGATTACTGCTAAAACATTAATTTTAACAGGAGATAATACCCATAACATATCTGGACATATAATTTTGATTCAACAAGCTGACCCAGGCTATGATTGGTTATTTAGTCATAATATAGCAGGATTGATTACTCAATATGGTGGAGCTAATTCGCATATGGCGATCAAAACTGCTGAGTTAGGTATACCAGCTGTTATCGGTGTAGGTGAAAAATTCTACAATCAATTATCTTCCAGCCATAAATTAAAAATTGATTGTGGCAATCGTAATATTGTAGTAATTGCATGAAAAACTTCTTCATTTAAATAGTATGAGCCAACTATTACTAAATAATTTTCTCTCTAATCTTCGTAAAGAATATAAAGATACGTATTTACGGAACGATCAAAAGAAATCTGAGTTAATTGATACTAAAAATGTTCTTTTATATCTGATGCATACTAAAGAATTTAGTAAGTCAGATTATGAATGTCTGCATAATTTTGAGTATCAGATAAATATTGTTGGAGAGATTGTTACTTACTATACCAAGAAATGGAAACCTTATAAAACCTCTGAAGCCTTGCCAGATGAATGGGTAGAAATTTTTACTATCCTACTTTATAAGTATTTCTTAGATATAAAAGCTAGAGGTAAAACAGATGAAGAGTTATTAAAAATTATAAATTCTGTATTTAAATGCTTAGATCTAGCTTCAACAATCTGGTTAAAAAAAGGCTCTGAATTATATAAAAGTATCTGTCAAGATTTTGATAGAGTGATTAATAATATTAGTCAACAAGAACATTCAACTAATAATAATTTTTATGCTAAGTTTAGAAACTTTAAAAAGCCTCTTGTTGTTTTACCAGTAACTGTATTATTTTTTGAGGGACCAATTGCAAGAGCATATTTAGCTACTATTCATTCAATGGGTTTTACACCTCAAAAAATTATCCATCTTGTATTTGGTAATGATATTTCAACTAAAAAACCAATTGGAAAATTATTTCCAGAAATTTTAAGAAAAAAATATTTAGCAACCATGCATAAGCAAAGAATACATTATTGGCCAAATCAAATTTCTAAGAATCTGCCTGAGCTAAAAAAGTCAATTTTTAAAAGTGTCATTTCCGATTTTAAATTTTCTCAAAAGGTTTTAGATCAAGCTAATGAATTGAAATCTCTAACTTATTTCTGTTCTAATATTGAAGTTCTCTTAATCAAAAATTTAAGAGACACTCTATTAAAAGATTGCTTACAGCAATTTCCTAGATCAACTCTACTTTATACGGGCGGTGGTATCGTTCCAAAAGATCTTTTAGATATATCAAATATTAAGTTTATACATATCCACCCAGGATTTCTTCCTAGTCTTAGAGGGGCTGATTGTTTTTTATGGTCCGTGTTGCTTCATGGAAGAGCCTCTGCAAGTTGTTTCTATATGAATGATGGTATTGATACAGGTAATATTATATTAGCCGCTTGGTTACCACGAATTAGTTTTGAAATATCTCGTAATGAATTTGATTTAATGACTTTGTATCGATCTATTTATAGCTATCTTGATCCATGGGTTCGTTCTTTTGTATTAAGACAAGTAATTGAGAGATATAGTGATAGTAATTTTTATTCAATTTCTGCTTCTACACAACTCAATAATGATGGAATTTTGTTAAATTTTATGCATAATAAAATTAAAGACGTTGTTATGGATGAACTATTTCCATTCAAATATTAAACTATGATTAACAAAAAACAACTCAAATTTTATTTTAAACCCAGTTTTCGTGCTGTTCTTTCTTTCACATTATCTGCTATATTTTCTAAAAATAAATTAGAGAAGCTATCATGGAATAATAGGATAGTTGACTACAATAAATTATTAAAATTTAATGACTCTTCTCTTTGGGAGCTTCATGATTCAATTAATACTACTTTATTAAGGCAGTCTGCTAATTACAAACACTATGATTATGGTGAGGGCTATTTCTATCAAACCTTTGATGATTTACATATTACTGGCTACAGGAATACAAAAGAAAGACTAAATAAATTAGATTTATTTGAAATTACTAAAAATAAAAATGTCCTTGATATCGGCTGTAATGCAGGTTTTATATTATTATCTCTATCTAAAGTAATTAAAAATGGTTATGGGTTTGATATTAATCCATATTTAATTGAAATAGCAAATACAGTAAAAAACCATTTACAAATATCTAACTGTGTTTTTTTAGCTTCAGCTTTTGAAGAGTTACCAAGTAATGAGAGCTATGATGTAGTTCTTTCTTTAGCTAATCACTCAACATTTGATATGAATACTAAGCATAATCTAGATCAGTACTTTAATAAATGTTCTAATTTCTTAAAAATAGGTGGAATATTGGTTTTTGAATCGCATCCACCTAAATTAGAAGATGAAAATAAAATAAAGGAAAGTATAAAAATTATTTCACGACATTTTAAAATTTTAGATATTATTAAACATGAATTTACAGGATTTCTTGATAAAAATAGAACATACATACTTGCAAAAAAAATCTAATCACTTTTGTTTATTTCTTTATGAAAATACTTGCTATTAGTCAAAGGGTAGAAAACATTACCCAATATAATGAACAGCGTGACTGTCTTGATCAAAGATGGACAACTCTTGCTCATAGCTTAGGTTTCACTGCTGTGCCTTTATCAAATATGGCATCCCCAAAAGATATTATCAATAATCTTAAACCAACTGCAATAATACTCAGTGGTGGTAATAGTATTACTAAGCTAGATCCTTCCGCTTCAGATGTGTCACCAATAAGAGATCAATTTGAAAAAAAACTAATACAACTATCCATTGAAAAAAATATCCCTTTGCTAGGAATATGTCGTGGTATGCAATTTATAAACATGTTTTTTAGTGGTGGGCTATCAAAATTATCTGGACACGTTGCCTGTCGGCATAAAGTAGATTTTGTTGATAAAACAATGTTATTAGATTCAAGAGAAGTTAATAGCTTTCATAGTTGGGGCATAGAAAAATTACAATTAGCAGAAGACCTGAGGCCATTTGCAGTGGCGCATGACAAAACTATTGAGGGGTTTTATCATAAGAGTCTTCCTATAGCTGGTATTATGTGGCATCCTGAACGAGAACAACCATTTGATAAAAATGATCTCAAACTATTTAAACGATTTCTATTATGACTAGAGCATTAATTTTGGCTGCAGGCCAAGGAACGCGTTTGCAGCCCTTAACAAATAATAAGCCAAAAGCCTTAGTAGATTTATTAGGCATATCACTACTTGATAGGCAGGTCAGTGTATTAAACGCTGCTAATGTAACTGATATTGAAGTTGTAGCTGGGTATCAAGCAGCAAAAATTCAAAATTTAGGATTCAATTGTACTGTTAATCAAAATTATGCCAGCTGTAATATGGTTGCGAGTTTATTTTGCGCCTTGTCTTTTATAAAAAAACCTGGTGACTTGATTATTAGTTATGGAGATATTGTTTATGAAATAAGTAATTTAAAACAAGTGATTGAAAATGATGCACCAATTAGCATAATGGTTGATAAGGGATGGCGAGAATATTGGCAGATTAGGTTTTCTGACCCCCTGACTGATGCTGAAAGTTTAATTCTTAATAAAGACAATACAATTTCTCAGCTGGGTAAAAAAACGCAATCTTATTCTGATATACAGGGCCAATACACAGGCTTGATAAAAGTGCGAAGTGATAAAATTGAAGAATTTATATCATTTTATCAGCAGCTAGATAGAAACAAAATGTATGATGGCCAAGATTTTAAAAATATGTATATGACTAGCTTTCTTCAATTATTAATTGATAATAATTGGCAGGCAGATGCAGTTTGTGTTGACCATGGCTGGCTTGAGGTCGATTCAGTAAGTGACCTAGAATTGTATGAAAATTTAGCAAAGGATAATAAATTAAATTATTATTGCAAGCTCAACTAGGGATTACCCCAAACAGAAGTATCACCCATAGCATAGATTGTACATTTACCATTCGCTTTTGTATTCTGCTCGCATTGATCAAAAGTAGTCAAAATTTCGTTTGATGTGAGAGTGTGTTTATTTAGAATTATAATTAATTTGCTTTAATAACATTGCTGGAAAACTAATGTCAATACAAAGAAAAATTAAAACTGCAGTTTTGGTTTATCAAAATCATGGTTTAAAAAACTTTTTCAAGCTATCAATTAGTAAAATTTTAAACTATGAAGTTGACCTTTCAAATGATGAAGATGATAAATTTTCTTTCTATAATCATGCTAAAGCACTCAATCAAATATACGATAAAGCTGACTCTTTCACTATTGGAAAAATAAGTGACTCAATCTTAGCTGAGCTTGAGGAATTAATTAAAACTGTTGGGGACGAGACTGTAAAAAACACTACAACTCACTTGAAGGTATATAACAATTTAGTAGTAGGTGACTATTTTGAAACAGAAGAAATTGGGAAACTAGAAGAGCAATTAATTGTTCATCCATTACATCTAATGGAACCGCTACAAAGCCCTATAGAAAGTTTGCATAAAGAGCTAAGAACAATTTTTGAAGATCATATTAAATCTCCATTTGCATTTGTAAATACTCGTGCTTGGAGCACAAAAGCAAATTCTGCTCAATATGGGCCTAATGCTCTTCATAAAGATGGTTTTAAGCCAGGCCATATGAAGATAATGATATATCTCACTCCTCTTAATGAAGAGTATGGTGATTTTATTCTTGAAAATACAAAAATAACAGGTCATCCTAAGGGAACCTGCATTTGTTTTTCAAACTCTGATATTCTTCATCAAGGAGTACAAGGCAAAAAATACAATCGAGTATGTATTGAAGTTACGATAATGAGGGCTTTTATTGATTCCCCCCAGTTCTACAAGGGGCATTTTTTTGGAAGACACTTTACTAGTCCTGAAGTTGTTTATCAAATTTCTAATAAATTAGTGAATAAATTTTCCAAAAAAGAAAATATTGAGCCATTTATTAAACATGACATTATTCACTAGTGGTTACAGCTACTCTGGCTAATATTGTTATATTATTTCAAATACTTATACAAAATAAAGCTGTATCTTTGTAGTTAAGAGATCTTAGATTTCATAAATATTCAATTTTCAAAACTTAATTTATTTAAATAGGTAGCTTAATCTTGGGCTTAGCCATACAATAGATTTTTGAAGCCAAGTCCCTTTCATTAACTGAGACCAATGCCTAAGTACTTTAGGATTTTTTTCAATAATTTCACTAATATCTGATTTATTAATTTCTTTAATAGAGTCGTTAATGCTATTGTATAAATAAATTTTATTATTTAGAGGGTAGGTTATATTAAATTTCTCATCAATTAGATATCCATTGCTAAATTTAGTGTAGTTTGAAATAGAAACAACTTTCTTAGTTTTAATATTATCTTGAAAAATTGCATTAACATGCCATGGCATACTGAAGAACTCTATATGAGAAAATGGCCCTAATTTGCTATAATCATGCCCAGTAATAATAAGTGTACTATCTTCCTCAATACTCTTGAGTGATGAGTTCTGTGATATATTTTCTATAATAGTTTTTTGAGTTAAATTCCATGACTTCCAGTGATCAGAAAGTCCAAATACAGGGGCTACAAAAATTAAAATTAATATTAAAAAAGATTTTTTCTTTCCAGGTAATAATGTTGACAATAAAAAAGCAATTAATAATGAACCATAAATTGTAGTTCTATTTGATAAATTAAATGCAGAGTGAGTGTAAAGACCAGTTAAAGAAAACATTGAAAATGATAATATGACTACACTACTTAAGCCTAATAATAGTGGCTTATTAATCTTCTTTGTAGGTGTTAGCTTCGATGATTTAAAAAAGTAAGTTGAAATAACTAAAACAATTATCACGGAAGCCAAGCTAAGAGAGTGTATTGAATAAAAAACTTTGAGCCAATAAGATGGTCCAATAGAAGATTCAACAAAACTTATTATTTGCATAAGCATATTTTTAATAAAGCTATAAATATTTAATTCTGGATTTATTCTCCGCTCTACATCTGGAAAACTAACTTTAAACCAAAAATAATAAATTAAATATATAAATCCTGGAGCAGCAAAAAAAATTGCTTTTTTAAATTTTTTTTCAGCAACAAATATCATTGCTAAACCAAAAGTATAAGGTGGGGATGCGTAATGCCACATTGATCCAAGAAGTAATAGTAAGAAGCCTTTATAGGTCTTATTTTTCCTAATTAATGAATGAGCATATAAAATAATTGCTGGAATTGTTACATAATAAAGTGTCATATACCAATATGTAGTTGTATCATGAAGTGGATACAAAACAAATAATAATGAAAACAACAAGGCTCTATCTGGGCTGAAATAATCTCTTGCAAAAATATAAATTAGTTTAATGCTTAATCCATGAACCAAGATTTTGATAGCATCATATACCCATTGGTTTTCATAACCTAAAACTGGATACGCCCACCAATAGGTATAGAAGTTTGGAAAGCCTAATAGTTGAATAGTGTGTTTATATGGGTCTGGATCTAAAAACTCCCATAAGTTATAGCTTTCCATTCCAATAATTTCAGTGTAATCATCTCCATGGACTCCAACACCTAAAATTAGATATATTAGTACTGCAAATATAAATATGGAATAAATGAATTTAGAATGAACATAGGGCAATTTAATTTTCACATTTGAAAGTTATTAAGCACAAATAAATAGCATTAAAAGTTGTAAATTAAAAAAGTAATTAAGGTAGCTGCTTTTCTATAATGAACCGCGGTCTATCTTTAACTTCTTCGTATATCTTTCCTAGATACTCTCCTATTATTCCAAGGAATAAAACTTGAATACCACCCAATAAATACATCGGTAATACAATCGAAGACCATCC
>Ga0075444_10001188_pt1 | contig 15817 bp, 8 predicted proteins | sample CoawatmetaG01DNA_FD_76836 | JGI IMG/M metagenome (GOLD analysis project Ga0075444, IMG submission 76836) | Marine microbial communities from the West Antarctic Peninsula - Coastal water metaG017-DNA | ecosystem: Environmental > Aquatic > Marine > Coastal | place: Atlantic Ocean: West Antarctic... | reverse complement strand
CCTCCACAAACACTGGAGCCTCCCCCATATGGTATAACTGCAATCTTATTAGAATTAGCCCAATCCATTACATCAATCAATTCCTCTTCAGAGTTTGGGAACGCAATTAAGTCAGGCGGGGAAGAGAAATCTTTTAATAATGCTCTTGCTGTATCAGCAAAAGACTTTCCATAAGAATGATTCAATCTCTCTAAATGATCGTCCGTAAGAATATTTTCTAAACTCTTAGGAATAGAAATTTTAACTGAAGGTAAGTCAATATCTTCTGCTTTAGGTATTGGTAAAATTGAAACCTCTTGAACATCAAAAGTACTTAGAATTCTTGCTTCTATTGATTCTTCTTCCGATGCAGTAAGCAAGTCATCTTCATAGCCCCATCCCCAAAATTTTCTTTTTTTCATTGCCTCTCCAAATTAATAGAAAATATAAATCCATCATATCCTGCAACTATCTAGCCAGTAAACTTTTATAAGTGTTAAAATATCCTCTTTAAAACTGATAAAAAATCATGGCTCAAAAATATAAAAACTTTTCAGTTGGAGATACCCTTTCAAAAGACAATGAAGGCTACTCAACTTGGACTAACGACCTGCTAAGAAAACTTGTCGCAGGAAAAACAGTAATAAAACCTAACTGCTCAACCGGCGGACATCGACTGATCCAATCAGAAGTTGTTTATATCTTTCTGTCGGGTTCAGGAACAATGGAAGTTATTGAATATTCTAATCATGAAGCTGGGCATGGAACTAACCCCAGTTTTGGAATAGAACATAAGGCAAATCTTTCAGTTAAAGCCGGTGATATCATTCTTGCAGAAGAAGGAGATTACATAAAAGTTATCAATACTGGTGACCACGAACAACTGACTTACTTAAGAATTTTTGATAGCGAAGGGGCTAGAAGTAATTAAGTAAAAAAATCCCCGCACTAGGCGGGGATTTCAGAAAAGAGTATCTCAACTACTTTTCAACTGCCAACATCTAAGGTCAGCAGCCGGAACCGGGGGAACCCCGTGTCAGAAGGCACCTCCTGTCGTTCCTGCTATTGTATAAATACTAATATTGATCACCTCCTATTAAAGGGTAACAAACAACCGAACACCCAATTCCCCTTATATTAAATCGAGTGCGGGACACCTCGCTATAGATTATCAATTTACAGACAACTTCCCAAGCATTTATTTATAAATTAACAAAATATTTATTTACCATCCAGCCATGTGACCTGATCATTAGTTATATCAAGATTTAGAGCTTTTAAAGAGCTTTCAGTTTCAAAGAAATTTCTTGGCCCTATCAATGGAAAAGACGGAAAGGATTGATGAATAACGAAGGAAAGAGCAACTTGAATGGGCTCAGCTTTTATTTCTGTGGCTAAAGCAAAACATCTCTTTCTTCTCTCAAGATTCTCTTCACTGTGCCAAACCCTCTTCTGCTCTTCAAAATTTGGATCTGCTCCGTGCGCTGCACCTTGAAATTCTTGATTTTGTAAAAAGAATCCCCTTGCTTGGCTGGACCAAGGAAAAATAGCTATCTGTTCTTCAAATAAGAATTGCTTGTAATCTTCTTCAGAACAACTAAAGCACCCAGGCCAAACTGGCTCAACCATTCTGGCTAGACTAAAATTATTGCTTAAAACTCTAAAAGGCTCTTGATTGGTTGCTAATGCGTAATCATGCGCCTCCTTGAAGCGCTCTAACGTCCAATTTGAAGCACCAAAAATTGATATCAACCCTTCTCTTTTCAATTCATTTAAAGTATCGATAAACTCCCCTACGGGCACATCCAAGTTGTCCCTATGAAGACAGTAAATATCTAAATAATCTGACTGGAGACGTTCTAGCGTTTCTTCAAGTTGTGGGCGTATAGAGCCTGGAAAGCAATCAGGCGTATGAGCCCCTTTACCTAAAACAATAATCTCTTCACGATTGTTTCGTGCAGCTATCCATCTGCCTAAATATTTATCGCTCCTCCCTTCGTTATAAATATAAGCCGTATCAAAAACATTACCTCCCAAAGATGAATAATGGTCAAACATCGCAAATGCATGATTGGCGTCTGATTGATTGTCGCATCCAAAGACTAAGGGGAAGAGGGTTTTGGATAAGCCTGGCAAGGTCCTTCGAATACTTGTCGAGCTAAACTTTTGCATATCCTTACCAAGTATTGAATGCAGTCTATTCTCAGGTTTGTCTTGTGAATAAACGACCCCCGCATTTTTTCTCCATCGATCCAGTGCAATCATGTTGCCATGACTGTCGGCGTGAGAAATTATCTCCGACTCCTTGGTTGGTCCTTTAAGAACATCAGTGAAGTGTTCAATTTCAAGTGCGTACAAATCTTTATCTGTAGAAATATTATATTCAGTCTTGTGACCAGCCCCATCAACAAGGACAATCGTTGATTTTCGATCTGTAAATTCACCGCAATGCCAAGGCTGATCAATAATAAGAGTTTTAAGGCCGTCTGATATAGTTACAGAACTATCTGTCTGCCTGTCAGTTGCAGAGGCTATGCTTGCAACGGATCCATCTTCAAATTTTAATTGTGCAGAAGAATACAAATCTACTCCCTGGTCATTGAGAGTTGCAGTTACTTCAATGTCTGTTGGGTTTAAAAAAGGCTGGCGGTTCATGTGCCCAACAATTAGACGGGAGATTGATAGAGGGTAGCAGCCAATATCTAATATAGACCCTCCACCCAGATCTTTGTTAACCAGTCGATGAGAATCCGGAACATCCACTGAAAAACAAAACTCAGCTTTGATCTTTAATGGTCCTTTAAGCTCTTTATTTACTATCTCTAGTATTTTTTCAGTTTGTGGATGGGTTTTGTACATAAACGCTTCCATTAAAAGGGTGTTATTTTTTCTTGCTTCATTAATAAGCACCATGGTTTCGGTTGCGTTAATTGTCATTGGTTTTTCACAAAGCACAGCTTTTTTATGTCTAATCGCAGACAGGGCTAATTCAAAATGATCAGGATGAGGGGTTGCAATATAGATCGCATCGCATTCATTAGAGTCAATTAAAGACTGATAGGTTTCGAAGGTTTGTGCTTGGTATTCTTTCGCAAAAGATGATGCCCTTTGCAGTGTTCGACTTGCTACTGCCTCCAGTTTCGAACCTTCTGCTTCGATCAAGGCCTGTGCAAAAGACTTTGCTATAGAACCTGTTCCTAATATTCCCCATTTAATCATTTTTAAGCCTTATTGTTTAATTCTTCTAACTTAGAAAGCAGTTCTTTATGTTTATTCGAGTCTATGGGGTAATAATAAATAATCACCATACTGACAGCAACTCCAAAAGCAGGTATCAAACTCATGATTGCCTTCATCGATGTAACCGTTTCAACGCTCTGCTCCGCGTCGGGAACGTACCCAATCAAGGCCAAAGAAACAGCATAAATTTGTGCTGCGATCGCAATAGACCCTTTCTGCGCAAAAGTCATAAAACCGTACAAGGACGATTCACTTCTTATTCCTGTAGTCACTTCTCCATATTCAATCGTGTCTGGGAGCATTGACCAAAACAATATTCCATTTGCCCCAGCTCCCAGTCCCAACAACGCCACTAGGAACAGCAATTCATTGAGAGTCGCTATTGGATACGCATAGAAAATTAAGAAAGCTATGAAAGTTAAGGACATTGAGGCAAGCCAGGTTTTTCGTTTGCCAATTTTATTGGAAATTGCCCACCATACGGGAATACTTAGAAATGCGACTATTGAACCGGTGAAAGCTATTGTGCCTTGATGCTCGTGAAGGTCCAGGGCATATTTAACATAATAAATTAAGCTCTTGCCGAAGAAAAAAGTAGTGACTCCTAAAATTAATGTTGCACTAAAAACCAACCAAAAAGGTTTGTTTTTAGACACCGCTTTTAATGCGTCAAGTAAGCTTCCACTTACCCTTTCAATGCCTTTGGTGCTGGTGGGCTCCTTGACGGTAAGAAAGGTTATGGCTTGTATGAGCAAAGCAACAACCGCAGCAATTACTGCCATGACCAAAAACCCTTCGGCCTCCCCTTCCGTGCCCCCGACCCAAAAAATAATAGGAAATGCCAATGAGGTTATTAAAATAGTACCCGTTTGGGCGCCTAACATTCTAAAACCGGTCAGATTAGTTCGCTCTTCACTGTCTGAAGTTATTCTGGGTGTTAACGAAGAGAATGGAACACTGACTATGGTGAAACACGACCGGTGAAAAACATTAATTGCTATTAGCGTAAAAATTAACATAGGGCCTTCGAAGGGCGGAACCCAAAATAAAAGAACAAAAGAAAGAGCTAGAGGAATATTTCCAAACAGTAAATATGGTCTGTATACACCCCATCTTGTTCTTGTTCTCTCAGCAACGTAGCCCATAAAGGGGTCAGTAAATGCATCCCACAACATCCCTATCATAAAAATAGATCCTGCTAGGATGGACGAAATCCCCACCACGTCTGTGTAGAAATAAAAAAGAAGAAATGCAACACCGCTCCAATAAAAACAGATGGCGGTATCACCAATGCCATAGCCCAATCGGACCTTAAGACTCAGTTTTTCAGAAACGGATTTTATCATTTTGACTTGCAACCTTTTTGAATTTAAGAAAGTTAATCTACGTTTAATTGCATCTTGTAGGTGCCAAGTGATTGTACTGCAATCTGTTCCAACTTATGACATTGAAGTCTGACTTAGCTTGTTAATAAAGTTTAAGTTTCCATGCAAACAAGTCATCTCTTTCTTAATCAAAGCAATTGGCATGGATTTTAATATCTCAGCATGCATTTCTTTTCTATTGATCAAGAAATTATCAAGAAATTTATCTTGCTCAAGATGGTCATACAAAGACCTCATCAAGCTACCGGCAAGATATATTCCCTTGCCTGGCATGTAAGTTAACGCAAGTTCAGATAAAATTTGAGACAAGCTTGACAAAAAACAATCAATACTTCTTTTTGCGGCTTCATCCTGATCATGCAGTTGAAGTATTTTTTCAGGAGACATTTTCTTGCCTGAAAAATGGTGATAAATTCTTGCAAGCCCGCCCCCAGAAATTAGATCTTCGACCACTTTGAATGCTGTTGAATCATTGAGACCTTGATCTATCATTAAAGATTGCAATGAGAGAGAGCAGTTACCAATTTCAGTTGGCAGAATAATATCATCATTAACAACCAATGCAGCTCCTAAGCCTGTTCCTGGACCAATAACCAAGGCGGTGTTATTAAAAGCCTCTCCCGTATTGATATATTCTTTTTCTTGGTCACTGTATAAAGAAAAACTGTGACCAATGGATTCCCAGTCGTTAAGAATATGGCACGATTCGATATTAAATTTCTTGAGGGTTTTCGCTTCTTCAATTGTAAAGTCTCTATTTGTCATTGAAATTGATGTGTGCAATTTAGGACCTGCAATAGAGAACACCAAGTGTTTAATACAAGGATCGACATCCAAAAATCTTTGAATCCGATTGTCTAATGCACTTAAAGAACTAAGAGTCTCTTTGTAAGGTTCTATTAATTCATTAGAACCTATAACTGCCTTACAGGTTCTAATATTAGTTCCGCCAATATCCACAAGAAGAGCTTTGTCTTTTTGAAAGTTAACTTGATCAATTGTCATGTTAGTTTTCACCGTCTTTAGCAGGAACTTCCAATGCCCCCAAAGACTCTAAGTAATGCAGGTTCTTATCTTCTGACTCAAAAGGTTGGGAATTGTCTCGAAAACTCTTTAAAGGCTGTCCAAGACCTTTCAGGCCTCTTTTCCTGGACCTGTTAACTTTATCAAAATCAACCTCTACCAAAATTATTTCATCCCCTATGTTTGCTTCATGAAGAATCTCTCCGTCGGGTCCAACTGCCATCGAGAGTCCACAACCTTGTTTGCCACCCGCATTGATATCTATGTAATAACACTGTTGTTGTGCAGCAGTTGCTATCGCCATTGCCTTTTCAACTTGCCTATCACAAGTGTCGGTTAGACTGGGGTGCAGAATAACCTCCGCTCCCAGCATAGCCAAAGCTCTACTGGACTCAGGAAACCAAAGATCGTAACAAATATGAATCCCAAAACGGCCAGCCCCTGGAACGTCAAACACACAAGGTTTTGTGCCCGGAGAAACTCCTTTTTCATACGGTAGAAAAGGATAGGTTTTCTCACAACACTCAATCAACTCACCCTCAGGTGAAATAACTGGTGCTGCATTGGTTACTCGACCGTCTTGGTGGTCATAAAAAGAGCCGGGTATGTACCAAATTTTTAATTCTTTGGCTATAGACTGTAACTTAGGAAGATAGGCTTGGAGGGAATACTCTTTACTCTTACTGACGCCACCAACAGCGAGCTCACTGAGAACAATCATGTTCAACCAAGGAAATCTGCTCACAACTTCCTTTGTTTTGATTTCAAGTAAATCAAAATTGTTTGAATGTTCAAGGCTTACTTGAATAGCGGCAATTGAAAACGGTTTCATAATTTATAACTTTATCACAAAGCTAAGGACAAAAAGGTTTGAGTTTATTGGATGCCTCAACGGCTAAATCCCATTGAAATTCATTCCCATCGCTAAAGTAATAGTACATCGTATTGTTTGGTAAAAGGACGACGGTTATGCCTCCAAATCCTGACATAAAGGGAACCCAAAGGTCTCCAGAGCACCCAAATTTCGTTCCTTCAAATCTCTTAGTCCAAAAGCCTTTATTGTAATAAAGGGGGTCAATAGCTACCAGACCTCTTTGATTGCTATTGGATTGTAGCGCGTTAAAAAGAATACCTTGTGTGTCTGTTTCTTTTCTATGTAAGAAATATTTTCCAAGCTTTACCACATCGTCTGAGAGCAAAAACATACCCATTTCAGCATAAGGTTGTGCAACTTTATCCAAGCTCCGCCTGACCTCGCTAGTTGCGTCGCTTAGTTTGAGGGATTTCCAAAGAGGCAACATCAAATCGTAATATAAATCTCCATTTTTATTTACTTTCTGTTTATAAAAATTATTCAAGGCTGTGCCCAGAATATATGTATCGGAAGAATGGTAAGACAGCTTGGTACCCGGCAATGCATTCTTCTTAAAAATATCACAAGAAAATGTAATCCTGTCCTTGTGTTTGTAGTTATTTGAAAAGCCGTTCTTTCTTAAGTACCAATCTTCGCTGTAATATTTTTTGTATTTGTATTGTCCTGTTGCCATGTCCAGAGTATTACCAAAAGTTACTCCTCTCCATTTTTTTTGATCGCACTGAGTCACGTAGTCAGATATAAGGAGGTTTTCAATCTTTGAAAATTGATCACCCAATAAACTCATGGCATTTGCGGCAAAAATTGATTTAGAAAGTGAGAACGATGGGAGCAACATTTCATCGCAGTAAGGGTATCTCCCTTTTCTTGTTAAACAACCGCCTCTGTAGTGTGATTTTCCATCATAAAACCCATAAACTGTCATGTTTACAGAAGAAACTTCCTTGGTTGATCCAAATAGCTTAGAAAATTCTTTAAATTGGGATATTGATTTAACGGGAATTTTTGATTCCAACCATTCGTCATGCTTTTTAAGGTCTTTCTTCAAATCACTATTTTCTATAAACACCGCTTCATGAGAGCTAATAAGATCAAATTTAAAGTATGCGCATGTCTCGCTAGCCACTTGATAAACTAGATTTGAGATTTCACCACCTGTTGTCATGTCAAACAAAACAATACCGTTGTGAACACAATTCTGATTCTTTTGAATAAAGGAAAAAGGAAATGAAGTTCTTATGTTTCCTGTTTCGTCATACCAAACTTCCCCTACTCCAAAATGCATATCCCAAAATAGATTTTGTGTGGTTCTTAGTGCTCCAGAAATGGGAATGAACTTAGAATTTTTGATAGAAAATTCTAAACTAAGTGATGGAAGTTTTGATAACGACTTGAATTTTTTGTTGATTTCCAATTCATCAAAAACAACCTTGTAATTGGATTGAAGAGGAATTTTCTGAGTTTCTAAATATCCAGAAAATACCCCTTCATAAGCTATTGCTCCTTGAGGCTTTTGAAAATGGATAAATTTAACAGGGGTTAACTTAGGCTTGTAGTCTGGATCGGGCCACAACAACGGGTCGAGGGGGTTGTATGAAAAAACAATAGACGATAGAAAAAAGACATAAAGCGATAAGAGATATTTACTAACCAAACTACGATATTTAAACATGGCCTTACTCCTTCAACGGTAGATTAGTCCAGACTATAGCTTATTTTTATTTCAAATATCTAATTTCGATAGCATCCGCTGATTTCTCAGACAAGACGCCTGAAATTACAACAAACTTCATTGTTCTTTTCGGTTGTAATGTTTTCTTCAAAAATTTAAGGATGGAAGAAATGTTCTTTTCATGATCGGCATACATGGGAGAGTGGAAGGCATGAATTGAACCTGCCAAAGACAAATGGTTTAAGGTTTTTCTGTTATTGCTAAAAGCAAATACAGGAGTAGTAAAAGGCTTGGCATTTGCAACTATCTCAGCTGTACTGCCACTTCTGGTGATAGCAATAATGCCATCAGCCTCGATAGATTCTGCAATCGATTTTGCTGCTATGCCCAGGTGCTGCCAATCCGTATCGGGTATTAATTTCTTTTCGTAACCCAGTGTTTTGTATTTCTCAGTTTGGTTGGCAATTCTGGTAATAAACTCAACACATTCAACTGGGTACTTGCCTACAGTTGTCTCTCCTGAAAGCATAACAGCGTCAGACCCTTCGTATATCGCGTTAGCAACATCCGTAACTTCTGCCCTGGTAGGCGTTGGGTTTTTTATCATGGACTCCAGAAGGTGAGTGGCAACAATTGATCTTTTGCCATTGCGTGCGCAAGTAGACATGATTTTTCTTTGTATATTTGGCAGGTTAGATAGATCGGTTTCTATACCCAAATCTCCCCTGGCGACCATGACGCCATCTGAAATTTTTGAAATCTCTTCAATGTTAGATAGGCCTTCTTGGTCTTCAATCTTTGAAATTATTTTTATTTTATTAATCTTGGATTTTAAGATGGACTTCAGATCTTCAATATCGCTTGCGTTTCGAACAAAAGAAAGTGCAATGAAATCGACGTCATTTTTTAATCCAAATGCTATATCTTTTTTGTCTTTTTCCGTAACTGAAGGTAAATTTATACGGATACCAGGCAAATTAACGTGCCTTTTGCTGCCGAGCTTGCCTCCATCCAGCACTCTGCATTCAAGCTGATTCTCGGTTTTGTTTAAGACTTTAAAATTCATCAAACCGTTATCGAGTGAAATTAGTGTTCCAACTTTCACGCTGTTAATTAATTCATCGTAATGAACGCGGATTGAAGTTGATTCAACGTCAGTTTCATCACGAATGGTGAACGTAACAATTTCACCTGTTGCTATATCAACAATTTTATTTGTGTCTCCCGTTCTAATTTCTGGACCTTGAGTATCCATCAAAATCCCAATGGGGATGGAAATCTGCTTATTCAGTTTTTTTATTCTATCAATTACTTTTTTAGCTGACTTGTGATCAGAATGAGACATATTTAATCGTGCCACGTTCATTCCAGCTTTTTGTAACTTCTTTAGGCAGTCAAAGCTTTCGGTCGCCGGACCAATGGTGCAAATAATCTTTGTTCTCTTAAAATTCATTAAATTTATAACTTGATGTAATAAAGCTCAAAGATTCTACTTTAATTGAAGCAAAAGATTAGATTAATTATTTACTTTTTGTGCAAACACAAAAAAGGCCAGATTAACTGGCCTTTTTTTTATTCGGTTCTGTTAAAAATTATATCTAACATCAACACCAGACCATCTTCTGGCTAGAGGAGCTGCTGTTTGTTGGAAGTCACGAGTTACGTCGTAAGTTTCCATGCTATAGAAATTTTTATTATCCATAACGTTATTAACAAAAACCCTAACAGACGTATCCCCATCCTCACTCCACCATGAAGCACTGATGTTGGTGGTTTCTCTTGAAGGCATTCTGTCTAATGCTCTTTCAATACCCGATGTAGAGAAGTTGCCCGTGTAAGAATGACTAATATTCCACCAAAGAGGTCCTACCATGCTGTCCATTTCATAGGTTGCACGTAGAGTAAATTTCTCTTGAGGTATTCCTTTAAGCTGATTTCCCTTAAGATTAAAGGTATACAAACTTGCTGCGTCACCGACTGCTACAAAATTTACAGTACTGATTTGGGTAAAATCTCCCCAAATTGCCGCTGGAGCAGAAGGATCATTCAAGTTCTCTACAAGATAATCTTCTCCATAATTGGTGTCTGTGTAACTGTAGTTACCCGCCAAGGTTAATCTGTCAGTAGCAGCATATATCATGTCGGTTTCAAAACCTTTGTTGGTTATACCATTAGAGTTGGTAACCTGATCAACGCCGTAACCTCTGATTGGGTCTAGCTGATTAACTCTGTCTTGGTATCCGTCATAGTTGTAATGGTAGATAGATGCAAAGATTTGCAAACTGTCATCCAAATGAAGGCCTTTGTAACCTATTTCAAAAGCTTCTATTTCTTCTTTATCATAAGTGGCCAGTTCTAGATCAGCTCCCCCCAGACAAACTCCAGTTGTGGCATCTCTTTGACAGTCCTTACCGCCGCCTATACCAAGAACGTATCCACCGGCTCTGTATCCAGTTGTTAATGAGAAGTACCATAACTGATAATCGTTAGGCGTGTAATCAAGATTAACTCTGAAGTTAGTGTCACTCCACTCGTCATTGTTATCAATAGTACGCGTGTAGCTGTATGGCATTCCTTGGTTCAATCTTAAAGGATTGGCACAAGTTGTAGCCGTAAGTGCACACACAGGTGCAATAGGGCTTCCGTTAGCCGCCACTCCCGCTGCTCCTGTATAAGTCGCATTTCCCATCATTAAGTTTATCAACGAAAGGTTGGTCATGGTTGCGGGTGCAAGACCAAGCTGTTCGTAATAAGGACCTAACTGACCAGCTCCTGCAAGAATCCCAGGAAACCATCCGTTTGCAAAGTTAAGATTCAGCTCTGCGTACCCACCACTGACTTCCAATGCAGCTTTCTTATCTTCTGCGTATCTAGCTCCAAGGGTAAGAGCAAACTCATCATTAATTGTCCAAGTTCCTTGTGTGTATACAGCTGTAGATTCATTTTGAACTTCATTGTTGTATTCGTAGATTCTTCCTTCTGGGCTTCCTCCCCATCGACCTGAGATAACATCATCCATTGGTGCTGTTCCATGAACGGCATGTGGAGATAGACTCAGAGCGCCTAAGAAATACATTACGCTAGCACCGCCTAGAAACCCTACCGGAGCATCTAGCAAGCCGTAATCAGCTGCATTAATGATAGACGGAATTGGGTTGTTTATTGAATAGGTTTGTTTTCTTGATTCATCCATGTAGAAAACACCAGAAGTAACTTCCACATCTGGCATCAGTTGCCAATTCACCGTAATCTCATGTGTGTTCATATGAACATCTTCCAATACAGTTCTTTTTCTTTGACTGAATTTAGAATCGGATAAGTCTCTGTCTTGGTTAAAAGTGTAATCAAAATCTACCAGACCATACGAGTACTTAACTTGAGTTGTGTCATTAACGTCCCAAGTAATATCGGATTGAATTCCTTCGTGTTCAAAATATACGTGCTGACAAGATTGATTGCCCGTGTAAGGATAGTTAGTACATCTATCTTCGCTATTAACTTTTGTATTGAATGTACCAACAACGCTTTCAGAACCGTCCGATCCATATTCAGGGTTCATAAAAGCTAGAACAGACTGGTTTCTGTCCACGCCTGGTATTAGAGAAGCTCCGTATCTAACTGCTCCAGTTGTAGGATGTGTAAAAGCTTGCGCACCTAAATAAGACTCTCCAACTCTTTTTACACCGTAAACTGCCTGATCTGCACTGTCAGTTCCTCGATTATTTCCCCACCCTTGAGTTAAAATTATAGGTGATTGCCCAACCGTATCCAGTAATCTTTGGTTTCCTCTGATGTTAAAAGTAATGTCATCTGTTACTTTCCAAAGTAAAGATAAAGAATAGTTTTCATCATCAGTTTGATCAGTATCTTCTCCGCTTCCTATTCCCTCTTGTAGACCATCACGATCAGCCGTCATTCCATTGACTCTAAATGCAAAGTTTTCTGTTAAAGGTCCGCTTGTAACAAAATAGTTCTGCTTTCTGCCGTCAGAACCAATTAAAAATCTTACAGTGGACTCACTTTCAAATGTAGGTTTCTTTGTTATATAATTTATCGCTCCGCCTATTGAATTACGACCGTAAAGTGTTCCTTGAGGTCCTCGTAATACTTCAATACGTTCAATATCAAATAAATAAGCTTCACCAGCCGCAATACCAAAATCAGGTGAATAAATGCCGTTGTAATAAGTAGAAACGCCAGGGTCTCCTCCTAGAGCTCTAAAGTTTCTTCCAACTCCACGAATCCTTACATCGTAAGCATCTCTTGTAGTAGCTGGTAATTGATCCATTAAATCGTTAGCTCCTTGCATTCCCAAGTCTTCTATAAGGGATGTGTCAAAAGCAGAAATGGACATTGAAGTATCCGAAACCGTGGACTGACGTTTCTCAGCAGTAACGGTTATCTCTTCGATACCCCCACGCTCTCTTTCATCTTCATCTGCTGAAAGCAGATAGGTAGAAGAAACGGATAAGTTTAATAAAAACAGATAGCTGATTAGCTTTTTCATGGCATCCCCCCATTAGCAAGCTTTGCTTGCAAAGTTAAAATAAAATCCTTTTTAAGAAAGAAAATTTCCTTCTTTCTAACTTCTATTTACATAGATGACAAGGAATCTACCATACTTGCCTCTCTAATGGTAATAAAAAAAACAGGCCCTAAGACCTGTTTTTTATTTTCCTATTTATTTTTATTAGAACTTATACCTAATATCGACCCCGTAATGCCTTGGTGATAAAGCTGAACCCGTCTTTCTGTAGTTCTGCTCATCACTATCAACACTTAGTGCATAGATAGAATCATTATCAAGTAGATTGTTCACGTAAACTCTAACCGAAAGATCACTATTTGAATTCCACCAAGAAGCACTTACGTTTGAGGTTTCTCTTGAAGGGACCCTGTCCAGTGCTCTTTCCACTCCGGAAGCTGAAAATTCACCTGTGTAGGAATGATTGACCAAGAACCAAACCGGTCCAAAGCTTGTGTCCATTTCATAGGTAGCTCTTACCGTAAACTTAGTTACAGGAATACCTTTTAAACCGTTTCCTTTTAAGTTAACCGTGTAATCTTGCACAAAAGATAAATCGTCTGTTGAGCAAGAAACATAACCCTGCGTACACGATCCAAAGAGTGGTACGGGTATTTCAGGATCATCAATGGTTAATACGAAATAGTCTTCGTTATAAGTTGTTTTGGTATAACTGTAGTTGCCAGCAAAATTTAATCTGTCATTTGCCTGGTATTGCATTTCTATTTCAAAGCCTTCATTGGTAATACCATCTGCGTTTGAAACAAACTCAGCACCTGCTCCTCTTATTGGATCAAACTGTTGAAGTGAATCTTGATAGCCATCGTAATCGTAATGATAAATTGATGCGAAGATCTGAAGCGTGTCGTCGAGATGAAGTCCTTTATACCCTAGCTCCACGGCTTCTACGATTTCTTCATCATAAGGAACCAAAATACTGCCGGTACCATTAGGCACTCCGTTGGCGTCCCTTGCATCGTCTCTCTGACCTGAAATACCCAAAGCGTATCCTCCAGATCTAAACCCTGTGGTAAATGAGAGATACCATAATTGATTATCGTTAGGTGAGTAATCCAAGTTTACACGGATATTGGTGTCGTCCCACGTATCGGAACCTCCAATGGTACTGGTGTAACTGTAAGGAATACCTTGAGACACTCTTAAAGGAGTCGCGCAATCAAGAGCTCCTATTTCACAAGTAGGTGTAATAGGGTTGTTAGCATCTATAGAAAAATAATTGTATCCATAGATAGCAGCTAGCGCTGGATCATAATTGTACACGGCATTACCCATAGCAACGTTTGTAGCAGCTGTGGTTGTAACACCGGAGGTACCAATTGGTGCATAAGGTTGTCCAGCCAATAGATTCACTGCAGGTAAATACCCGCCAACAGGGCCTGCAAATAATTCTGTGTAACCCCCTCTTATTTCCATTGCTTCTTTTTCGTCTTCAGCGTATCTAGCTCCAAGAACAAGAGAAAATTCATCATTTATTTTCCAAGTTGCCTGGGTAAAATAAGCAACCGCATCGTTTGTAACTTCGTTAGTGTGACGATAAACAGCTCCACTTGGATCTCCTTGCCATCTTCCTGATATGGTTGAACCAAGAGGTGCCTGTCCCAATCTAACATGAGGTGTCAAAGCATCGCTGGGCCAACCCAAGACTCCCATAACGGTAGTTCCTGGAGCTCCTAATATGATTCCATAAGGATATAAGTTCTCAAAACCAACATCCATAACACCATAATTAGCAGAATTTAAGATTCCTGGAACGTTATTACTGAGAGTGTAATTTTGTTTTCTGTTTTCGTTCATCATGAACAGTCCAGAAGTTAACTCTATGTCATCGCCTATCATCCAATTCACGTTTATTTCGTGAGTGGTCATATGAACGTCTTCACGCACCGTGGTTCTGTATTGAGAAAGCAAACTTGCTGATTGATCTATGTCTATATTGAAGTCGTAATTGTAATCCACCAATCCGTATAAATAGGTGACCGTAGTTCGATCATTGACATCCCATGTATATTTGAGCTGCTGACCGTTGTGTTCAAACCTCTCACGGTTTGAAGAACAATTGTCGTAAGGAAAATCATTACACTGACTTTCTTCATTGTTGTTGACGTTAAAAGAACCCAAGACATCTGGGCCCGTCTGACCATATCCTGGGTTTAATCTATAAGGAAATCCAGCCATATCGACACCAGCCCTTCTGGGAGCACCGTAAGCAACCTCTCCCGTAACTGGGTGAGTAAACATCATTGCCCCTGGGGTTGTTGCTGTTACTTTTCGTAGGCCATAAACCGCGTCTTTTCTGTTTCTTGTGCCTCTGTTATCTCCGTATCCTTCGGTAAGCAATACCGCTGAACCAATTATCCTATCGGACAATCTATCGTTGGCTCTGATTTGTAGTGACATGTCTTCGTTGATGTTCCAAAGAAGCGTCATGACATTATTAACATCGTTTAATGAATTAGTGTCAGGACCGGGACCTATGCTGTGTTGTTCTCCATCTCTTTCAACATTTGCATGAGTTAACCTGTAAGCAAAATTTTCTGTTACCGGGCCGGAGCTCATAAAATAGTATTGTCTCATTCCCATGTCACCAATCACCGTTCTGACTTCTCCTTCAGAATCAAACTTTGGTGATTTGGTGATATAGTTGATAGCCCCACCAATAGAATTACGTCCATAAAGTGTTCCTTGAGGACCACGAAGAACCTCTATCCTTTCTACGTCGTAGTAAGCATTTTCTGAAGCCGCTATCCCAAAGTCAGGAGAATAGACCCCATTATAATAAGTTGCCACACCAGGATCTCCTCCAAGTGCTCTAAAATTTCTTCCTACTCCTCTGATTCTAACGTCGTAAGCATCTCGGGTTGTGGCAGGAAGTTGGTCCATAAGATCGTTAGCGCCTTGCATACCCAGGTCTTCTAACAATGAAGAATCAAAAGCGGTGATGGACATTGAAGTATCAGACACAGTTGACGTTCGTTTTTCAGCCGTGACGACTATTTCTTCTATACCGGATTTTCTGGTATCTTCCTCTTCGGCGCTAAAGCCAATGGAAGAAAAAGAAATAAGAAAAGATATTAACGCGACGTTCAGTAATTTTATAT
>Ga0075444_10001183_pt1 | contig 15846 bp, 15 predicted proteins | sample CoawatmetaG01DNA_FD_76836 | JGI IMG/M metagenome (GOLD analysis project Ga0075444, IMG submission 76836) | Marine microbial communities from the West Antarctic Peninsula - Coastal water metaG017-DNA | ecosystem: Environmental > Aquatic > Marine > Coastal | place: Atlantic Ocean: West Antarctic... | reverse complement strand
GGGATAAACATGTAGATCATTTTATGGATGGTTAGCGGACGCGGGTTCGATTCCCGCCGCCTCCACAAACTAAAATATTTAAATCATTTTAGTAAAAAGTATAACTCTTGATTGCAAGTGAATCGTTGAGTAAAAGATTAGAAAAAGTTAACATACAGTTTCATCAACGGATATCAATATGAATACATTTGTGAAAAAATTTTTTACATTAATAATTTTTCTATCTTTGATGCACCCTATTAGCTCTTTTTCTAAGAGCGCTCTTGAGATAGATGCAGCCATTGAAAGTGCAATGGTGAGATTTTCAGAAGAAATTCAAGGCAGTGACTCATACCTAGATGGTGCTAGAGGGATATTGGTAATTCCAAAAATGATTAAGGCTGGTGTAATTCTAGGAATGGAATACGGTGAAGGAGCCTTAATTGTTGACGATGTTAAGGTTCAATATTTTAGAGCTTTTACCACCTCTTTAGGTTTACAGTTTGGTGTGGGTTCCAAAGATATGATTATTTTATTTTTTGATGATCAAGCCATGGATGATTTTTTATACAGTTCTGGATGGGAGGTTGGAGTTGATGGTTCTGTTGCTTTTTTATCTATGGGAATCGGTGGATCAATTGACACTATCGAAAGTCAAGATCCAATTGTTGGCTTTGTTTTTGGGCATAAAGGATTAATTGCAGGCCTGAGTATGGAAGGAACTAAGTTTTCTAAAATATGGCCAAATGCTGAAACTGATACAGAGCAAGATGAAATTGATGATTTCAATGAAGACTTCATAGAATGATAAAATGTTTACCTCTTCTTTTACATCTATAACGTCTAGAAGAAAGTTTTTTAAAAATACCACATCCATTGTTGCTGCTTCATTGGCATCCTCTAAACAGTTAGATTTAATGGCTAATGATTCATTAGATTTCAATGATCCTTACGATAACTTGTATGCTTTTGGAAAGCTTTGGGGCAGTTATGATAATAAGCCAACCTATGGCGGTTATGAAGGAGTTCAATTTGCTAGAATAGGAACAAATAGACTTATTCCTCTATTTGGATATACCGGTTTTGGTAATATGCAATCAAAAATGAATAATGATAAAACCATTAACATAAGAGGGACAGAAGGTGGTTATTTTACTGATCTGAATACAGGTAAAATAATTGACCATTGGAAGAATCCTTGGACCAATGAAATTGTAGATGTATTTCCATTTATCAACAAAAAGATGAGAGGACATTTAACAGCCGAGATGCCTACTTTTGCAATGGGAAATATTAACCTAGATCAACCAACACTGATGAATGAGGCTGAAGCATTAACAGAGAATTCCTCATCACCTTTTATTCTTCCTTGGAAAAAACTTGGAGATCAATACCTTCTTTCATGGGAGTATTCACATGAATACAGTAACCCGGTAACAAAAGAAAAATGGCCCAAAGCACATACTACTTCTATCATTAACCCCTCAGAACATTTTAGTTTCTACACACCCATAGATAAAATGAATGATAAATCTGTGCCCTCTTCTCCATTTCATGCTGGTTTTATGAGAACGTCTCCCTGGTGGCCTTGGATGAAAATGGGGCAGACTCATATTGATGGCTGTTTATTTGGAAGAATGCATAGCTATCAAATTACAGGGACTCTTGATGACATTCCTAGAGAAGTCTTAAAAAGAGTTGAAAAAGATCACCCTGAGATACTAGAAGTTCAATCCGGCTGGGGTAATACAATACCCAAAGGCACATGGGAAGCATATGCTGAAGAGGTTCCCCCAGAGGTTATATAAGGTATTAATGATGAATGCACCCAATCGTATAGTTTCTTTCTTATTAGTTGTTGTTATTTATGGTTGTTCTCAGTCACTTATAGTCAATACCAATATACCTGCACCCTTAGTTGATCAAGTGGATAATATTAGAGTTTTAGTGAACTATGATCAAAATATTATTAACTATCAGTTCAAGAGTACTAATATTGAAAAAAATGAATCACCATGGATGATAGAATTCAATGATTCGCATAAAAAGCTGTTTGATAAAATATTAAATGGTTTCTTTAACAATCCAATCCAGATGGAGCCTAACAGCGAACCTTTAAATGATATTAACTATATTGTAATAAATATTAAATTAGATAAGTTTGAATTTTTGACACCATCCTTAGCATCAAATGATAAATATTCAGTCTGGTTAAAATACAATATTCTGCTAACAAATACAGAACGTGAATATTCTGAAAGTTGGGATATTACAGGGTATGGTGAACAAGAAACCGCATCATTGAATCAAAATCAGGCATTGATTAATGCAATTGATTTAGCATTACGAGATACCGGAGCAAATTTAACAATTAAGATGGAAGAAGAGATGGAGTCAATAATCAGCGTAATGAAATAATGCATAGAAATATTTTACTGTCCTCATTATTGTTAATGACTCTAATTACATCTTGCTCTACCACAAGAGTTGATCAGGAAGTCAACTTACCTTTTGAGTTAATTGAGGGCCAGTCTATTGTGATTCTTTCTGATAGCTACCACACAGGTAATAAAACTGAGATTGATTTCATGGATTGCTTAAATAAAAATCTGAAAAGAAAACAAAATAAATTCAATCTAATACCGACAAATCAATTTAAAAATGATTTTTATCCTTGGTTTGAACCTAGTACTGCGCCTCAAAATGCAGAGCAATTACCCAAGTTTTTCAAAAGAGAGATTATCAAAAATAAACTGGAAAAACTAAAAATCAAATACATTATTAATATCACAGGAGAAACAACCACTAATTCAAGTTCTGGAGCACTATCTTGTGCAGCTGGACCAGGTGGCGGTGGTTGCTTCGGTTTTGCTTGGTGGGATGATACTTCATCATATTCTGCTTCTGTTTGGGATTTGAATGAAGCGACAGTCATAGGAAGTCTATCAGCTAGTGTTACAGGGACATCTGTAATACCAGCTATAGTTATACCCATACCTATCCTTGCAAGAACACAATCCAATGCTTGTGAGGGTTTATCAAATCAAATACTTGGTTTTTTTAGCTGAGTAAAGATAATAGAGAATGTTCAAAATAAAAGATAACTCGAATATATGTGCCACCATCTGAATGTTAAATCATTATAAAATAATAACGCTACTCCTGTTGGTCATCTTTACTCCGATCACTTTATCTGATGATTTGGCCGATCATGTTCCTTCTTTATTAGAGAGTAGCCCAGAACAGAGTCATCTATTAAAATTAGTTACAGCAATATCTGAGCAAGGACACTTTTCAAAAAAGAAAATCACTAATGAATCGTCCCATTTAATTCTTAAAAACTACTTAAATACGTTGGATTCACAAAAAATATATTTTACTCAATCCGATATTAATTATTTTCAAAGATATCGTTACAAAATTGATGATGCTTTAAAAAATGGAAATCTTGAACCGGTATTTGATATTTTCAGAATATACAGACTCAGAGTGCAGCAGCGAATTGAATACTCTATGAATACTATAAATTCAACCACCAGTTTTGTAGCTGACGAGGAGTATGATTTCAGGAGAGAAAATACACAATGGCAGAAAGATGATTCAATTTTGGATACATCTTGGGCAAAAAAATCAAAAAATGACTTGTTGTCTCTTTTATTAGCTGGTCAAGAAATAAATACAGCTAAGAAGACACTAAACAAACGTTACCTAAAGTTTCTCAACCGAATTAATAACTATGACAGCAATGATGTCATTGATATATTTTTAAACTCCTATGTGCATTTTCTGGATCCACATTCGAATTATCTGAATCCAAGTCGAGCAGAAGAATATGAAATCCAGACAACATTATCATATCAAGGAATAGGTGCAAGGTTGGAATTGAGTGATGACTATGTTCAAATTCAGAGCATTATTCCTGGTAGTCCTGCTTTTAAAAATGGTGAATTAAAACCTTTGGATAAGATCATAGGCGTTTTAGACAACGAGAGTAATGATCTGATTGATGTTATAGGTTGGGAGCTTGATGAAGTTGTAAAACTCATCAGAGGTCCAAAGAATACTAATGTAACACTTCAAATACTGCCGACAGGATCAAATCCTGATAGTAATCCATACTTATTAACCTTGGAACGAGATGAAGTTGAATTGGAACAGCAAGCTGCATCAAGTTATATAGAAACAATTAATAATGCTCAAGGTTCATATTCTATTGGAGTAATAAAAATCCCTAGCTTTTATCAAGACTTTACAGCTAGAAGACGTGGTGACAAAGATTACAGAAGCACGACACTTGATGTTGAGAAAATCGTAGAAAACTTAGTGGAAATTGGTATTGATGCAATAACAATTGATTTAAGAGGAAATTCTGGTGGTTTATTGGATGAAGCTGCTTCTTTAACAGGTTTATTTATTAACGAAGGACCATTGGTGCAATTAAAGGATACCAATGAAAAGATAGATGTTATCGATGATCCTATTCCCGGATCTATTTACGATGGTCCAATGATAGTTTTGATTGACCGTTTCAGTGCGTCAGCATCTGAAATATTTGCTGGTGCAATTCAGGATTATTCAAGGGGAATTATCATCGGTCAAAAAACATATGGAAAAGGCAGTGTTCAAAGCTTATATCCACTCGATAGATACTCTCGCTTTACCTCAAAAAAAGGTTTTGGACAGCTAACCTTAACAGTAGCTAAATACTATCGCGTAACTGGAGCAGGCACTCAAAACAAGGGTGTAATACCTGATATAGTTTTGCCATCCTTTATTGATGAAAGTTTAATAGGCGAAGAAACAAAAATAAATGCATTGCCATGGGATAAGATTCCATCGTTGAAATTTAATACCAACAAGTCATTGAATGAACCGATTCATTTTATTGAAAATAATTTTAAATCTCGATCAAATAATAATCTAGCATTCGATTATCTAAAAGAAGATATCAAGCGATCTTTTGAACAAAGAGAAGATTCTATTGTATCCCTTAATATCGAAACAAGAACTGCTTCAAGAGAGCATATTCTTAACGATAATAAAGGCAGAAGATCCAATAGACTCAAGGCTTTAGGGTTTGAAGAAGATTCGTTTGATGACTTCAGAAATCAAACAATACTTAATGAGATATATCATATGGTAGTTGATTATATTAATTATCTAAAACCGCCTGTATCAACTGATGAAGACAACCTTTTTGTTGAAGTGTCTAACTAATAGAGGTTGATTATCCTTTTGGCCAATTCTGATGATGAATGTCAATATAAAATGGGTGTTCATGAGTAACTGAGTCATGTTTATGCTCATGTTCGTGATTTTCATTCTTACTTTCTAATTGATGCTCATGCTTATGATGTTCATCCTGATGTAAATGAGAGTGTGCATGTATTAACTCACTATGTTCATGTTTAAGACTAGTTGATTCTTCAATAGGCCAAAATAACATACTGTAAATCAGACAGATAGCAATAATAGATGCTAGAAAAGCTGCGGTAAAACTAAACCCAAATATTAGTGCCAATTGTCCTGCTACTAAATATCCAAAAAACCAACAGATATGCGATAAAGCAAATTGTGCTGAAAAGTAAGCTGTCCTGTCATTCGGATTAGAAGACATATTCACGATCTTGCCTACTGGAATTTGTGAAAATGACAATCCCATTCCAGTAAAAAACCAACAAATTAAGGCGGGTATTAATGACGGCTCAAATGACATAAAAGCTAAACTTAAGGCAATTATGAATATTCCAGTTTGGATCACTGTTTTATCTTGAAATCTAATTGATATTTTCGGGTAGATTAAAGCAGCAATCATGGATCCCAAACCCGATAATGCAAAAAATATAGCAACTGTACTATTATCAAATGCGCCCAGATAATCTTTCACATAGATAACGGTATTAACAATGATCATAGAACTCGCACTGGCAATTGCAATATATAAAACTAATAGTGATCTCAATCTGGGTGTCTTAAAGTAAGAAATGACCCCATAAGTAATTTCATTCCATATATTGCCTGTTCTTTCAACTGGCTTAGCTTTTGGAACCAAAGTTATAATAATAATTACAGCTGAAACAATAAACGCAAAAGAGTTTAAAATAAATAGGCTGGAAAAAGAGAAATATAATAATGCTATTCCTGCAAGAGTTGGACTCAGTAATAGCTCCAAATCATAGGCTAATCTTGAATAAGCTAAAGCTGTTCCATACTGCTTATCATCATTAAGAATATCTGGAATAACTGCCTGAAAAACTGGCTTAAATCCAGCCGAAAATAAATTAAGCAAAAATATTAAAAGGTAGATATGCCATATTTCATTTACGAATGGCATAAATAAAACAATTAAAGCTCTAGAGACATCCATAATAATCATAAATTGTTTTCTAGCAAATCTATGAACCAAACCACCTATGATGGGTGAAAAGAATATATAAGCTATCATTTTGAACGCCAGGGCTATCCCAAGAACTGCTCCTGCATTGCTTCCTGCCATATCATAAGCCAAAAGAGATAATCCAATTGTAGAAAGACCAGTACCAATAAGAGCTATTATTTGTGCTGTAAAAAGCCTTCTAAATGTGATGTTCTTTAAAGGGTTTAAAGTATTCATTGGTTATCAATAATGATGTTCAATCATGGTTAACCATTTATGTAAAAGAGAGTTTATTGCAAGTTTTTGATCCATGATATTAATGTCTGTTTTGTTAGCAGATTGATTAATAATATTTATTGAAGAGTTCTTATTACCGTCATCAGCCGTTTGAGCTTCGATAATATTAGCATCTTTAAATACTCTAAAACTTATTTTGAAAGGAAAGATATTGATAGAAGAATGATTGTATGAGCTTTGATCATAATGCATAGAACAATCGAGTGTATATCTTGATATGGACTTGATGATAACTTTTATGGGTGGTAATTCTAAGTCAGAAAAAAGTAATTCTATTTGATTATTAGTCTCAGTCTCTGTTGTTTTTATATTCTTCAAAGATGCCAATATTTTGGTTTCAAATAGCTTGTAATTATTCTCATAAAGTACATACAGATCTTCAGCCCTACTAATAGAATTTAGATTGTTTTTAGAATGAATTTTATTTACTTTAATAATCATAATATTTAGAAGTAAATATTACATAATAATAATACTAAATAAATAAAAATATCACATAAGGAGATCGTTATGACTTTAGCATACCTTTGCATACTAATTTGCATGCTTATTCCAATTTACTGGGCTGGCGTTTCTAAAAAGAATTCCACTTTGAAATACAACAATGAATCACCAAGAGATCATCTCAATCAGTTATCAGGGAAAGCAAAAAATGCTTACTGTGCTGAACAAAACTGCTATGAAACATTTCCTCCTTTTGTTGCAGCAGTAATCATTGCTCATCTACTCGGTCATGATCAGTTTATAGTTAATGTATTAGCTGTAACCTTCGTTTTAGCTAGAGTGTTCCATGGGGTATTTTATATTCAAGAAAAAGGTAGTCTAAGATCTATTTCTTATATGATAGGTCTGGTTTGTGTCATTGCACTATTTTTTGCTGGGTGATCGCCTACTCTTCTTTAATCAAATAATTCTTATAGTGCTTTAACTCATATATAGAGTCATATACATCATCCATTGCGAGATGATTTGAGTTTTTACTATGAGATCTTGCAACTTCTGGATTCCATAGCTGAGAGATAATTTTTAAAGAAGTGACATCTAGGTTCCTATAGTTGAAGTGTGCTTCCAATTCTGGCATCAGTCTTGCTAAGAATCTTCTATCCTGACAAATGGTGTTGCCACACATGGGTGATTCTTCTTTATTAGTGATTTTTTTTAAAAAATTAAGTGTCATATTTTCAGCATCAGCAATCGTGAGATTTGATTTTCTCACTCTTTTCAATAGTCCAGAATTTGAATGTGTTTTTTTATTCCAATCATCCATAGTATTGAGGATTGAATCATCTTGATGGATAGCAAGACTAGGACCTTCAGCGATTACACCAAGATTACCATCTGTGACAACGGTTGCTATTTCAATAATAGTATCATTGAAAGTATCAAGGCCGGTCATCTCTAAATCTAACCATATAAGTCTTTTTGAATCTGTAGACATAAAACGATTCTAACAGAGTATTAAGGGTATAATCATAAAAGTTTAATTATGAAAGAATCTAAACAATCCGTATCAAGAATTGCTAATATTTATGGCAATCATGGTCTATTAATCGACTCTGATAATCAGACCCATAAATTCATGCTGAAGAATTCCAAAACAAAACTTTATGTTGGGGATTGTATAGAATCCAATGAAATAACTGATGAAGTAACTCTGATTGATAAACCGAAAGAAAGAATTAATGTTGTAGAACGTTTCGATAAGTTAGGCAAAAAACAAATCGTGGCTGCTAATGTGACTCAATTATTGATAGTTATTGCACCTGAACCTGAGCCTAATTTTCTATTGCTTGATAAATTATTACTGGTTAGTGAGCTGATGAAGAATCAAGCATCGATTATATATAATAAAAATGATCTGGGTCGTCTAGAAGACAATCGTATATTAAAGTATCAAAATCTTGGATATAAGCTGATTAATATGTCAGCTAAATCCAATAATAATTTTGAGCAGTTTTATGATCAATTAATGAGTCAAACATCCTTTCTAGTAGGACAATCTGGTGTTGGAAAATCCACAATTACCAATATGCTTTTAAACAATCAAGAACTAAAAACTAAAACATTATCATCAAAGACTAATAAAGGTAGACACACTACATCCACTACCAGTTTGTATCAGATAAATTCAAACAGCTATTTAATCGATACTCCAGGAGTGGAGAATTTACACCCTGCAATAGAAAATTCTCAAGATATTCAACTTGGTTTCAAAGAGATAAAAATGCATTTAGGACACTGTAAATATCGAGATTGTATTCATATATCTGAGCCGTTCTGCTCTGTAAAAGATCATGTCAACAAAAATGAAATTGAAACTTCCAGATATGAAAACTATAAAAAACTTGTAGAGGACTATAAAAAGACTTCTAATCCATAATGTTTCTATTATTAATGGCTTGTATTAGTGTGTTGGCATCAACATACTCGAGTTCACCTCCTACAGGAACACCATAGGCAATTCGAGTAGCTTTAATATTTTTATCCTCAGCAATTGTGGCTATATAGTTTGCAGTGGCTTCACCTTCAACAGTAGGACTGCTCGCTAATATGATTTCTTCTATAGAATTACTAATAATTAGTTCTTCCAAATCATTTATTTTTAACTCGTCTGGGCCAATACCATCAATAGGAGATAAATGACCCATTAATACAAAGTATTTACCATTAAATTGTTGAGTATTCTCGATAGCCAATAAGTCAGCTGGTGATTCTATTATGCAAATAATTTTATTATTTCTCTTTTCATCTAAGCATATTTCACAAACATCAGAATCTGTATACATTCTGCATTTAGAGCATTCTTTGATAGATTCTAGAGATTTTGTAAGAGCATCCGTTATAAATTGTGCTTTGTCATCATTGTTTTTCAATAAATAAAAGACGATCCGTTGAGCACTTTTTATTCCTATACCGGGTAATTGCTTAAACGCATCAATTAGATCTTGAAGTATTGGACTAAATTTTTTCATGATTCATCATCTATTTTTGCATCAAAGAGTTCCATATACTGTTGAAGATTTGGGTCTGTCTTTAAACGGGACTGGTTCATAATCTTTTGCTCTTCGTTGGCCTCACTTCTCTTTTTAGCTAATGTAGTACCATCACTCGATCTGAGTTCTATATCCACACTTGCAATAGAATCATAATTAGATATTAAATAATCTTTTAAAGCATTGACTCTATTCATTGATAAATGATGTTCATGCATGCTATCAATTGTTAGTAGAAGATTCTGATCCTTAATGCTTTCCAGACTGCAATGAGAAGCCAACTGTTTAACGGTTCCATTAATTTTCATTTCATTGACTCGATTGGGCCAATTCTTGCTATTCATTACATTTAAAGATTTTTTAGGTGTAGTTTCACTTTGATGGTGGATGTTATTTGCAGGTAGAGATTCATTAATGATCTCTACTTTTTGTGTTTTTAGTGTTTTTTTTTCTAAAGTTTTATTGGAAACAGACTCTTCGTTTATAGAAAATGAAAACATACGAAGAATGGACATTCTAAAACCTTCTTTCATGCTTGGTGCAATCTCCATATCCCTTTTTGATGTAATTGCTATTTGATACAACAATTGAATTAAATCAGGGTCTTGATTCGTTGCTATTGACTCAATGATGTCTAGATTATTTGCCTTATCAGTTTTATCAGTCACTTGCTTGAAAGCAATTTCTTGCAACAAAGAAGCGATTGAGTTTAAGATTGAAGAATAGTCTGGATACAGTTCATCCACTTCTTTAAGCGCTTCATGAAGTTGCTCATTGTCTTGATTAAAAATTGCGACTAATAGATTTATTGTGTAATTAATATCTATCGTTCCAAGCATATTCTCTATCTGTTCTGTGGTGAGATTATAATCACCATATGCTAATGCTTGATCTAGAAGACTCAAACCATCTCTCATACTTCCATCAGAGGCTTGACTGATTAAAGCCAAGGCATTGTCTTCGTATTTAATTTTCTCTTTCTTACATATATCTATCATTCTTTGTTGAATTGTATCTTCAGATATTTTCTTAAGGTTGAATTTCAAGCATCTGGATAAAACAGTAATCGGTATTTTCTCACTTTCAGTGGTTGCCAAAAGAAATTTCATATGTGGAGGGGGCTCTTCAAGTGTCTTAAGAAGTGCATTAAAGGCTTCTTTAGTTAACTGATGTACCTCATCTATTAAGTAAACCTTATACCTCCCTGTTGAAGGCGTATACTGGCTATTCTCTAAAAGCTCTCTGGTGTCATCAATCCCTCTTTGAGAGGCCGCATCAACTTCAATCAGATCTATAAAGTTTCCTTCATCTATGGATGTACACGGTTGGCATTCACCACAGGGTTCAGATGAGACTCCTTTTTCACAATTTAATGCTTTCGCTAGTAGTCTTGCAATCGTAGTTTTACCAACTCCTCTTGTACCTGTGAACAAAAAAGCATGATGGACTTTATCCTTATTGAGAGAATTCTGGAGCGGTTTAACCACATGATCCTGTCCGGATACTTCAGAGAAGAACTTTGGTCTCCATTTTCTTGCTAATACTAGATAACTCATAAATAAGATTTGAAATAATTATTCTTAAAAGGGTTTAGACATATTACAGTCTTATTAGTCGTTCATAAATAAATTTTAAAACTTTAATTACCGGTAATATTTATACTATAATATTACCAATCATTTTATTAATTTAATAACTGTTTAAATGGAAAATAAGCATACTGATGTCATTATCATTGGTGCCGGTATCTCCGGTATAGCTGCTGCTTATAATCTACAAAAAAGCTGCCCTGATAAACGTTTTCTTCTTCTGGAAGGACGAGACTCAATAGGAGGCACTTGGGATCTTTTTCAGTATCCAGGTGTTAGATCAGATTCAGACATGTGCACAATGGGTTATAGATTTAAACCTTGGGTAGGCAGAAAAGTTGTTGCGGATGGACCTTCTATACTTCAATACCTCAAAGACATTGTTAGGGAAAATAATATTGATCAAAATATTAGATTCAATCGGATGGTGGATTCTGTTTCATGGTCAAAAGAAAATAAGCAGTGGTCATTGTCAATCAATACTAATAATGATTACCCGGAAGATGATCTCACTTGTGATTTTATAGTATTTTGTGGTGGCTATTATAATTACGATCAAGGCTATAAACCTGTTTTTCCTGGAGAAGAAGATTTTAAAGGTGAGATTATTCATCCACAACAATGGCCAAGCAATTTAGATTACAAGAATAAAAAAGTTGTGGTTATTGGCAGTGGTGCAACTGCAGTAACAATTATACCAAGTATGGCTGATGATACAGACCACATTACAATGCTACAAAGGTCCCCTACTTATTACATAATCGGACCTGAAGAAGATCCTGTTGGTAACTTCTTTAGAAAATACACTACTGATCGACTTGCCTACATTGTTGTTCGTTGGAAAAATATAGTGATCTCTCAATGGTATTTTTTCAATTATGCAAGAGCCAGACCCAAAAAAGTAAAAGCTTGGTTGATCTCGGAAGTTAAAAATAAACTGAAAGCAAATTATGACATCGATAAGCATTTTACTCCTGAATACAACCCATGGGATCAGAGGATCTGTCTGGTTCCTGGTGGAGACTTCTTTAATGCCATCAATGAAGATAAAGCAACTGTTGTTACGGATCATATAGATCGATTCACAGAAGATGGTATTACCCTTAAATCCGGTAAAAAGCTGGATGCAGATATCATCATCACCGCAACAGGACTGAATATGGAAGTTGCTGGTGATATGAAAATAATTGTGGATGGAAATGACTTGGATATCTCATCCAAAATGTTCTATAAGAGTATGATGATTGCCGATGTTCCTAATATGGTTGTAACGTTTGGCTATACCAATGCTTCCTGGACACTGAAAGCCGATCTTACTGCAGAATACACTTGCAGACTGATTAACTATATTGATAAAAAAGGTTTTGATTATTGCATGCCAATTACAGATGAAACAGTTGAAGAAAAGGGAGTTTGGCTGGACTTTACTTCTGGTTATGTTGATAGAGCCAAGCATAAGTTTCCAAAGCAAGGAGCAAGAGCACCTTGGACCAATACACAGCAATACTTATCCGATCTGTTTGCTTTGCGTTATGGAAAACTCAAGGATAAAGATTTAAAGTTTTTTTAGAGCTCTAAAAATCCTTATTGATTGGTTTATAGTTTTTACCAGCAACATAAAATGCTGGCAAACACAAACCCGCTAATAATTGAAACGTAAACATTGTTTTAGAATAAGCATCTTCAATGCCATTGCTTATTAAATAATCAATCATTACTCCAGCCATAGTGATTCCAATGCCTAACCCAACGATGTTGACCATCAATAGATAATAGGCAAAGACTATGGCTCTCATTTTTTCTGGTGCCATTTCTTGTATCGATGAAGTTATTGGCCCATACAAGCAACCCCATTGAAAAAAACCAAGAAACATTATTGAAAAAAATACAATTCCAGTATCTTCTGTCAGGCGATAAAAAACCATAAAAGGAGTAAATACAAGCAAACACCAAAATAAAAATATTTGCCTACCTTTCCCTGTAATCTTGGTGTAGTAATCACTCCCGATTCCTCCAAATAAATTACCTAATATTCCAGCTGGAAGCCCAATTGTACCTGTAATAATTAATATTTCAGATCGGTCAAAACCTTTGTCCTGAACCAACCACAATTGATCAAATGTAGCTGCACCGAGAATGAGATGTGCCGCAATACCACCATAGATCGTTAAACGAAGAGCATAGTTTTCCTTTAATGTTTGTCTTAGAGCAGTTATCGACTCTTTTATAGCTTTTTTATTGAGTACGTCTTTGGTTAACTGTATTTCTAATTGTTCCTTTCGATTGGGAGTTTCTTGAAAGAATAACATTACTATTGCCAATACAATCCCGATTGCTCCTAATGCATAAAAGCAGTTCCTCCATCCCCACAAAGGTCCTAAATAACCTGCAATATAAAATGATGCTGCAACACCCAGAGGTACTGCTAGATAGTAAAATCCTGAAACAAATCCCATATTCTTCCTCGGAAAATGATCCGATAATAAAGAAAGTGCTGATGGGGTTAGTATCGATTCACCAATACCAATAAATATTCTCGGTAACAATAACATCCAGAAGTTTTTTGCCATGCCTGAAAGGGCTGTCAATAGACTCCATAATAATACTCCAAACGATATAAATTTAGGTCTGTGCACACGATCAGCAATTGCACCCATAAAAAGTCCCATCAGAGAGTAAAACACAATAAATGCCAATCCTGACAACAGTCCAAACTGCGTATTGGTTAAATTAAGGTCAGGCACAATGAAGTTTGAAAAACTAGAAAGTAGTTGCCTATCTATAAAGTTAAGAACATTGAGAGTTGTCAGGAAACCAAGTAATTTATAACTGGATGTTTTAGACATTTAGTCTTTGACTGTAATGGTAATCTTACCTATGGCATTTCTATTTGCTAATTTATCAATAGCATCTGCGGTTTGCTCCAATGGAAAAGTTTCTGTGACAAATGGTTTGATATCCCCTTTCTCATATAGTGAAAATAATTGCTGAAAGTTTTCAGCATTCAAAATAGGTTCTCTCATACAAAAAGCTCCCCAGAAAACACCAACAATCTGACAGCCTTTTAATAAAGCTAGATTCAGAGGTATGGATGGTATGCTGGAAGTGAATCCAATGACCAAGTATCTGCCTTCCCAAGCAATTGCTCTCAGTGCTGGTTCTGAATAGGCACCTCCAACTGGGTCAAATATCACATCAACCCCTTTCCTATCTGTCAGTTTTTTTAACTGAGTTGAAAATTGTTTTTGAGCATCACGATCCATATTATCTCTTGAGTAGAGAATTGTGGAATCAGCACCTTGGAGTTCGCATAAATCTAATTTCTCTTGAGACGATGCAGCTGCAATAACATTAGCACCCATAGCTTTAGCTATATGAATAGCCGTTATACCAAGCCCCCCTGCTGCACCCATTATCAGGACATTCTCACCTTTTTTTAATTCAGCTCGTTGTTTAAATGCATGAATTGCTGTGCCATAGTTTAGTGGAAATATAGCACCCGTTTTATAATCCATAGAATCTGGTAATGGCATAATATTAGATTCATTACATAGTGCTTCTTCAGCAAATCCACCGCTTCCTTTAAATCCAATTACACGATCACCCACTTTCCATTGAGTAACTTTATCGCCAATCTGACTTATGATGCCTGCAAACTCTCCGCCGGGTGAAAATGGAAAATCAGGTGTAATTTGGTACAGGCCTTGCACAACTAATACATCTGGAAATGCTACACCTGCTGAATGTACTTGCACCACAACTTCATTATCTCCTGGTATTGGACTGTCAATTTCCTCAACTTTATGTGAATTAATTGGGCCAAATTCTCTACATAAATACGCTTTCATTTTTACTACTCTTGATTTAGGTTAAAGGATGCAATTCGATTGCCCATAAAAGTACCTAGCCACACTTTATCTTTATGTGGTACTCCTACTGTAACCGAACCTATTTGTGTTTGCTTGAATGAGAATGCCTCAACTTCAGATAAATCTTCTTGTCTTAATTTATAGATCGTAAAAGGTAATGAGCATTGGACCACTGTCTCATCACAATGAATCAATAAGTCTGTAGCGGTATTATCTTGTACCGCTACCCAAATAAACTCCCCATCAATAGATGAATTATCTGGCGTGCCTTTACTAAAGTGTTCTGCTTCTATAGTAAGGCTTGATAGATTTAATTTTGAGGTTCTATGATTAAAAACATAATTAATAAATAAATTTGTCTCATCATCTGAGATTGAGATCCCATTGGGAAAGGAACCTTCAGAGTTTGGCACTCTGGTAAAACCATCATTTGCATCCCATTGATAAACAAAACCAGTATTTGTCTTGCTATAAGAGATATAGGCTAAACTCAAGTAAGATATGCCTTTTTCATACATGTGCGTCGAAAAGAAGCTCCCATCATTTCTGAGAGCCACATCATTAAAATAGGCTGTTTCAGGAGCATTCACACACCCTCTCCATTGTAGTGTCCAAGAATCATCCACATTAAGTAACTCAAACATTTCAATGGTCTCTTGAGGCATATGATTGATAACCGCAAGCTGGTAACGACCATCTGATCTTTGATTAAGATCAATTCCATGTGGAGAGAACAATAGATC
>Ga0075444_10001182_pt1 | contig 15846 bp, 10 predicted proteins | sample CoawatmetaG01DNA_FD_76836 | JGI IMG/M metagenome (GOLD analysis project Ga0075444, IMG submission 76836) | Marine microbial communities from the West Antarctic Peninsula - Coastal water metaG017-DNA | ecosystem: Environmental > Aquatic > Marine > Coastal | place: Atlantic Ocean: West Antarctic... | reverse complement strand
TTGACTATTATTTTCTAATTGACTATTATTTTCTAATTGACTATTATTTTCTAATTGACTATTATTTTCTAATTGACTATTATTTATTGAATGATTAGTAGTTTCAAAATCACTACCAAGTTCTAATTGCCTCGCAACTCCATTATCAACAGGTATTTTTCTATTTAAATCAGCAAGAGAAGTTGATAATTTTTTATCATATACTTTGTTATTAATAAGTTGATTAAGCTTTTGCTCAGCTAGTTCTATACGCGTCAAAATTGTTTGCTCGTCTCTTTCAACCTCTAAACCAATTTGCAACATTCTATTAAGTTCTTCACAACCTGCATTGCATTCTTGGCCTTTAAGTAATTTTTGTTGTTCAATTATTAGTTTTTGTGCTATAAGGCTTGTTTCTCCTTCAGGAGAGGAATATCGATGAATTGAAATATTTTCCAATATTAAAATTGGAGCTATTAATAAAACTACATAATATAAAGGTATTTTTTTTGAAAAGAAAGCAATTCCAGCAAAAATTATTATGGTGAGTAAAAAAATTAAAGTCAAGTAGTCTCGCATCGCAATTAATATTAGCAATGCAAATTGTATTAGGAAAATTAAGCTTATTTTTTTGGTTTCTTGAGTTGATATCTTTACTACACAATAAATTAATAAACAAAAACCAAACATAAATATAGAGTCTCTTAATAACTGTGTTGAGGCAAATAATACTGAAGGTTGAAAGAAAAAAATACTTACAACTAATGCAATTTTATTATTAGCTGGAAATAGTATTTCAGCAACTCTATAAATTAATACTATTGAAGTTGACCAAAGTAAGCAATTAATAATTTCAAAAGCTATTGGATCATAATAACCAGTCAGCCAATATACTAGAGAAATTAGTAGTACATTTTTATGTTGTGGATATGCATTGAACCATTCAACCCATAAAGAATCTTGCAAATAGGTAATTGAGTAAAGGGCTTCCCTGTGGTATCTTCCAGCATCTGGCGCAAAGTTCCAAATACCATCTGTGTTATGAAATGCACTTAAAAAATCTGTATTTGAAATATTTATTATTATTATGCTAAACACGGCATGAAATAAGGCAAGAAATATAAATAAATTTCTCTTGTTTAGTGAGCAATAATTTGCAATTATTGAAAGATGCTTCACGTTGTACTATTTTAAAAAAAAATTAGATAATATTTTAACATAAGCTAGTTTGAATTTTTTTGTTCATCTAGCCAAAGTTGAAACATTAGTATACTCCAGAGATGATGCTGCCAATTTTGCTCTCCAGCAAGATGCTCATTCCATTTTTTTCGAATCAATTTCACATTAAAGTAACCATCGTCTCTAAGTCGTTTTTCACTCAGCAATCCTTCAGCCCAATCATTTAAGGGCCCCCTAAGCCAAGCGTCTATCGGAACTCCAAAGCCCATTTTTGGTCGGTCAATTAGCTTATTAGGAACATAACGATCAAGAATTTGTCTAAGGATCCACTTGCCTTGAGAATTTTTTATTTTAGTTTTAAATGGTAATTGCCATGCAAATTCTACAATATTTTTATCTAAAAATGGGGCTCTAGACTCTAATGAAACTGCCATACTTGCTCTATCAACTTTTGCCAGAATGTCATCTGGTAAATATGACATTGAGTCTCTGAGCATCATTTGCTCTTCTGGCCGAAAAAAATCGATGTTTGTTTTCAAGTCTTTTATTCCTTGGCCACTATTTATAACCACTTCAAAGGAATTTTCCCAGTGAGATACGAGCATATCATAGACCTCATAAATACTTCTTGAGGGGAGTATTCTAGCTATTTTATAAATCTTGTCTGCAGGGTGTGAAACTTGAAACCTTGCTGGGAGAAATTTAAATATAAATAAAAATATGGACTTCCAAGCCTTAGGAGATAAAGTTTTAATACATTTAGATAAAAAATTTCGAAAAAATAGAGGGATTACATTGAATATTTTCCAAACCTTAGTAGCCATAAAATATCGAGTATAGCCTCCAAATAGCTCATCTCCACCATCACCTGAAAGTGAAACTGTAACGTGCTGTCTTGCCATTTCAGAAACTAAAAATGTAGGAATTTGTGAAGAATCAGCAAAAGGTTCATCATAAATTTTTGGGAGCGTCTTAATAACTTTTAATGCTTGCTTTGGACTGATATAAAGCTCGGTGTGATCTGTACCAAGATGAGAAGCTACTTCTTTAGCATATTCAGCCTCATTATAGTTTTCTTCATCAAACCCTATAGTAAAAGTTTTTACTCTGATATCAGATTGTTTCTGCATTAGTGAAACAATTAATGAAGAGTCAATACCCCCAGAAAGAAATGCACCAAGAGGAACATCAGAAATCATTTGTTGTTTAACTGCCTTACTAAGTAAATTATCTAATTTTTCAATAGCCTCATTATTATTTCCAGTAAATTTATTAATCTTGACAGCTGTCTTGGCAATAGCATCTAAATCCCAATAATTTTTTTTAATTACCTCACAATCTTTGCTCCAACCTTCAGCACCCATTACTAGCTTCAAATAACTTCCCTGCGTTAACTTACTAATTCCTTTATAAATAGAATAAGGCGCAGGGATATAATCATATTTTAAAAATAGAGCTAGAGCATACCGATTAACATCACCCAAAAAACCTTCAAATTTTTTTATAGATTTTAATTCTGAGCCAAAGACAAAGTTATTGTTTACCCAACCATAATATAAGGGTTTTTCCCCCATCCTATCCCTCATTAAGTAGAAACATTTATCCTTTTGATCATATAATACAATAGCAAACATACCATTTGCTTTTGCTAATGTAGCATCAATACCCCAATGCTCAAAGCAACTCAGAAGTGTTTCAGTGTCAGAATGCCCATTCCAAACTATATCTAAATTTAAATTTTTTTCAAGCTCCAGCCTAAGCTCTAAATGATTATAAATCTCTCCATTAAATGCAATAATGAAGCGTTTTGAATGAGAACTCATTGGTTGATGACCAGCTGAACTTAAATCAAGAATAGATAAACGACGATGACCCATTCCAATCCCACACTTTTCATCAATCCAAAAACCTTCATCATCAGGACCACGATGCGATATTGCATCTGTCATTAGCTTAAGTTGTTGCTTAATTGAGCTAAGTTCTGAGCACAATAAAAAACCTGTAAGACCACACATTAAATAATTAACTCCAAAATAAATTTACTATTTATACTAAAAAAAAATTTATTACTAGTTTGCGTTCATTTTTTTTCAACACAAACCAGGAAAAAATAATACTGACAATTATATTTATAGCCGCTATATGATAATTAATTACAACAACATCCCAAGTAATAATTGACGAAATAATAATTATAGTGAAGGCCATAAGCATAGTTAATATTATTATTTTATTAAATTTAAGGCCATGTTTAATTTGATTATATCGAACCGTAAATATGAAATATGGAACAGAAACCACAAAGAAAATAAACCCAATACCCTCGTATGTATCTAAAAAATTTAAAGAAATAATAATACCTATAAGTAAAGAACTCAAAAAAATTAGTTCAGACCACAAAAAAACCATCATATCTTTATATGCCAGCATTGTGAAAGCCAAGAGCCAAGAAATAATCTTAAAAAAATCACCTATTAGCATCCATTTTATTATATCCAATGATTCTGAAAACTCACTTGTATATAACAATGATAAAACTAACGGCTTTAGGCTTATCATTATTACAATAACTGGAACACTTACTAATATAACTATTCTAAGACCCTCATTTATCAAAGAATTTCTTATATTCAAATCGTTAATTCCACTTAACTTAGGCAAAAAATATGTACCAAACGATTTAGTAATAACTAAAACATAAACCATACATAGTAGCCATGCTGCATCAAAAATTCCTGCACCATAAAAACCATAACTATCAATTATAGAAATACGAATTAATAATAAAACTACCATTGTAAGTACACCAGTAATTAACAAAATGCTTGAGGTTTTAAAAAAATCTTTTATATCATTTGATTCAAGTAATTTAGCTGGCCATGATAGTGAAAATAAATTATTTTTAACTAGCAGAGTAATGCAAGTTATTAATGCTAGAAGTTCTGAAATAATAAGTAAATGAACTAATCCAATTTCAAAATTCGCAGATTTAATAGCGATAGGCCATGTTAGAATCATCAAAGAGAAGCTACCTATAGCTATTACAATAGAATAACGCCCTATTGCATGATGCCCATTCAAAATACTAGAAAAAAAAATCAGAAAAACACTGATATAAGTTGATAAAGAAAGCCACCTTATTGCATATATTGACTCATATGCTGAACTTTTTAAAAAGTATTGTGAAATTTCATTTGAGAAAAAGAAAATTAATAAGCTTACTAAAGTATTTATTATAAAAATAATCCAAAAAATAGCACTCGTAAAACTATTTTTATTTAGTTTTTTTCTACTAGAAATTCCTTGTATTACAGCGGCACCAGAGTTCATCGACCCAATTGTTATAAACGTTTGCCAAAGTTGCCTTATTTGAGAAAATAACCCCACTCCAGATGGGCCCATAAATACAGCAATAATTTTAATTGCTACAGCATTAAATACTATCTTGCTTGAAATTCCAAGACTACTTTTAGTTAAAGCATAAAATATTTCTCTACTCGAATTCATTCAAAGTTTTTACTATATAAGAAATATCTAACTCATTCATATTGCCACCAATTGGTAAGCTTAAAATTTCCTTCTGAATTTTTTCAGAAACAGGGTATTTTTTATGGCTTAATTCTTTAAATGCTTGTTGTTTGTGAATTGGAATTGGGTAATGAATTAAAGTTTCAATTCCATTAAGGGATAGATATTTTTGAAGTTTTTTTCTATTTTTAACTCTTATTACAAATGCATGAAAGACATGTCTTCCATCAAAGTTAACTTTGGGGAGTGAAATTTTATCGTTATTTATTCCTTCTAAATACTTTCTAGATACTTGAATTCTATTTTGAATTTCATTATCTAAGTAGCTTAATTTAATGCTTAAAAGTGCTGCTTGAACTTCATCAAGCCTACTATTAAAGCCTTGGTATATATACTCATATTTTTGCTCTGAACCATAATTTCCAAATGTTCGAATTGTATGTGCTAATTCAGGATCACTAGTAGTAACAGCTCCAGCGTCTCCCAAGGCACCAAGATTTTTAGCAGGATAAAAACTAAACCCAGATGCATCTCCACAACTACCAGCTTTTAAGTCTTTAAAACTTGCGCCATGAGCCTGTGCAGAATCTTCAAGAACCAGAAGATTATATTTTTTTGCAATCTTATTAATCTCATACATGTCTGCCATTTGTCCATAAAGATGAACAGGAATAATCACTTTTGTCTTACTTGTTATCGCAGCCTCTATTTTAGTTGGATCAATATTGTAAGTGCTTTCATCTGGATCGACTAAAACTGGTACTAATCTATTATGTGTAACAGCAAGAATAGTAGCAATAAAAGTATTTGCAGGAAGAATAACTTCATCATTATCTTTAATCTTTCCCAAGGCTTTCCAGGCTCGGATAGTTAACTTAAGAGCATCAAACCCATTGCCCACACCAATACAATAAGCAACATTACAATATTCCGCATATTGACTTTCAAAATTTGTTACTTCACTTCCATTTATGTATTGTCCAGATCTTAATACTCGAGAAAAGGCCTCCTCTAATTCAGACTGAAGATTTAAGTTTATTTTTGAAGGACTAAAATAAGGTATTTCCATAAAAACTAATTACATTTTGTTATAAATTCTTCATAATCTCTAATGTAATCATCTTCTCGATATATTTCTGAAGCTATAACTGAACATACACAACCACTTGAAAAATTATTAATCACTCGCCACTTCATTGGTGATAGATACAGTCCATTGTAAGGCCTATTTAAATGAAAAGTTTCTTTATTGACGCCATCATCCAATTCGATATCAAAACTGCCTGAAGAGGCAATTATTATTTGGTGAAGGTTTTTATGGGCATGGCCCCCTCTTTCCGAACCACCAGGGATATCATATAAAAAATAAACCCTTTTAATATCAAATGGTATTTCACTTCCATTTTCAACTATTGCAAGATTTCCACGAATATCTGAAACCTTTGGTAAATTTATAAGCTTAACTCCTTTCATATGACCCCCAAAGATAACGAATAATTTTTTTAATTTTTCTAAAAAATCCTAAAACAAAAAAAGTAACCCAGAAAAAAGAATATTTACCTTTAAATTGAAAGATTGAAAAAATAAAAGTCCTGACTTGATCAAAAAAAATCTTAGTAAAAATCTCAAGCATATTCATCTGATTAGTGACACTTTTAGGGTGGTGTCTATATTTTAAGAAAGTTCCATCTATAAATCCATATGCAGAAGAATCAGAGACAATATCAATCATAAATTTCCAATCAGATATGATATTAATTTTAGGATGAAACCCATATTCAGGAACCTTAGAGGCTTTAAACATCATTGAAGATGATGGAAATGGTGGCCCATATTTAATAATTCCACTAGGGCCATTTCCCTCACTAACTGGCATTATCTCTGACGAATTTTTATTTAAATCTTTACCGTTTTCATCAATCCACATAGCATTATGTCCACAGAGTGACCTTTTATCATTTTCTAGAAACCATTCTATTTGTCTAGAAATCTTACCTGGCATAAAGACGTCATCTCCGCCAGTAAATGCAATATACTCGCCTTTACAAAATGAAAGAGCTAAGTTTGAGTTAACAGTTATTCCTTTATTTGTTTTTGATGATTTAATCTTCACTATACCCGCATATTTCAACGCATAATTATTCAATATTTCTATAGTTTTATCAGTTGAGCCATCATCAGCCACAATAACTTCGATATTTTGATAATCTTGGCTCACAATAGAGTCGAGACAATCACTAATAAACTCTGACTGATTATACGTAATTACCATTATGCTTACTAACGGCAAATTTTTAGGTGGAGTAAGTTTATCTATAAAATCTTTATTACCACTAATAAACTTTATAAAATCGGGCATTCTACTTTGTATCGTGAACTGCTCCTCTACTAAAGCTCTACCTTCCGCACCCATTTCTTTTCTAAGTTTTTTAGCAGAATACATTTTTTTTAAAGCGGTGAACCATTCTTCCGAATTTGAAGCTAAATAACCATTTATACCATTTTTTACTACTTCTGAATTCATACCAACATTACTTGCTATAACAGGCAAAAAAGAGCCCATATATTGAATTAACTTAAAGGCACATTTTCCCTTTTCCCAGGATTCGTTAAATAATGGCATAATACCAATATCAAAATTTGAAAGTGCCTCTACTTCATTTTCTTGAGTCCAAGGTAAAGAAATTATTTCAATGTTATCAAACTTAATATCGAAGTCAACTCCTGCACCAACAAGATACAACCTTACTTGAACTAACTTTCCAAGTTTAGATAAAGGCTCTTTCATTAACTCTAAATAAACCGATGTTGTTGGAGAACCAATCCAGCCTACTGTAAAAACTTTATTTGATATTTTAGGATAACTAGCTGGATACCTATTAATATCAATCAGTGTAGGTAGGATGATTGTATTTTGAGAGCCAGAATCTTGAGCATATTTTTCTAAGTATTTATTGCCACAAATAACACCGTCAGACTCCTTCATTAAATATTTAATTTTTTTAGATAGAAAAAATTTTATGATGATATTTGATGATAAATCATATCTATGAAAAATTGCATCATCATAATCTAAATATACCTTTCTATTAGATTTGAATAAGAACCACTCAAATATAGGAGGTAAAAAAGGAAATAATTCAGTATGAATTACAATAACATCATTTTTTTTTGTTTTAAATAAAAAGACCAGTCTTCTTATAAAGAAATAAATTAAATAATAAAATCTAACTGGTTTATTATTAAATAGTTTCTTAACATATAAATTATTTAATAAGGGCTGAACTTCAACATCATAGGAAGATATATTAATTTTATTTCGATACTCATATGCTCTCAAGCGAGAACTCGCCGCAAGATTACCGTACTTAGTTAAGAAGATTAGACGCATAATAGGTTATTTCTTGAAGCCACATGCAGTCCAGTAAGGGATGTCTTTAGAAAACTCTATGTTTTCTAGTCCTGCATCCTGCATCATAGTATAAATTTCTTTTTTAGTAAAGCGTTGCTCAAGCCTTGTTCCAAACCTATCAAGCGCATCTGTTCGCATTGTATAAAAAGAAGTATTTTTATAAGTTGCTAAAGGCATATTATCAGAGGCGAGTCCTAATTTATCAAAAATTAATGCTATTCTAGTAATTGGAAAGTAAATGAATAACGCAATTAAAGTTGTTATAAATTTTCTTATAGGAAAACTTGTTCTTGATATTATAAATCTTATTGGATCACTAGCTCTCCAAATCATCCTATACCAAATTGGTTTATTGTCGAACGCAAAGTATAAGTATAGTAAAAAAGGCGCACCTTTTTTCAAGACTGAGACACAATCAACTAGTGCTTTTTTAGTATCAGGAATGTGGTGAAGCACTCCAAGCGAATAACCAAAATCAAATTTTTTATCTAAGCTGCTAAGAGCATCTGTAGTAGCATGAACAAAAAGACAATTATCAAAGCCAGCTAAGTTATTTTTTGCTACATTTAGTGCATTTTCACTTGCATCAACACAATATAGATCTTTCACAAGTGGCGATACATATTTAGCCCATCTTCCAGACCCACAACCAATATCAATTCCTACTTTATTTTTCTGTAAAAAATTACTAGGGAAAATATTGAAGTACCTATTAAATAAATCCTTACCTTCATCATCATTCAAAGAGGATTGATTATATGTATTCCATTCTTCTCCAAAGCCTCTTACAACATCTTGATCAACATTTTTTATCTCTCTCATGACACTCCTCCATTGTTAATCAAAAGACTAATTATTTTATGCTTATCTTCTTCTGAATCGATTTTATTTGCATAATGCAAAACACTTTCTCCAAATGAATCTATGGCATTAACGTTAGCACCAGATAATATTAAAAACTTAGAAAGATCATAAAATCCTTTCATTACAGAAATCATAAGTAACGTTTGAAGTGAGTCTGTTCTATCATCAATATTTACAAGATTTTTCAAAATTTTCTTAATTTTTGATATTTTATTATCTTCACAAAGCTTTACAATTAAATTAAACTTATCAAAATAAGCCCTAATATCAAAATCAATAGTCGATAAATCAATAAAACTATCATTAATTTTAATAGTACTACCTGGTGAGAGATTTGATTTAGTACTTAATATTTCTACATTAACAATTTTATTATTTTTTATTACAGGCATTTGATAGGGCCTAAAAGAATATGCTCTTACAAATCTTATTATTGAAACAGAAGATTGCTCAAAACATACTTCTTTCTTATTAAAGTTAATTGAGTCTTTTGAATAGTAACTTGTGTTTATCTTTTCTTGCTCAATACACTCATATTTATCACCAATAATATTAGCTATAGAGTGAATGAACAACTCTAATGCACTTGAAGTATATTTAATATACAAATCTAGAGAACAATCAGTATCAGATATCTCGATTTGAAGCGCTGATATTATATCACCCGTATCAATTCCATCATCGATTTTATGCAACGTAACTCCAGTTTTTTTCTCATTATTTAAAATAGGTAAAGTTGACGTATACATACCTCTATATTTTGGTAATAAAGAAAAATGAATATTAAATAATTTATGTGTATTAAAATTGTTGATTTTAATAATTTTATCAAACTCTAAAGAAATAAATATTTCAGCAACTCTTTCAGCCTCGTAAAGAGATAATTCTATAATCCCAAGTTCTGCAGCTTTTTTTCTAAGAGACATTTGCCAAAAATCAACTCCAGTATCACTATCATTACAAACAACGGCTAATTTGTGAGCTTTAAAAGATAAGGCTAAATAGCTCAAAGCATTAACTGCTATATTATTTTTACCTGCTATGATTATCATTAATAAAAGTTAATAATTGAATTAAAAAAATTTACAAAAAAATTGGCTGGGCTTTATTTTAGCTTCTTATAGTTAAATAATTATATTTTATCAGACACCCTTAAATTCAGTAACTCTCTCCATATATAAATCTAAATAAAATCAAAACTTTTTAGTAAATGTATCTCATAATATATTTTTATAGAAATATCTAGTAAAGACTAGTTTCTTTTTAACAAATAAATTGTTGATTTATAATCCATATTGTAGAACTCTTTTTCAGTGCTCCAACCTTTTTTAAACATAGATTTAATAAATTCATCCTTATTAGGAATCACATACCCAACTAACAAATAATTAATTCTTTTATTTAGATTAACTATTTCATGATTAGCTGATGTCCATTGAATATCATTTATTTTATTGCTCTTATCAATAGCTTCATAATTATTATAGGCATGCCTATAATTTTTAGCTAAATAATTATTAAGTAACTCAGGAAAAACTCCATAAGTAATTCCAACTGAGTAGGTAGAACTTTCAAGATTATTGTTAATTAAGTATTCATAAGCTGCTTTATAGTTGTACCCAGTTCTAAAGAAAGAGATACTATCCAATGTAATTTCTTTAAAATTACTAGTATAGTCATCAGTGGAATATTGATTTTTTAGTAGAGCTTTATATTGATTAAAATTAAAAATAATTAATAAAATTAAACAAATTACTAGAATAGAGTCGTTAATTCTTATTTTTTTTAAGAAGTCAAATACTAACACAAAACCTATTATAGAAAAAGGAAGGAACCATTCCATTTGATACTTTGAGTGACCCCATCTTTCAGGGTCAATAGAAAAATATGTAAGTATTAAAAGAAGAAAGAAGCAAAAAATAATAACAGTATTTTTTTTACTTGAAAAAAATAATGACGGAATTGCTAAAACTATCCATACAGTTGAAACTGAAAATATAACTGTTTTTAAAATAACACCAGACTTAGCTGCCAATATAAAATTAGCAAAAAAACCATTGTTTGATAGAGTTGATGGTGTGTCAAACAATATACTATTGATTAAAAAAGGGATAAATAAAAGTAATGGCAAAAGGACTAAAATAACTTCTTTAATAGCTTTGTCTTTATTTAAGAAAAAAAGACTATTAATTTTAGATAATCCATAATGCAAAAATAAAGGAACAACTGCAATAAATACTGGCATTCTAAACATTGAAAAAATAGATATAAATGAAAAGATTCGAATATAGTTTAATTGCTTAGCTGTTACTAATTCTAGCAGAACTAAAGTAATTGCAGTTCCTCCCCATAATGAGTGATCAACTCTAAATGCAAAATTAAAAAACAAAGGAATTGATGCAATACAAAGGGTTAGGATGCATGAGATAAATTGATTATAATTTCTAGATAGCATTCTATTTACTATTAGTAGATAAACAAGATATCCAATAAAAAAAGAGAGTTTAAGAGTAATATCGTCAATGCTAAAAAAAGTTCCAAAGATAAGAGTGGGTAATAAATTCATTGGTGGATGAGGGAATGAATTACCATGAACATATGTCACTAAAAGTCTGATTGCAATAAAAATTATAATGAAAATAAATATTCTTTTATTAAAACTAAGTTTATTTAAAAAATAGAATAGGAAGATGAAAGAAAGAACTATTACTAAACTAAAGAATTGCACTATGAATGCATACTGGTAATTATCAAATATAGGTGTCATTGAAATAAATATTCTTGATATATATTCCGGGTATGCAAGGGATACTAATGAATATGCAATCTCATCATCAGTTAAAGAAGTGGTTAAATCTTCTCCAATTAATAGAAGGAGAGTAGCAATGAAAAATATTGAAATAAAATTCCAATAACTTAAGTTAATTTTATCTTCATAAAAATCTTTATGATGATTTGCACAATATCCAAATATGAATAAAATTCCAGCTAAAATGATATTTTTTAACACAAATAGTAATGGGTTATCAGTTGCTTCTTGAAAGCTATCACTCATTGCTGCAAAATATCCATAAGAGATAAAAGTACAATAAAAAAGCAGTGATGCCCAGTTGAAAGAAATAGCTATCATTTTTTTCTACTTAATAGCTGCAATAAAATTGATTCATATTTTTTTACTATGACATTTATATCAAAATCTTCTAATATTTTCTGGCTAATTTTTAAAAAATTATTATTATTATTTTCTGAAACAACAAATAACATTTTTTCTGACAAATTTTTTATAATATCACCATTTATATTAACTAGATATCCATTTTCTCCATCAGTAATAACGTCTTTAATACCACTAGGGCAATCAGTGGCAATAACTGGAATACCTAATGCTAATGACTCAAGTATTGCATTTGAAACACCTTCATATAGTGAAGAAGAAATAAAAAAATCTGACTTAGAAACAATAGCTCCAGGATTAGCTATAAAGCCAGGAAGTTTAACAAAATCATCAATTTCATTTTTAGCTATGAAGCTTTCAAGATAAGGTCGAGACTCCCCTTCACCCAAAATAATCAGCCTAGTTTCAGGATAAATTTGATTTACAGACTTAAAAGCAATAAGTAAGGATTTATAATTTTTTCTGGACTCTAATCTTCCAACACTAACAAATACAAAATTATTTTTAAATATTTTATTAAAATCCTTTGAAAAAACATCTAATTTTGCACTAAGATTTATTGCTTCAAATGCTACAGGGTTATTAATTTGGATAACTTTTCTCAAGTACTTATCTTTAAGCTTAAAAGTTGAAGTCAAATCTTGACTCATATGATTACTTTGAACAATAACCAGATCTGATAAATAAAATACAGACTTATTAAGAATGTATTGTAAATAGTATCTAATTTTACTATTCTTTTTTATTTCTTCTAGGAATGAACTTGCTGTATTTCCAAATCTTGAAACAAAAACTACTTTTTTTGGTGAAAAAAGAGATACGAGTGATGAAGACACTACATATCCAAGCGTTGATAAAACTATATTAGGTTTAATATGCCAAATAAGCCTTGCCATTGGGAAAATACTATTTATAAACTTTATACTTCCAAGCTCATGTAAATAGACTTGGTCGGATAGATCTTTATGATATGCCCCTTGAAATTTTCCAACAGCTACATGCACTTCAAATAAATCAGAACTGATATTATTAATTAAATTTAGAAAAACTCTCTCTGCACCACCTCCTCTAAAATCTGGCAATGCAAATAAAATAACTTTTTTTTCATCTTTATTCATTATTTTATAAATTAATATACAAGATTTAAGCCAACAAACCATTAATCAAATACAAGCTATATCAATATCTTAATCCCTTTCTAAAGAAGCAGTATGACCTTGACCTGACTGATTAATAATAATAATGGAAAAATCCTTCTTACTAATAACCTTATTAAGCATTCTAATCCATGATTGCTTAGAAATTGGATGATCATGTTTTGGCGCCCAACCATCAAATGTATCCATTACTGACCAGTCTTTAGCAAGTTGAAGGTTAATTTTACCATCAAGAAATAAATTAATTCCATAGACGCTATTTGGAGATCTATTTATGAAATACCGTATAAATTTTAAAATACCTTTTTTGTTATGTAGAAGCCTTAAAGCCCAAACCTGAAAAGGGAACACCATATTTACAAATTTACTTACAATGTCCAGCCTTTTATCATCTGAAGTCTTAATTAGTGAAAAGAATGGTCTAATCATATAAACCCAGGGATTGAAATGCCTTAATCCATTAGAATATATATCAACAACCAGCTTACCACCTTTTTTTGGATAATTACAAAGCTCTAATAAAGCTTTCTCATTATGACCCGTATGCTGAATTACCCCATAACAGATAACAATGTCAAAACTAGAAGTCATAAGAGGCAAATTAAATAAATCTGCTTGAATAAAAATTACATTATCACTATCAAGACGATTATTTTCATAATTTGCATCGATTGCAGTAGAATAATCAACTGCTACAACTTTTGCACCAAATTTCAAAAGAACCTCTGTAAACCTTCCGTTCCCAGCCCCAATCTCAAGAACTGTTTTATCTTTAAAGTCAAGAGCTTCGATCCCAGATTGGATTAAAAGCCTCGTCTCACTCAAATTAGTTCCATTATATGAATCAAGTTGAACTTTAGAGAATTTATTCCACTGGTAGCCAAAATTAGAATGATAATCATCAGTCACAAACCTTGGGATATTATCTTTAAATTTAAATGAGTTTAAACATTCTGTGCAATCAAGTTGGTGATTATTATTAACTAAAACTCCCAACTTACAATCTGGGCATAAAAGCAAATTAAAGAGATTATTTTTCATTCAAAGATAATACCTAGTCAAGTAATTTAGAAAAGTCACCATTAAATTCTATTAACATTTTTTTTGTAAACTCTTTCTTAACTTTTCCATCTTCAATTAATAAAATTAGGTCACTATTTTTTATTGTATCGAGTCTATGTGCAATTGTTATGACAGTTATTTTACTAGCAAGTGAGCTAATTGAATTAGTTATATATTCTTGGGCTTTATTATCTAAAGCTGCAGTCCCTTCATCTAAAATTAGAATCTCAGGCTTACTATATAATGCTCTAGCAATACCCAGGCGCTGCCTCTGACCTCCAGACATCTTGACTCCATTTTCACCAATCATTGATTCATAGCCAAACTCTAAATCTTCAATAAAGCTATCTATCATTGCTAGCTTTGCTGAGGATCTAATCAAATCATTATCGATATCCTTAGGTAGAACTCCATATGCTATATTATTGAGAATAGAATCATCTAGAAGGTAGATATCTTGAGGAACATAGCTAATTAATCTCCTAAGACTTTTAAGGTTGGTTGATATATCAATGTTATCAATTAATACCTCTCCACTATTGACTTTGAAGAGGCCACAAAGAAGATCTACAATAGTAGTTTTACCCGAGCCACTCTTTCCAATAAATGCTACAGATTCACCTTTTTTAATCTTAAAAGAAAGATTACTTATAGAGCTTTTATTAGCACCTGGATAATTAAAGAAGACATCTTTAAACTCTATTTCTTTATTAAATATCATTGGTACCGGCTTAAAAACATCATTGATAGATAAATCAGACTTACCTAATTCATCATAAACTACATTTAACGAGGCCGAGTAATACCTAATATTAGTATAAGAACTTGTTATTCTATTAAAAGATGGCATTAATCTAATAGCAGCCATACCAAAGAAACTTAGAATTGATAAGTTCACAACAACATCAGAATTTACTCTTGTCATAATAAACGCAGAAATAACTACTGTAAAAACAATAATTATCTCTACAAAATATCTTGGCCATTGAGATATATTCTTTAATCTGGCAGTGTTTTGAGAAAATTTTTCAATATTAGATTCATAAACGTTTAAAAAAAACTGTTGTGTCCCAGAAACCTTTGTCATCTTAATACCACCAAGAGCTTGATTAACTGATTTAATCATTTCACCAAAATGAGACTGAGAGATTAAACCTAATGCATCCATTTTTCGTTTAATACTAAACATAATGGCAGATAAAATCAACGCAAAACTGAGCATTAAAATTAAAGTACTAAATGGGTTAATATATAAAAGAGCGAGAGCGATTACTGATACAACAATTAATTCAGTTAGTAATGTAATACCAGGTATCAGTATATTTGCAAATAACCAGAAAACTTCTGTATTGATATTTCTCTGCAAAAAAGAAGAATTAGTTTCAAGATGCTTTATGTAAGGCATCTCAATGTATTTTTTTAATAATTGGACACTAAGCTTAGTGTATTTATTATAAATAAACTTATGCAACAAGTAATTTATAAACAAT
>Ga0075444_10001178_pt1 | contig 15888 bp, 10 predicted proteins | sample CoawatmetaG01DNA_FD_76836 | JGI IMG/M metagenome (GOLD analysis project Ga0075444, IMG submission 76836) | Marine microbial communities from the West Antarctic Peninsula - Coastal water metaG017-DNA | ecosystem: Environmental > Aquatic > Marine > Coastal | place: Atlantic Ocean: West Antarctic... | reverse complement strand
GACTGATGGGACTCGAACCCACGACCCCCGGTACCACAAACCAGTGCTCTAACCAGCTGAGCTACAATCACCATTTAGCGGCTGCAAATATATAATTTTATACTATAATGCCGAATAAACTATCTATATTTGTTTCCTTATGAAAAACGACATAAAAAAGATAAAAATACAGATAGAGGGTATGACTTGCAGCAATTGTGCAGCTGGAATAAAAAAACACTTATTAAACAAAGGATTAGAAGATGTTAATGTAAATTTTTCGACTGGTGAAGCAAACTGCAATATCAATTCTCTACATAATCAAAATGATGTCGAAAATATAATTCAAAAGCTAGGATATTCAATCATAAAGCCAAATGAAGAAATAAAAAATAATATTTCAAAAGTAGAAAGATACTTTTACTCAACTCTTATTTTTACACTTCCTTTATTTTCTCACATGTTTTTTCCTGAAGATAGTTTTATTCAAAACCCATTCTTACAATTTTTCCTTTGTTTACCCGTCTATCTTATTGGTATTAACTATTTCGGAAAAAGTGCTTGGTCATCATTAAAAACTGGAGTCCCTAACATGGATGTACTTATTTTTATTGGATCCTCAGCAGCATTTTTTTATAGTATTTATGGCTGGCTAATCTTTGGAGGAACATCTGAAATGCATCATTATTTATTTTTTGAAACTACAGCTACTATTATTACTTTAGTGCTTTTAGGTAATGTATTAGAACATAAATCAATAAAAAAAACTACTACTGCTATTGGCGATTTAACTTCAATTCAGGAAGTAATTGCTAAAACTGAAGTAAATGGAATAATTGAAGAAGTCAACTTTGATGAGATAAAAGTAGGTGACATACTAGTTGTAAACTCTGGAGATAAAATACCAACTGATGGGATTATAATTTCTGGATCAGCTTACATTGATGAGTCAATGATAACTGGAGAAAGTATTCCTGTAAATAAAAATGAAGATTCTAACGTGATTGGAGGTACAATTATTAATGATGGTAATTTAAAAATAAAAGCTACCAAAGTAGGAAACGATACTTTACTATCTCGAATAATTGAATTAGTAAAAAATGCACAAAACAACAAACCAAATATTCAAAAATTAGGGGATAAAGTAAGTGCAATATTCGTTCCAGTTGTTCTTTTTATCGCCATGCTAACTTTCTTTATTGGCCATTATTATTTTTTATTAAGCATGCAAGAAGCCTTATTAAGAGGGATTGCAGTATTAGTAATCTCATGTCCATGTGCTATGGGGTTAGCTACTCCTACTGCGGTTATGGTTGGTATTGGTCGTGCTGCTAAAAATGGTATCCTCATAAAAGGTGGGGATAGCTTAGAGAAATTGGCTAGTGTTAAAAGTATAGTATTTGATAAAACAGGTACATTAACAACAGGAAAATTTATTGTATCGAATTTTAATGCAATTAATGAGGATGAAAAAAAGATAAAAAATATTATTTATAATATTGAGAAATACAGTTCTCATCCAATTGCCAAATCATTGTGTAATGCATTTAAAGATAATAATAGTGCACTGGAAGTAAAAAATATAATTGAAGAAAAGGGAATCAGCATAAGCGCTGAAATAGATGATAATCTTTACTCTATAGGGTCTTCAAAAATTATTATTTCAGATGAAAAGCATGATTTATTTATATTAAAGAACAATAGAATAATTGCTACTTTAGATATTAGTGATGAGCTAAAAATAAATACAGATCTAGTTATTTCAACTTTACATAAATCTGAATATACAACTACTATTTTAAGTGGTGATAAAAAAGATAAATGTGATAAGATATCTGAAAAACTAGGAATCACAACTACTTTTAGTGAGCAATTACCACAGGATAAAATTACTAAAATTGAAGAATTGGTTGATCAGAACCCAACTGCAATGGTAGGTGATGGAATAAATGATGCTCCTGCCCTTGCAAGAGCAACTATTGGGATTTCTTTAGGTAATGCAACCCAAATTGCAATTCAATCAGCTGATGTAGTACTTCTAAACAATGAAAATTTACAACAACTTCCTCAAGCACTTCAATTGGGAAAACATACACTACTAACCATTAAGCAAAACCTTTTTTGGGCCTTTTCATATAATTTAGTGGCTATTCCTATTGCATTTTTAGGATTACTAAACCCAATGTGGGCAGCATTATTTATGGCTTTCTCAGATGTTATTGTTATAGGAAACTCAATAAGATTACGTTATAAGAGGATTTTTTAGTAGATTAGCAAACTTAATTTAAATGAAAAAATAAATAATATGAAAAAAACAACTACAATTATTGCTAGTATATTGTTTGCTGTAGGATTATCAGCGCAAATAGTACCTGGCCAAAATCATAACGGATTTTTAAAAGCCAAAAATGACAAAATTACCATGAGTGGTAGTGAAGCTTTAAATCATTTAATGATAAATCCTAACCAGCATACTTCTGCAATATTAAACTCTTCAAAAAGCACTATAAATGAAGAAATAATCGGTACAACAACATATGATTTACAATCTAATGCAGCAGTTCAAAATAGAATTATAGTTCATGATGATGGAACAATTTCTACAGCTTGGACAATCTCTCAACAGTACAATACTACTTACACCGACAGAGGAACCGGTTACAATTTTTATGATGGAACTTCTTGGGGAGCTCAACCAACTAATAGGCTTGAGGATTCAAGAGGTGGATGGCCATCTATTATTGCATTAGGAAATGGTTCTGAAGCATCAATTACTCACAATACTGATAATAGCTATATTAACAATACATACAGAACAACAGTTGGAGCTGGGTCATGGTTTGAAAATCAGGTTTCAGCTGGTTATATGATCTGGAATAGATCTGCTTCAGGTGGATTAGATGGTAATACTATTCACATGATTGGAGTAACTGCTTCAGCAACTTTTGGAGGAACTCCATTTAACGGTTTAGATGGGGCTCTTGTATATTACAGGTCGGAAGATGCTGGTGATAGTTGGAATATTACAGATATGCAACTACCAGGCATGGATACGTCAATGTACACAGGAATGAGTGGGGATGTATATGCAATTACTGCACAAGGTGAAACTGTTGTAGTAGCTTATTTTGATGACTGGGGAGATTCTTATATTGTAAAATCTACAGATAATGGAGATACATGGACGAAAACAACTTTCTTAGATTTTCCAGTAGATAAATATGCTTTTGATGATGGTTTAGATTTAGATAATGACGATACCCTTGATTTTGTTTATTCTACAGATAATTATGGAGCTTTAATTCTAGATGCAAATGGGGATGCTCACGTATTTTATGGTATAATGAGATATATAGATGACGACCTTTCTGATGCAGGATCATCATGGTTTCCTTCTACTAATGGAATTGCCTACTGGAATGAAAGTTTTGGAGCTGATACAACTCCAGCTACAGTGCATACAGGAGATACCTCTGTATGGTACAGTGATATGATGAATGATCATTGGGTTATTGAAGCTCCAGATTTAAATGGAGATGGAGTAGCTTCTGGAGTAGATTCAATAGGAGGTTATGCTCTATATTATGCTTCTTATGCTTCTATGCCAAATGCTGGATTTGATGCTTCTGGAAATATATGGTTATCCTTTTCTGGATATACAGAAAATGCTGATAATGGTACACAAGTATTTAGACATATATACATTACTAAATCAGAAGATGGCGGTATAACTTGGAAAACGCCTGTTAATGTAACTCCACATGACGTGTGGAATGGGATGCAAGAATGCGTATTTGGATCAATGAGTCCGGTAGTTGATGATAAAATAAGCATTGTATATCAATTAGACTTTGAGCCAGGATTATCAGTAAGAGGTGATGAAGATTTGGTTGATAACAATGACATTGTATATTTAGAAATAGATACTGTTGGATTGTTTGACAACACTCCATCATCCATAATTGAAACAGAATATATTAATCATGCTAAAGAAGGTAGAATATTTGATGTATTAGGAAGAGAATGGAAATCAGAATTTGCAGACCTTCCAAAAGGGATTTATATTATTGATGGAAAGAAAATATTTAAAACTAAATAAGATTTAAATAATAAAAAAAGCCGAGCAAATGCTCGGCTTTTTTTGTGCTTAAATTTTTTAAAACCTACTTAAAGTCAAATAATGTATTAACCTTTGGCAATTGATGAGCTAAGAACCCTTCAGCATATTCGCAATTCGATTGTCTTCCTAAATCTTGTGCTCTGTAGCTTATACTTTCCAAAAAACCTTGAGAGGAGATAATTGTTTCGTTTTCATTACTTTCTGGATTGAAAAACTGAGTACTATAAGCTTTTACTGCTTTTAACTTAACTTCCATTTCTGCAGATATATCAACTACTACATCTGGTGTTAAATAATTAAATTGTATATAATGATAAATAGCTCTAGGTCGCCATATCTTCTGACCTGTTTCTATCTTTTCAAGTCCTGCTAAAAAACAAGCATCAACTGTAATCTCAGCACCTCTACCATGATCTGGATGACGATCAGAAACTGCATTTGTAATTACAATTTCATGCTTATACTTTCTTATCTTTTTAATTAAAGCTAATTTGTGAACCTCATCATCCTTAAAAAATCCATCTTTAAAATCCATATTTTCGCGAACAATAACACCCATAATTTCAGACGCTAATTTAGTTTCAGAATTTCTAGTATCAACAGTCCCTCTAGTTCCTAGTTCGCCCCTAGTCAAATCAATAATTCCAACTTTCTTGCCAGCTTTAATTTCCTTAATTAAAGTACCGCCACAACCTAATTCAACATCATCTGGATGAGCTCCAAAAACTAAAATATCTAATTTCATTAATAATGTTTTTTATAATTAAATTTAGCAATAATTGAAGTAATAATAGTTACAGCCACCAAGTAATACACAAAAACAGGGATAGGCATAGGGTCACCAGCTGCATAAGAATGTAAGCCTGATAAATAATAATTAACTCCAAAATATGTCATAATAATAGCCCATATAGCTACCAAAGAAGCAACACTAAAAACATACTTACTTTTTAATGATGGAATAAAACGCATATGCAATACAAAAGCATAAACCAGTATACTTGCTAAAGCCCAAGTCTCCTTAGGATCCCATCCCCAATATCTACCCCAAGATTCATTTGCCCAAACACCACCTAAGAAGGTTCCAATTGTAAGCATAAATAAACCAACTTCTAATGTTTTTTCATTTATAATCGTTAATTCCGTTAATGTATCCTTTAATTTTATCTTGTTAGATTTAGTGGTAAAAATAATAAGCCCCAAAGAAATAAAGCCTAGAATTGCTCCCAAAGCTAGAAAGCCATAACTAGCCACAATAATCGCTACATGGATCATCAACCAATAAGATTTCAACACAGGAACTAAATTTGTTATTTCAGGATCAAGCCAGTTTAAATGAGCAACCATTAATATCATTGCAGAAACAATAGCTGTAGCAGCCAGAGAAAGCAAAGACCTTCTACTAAAAATTAAGCCTGCAAATATTGTTGCCCATGCAATATAAATCATTGACTCATATCCATTACTCCAAGGTGCATGTTCAGAAATAATCCATCTCATAATTAATCCACATGTATGCGCTAAAAATCCTAAAATAATTAACCATTTAAAAGCTGTAACTAGAATACGAACAAATTTTGTATTTTTAAATAATTGCACAATAAGCAAAATGAGTAAAACTAACCCCACCAAACTGTAATACATAAATAGTTTTGAAAACAATCCTAACTTGTTATAGGTTATTTCTAACTTCACCTTAGATTCAGCAGGCATTACCTCGGCTCCATATCGATTTTGAAATTTACTAATATAACCTACAATACTGTCAGCAGAAGCCCAACTACTATCATTTAAGGCACTAGTTACCGACCTAAAATACATTGGTATAATATTAGCAACAAAAAGAGAATCATTTTGTGAAAACTTTGAATGTTCAGTATAAGGAAGCCAAGAATTATTAGAATCGCTAGCTAAAGGAAAAAATCTAAATATTCCACCACTAAAAACAGCAAAACAAATATTTACTCTTTCATCTACCTTAATAATTTCCTTTTCATATTCCGAGCGTTTTGCAGGCAATTTAGCATATGAATCCTCAACTAATTTTGCTAAAAGGTAATTCCCATTTTCTTCAAAAAAACTATTAAAAGAAGTTCTAATATATTTTGATTTTAAATCAGTAGATCCGAGTAAAGCTCTTACTTTTGGATGTGAAATTTTCACTAAATCTTTTTTACCCCAAGTAACAGGGTCATTCATCATGCCTAGAATTACCTGCGTAGCTGATAAATTAATAAACCTATCCTTACCATATATTTTTCTTAAGAACTCAGAACATAGAGTATGGGCAGGCTTTAACCTACCTCCATTATCCTGTAACACTAAACTTTCAAATCGAGCAGCATGATCTGCATTAATCACCTCGCCTGCTTGTGCAGAAAGTGAAAAGAATAATGGAATAAAAAGAATAACCAATTTATTTTTTAGCTTATTTAATTTTTTAGATAAAGCATTGAACCTAGTCTTTTTAGTAAGAAAAACCAATATCATTCCCAAAGCCATTAACCCATACCCTACATATGTAACAAGCGTACCCCACCAATCATGATTTACTGAAAGGATTGTTCCTTTTTCATCTTTATCATAAGAAGATTGAAATAAACGAAAGCCACCATGCTGCAATACATTATTCATAAAAATTCTATGTTGAGATTCAGAATCATTTTCTAAAACACTAATTTCAGCAGCATATGAAGATGGACTCATAGATCCTGCATATCTGTCCAACTGAAAATCACGCAGCTTTACATCGAAAGGAACCGAGTAATATTTAGAACCATAGGACAGCTTAAAATTTAAATTATTTATAGCAAATACTTCATTATCTCCTTGATACCCTTTACCCCCATATAGAGTAATTATCTTTTCTTCTCCATCAGCATTAATTTTCACAATTAAAGCATCCTCAGCTCCATCATTCATAACATTAGATGGACTTATTGGCATCAATTTAGCGCTTTCTAACACTTCTTTTAATACAAAATTTAAACCATTAGCTGTATGCAAAGTTCTTCTATTTAAAGTAAAATCATTTAAGTCATCATAATTCTTGGTTTCTCTAGTGTCCATACTCATAGTTGTAACAGGGTATGGAGAGCTACAAAATATTAAATCACCTTTGCCATAACTCAAATTTATTGCTCCTTCAGTAGGGTTATTAAAGGTAAATACCTCCCCTTTAATTACTCTTTGTTCTTTGTCATTTAAATATTCAGATTGCATGCCATTATCTCCAGGAACAACAATATGTAACATGTTATTTCCTAGAGCAACATTTGTAAATAGTGAATCCTTTACATTAGGTAAAAATTCCACACCTTCAATTTTAATATCATAATCTTTAAAATCTAATTTCAAAGAAAAATTATTATTTGTAATTCCTGATAAATACAATTTTTCATCATGATTGAGTTGATGAACTTTATCATTAATATGGATTTGAAAAAAGGTGTCATCAGAAATAAACTGATTTGTACTTTCTCCCTCACGAATGTGCATCATACCTTCATAAGAAATATAACGAGTAATTCCAGATCCAATCAGAATGAGAATAAAAGACAAATGAAAAGTAAGTGAGGCAATCTTTTCTATTCGAAATAACCTATGCTTAATGACATTATTTATCAAGCTATACGTAAGTAGGACTAATATCATTTCGAACCACCAAGCATTGTAAATTAATGCCTTTGCTGATGTTCTTCCAAAATCGTTTTCAATAAAGGTTGCATAGCCAATTGAAAAAGCAAATAATAAGATAAGCATACTCATTAATTGCATGGAAGAAAGAAACTTTATTAATCTGATTATCATATGTAAAATTTATAATGCAAAATTACGAATTATTATTAAGTTTGTATTGAAATAATTTGAAATGAAAAATATAATTTTATTAGGTTCAGGAAATGTCGCTACACACTTAGGTATTGCATTAAAAAATAGCAATTTTGCTATACTACAAGTATACAGTAAAAGCATAAAAAATGCAAAAGCACTAGCTAAAAAATTAGATACTCATTTCACAAATGATTTAACTAAATTAAAATCTGCAGACTTAATAATTGTAAGCGTAAATGATGATGCAATTTCAAGTGTATTATCACAAGTCAAAAACACTGCAATAGTTCATACTTCTGGAAGTGTTAGATTAAATGTATTTAAAGAAAAATTTTCTAACTACGGAGTATTTTACCCTTTACAAACTTTCAATAAAGAAGTTGATCTAAATATTTCAGACATTCCATTTTGTATAGAAGGAAATTCATTGGAATTTGAAAATCAACTAATTAAAATTGCAAAAACACTTTCCAACAATGTAGTTAAAATGAATTCTCAACAGAGAAAAAAATTACATATTGCTGCTGTATTTGCTTGTAATTTTAGCAATCACATGTATAGTCTTGCTGATGAATTGCTAGAAAAAAACGACATTGATTTTAAAATTTTATTACCTCTAATAAAGAACACTATTACTAACCTTGAAAAAAATAAGCCTAAAGAAGTACAAACAGGTCCGGCAAAAAGAAATGATAAAGATATCATTCAAGAACATATAGATACAATTAAAGAAAAAGAAATTAGAGAACTATATCAAAAAATTAGCGCCAATATTATGAAATTCCATGAGTAAAATAATTTCTTTTTTAAACTTAATTAGATTAAAAAATTTAATAATTGTTGCCCTTACGCAATTTCTAGTCAAGTTTAGTTTAATTAATCCTTTTGCAGAGAATTTCATGCTTTCTGACAACCAGTTTTACCTTTTAGTTCTCTCCACTGTATTCATTACTGCATCAGGTTACATTATCAATGATATCTATGACGTAAAAACAGATAAAGTAAATAAAGAAGAAAGCAGAATTATTGGCAAATTAATAACATCAAGAAATGCTATTAGATGGTATATTATTTTTAATTTTTTAGGTTTAGGGTTAGGCATTTATATTGCATATATTGTCAAACAACCATATTATAGTTTAGTTTTTGTTTATTGTATTTTTAGTCTTTGGACCTATTCAAAGCGCATGAAAACTTCTTTTCTTCTTGGCAACCTACAAGTTTCATCATTAACTGCACTTAGCATTTTCAATGTTGCTTTGTTTGATATAATTTCAAATGGAATAAATAAAAATAATGGAGAAATGATGATTTTTAAAATCATCTTATTTTATACTGCTTTTGCTTTTATCACCACATTTATTCGTGAAATAATAAAAGATTTAGAAGATATGGAAGGAGATAAAAAAATACAAGCAAAAACACTAGCAATAACTTACGGAATTGAAAAAACAAAATGGGTTTCACTAATTTTTACAATTTTCACTTTCTTAGGAATTGCTTATTTTCAATACTTTCAATACAGTATAGCTAAAAGTAAATTTGAATTTGATATTTCTATTTGGGGTATAAATAAAATGGCTATTATATATGTCATTTTTATTCAACTCCTATTCTTATTTTTAGGTTTTAAAATTTATAATTCTAAAGTAAAGAAAGACTTTTACTTTATTAGCCAACTTAGTAAAATTATTATGATAGCAGGCATATTATCTATCCCCCTTTTCACATATATACACCTTAAATAAATGTTAAAAAAATTATCTAAAAAATATAACATAATTCTAGGTTCAGCTTCTCCTAGAAGAAAAGAACTTTTATCAGATATTAACTTAAAATTTAGTATTCAAACTAGTAATGAAGAAGAAACTTTCTCTTGTTCACTGATTGAAGAAGAAATAGCAGAGTTTTTAGCCAAACAAAAATCAAAATTTCTGTCAGAAAAACTACAACAAAATGACTTATTAATAACAGCAGACACTATAGTTTCTTTCAACAATGAACTATTAAACAAACCAAAAAACAAAAAGGAAGCATTTGAAACACTAAGCAAACTTTCAAAAAATACTCATAAAGTAATAACAGGGGTTTGCTTAAAATCCAAAAATAAAGAGATTATTTTTTCAGTCACTACAATGGTGACTTTTAAAGAATTATCAGAAAATGAAATATATCATTACATAAACAAATACAACCCTTATGATAAAGCAGGAGCTTATGGAATTCAGGACTGGATTGGGAAAATTGGAATTAATAACATTAATGGTTCCTACACAAATGTAGTTGGGTTACCTATTTCAGAGCTATACCAACACTTAAAATTATTTATTTAGAAAGTAAATTTCTTATCTTTGCGCCAAAACCAAGTAAATGTCAACATCAAAAATTGTATTTTTCCTAAAAATATTACTTTTATCATTAGTAATACAAAGTTGCACCCCTATAAGTAAAATTACTTACCTAAATGATAGTCAACTTGGTGAATGGGATGTTTCTCCAGTACCACCCAAGCATCACTTAGAAATTGGGGATATTTTAATGGTTAAAGTAATCAGTAGAAATGAAGAATCAAATGATTTATTTAACATAGAAAACAATACTAATAGTGCGAACCCAACTCTTACTGCGGCTAATCTATATTTAAATGGATTTAGTATAAGTCAAGAAGGAACTATTGACATACCAAATGTTGGAAAGATTTTTATCCTTAATCAAAGCTTAGAAGAAGCAAAAGAAACAATATTAGAAAAAGCAGAGGAATACCTTATCAACCCTTTTGTAGTTGTAAAACTAGCAAATTTTGAATTTACTATTTTAGGAGAAATAAATATTCCAGGTAATTATCCTGTTCATAAAGAGGGTTTAACTATTTATGATGCCATTGCAATGGCTGGAGATATAACTGATTATGGTAATTTATCAAAAGTTAAGGTTATTCGTTCTTACAAGAATAAAAAACAAGTCTACCATATAAACTTAACAAATACTAATGTGCTAGCTTCTGATTTTTACTATTTAAGAAACAATGATTTAATCTATGTGCAACCCTTACGATTCAAAGGATTTAGAAAATCACAATCGCAACTACTACTATCAACATTAACAACAATAGCAGTAATGTTTAATGTTTACTTAAAAATATCTGAATAAAAATGCAGGAAAACAATTCACCTCAAGAAGAAACAATTGACATAAAAGCACTCATATTAAAATATGCTCAGTATTGGTATGTATTTATAATATCTATTTTATTTTTTGGCGGAATTGCTTTTTTAAACAACCGATATACAGTTCCTGAATACAGTGTGTCAACGACTCTTTTAATAAGAGACGATAACAATACTCAATTGGGTGCTGAAAACTTACTTGAAGGATTAGAGTTGTTCAGTGGAAAAAAGAATTTAAAAAATGAAATTGTAATTCTTAGATCATATAGTCTTTTTGATAAAGTAATAGAGGAACTTAATCTTGGTATTTCATACTACCAACACGGTTTTCTGCAAACAAATGAGCTATTTGGCACATCACCATTTGAAATAGAGGTTGACTCTTCTCACATTCAGCTTACTGGAATTAATTTTGAAATTATTTCTTTTAACAATGAAGAATTTACACTTTCTGTATCAGCAAGTGACCTGTATCCTTACAACATTTTAAGTGAAAGACTTGAAAAATCTTTAACAGCAGATATAGATATTGAAAAAAAATATGCTTTTAACTCAGTTATAGAAACAGAATTTTTCTCTTTTAAGGTAAATAAATCAGTTCATTTCAATTTAGAAAAAATTATTGCTAGTGAGAAATATTTTTCTTTTAAATTTCATCAAATAGATAAACTAGCAAACAAACTCATTGAAGAAGTAATTATTAACCCTATAAATAAAGAAACCTCAATACTTAAACTAAATTTAAGAGAAAGAAATCCAAGAAAAAGTATTCGTATTTTAAATAAAATTACTGAGATTTATATTAGAGGTGGATTAAATGAGAAAAACTTAATGGCTATAAATACCATTCATTTTATTGATGATCAATTGACAATTATTCAAGATTCTTTATCTCAAATCGAAAGAAAATTAGAGTTATTTAAAACTAAACATCCAAATTTAGAAATAGTTGACAAAGAATATGGAACTTATTTTCAAAAACAAAAGTTAGACAATTCATTATCAGAGCAGTCAGTAAATATTAAGTACTATAAATCACTACTCTCCTATTTGAAAAATGAGAAAAATACAAATAGTATTGTTTCACCTACATCTATGGGCATAAGTAACCCTGAACTAAATAACCTAATTAACCAATTATTACAATTGTATGCTAAGAAAGGGGAATTGCAACTAACAACTACTGATAAAAACCCTAACTATATAGCTATTTTATCACAAATAAATCATACTAAAAAAACAATTATAGAAAATGTAAATAATCTTATCTCATCAGCCTCAATTTATGAAGTAGATCTAATAGATAGAATCACTACTTTTGATAAAAAAATCAACAAACTACCAGAAGCTGAAAAGGATTACCTTATTCTAAGAAGGGAGTACGAATACAATGAACAAACTGCTATTTATTTGCAACAAAAAAGATATGAAGCATCATTAGCCAGAGCAGGTACCGAATCAGACCATAAAGTAATTGACTTTGCAAGGCTAGATAGTGAAGAGCCAATAAGTCCAAGAAAAAGTTTAACTTATTTTATTTCAATACTTATTGGTTTACTATTACCTCTTACCTTTATATCATTAAGAGATTTTTTTAGTGATACCATAAAAAGCAAATCTGATTTAATAAACAGTACAAATATCCCTATTCTTGGACTTGTGGGGCATAGTGATAATGCTAGAAGCTTAGTTGTTCCAAATGCATCCAAATCAATTATTGCAGAGTCTTTCCGAGCTCTAAGAACAAACATTCAGTATTTAGCTGCTGATAAACAAAAAAAAATAATTACAGTTACTTCTTCAATTGGTGGAGAAGGCAAAACATTTACTACTATGAATTTAGCAGCTATTTTTGCTCTTTCTGGTCACAAAACAGTCCTTATTGGAGGAGATTTAAGAAAACCAAAACTGCATGAGGACTTTAAAGTTAACACTTCAAAAGGACTAAGTAGTTACCTTATCAATAAATCAGATTTGTCGGAAGTAATTGAAAAAACTGAAATTGATACACTTGATGTTATTGCTTCAGGACCTACTCCACCTAATCCAGCTGAACTTTTAGATAGCAAGAAAATGAAAGATCTAATAATAGATTTAAACAAAACATATGATTATGTAATTATTGATACCCCTCCTATTGGTTTAGTTACTGACGGAGTTATACTGATGCAAAATGCTGACGTAAACCTTTATGTAGTAAGGCATAATTATTCAAAGTCAGGGGCACTTAATGTAATCAATAACTTATTTCAACAAAAGCAAGTAAAAAATGTCCACATTATTATAAATGACTTTAAACACACCTCTTCAGGTTATGGATATGGATACGGATATGGATATGGATCTTCGGGATACGGTTATTATGAAAATGAGGAGGGTTAACACTTAAAAAACAATCAAAACTAGAGTGAAAAATAATTGGTATTATTCTTTTTATAATTATTTTATTTTTTATCAGTTTTGCAAAAAATATAATAATGAGCAATAAAAAAGGAAAACCAGCAAATAAAATACAAGATCTACAGTTTTTTGGTGAATATGGAGGTGTAAATCCATCCATAGCAGATTCATCAACATTTACCTATTTAGCAGGTAAAACTATGGGAGATGTTTTTGAGGGGATACAAGAAGGATGTTATCTTTATTCTCGTCATACAAACCCGTCTACATCATATTTAGGGCAAGCAATTGCAGAAATGGAGTATACTAAAGGTGCTATCCTTTCAGCATCAGGAATGGGAGCTATTACTACAACTCTTTTACAATTATGTAGTTCAGGAGATGAAATAATTAGTAGCCGTACAATTTATGGTGGTACTTACGCTTTTATGAAAAACTATTTACCAAAATTTAACATTAAAACAACTTTTGTAAATACAACAAAGCTTGAAGAAATTGAAGCTGCAATTACTAAAAACACAAAAGTAATTTATTGCGAAACTATGAGTAACCCTTTACTTGAGGTTTCTGATATTAATGCAATTTCAGAAGTTGCCAAGAAAAATGGAATTAAATTTGTGGTTGACAACACTTTTACTCCTATGATTTTTTCTCCTTCAAAAATGGGTGCTGATATTGTCATTCATTCTTTAACAAAGTTTATTAATGGCACTTCTGATACAGTTGGTGGAGTTGTTTGTTCTGATGAAGAGTTTATTGCTAGCATGATTGATGTAAATTCAGGAAGCGCTATGTTACTTGGTCCTGTAATGGATTCTATTCGTGCTTCAAGCATCCTTAAAAACATACGTACATTACACTTAAGAATGAAAAAACATTCTGAAAATGCTATGTACTTATCAAATGCTTTCAAAAAAGAAGGGCTCAGAATAATTTACCCTGGATTAGAAGAGCATCCTCAACATGAAATGATGAAGAATTGCATGAACGATGGATTTGGTTTTGGCGGCATGCTTGTTATAGACACTAAAACTAAAGAAAAAGGTAATGCACTTATGGAAGAAATGCAAAATAATAACTTAGGTTATTTAGCTGTAAGTTTAGGGTTCTACAAAACATTATTCTCAGCACCTGGCTTATCTACTTCATCTGAAATTCCAGAAGAAGAAAGAAAAACAATGGGGCTTTCTGATGGCTTAGTACGTATCTCAATTGGATTGGATAATGATATTGAAAGAACCTATAATACAATGGTTGACTGTATGAAAAAAGTAGGTATCCTCTAACAAATACTTTTTTATCTTTACCATCCTAATTCTAAACTTTTCAGATGACTGATAACAAGATTCCTTATTTACTAGCATTATCCCCAATTCTACTGCTTATAATATTACTTAGTGTTAATGTAGTTATATATGATAATGCTATAGGAGGATCTAATCAGTTAGCTTTATTGTTTTCAGGATCATTAGCAGCTATAATTGGAATTCTTTATGGAAGTAAATGGAAATGCATTATTGAAGGAATTAGCAACAGTATTAAATCCATAGTACCTGCTATTATTATGTTACTACTTATTGGTTCATTAGCTGGTACTTGGTTAATATCTGGAGTTATTCCAACAATGATTTATTATGGTTTAAAAATTCTAAATCCCACAATTTTTCTATTTGCTACAGCAATAATAACAGCTATTGTATCACTTTCAACAGGAAGTTCCTGGAGCACTATAGCAACTGTAGGAATAGCTCTTTTAGGAATTGGAACAGCTATAGGATTACCATTAGGATTAATTGGTGGAGCTATTATTTCTGGGGCATACTTTGGAGATAAAATGTCTCCATTATCTGAAACAACTAATATGGCTGCTGCAATAAGTGGGGTAGATTTATTTGATCACATAAAATATATGATGTATACCACCATTCCCTCATTTATAATCACTTTAATTTTATTTTTAGGAATAGGATTATATTTCCCAACTAATGTCTCATCAGAACAAATTGAACAAGCCTTAGCTATTATTTCTAATAAATTTGTCATTAGTCCATGGTTATTTTCCGTTCCAATTTTAGTAATCGCAATGATCATAAAAAAGGTGCAAGCTATTCCTGCACTGTTTTTTGGCACTTTATTAGGCGGCATATTTGCAATATTATTTCAGCCAGAAATAGTTTTAGAAGTATCAGGATCATCAATAGACAGCATCAGCTCTTATTATATGGGTGTTATAAATGCAATGATTGGAGACATTAATTTCTCTGATGTAAATGCAAGCATAAATGATATATTTAACGTGGCAGCAGCAGATAGATCTGACTTACTAAAATCAGGTGGAATGTATGGAATGCTAAATACACTACTACTTATATTTTGCGCTATGACATT
>Ga0075444_10001166_pt1 | contig 15973 bp, 15 predicted proteins | sample CoawatmetaG01DNA_FD_76836 | JGI IMG/M metagenome (GOLD analysis project Ga0075444, IMG submission 76836) | Marine microbial communities from the West Antarctic Peninsula - Coastal water metaG017-DNA | ecosystem: Environmental > Aquatic > Marine > Coastal | place: Atlantic Ocean: West Antarctic... | reverse complement strand
CTCTCTCCATGTTTTTTTATTGTCTCCACAAATTAAAGCTAGTTCATTGGGTATTGTGTCGGCATTTTTTTCAAAGACCGTCGCATAATGAGCTTCCATAATAATCTCCTTATTTTATTTATTGGCTATCCAGCTTCCGTGAGCTCCGTAAGGGATTCTCTGTGGAAGATAGACCTCCGCAACAGGCTTGGATTCAAAATTTTGAGCATCAACTATAATCATTTTAGATTTTCTTGTATCTCTCTCATGAACGAAGGAAACAATCCATCCCTCATCTTCTAATGAATCATTGCTTTTGGGTGCAAAAACAGGTTCTCCACCTGCAACATTTTTTCCAAGATAATGGTCAGTCCTGCTTCCAGATTCTAAATCATATTTGTATAAATGACTTCCAAAAGTAAGTGAGTCAACTTCGGTTTCAATTTGCATTGAATAACCAAAATCTGACTTTAAACCTACCCTTCTATCGTCTATCCTTGGGAAGTCGCATGCTCCGTCATCCATTTGTTCTTCCTTAACCTGCCCGGTCTCTAGATCAATTGTCCACCTCCATAGCCTAGCTACAGTTGTCTCTCCACCATAAATGTCTTTAAAACCGCCGACCATTGCTTCCTGTTGTCTTGAAACATACAGAATAATTTTATTACCCACCTCAAACGAATTAAAAGAATGAAAAACGAAACAAGGGTCTACATCAAACCACCTGATGTCTTTATTGGATCCTTCTCTTGGCATTACGCCAAGCCTAGCTCCGCATTCAGGCTTAAAACCAAAAGGTGAACCTGTCGTAACTGCCAAGTCCATATCGGCAACGATGGGTAGATCCATAAAGACAACGTGATTTCTGGTGATGTTCCAGTCGTGCATCATGACGGGTCTTGGCAGATCAATAGCTTCGGACTGCACCAATTTACCCAAGCTATTTACTCTGTGATAATTTAAGTACGGGGCGCTCATCATGGAATAAGAAAAGAAAAACATTTCACCGGTTTCCGGACAAATTCTTGGGTGGGCAGTCATCGCCCCTTTAAGCTCTCCTTCGAAATCATGAACTCCAACGGTGTTAAGCTCTTTGTCCACCTCCCAAGGCAGATGAGTTTCTTCTAAGGCTAAAAGCTTGCCTGCGTGCTGAACAATATGCGTATTGGCAGGAGACGCTGCCAAATCACCGAAAGAGCTTATTACATTCAGATCATTATCAAAATAAGGGGTAGCAACATATCTGTTTTTGTAGCTAGCCTTGCCGTCTTCAAGATAAAGACCGTGAAGCATACCGTTGCCAAAAAACCAATGGTCACTGTGACCTGACTTAGGGTTCATGCCATTTCTTAAGAAGAGACCGTTAAGCTCTCTAGGGAGCTCTCCTTTTATCTCCAGATCTAATTCAGAAATTTCTTTATCAACCGGCGCCCAATTACCCTGCAGGTGCCAAAGCAAATCTTGTTTATTGTTTTCTTTAGTAACATCACCCATATTACGTCTCCCCTATAATTTCATTCCAATTCTATTCTATTTTTACAGAAGAATTGTGTCGATAGTAAATTTTTTTTAATAATCTATCTTGTCTTCCACTGCCTTGCCTTCTTTAGGGATAAGGGCTGATCTCAAAAAAGAAGCAACAACCACTCCATTTTGATTTTTGCCCAGGGTCTTGACGGTTACTATCCCATCATCAGGCCTCGATTTTGATTCTCGTTTTTCCATCACTTCAGATTCAGCATACAAAGTATCTCCAACATAAAGAGGATGAGACATAACAATGTCTGTCCATCCTAAGTTCGCAACAGTCTTCTGACTCACATCGCTTACGCTCATCCCAACCATCAAAGCAATCGTAAAAGGACTGACAACAAGAGTTTTACCAAATTCCGTTCCTTTTCCATACTCTTCATCTATGTGAAGGGGGTGTTGATTCATGGTCAACAACGTAAACCAGGTATTGTCGGTTTGAGTGATTGTTCTTCCCGGCCTGTGTTCGTATACATCTCCTACTACAAATTCTTCATAATAACGACCGTAGCTCTCTCTGTACCTTCCCGGTCCCACTTCTTTAGATTTTTTAACCATGATTAAGCTCCTTTATTCTTTAGTTCTTCCGGATTAAAGCCTGCTAAAAGCAGCCTTTTTTCCATTGATTTAACAACTGGCAAGTCTACCATTTTGCCTTGGACCGCCACAGCCGCATCGGGCGAAGCATAAAACGCCGCCAATATCTCTTTCGCTTCATTTATTTCTTCCTCGGTTGGTAAAAATGATCCTTGGATTATGTCTATTTGAGAAGGGTGAATAGCTGCCTTTCCGTTAAAGCCCATTTTTGATGATAGCGCACACTCTGCCGCTAACGCTTCTGGCGCTCCAATGTCCATAAAAGGGCTGTCAAGACTGAAAAGGTTATTGATAGCACACTCCAGAACGACGGCTGATCTATGAAACAATAAGGAATCCCAAGACATATCCGAGCCCAAGCTTGCACTTAGGTCTGCACCGCCAAGCGCCACCCCGACGACTTGTTTGTTCTTCGCCAAAACCGCAAGGTTTTTAACTGCCAAGGGCGTTTCTATCAATAACACCAATGGAATATTTGGTATGCCATCAAGAGTTTTTTGATTCTCAATTTTAGGCAAAACCAAGGCATCGTAAAGATCAGCATTCTTAGAAAATAAAGCCAAATCTTCAACTCCCTCATCTGTGTCCAAAGGGTTAATCCTCACAAAAACCGATATGCTTGGTTTTGTCTCCTCCAGATAGTTGTATAAAGAAATTCTGGAAGAGTCTTTTTGATCCAGAGGAACCGAATCTTCCAAATCCAAAATAATACAATCTGCAAGAGTGGCTTCGATTTTTTTTATCCAGTCCAATTTATTTGCCGGGACAAAAATTGGACTAACTGGAAATTTGTTCAAAACGGGTTACTGATTGGTTAGTAATTTTCTTTCTTTTTCAATTAGGAAATCCACTACGTCAAGTAACCCGTCGGTGTTTACTTTTCTGGAAGCAGAGACTTTGTATTTTCCATTCACTATCAAAGTAGGAACCCCCGTTATGTTCCAATCCTTCATTCTTTGATTGGCTTGTTTAACGGCATTATTTACTCCGAAGGAAGTCGCCACGGAATTGTATTTGTCCTTACTAACTCCAAAGCCTTTAAAATAGTATTCAAGCTCTGTATTGCCTGTAAGACTTCTACCTTCATTTTGAATTGTATTGAAAGCCGCAGGCACAAATTGTTGATCAACTCCCAGAGCTCGTGCGGTGTAAAACATCCTAGCGTGTATTTTAAGAACCTCATTCCACGTTGCATGAGATTTCCAAAAGTTAACGTCATCAGGAAGCTTCGGTTCCCATTGATTTAAATAGGATTCCAAAGCGTAACAGTGATTACAGCCGAACCAAAACACTTCAGCCACTTCTATTTTATTTATATCTCTAACTTTCGAAGGTTTGCTCAGTAACTCGTAATGAACTCCTTCTTTGAAGACATCTGAAGCAGCCAAAGTGTCAACAGAAACCGCATTCTCTTCTGAACAACCCGCCAACAACAGGGCCAGGACTAAAAAAGAGGGGCTTAAATTCTTTAAATTCATTTTATTTCTTAATGCAATCCGTGAATGAAACTGGCTAAAGCATCTATTTCTTCATCATCTAATTTGTAGGCTATTGCCATCATCATCTGAGATGCTTCATCATTATTTCTCTCACCCGTCCTGTAGCTTCGCAGTGCTTTTTGTGTGTATTCTGGTTGCTGACCACTTAGTAAAGGATAGCCCGCGGGACTATTACCTTTTCCTTTTGGGGAATGGCAGGCTGTGCACGCTGGTAGACCTTTTTTAAGACTACCTGAGTAGTAAAGTTTTCTTCCAAGATCAACTTTATCTGCCGAAGCTTGGCCCACTGAATTTTTTTGAGAGGCGTAGTAAGCAGCAATGTCCTCTAGGTCTTGTTCGTCCAGATTATCCAAAAGACCCGTCATTTCAGTAATGACTCTATTGCCATCCTTGATATGGTTTAATTGGCTGACGAGATACTTAGCATTCTGTCCTGCCAGCGATGGCCACAAACCCACCATACTGTTGCCGTCCTGCCCGTGACAAGCCGCACAAGTTGCTACTTTCTGCTTACCTGAATCTACGTCTCCCGCTCCAATTGTTATAAATGAAGTGGCTAAAATAATTAATAATCTTAATTTCATTGGTAAAAATTTGTAAAATTGATGTGACCAGACGGGATTATATACTAACCTTACGTCGCATTTACAATTTAAGGTGCCATGACAACTAAAAATATATTCACTAACGCCCAATTTGTTGGAAGCTTTCCTTCATGCGAAAACTTACCTGCCGATGATGGTGCGGAGATTGCTTTCTGCGGCCGGTCTAACTCTGGAAAATCTAGTGTTATCAATGCCCTCACTAAAAATAAAAAACTTGCTAAAACCAGTAAAACACCCGGCAGAACTCAGGCAATAAATATTTTCTCATTGAAAGATTACGAAACTAGAAGGTTGATCGATTTGCCAGGTTATGGTTACGCAAAAGTGTCTAAGGCTATGCGCAATGAGTGGGCGGCGACCATTGATGAATACCTAAATTCAAGAACTTCGATCAGGGGCTTGATTATTATTATGGACATCAGGCACCCTTTTAAAGACTCAGACGACCTGCTGATTGATTGGTGTGAGACAAATCAAATTCCCGTCTTGGCCCTACTCAATAAGTCTGACAAGCTATCAAAGAGCAAGGTTAATCAAGAATTAAGTAAAGGTCAGAAGCGCATGAAAGACTTAAGCACACCGAATCAAGTTATTGCTTTTTCATCAAAAGATTTTTATGGCTTGGATAATTTATCTGAGCTACTGGAAGAGCTTTTAGACTAACAAAAAAAACCTCAAGAACTTTGGGGGGAGAACTTGAGGTCTTTATCTTACCTTTTTTTTGTTAATTAGAATATTTTTCTAACTTACCTCATGTATGACAGGAGTATTTTTAAAAAGTTCAAAAAAAAATATTCTTTTTAACTTTTGATCTAATAGTGAGTTAAAATTTTACAAATTAGAGAGGACTAAGATTAGCAAAAAAACTTCAAATACAATATTTAACCTGGCCAAGTTGATAACCGCCGGGATGAGTCAGAGAACAAAACTAAAAACTTTCTCTAGACTCTCATTTCTGTTTAAAACTCATCAAAGTATTTCAACCAACAAAGGGGAGTTACTTTTTAGAATTGATTCTCCTGGCTCCGTACCTCAAGACCCAAAAAGCAACAGAAGCGAACCTGAAACGTTCGAATGGATAGAAACCAACCTAAAACCTCAAGAAGTTATGTGGGATGTGGGGGCTAACATAGGAGTCTTCAGTCTATTTGCTGCCCTTGGGAAAAAAAATAGAATAATATCCCTGGAACCTTCCGCTGAATCTTTTGCGACTTTAAATGCGAACATACGACTGAACAAATTAGACAAGCATATTGATGCTTTCTGTTTCGCTGGTGCTGAAAGTACTCAGCTCATGAAGCTTTATATGAAAGATTCAAGTTCTGGCGCTTCGCACAACAGCATAGAAGGCGCGCACAACCAATTCGGTGCGTTCGAAGTGAATGGAGAACAAGCCATTATTGCAATCTCTCTTGATGATTTCGCTAATTTTTTTAAGGTGCCTCTTCCAGATCATATTAAATTAGATGTTGATGGCAAAGAACCTGAGATTCTTGAAGGCGCTACTACTGTTTTACAAACCACGAAATCCCTCTTGGTTGAAGTGGAAGGGAAAAATTTATCTGAAAATATTTCAAGAATAGAGCTGTGTCTGAATAGTGCCGGTCTAAGCGAAGACGTCTCTTGGAGAGACAAAGGATCAGGAAGGAACCGGCTTTTTATTAGGGAGGGCTGATAAAATCATGGCAGAAGAAAATAATCCAACCAATGACCCCATAATACTTGTAGACGGCTCTTCTTATCTATACAGAGCTTATCACGCTCTGCCTCCACTCTTGACGAGCGCCAACCAACCAACAGGTGCTATTAAGGGTGTGATTAGTATGGTTAAAAGAATACTGATTGATCACCCAAACAGTCCCGTAGCGGTTGTATTCGATGCAAAAGGAAAAAACTTCAGACACGATATGTATGAAGCATATAAAGCCAACAGACCTCCCATGCCCACAGACCTTGTGGAGCAGATAGAACCTATTCATAAGATTATTAAGTTGATGGGTATAAAACTTATATCAGTTTCGGGGGTTGAGGCAGATGATGTTATAGGAACCCTCGCAAACGAAGCGATGATAAAAGAGCTAGACACGGTTATATCAACCGGTGATAAAGACATGACTCAATTGGTTTGCAAGAATGTAAAAGTAGTAAACACCATGAGCGGTGAACTCTTAGATTCAAAAGGGGTTAATAAGAAATTTGGCGTACCTCCGGAACGGATTGTTGATTACCTTGCTCTTATTGGAGATACCTCAGATAACGTGCCTGGAGTTGACAAAGTAGGCCCAAAAACAGCAGTTAAATGGCTAAAAGAATACAAAGATCTTGAAGGTATCGTCAAAAATTCAGAAAAAATTGGAGGGAAAGTTGGAGAAAATTTAAGAAGCGGTCTGGACCAACTCTCCCTTTCTAAAGAATTAGTGACCATCAAAAGAGATGTTGAATTAGAAGTGAATATTGAAGAGTTGAAAGTACAACCTGCAGATCACGAAGCACTAGAAAAAATTTATACAGAACTTGAATTCAGAAGCTGGCTAGGAAAGAAAACCTCTGCCCCTGAAGTGCCTAAAGAAAAAATAGAGAACAATTATGCATTGGTTCTTACCGAAAAAGATTTAGACAAATGGGTCAAGCTGGGCCTAGAGTCTAAAACTATTGCTGTTGATACCGAAACAACCGGCCTAGATTATATGGACGCAGATATTGTCGGTATTTCTTTGGCGACCAAACCGGGGAAAGCTGCATATATACCTTTTGGGCATACAACGGAAGTCAATCCGAAACAACTCTCTAAAGAATTGGTACTTAAAAAATTAAAGCCCCTACTTGAATCTTCAAATAAAAATATTATTGGTCAAAATATAAAGTTCGATAGAAATATTTTCTCTCAAAACGGTATTACTCTAGGAAAAATTAAACAAGACACCATGTTGATGAGTTATATTTTGGATGCGTCAGCGACCAGACACAATCTTGATGCGCTTGCTAAATTCTACTTAAATTATAGAACCACAACCTTTGAAGAGGTTGCGGGAAAAGGTGCCAAACAAGTCAGTTTCGATCAAGTCCCCCTTGAACAGGCAAAAGACTATGCCTCAGAAGACGCAGACATTACCTTAAGATTATTTGAAAAGTTAGAACCCCTCTTAAACAAAGAACCTTCTTTAAAAAAGCTTTCCCAAGACATAGAAATCCCATTGGTTGAAGTGCTTTCTGAAATGGAGCAAACAGGGACCTTCTTAAACACCAAAATACTAGAAGCCCAATCTAAAGACTTAGGAAAAAGATTGGTCAAACTAGAAAAGAGTGCATACAGCCTTGCAGAAGAAGAATTTAATCTTGCTTCAACGAAGCAGCTGCGTGAAATATTTTTTGATAAATTAAACTACCCGGTAATTAAAAAAACTCCAGGAGGGCAGCCTTCTACCGATGAAAATGTTCTCCAACAACTGGCCGAAGATTATGAGTTGCCTAAAATTCTTCTGGAGCACAGAACATTAAGCAAACTGAAATTAACTTATACAGATAAGTTGCCGCTTCAAGTATCTAACAAAACAGGAAGAGTGCATACGTCGTTTCACCAAGCCGTGACGACTACCGGGAGACTTTCTTCATCTGACCCCAATCTACAAAATATCCCCATTCGAACAGAGGATGGCAGAAGAATTAGACAGGCCTTTGAAGCTTCCCCTGGAAGCGAACTGGTTGCTGCGGATTATTCTCAAATTGAGCTAAGAATAATGGCACACCTATCAGAAGATGAAGGTCTGATAACAGCTTTCAACAATAATGAAGATATTCATAGCAAAACAGCAAGTGAAGTCTTTTCTATTAAAGAAAGTGAGGTAACAACTGAACTGAGAAGGAACGCCAAGGCTATTAATTTTGGACTTATCTATGGTATTTCTGCTTTTGGACTTGGAAAGCAATTAGGTATTAATAGAAATCTAGCCGCAGAATACATGGCACTGTATTTCACCAAATACCCACGAGTACAAACCTATATGGAATCAGTTAAAGCGTCAGCCAGAAAACTAGGTTACATCGAAACCTTATTCGGAAGAAGACTATACCTTAGAGATATAAATGCCAGTAACGGCATAAGAAGACAGGCGGCCGAAAGAGCTGCAATCAATGCACCAGTTCAAGGAAGTGCTGCTGATATTATGAAGATTGCCATGATAAAAACTTATCACTCATTGAAAAAACAGGAGTTAGAAGCACGAATGACCCTTCAAGTTCATGATGAAATTATTATTGAATGCCCTACAAAAGAAACAAAAACAGTAATTGAAATAGTTCAAGACTCTATGTCACAAGCAGCATCATTGAAAGTACCTCTGATTGTAGACATAGGAACGGGTAAAAATTGGGATCAGGCGCATTGATAAACTTATTATTTCAAAGTCCAAAAAGAGTCTATTCCGTTATGGTTTTAGCCAGTATTGGCATGATGTCCGTAGCCCTGTTCATGGAAAAATTCTTGCTGCTTGAGCCGTGCATGCTTTGTTACCTGCAACGTTTCTTTGTTATCTTGTTTGGCTTAATAGGCCTAGCGGGTATCTTGCATAACTCAAAGAGCATTGGTGTTTTTAAAGGGTATTTATTTGCTGCAATTATAAGCAGTTCATTAGGTGCTCTCCTCTCTATAAGACAGTTGTATCTGCAAAGTTTGCCTGCAGAGCTGGTACCCAGCTGCGCGCCAAATATTGAGTACTTGCTTGATTCGCTTCCTTTTTTAGAAGTTATCATTATGGCCATTCAAGGAGACGGTAACTGCGCTGAAGTGCTATGGAGCTTTCTAGGAATAAGTATTCCAGGGTGGCTGCTCATAGGCTTTGTATGCTTTCTTATTTTTTTGTTGGGAAGTTTATACTTCATTAATAAAATTCATTCTCAAAAAACCAATAGATAATCTATAATACCGCCCTTAAAATTAACACCCCTACATACATGACAAAAACTTATCACAACGTTTCCCTAGACGAGTTAATTCACGAAGCTCTAGACAGAGAAGAAGGCGAACTAGCCGCCAATGGTGCTTTGCTGGTCAAAACCGGTAAACGGACCGGAAGAAGCCCTTTGGATAGGTTTATTGTCAAAGACAGCACAACCAGCAATGAAGTTGACTGGGGTGATGTTAACAGACCATTTGAACAAGATAAGTTTGCTGCCTTATGGACAAAAGTTGAAAACTATCTAAACGAAAAAGATAACTTTGTTTCGGATTTGCACGTTGGGGAACATTCAGAATATTACGTTCCTGTAACCATAAAAACAGAATGGGCTTGGCACAATTTGTTTGGCAGGCAAATGTTTATTAGACCCGAAACTTTTAACACAAATTTAAAAGATGTTTGGCAGATACTTAGCGCGCCAGGGTTTGTTTGCAATCCTGAAGAAGACGGGACCAATAGCGATGGCGTAGTGATACTGAACTTCACTGAAAAGAAAGTACTGTTAGCAGGAATGCCTTATGCAGGTGAGATGAAGAAATCCATGTTTGCAGTGCAAAACTTTCTTCTACCAACCAAAGATGTACTTCCTATGCATTGCGCTTCCAATGTTGGCTCTGATGGAGAAGTCTGCTTATTCTTTGGCCTCTCGGGCACGGGCAAAACCACCTTATCGGCGGATCCTTCAAGAAATTTAATTGGTGATGATGAGCACGGCTGGGGCCCTGGAACGGTATTCAATTTTGAAGGTGGGTGTTATGCAAAGTGCATTGATCTAACTCAAAAAAATGAACCGGTTATTTGGGATGCAATTAAAAAAGGCAGCGTAATGGAAAACGTTGTTATAGATGCTGACTCAAAAGAGCCTGACTACAGTGACTCCTCTTTAACAGAAAACACCCGGGTTGTTTACCCAAGAGAACACATAGAAAAGAGAGCAGAAGAAAATTCAGCCGGAGAACCTAAAGCTGTTATTTTCTTAACATGCGATTTATCGGGAGTTATCCCACCTGTATCAATATTAACAAAAGAAGCTGCGGCTTATCATTTTTTGAGCGGCTACACCGCTGCCATTGGCTCAACTGAGATTGGTTCAACTGAAGCATTCAAAACCACCTTCTCAACATGCTATGGAGCACCATTTTTTCCAAGGGCTGCTGGCGTTTATGCAGACCTATTAATGAAAAGAATAGAGTCTTTTGAGAGCAACGTGTACCTTGTAAATACTGGCTGGACGGGCGGTCCGTATGGAATAGGTCAACGATTTGATATACCCGTAACGCGATCCATCATTAGCGCAATTCAAACCGGCAAACTTGCTGGAGCAAAAACAGAGAAAATTGAAGGCTTGAATCTTGACGTTCCTCTCGAAGTTGAAGGGGTTGATAGCAACCTTTTAAATCCCATAAAAAATTGGACGGACCCTAGCTCTTATTCATCTTATGAAGACAAGCTGGTAGGTCAATTTAAGAGTAATTTTAAAAAATTTAACGTCTCAAAAAGCATAGTATCCGCTGGACCTAAATAATATAAATTACAAATGAAGCTAGACCTCGAAGGGCTGGAAAAAATAGGCGCTCTGAAAGAGCTTCGTTTTATCAATCGAGGAATTGAAAAAGAAAGTTTAAGGATTTCAAAAGAAGGAAGGATATCTGATAAGCCTCATCCAAAAGGTCTTGGGTCGGCTTTAACCAACCCCTACATCACAACTGACTTCTCTGAATCCCTTCTAGAACTAATCACCCCAACCTTTAATGACGCCCAATCTTGCCTAGACTTTCTGGCTGATGTTCATGCATTTGTTTACGATAATTTAGAAGAAGAAATTTTGTGGCCCTGCAGCATGCCCTGCCCTATAGACGAAGAGGAAAATATTCCTATTGGGAACTATGGCCAGTCAAACTCTGGGATGATGAAAACTATTTACAGAAGAGGGCTGTCGAACAGATACGGTAGCATGATGCAGGCCATAGCAGGCATTCATTATAATTTTTCATTCTCTGATAAATTTTTTACAATACTACTGGACTCCGAAGGGCTAAAAGATGAACAGGAATTAAAAAATAATACCTACCTTCATATTGCGAGAAACTTTAAGAGATTTGGTTGGCTGTACTTCTTACTATTTGGAGCTTCTCCTGTCGCTTGTAATTCTTTTGTTGGCGATAAAAAACACAATCTGGAAGAGCACCCTTCAGGTGGTCTCTATCAAAAAGATTCGACTTCATTAAGAATGGGTGACTTGGGATACATAAGTAAGGCCCAAGATGAGCTCAACATTTCTTACAACAGCATTGAAGAATATTGTTCTGGTTTACAAAAAGCCTTAACTAAATCTCATCCTCCCTATGAACGTCTGGGAGAATTTAAGGGAGACACAAGAATACAACTGAACACTTCTGTCATTCAAATCGAAAACGAATACTACAGCACTATCCGACCAAAAAGAGTATGCCCTTCAGGAGAAAGGCCAATAAATGTTTTAAGGTCAGAAGGAATTGAATACCTTGAACTTAGGTGTGTTGATCTGGATCCCTATTGCCCAATTGGAATCAAAAGAGACCAGATAGATTTCATGGACGTTTTCCTTTTGTTTTGTTTGGTTGAAGACAGCCCAAATATTGACGCAGAAGAAGCAGAAGAAATTAAATCTAACCATCAAAAAATTATCAATCACGGGAGGAGTGAAAACTTAGAAATCACTCACGAAGGAAAAACAGTCAAGGCATTAGATGCAGCACAATCGATGCTTTCCGAACTCCTGCATGTTGCCTCTTACTCCGGAAAATCACTTTTTGAAAATAAAGAAAACAAATGGGAGGAGTCCATGTTGCTCCAAAAAGAAAAACTAAACAGCCTAGAAACAACTCTTAGTGGAAAAATTCTTTCTCAAATGGCTGACAAAAAACAATCCTTCAGAAAATTTGGAGAAGATTTGGCCTCTGAACACTCAGCGTACTTTGAAAACTACTCTAGTAAAAATAAAGAATTATTCTCACAGGCCGCTCAAGAATCCATCAAGGATCAAGACAAAATAGACTCTACCGACGAAATGAATTTTGAATCTTTCTTAAAAGAATTTTTGAGCAAGACAGCTTGACGTTTTTTAAAGAGAAGGTAACTTATAAATATTAAAATTAAGGATGAAACATGAAAGCATTTATTTGTAATGAATTTGGACCCGTAGAATCTCATAAAGTAGAGGACATAGCTGAACCCGAAGTAATCCCCTCTCATGTCATTGTAGACGTTAAGGCAACAGGCGTGGCCTTTCCAGATGTTCTAATGGTTAAAGGTGAATATCAATTTAAGCCCCCTTTTCCTTTTAGCCCAGGAGGAGAAGTTTCTGGGATTATTTCTGCAGTAGGCGAAGGCGTTACTAATTACAAAGAAGGAGACAGAGTCATAGCCTTTGGAAGAGATGGATTGCGCGAAAAAGCTCTATTTTCAGAACAACAGCTAATGCCATTGCCTGAAAGCATGGACTATAAGACTGCTGCGGCTTTTCCTCTTAACTATGGAACAAACTACCATGGTCTAAAACAAAGGGGCGAGCTCAAACCCGGCGAGAGCATACTCATTTTAGGTGCTGCGGGAGGACTTGGAATTAGTGCAATTCACATAGCGAAAGCCATGGGAGCAAAAGTAATAGCAGCTGCTTCTTCTCAAGAGAAGCTTGATCTTTGTAAAAAAGAAGGTGCAGACGAGACAATTCTTTATGAAAGAGATATGGATAGGGACATGCAGAGAGCTTTCTCTAACAAAATTAAGGAAGCTTCTGGTGGTGGTGTTAACGTAGTTTATGACATAGTAGGCGGATGCTATGCCGAGCCTTCACTCAGAGCAATTGCTAGGCACGGTAGGTACTTGGTTGTTGGATTTACGGCTGGTATTCCCAAAATGCCACTGAATCTAACTCTTCTTAAAGAATGTCAAATAATTGGTGTGTTTTGGGGGCAATTTCAAGGGCACGAACCTGAAGAAAATGCTCAAAACTTCAAAGAGCTATTTGAGCTTTACGCATCAGGAAAGATCCAGCCGTTTGCTACTGACATTTATTCAATTGAAGACTCAGTAAAAGCGCTGAAGTCTCTTGAGGACAGGAAGGCTTTAGGTAAAGTTGTTGTCAGCATGGAATGAATTTTAATTTAAAGAGTATTAAAGCTGTAATTCTTAGCAGCTTTATTCTTCCGTTTTTTTCTTTTTCTCTTCTGACGGATGACAAAGAAGATTTTGTTTATGATCTTTCTCTTGCAACCCAAGGAGTCTCCGTAAGCCAATACAATACTGCTATCAATTATTCTCTGGGCAGGGGCATTTCTTTCGAAATCGAAAAGGCTATTTACTGGTACATAAGAGCCAGCGATCAAGGTCATTCCAAAGCCCCTTTTAACCTAGGCATTCTCTATGCAAAAGGTGAAGGCGGATTGATCCAAGATTTATCGATTGCCCTGGATTACTTTGAACTCTCTGCTAACAGAGGCAATAAACAAGCAAAACTCTTCTTAGAAGAGGTGATGTCTCTTAATAAAAACGATAAGCAATCTGCTTTAAATACTTTATGTTGTCCTGAAGCCTTGGTTCATGGGATGGTGGATTCACAACCAATAAATTCAGGTCAGTAAATCCAAAAAAAATTTATCTAAATGATTCGTGGCAGTTTTTGAAGAAAAGCTTATAATCGCGCCTTTTTAGGAGCATCATGACCGTTCAGAATCTACGAAATATTGCCATCATAGCTCATGTTGATCATGGGAAAACTACCCTTGTGGACAAGCTTCTGCAACAAACGGGAACCCTGGACAGAAAGAGCATGGGCACTGAAAGAATCATGGACTCCAATGACCAGGAAAGAGAAAGGGGCATTACAATTCTTGCTAAAAACACAGCAATAAAATGGAACAACCACAGAATTAATATCGTTGACACGCCGGGACATGCTGATTTTGGCGGAGAAGTTGAAAGAGTACTTTCCATGGTAGATTCAGTTCTTTTGCTTGTTGATGCAGTAGATGGTCCTATGCCACAAACTCGATTCGTTACCCAAAAAGCTTTTGATCAAGGGCTGAACCCCATACTGGTTATCAATAAAGTGGACCGACCTGGAGCTCGTCCAGACTGGGTGCTGGATCAAGTGTTTGACCTATTCGATCGTTTGGGTGGCACAGACGAACAGCTAGATTTTCCTGTTATATATGCCTCCGCCTTGAACGGCGTTGCAGGACTGGACGACCAAAACCTCGCTGATGACATGTCTCCCTTGCTTGAACTTATTATTGATAAAGTTAACCCACCTCAAGTAAACAGCGAAGGGCCGTTGCAGATGCAAATAAGCGCCCTGGACTATAACTCATACGTTGGTGTTATCGGAGTGGGGAAAATCACAAGAGGAAAAATGAAACCCAACATGCAAGTTGTGGTTGCAGGAGCAAACCAATCACACCGAAAGGCTAAAGTACTCCAAGTGATGGGCTATGATGGCTTAGAAAGGGTAGATGTGGACGAAGCCCAGGCGGGTGATATTGTTTGTATAACAGGAATAGATCAACTCAATATTTCAGACACCCTATGTGATCCAGAGTGCATTGAATCTCTACCTCCTTTGTTGGTGGATGAGCCGACAGTTAGCATGACTTTTCAAGTCAATGACTCTCCTTTTGCAGGAAGAGAAGGCAAGTACATATCTTCAAGAAATCTGAAAGAAAGGCTGGAACAAGAGCTAATACACAACGTTGCTCTTAGAGTAGAACAGGGTGACAGTCCTGATAAATTTAAAGTTTCTGGTAGAGGAGAATTGCACCTTTCAGTCTTAATCGAAAACATGAGACGAGAAGATTATGAGCTAGGAGTTTCACGCCCTCAAGTGATACAAAAGGAAGTAGATGGCGTAACGCACGAACCTTTTGAAGAAATTGTTATTGATATCGAGGCACAACACCAAGGTTCAATAATGGAAGAAATGGGAACAAGAAAAGCAGATTTAAAGAACATGGAGCCGGACGGAAAAGGAAGAGTAAAACTAGAATTTATAGCGCCATCACGTGGCATGATAGGTTTTAGGTCCAATTTTCTTACACTAACCAGCGGAACCGGAATAATGACAAGCATTTTTGATCACTACGGCCCGGCAAAAGCTGGGGAAGTTACAAAAAGACAAAACGGTGTCCTCGTTTCGATGATTGCAGGAAAGACGCTTGCCTATTCTCTGTTTAATTTACAAGAAAGAGGAAGAATGTTTGTTGGTCACGGCAGAGAAATCTACAAAGGTCAAATAGTTGGACTTCATTCTCGTGACAACGACTTACCCGTCAACCCTACAAAAGCAAAACAGTTAAACAACATAAGGGCAGCGGGAACCGATGAAAATCTTATACTCACTCCACACATACAGCACACGCTGGAACAAGCCCTTGAATTCGTTGAAGACGATGAGCTTGTTGAAGTAACCCCTAAATCTATTAGACTTAGAAAAAGAAATTAAATCTTATATAACGTCCTCTCCTAAGGTGTGTTTGCTCCCGAAGAGGCAATAGACCCGAATGATTTTTTTATAGAGCTGAATAGCATTAGTGATTTACTAGACGTAGATGAAGAAAATAATACAAATGATCCAGAAATGATTAATATCTTTAGGAGCTGGTAGTAGAATAAAATGAAACTTGGAGAATAGTAATGGAAAAGATAAATAATTTTTTTGACCGGATAGCGGCACCCTTGAATGGAGTTGCAGATTGGCTGTTAAGACTAGGGCTAGGTATTGCCTTCTTTTTACATGGGTATGGAAAACTTCCTATATCAGATGGATTTGTAG
>Ga0075444_10001163_pt1 | contig 15992 bp, 12 predicted proteins | sample CoawatmetaG01DNA_FD_76836 | JGI IMG/M metagenome (GOLD analysis project Ga0075444, IMG submission 76836) | Marine microbial communities from the West Antarctic Peninsula - Coastal water metaG017-DNA | ecosystem: Environmental > Aquatic > Marine > Coastal | place: Atlantic Ocean: West Antarctic... | reverse complement strand
TTGGCTATATACTTCATTATCAAAACAACAATTAAGTAGATTGATCGCCGAAGCTTCATTTATTTCACCGTGGGCATGAAGACCGCATAGTTGCTCGACCAAAGGTCTATGAACCCACATTTCAACACTATCCAAACTAGCAATTATTTGACCAAGTAATGTCTTACCACCACCCACAAAACCATCGACAAAAATGACTTTATTATCTAAAAAAGATTCTCTAGAAAGCGGCCTTTGGTTAGACATATTATTTTTGGATCTGAAAGGATACAAACCTATCTTCTGTTATTTCCGCCATTCCCTGTTTCTTCATTTCGTTCTGGTCAATTGCAAAGTAGTCAAAGAAAATATCGTCCCCCATAAGATTTGCAAAATCATTATCGACTCTTTGAACGTTTGCAAATTTTTTAGAGAGCATTTTTTTAATTTCTACAAAATAAGGCTCGCAAATATTTTCTTGTGGTTGCTCAACGGGCCCTAGACTTAGCTTGATTCTTAACATGTTAATATATGAGAAATTTTGAGATTTATTTGTGTAATAAGCATCATCTAGAACTACAAAAAAATCATCGGCAGCCACATCAGAAAAAAGATCAATTTCAGAGATTAAATGATCTAAGGTATGCAAGCTATCAAAGAAACCAAAGGAGGGCTTGATATCTAGCTCCCTAAGAACAGGCATGCCAAGATGCTTGTTAGTACTATCAAATGCTATAAATTCCCAATAATCATTAATATTTTTATTCAAAGGCTTGCAAATCGCTTCATTGATAACCCCTCGCAAAAAACTGCCCTTAGATGGATTTGTATCCCATGAATATACTTTGCAATTATTGAACATGCTATGCAGCACCATAGCAATTGAACTTGCTCCACAGCCAGTCTCTAGCAAAGCTGTATTTTTTAAATTGTTGTTCTTCAGCAATCTGTATAGTGCTATACATTCGCTGTCTGGAATGCCATTGATCCATCTTGGCAACATTCTCTTTGTAAAAATTAAACAATCTTCATCACGATTTTTAATTTCTGCCTCATCTCCGAAATAAAAATCAAACATAGTTACTCTCTTATTAAATGATCAGAATTGTAAATCAAATTGATATAACTTAAAATGCTTCAGTTAAAATTACTACCTATCTGTCTTATGGAAATTTCAGAATTACTAGATATTACTGACGTTTGGGATGCTGAAAATGTTTTTCATTTAAAATCAGATCCATCAAGGCTCAAAAAAGTTTTAGCTCACTATGAGCTATACAAAAGAATAGAAGATGTTGAAGGGGCATTTCTTGAATTTGGAGTTTTTAAAGGTTCGTCTTTTCTTAGATTTATTACATTTTCCGAGATTTTTGCTAAAAATGATCATAGGAAATTCTATGGGTTTGATTCATTCGAAAAATTTCCTCGAGATGATTTAAAGTTAAACTCAGATAATGAGTTCATATCAAGATTTGAAGAGGCATCTGGCGACCCAATCAGCGATAAATTGCTTAATGAACTAATCTCCAACAAGCAGTTCAAGAATCCAAATAATATCAAATTAGTTAAAGGTAATGTATTTGAATCGCTACCTAAATTTCTTAATCAAAATCCTGATCTGAAAATAGCGGCTATGCATCTTGATATGGATGTTTATGAACCAACTAAATTTTGTCTTGATGAGTTATATCCTAGGCTAGAGCGCAACGGGATAATAATTTGCGATGATTACAATCAAGTTGAAGGCGCTACAATTGCCTTTGATGAATTTGCAAATGAGTTTGATAAAAAAATTGAGCAGACTGACTTTAGTAAAACTCCATATTTTATAGTTAATAATTAATCAGCTCATTTCATTCACTCAATATGTTTTAAACAAGCACAAAAATCTAAGCAATAATGATGAGCGAATAGATTAATTACAATGCTATCAATTCAAAACTTTCCAAAATGGTTAATTTCAGATGAAATTTTCATCTATACTTTCGGCAGTCAATCAATAAAAATACAAAATTTAAGTCCTGCTAATTTTTTATTCGCTATTCTTGTAATATTTTCAGTCATTCCATTATTTTTAATCTGCAATTTAAGAATAGCGTTTTATAAAATTTATTTTAGAAAAAAAAATGTTTCTTTTGCATTCTCAAACCTCCTTATTGGAAGTGATTATGCAACTGATGAGTTTTATGCAAGAAAGGAATTAAAGAGAAATAAAGTTGATTTTGACCATATGAATCAGTTCAAGATAAACAATTATCTAAATAGAAATTTAAGATTCCTTTCTTATCAAAATATAATACTTGAGTCATGTTTTGATTTAATAAAAATTTCTCAAATTAAAGATAGCAAAATGAAAAGATGTGCCTTTTCAACGTCTATTCGAAATATACATTTTTATGTAATTTATAGAGCTTTTTTTAGATATCAAAAAAAATTAAGACTTCAAAGAGTTCATTTAGTTGCATACCCATTAATTCTTATGGCGGCAATCGAAAAAGAGCGTTTGCCTTGTGCAGTTTACTTTCATGGATTGAGTATCAAAATTCCGCAAAGCCAATTTCCGTCAATTGATTGCTTGTACGTAATCTCTAGAGATGAAAAAAAATATTTCTCAAGCTTTATGCCTGAAGATAAAATAAAGCTATATAAGCTGAATACTTTGTCTGAATACAGAAATAATGCAGTACTACTTTTAAGACAAAATTTAAACTTTACTGGAACGCATCCAGATCTAATGAGTGTCGATGATATTCATGTTTTATCCTCTTTTCTCAGCGATCTAAATATTGATTTATATTATAAAATTCATCCGAAAACAGATTTGAATCGCATTGAAGAATTAAAGAAAATTTTAGAAATAAATGATTCAAAACTTATTAAGAGTCTTCATCCGGTTTCAGACAATATTAAACTCTTGCAACCAAAATTTATTTTTGGGTGGTTCTCATCTGGATTAGCAGAATCATTAGGCTTGAATATCATTCCTGTGATGGTAGATGCTGCGGTATTTAAAACAAAAAAATTACAAAATTTTTCAAATTTTAGCTATGAAAATAGATGTTTAAATTTTCAAAGAGATAAAGATTTGCTAATCAGCTGCTCAAATGATGCTGATGCTTATCAAAAGATACTTAGCCAGTTAAAAAATTCATAAATTTAGTAATTTTAATTTATGTCTATGATTTAAAATTATTATTAATTCGAGCTTTTAAAGCATATAGGCTATCATCAGAAAATGAAAAAGCCATCCAACTTAAAAAAAGATTTTTCTCAAAGGTCCTTATGGGTGAATTATCGCTCGTCTACAATTTTTCCCTTTTTTATAGGTGAGCATGAGGATACTGTTCTAGTTTTTCAAAATTATTGGAAATGGAAAAGTAGTATAAGTAATGTAATTGCAAATCTTTTTATCAGGGATTGTGATGGAAAGTTAATTCTTTCTGATTCTATTGAAATTAAAACCCACAATGAAATTTCTATTAAAAAGTTTTTTAATAAGGATTTAGATTTAAGTTCGGGCACTGTTGAAATAGAGGTTATTGGAAATAAGAATCTAGGATATCCATTTCCAGCAATTTTATGCTTTTATAAGTCGAAGAGCTTTTTTAGCACAGTTCATTCAGCTGGAAGAATACTCAATTCTAATGAAGGCCATCAAATGAACTCATGGAGAGAGTCAAATTTCCATACAATGCTTGACGATAGATTCACTCCGTTTATATCAATTTTTAATGGTCAGCATTTCCTTAAAAATGAAGAGTTGGAAATTAAAATTTTCAGACTGCCTCGAAAAAAACTTCTATTGACAAAGAAAATTAGCCTGAATATTAATCCATTTGGATCAAAAACAATTTATATAAATAAGATTCTTAAAGGCATTGAAAAAGAGCTAATTAATAATGAAAAATTTTTTATAGAGTTTAAACATAAAAATAAAGGAATTTTTGGACGGTACGTAGTTGGAAATTACTATGAAAAGGAAAATATGCATTTTTCCACTCATTCTTTCATGTCAATATCTGGGGGCGGCGATATTATTGGAAGCAGTGCTGAAAGCCCAATAACATCCTTCTTGCCTGCATTTAATAAAAAGCCTCTATCACTGAAGCTAATTTCTTACCCAACAAATTTAGATGCTGATGTTTCTTTTAAAGCCAAAGAGTCCAACCTTTTTGAGGCTGCGATCAAAAATAATAAAATGGAATATTTATATAATTCTAGCAAATCTGCATTTGAGGAAGAAATTTCAGACAATAAATTTATAAAATTTTACTCCACAAAAGATTGCCCAGCCCGCCTAAACATTAGTTATAATTTTTCATTACCCAACTCTATTCACCCTACTGATATCGCAACTGGCTTTAAAGGTAATGTATATCCAAATAAAACAAGTCATTGGGGCTCAATATTAAATCTTACGAACTGGAAAACAATATTTTTTCTGAGAAACTGCTCTCATAATCCAAAAAAAACTGAAGCCGGTAATGCAGTTTTTAGCTTCTTTGATAATAAAAATACATTTAAGAAAAATATCAATGTTCCCCCGGAAACTTGTGTTGCTTTTGAATTAGACAAAAAAAGTTCCTTTAGAAAATTTATATCATGGAAATGCAAGTCGTCAGTTGGAACTATAGAAATATTTTGGGTATCTTATAATGAGAAAAATGGTGGAATTTGCGGCGATCACTCTTTTTAGTAGTAGTGCTAAAAAAAATTAGTTAGTCTTTGAACGACCAATACTTATGAATAAAAAATGATAGTGGAGGCAATCCAAAAATCACCACCATTAAACTAATCCAGTATTGAAATCCTAAGAAGAGAATAATTGATGTAATTAAGGAAGCGCAAAAGGACAAAAAAAGACTGGCAGTTAAAAATTTTACTAGCCTCGATAATTCAAAAGCCTGCTTAAAGGTAAAAATAGCATTCAAACAAAAGCTATATGCAGCTGAGAATAGATAGGCTAAACCATTAGCAAGAGATAAATTCAATTCCATTAGATAGATAAAAAAACTTGCTGCAAATAAGTATACCGCTATATTTGAGATCCCAATTGCGCTAAATGTAACAATTTCTTTCCATGTTTTCTTATCAAGCTCAAGCATCTATTGACCTTAAGGATAGAAACTTAAATTCAATGTCTCTGCTCCTTGAGGGGTGATCAGCGCTACTTGCTCCAAGCAATGAGCCTGGGTGACACATGATCACAGTAGAAATTGGGAAGCTACCATCATACAAAGCTGGCAATGCTCTCTCTAGCTTCACAGGATTAGTGAGTGGCAATAATCCATGAAAATTTGTATTGTGTAGAATATTATTTTTTCTAAGGTTCCTTCTGTGAAAAAAAGCTAAGGCCTGTAAAACTAAGAACTTTTTGAAATAAGAGAACTTGATAGATTGAATTAAAGACAAGAGCCCTCTAGATCCAACATTTCTAACCCACCCTTTATATTTGTATTTACTAAGTACCTGGGATACTACTTGATTAATCAAGGGGAAGGAATGGACATGCTGATGGCCATCAAGGAAATCAGGTAAATAGCCAAACTTACTTTGAAATACATTTAACTGAGATACCAATGAATCTGTAACATCACCCTCGTCAAGAGATCTAGAGATTGCATTTCTCAATAACTCAGATATATTTGGCAATCCATCGCCAGATGTAAGGTTAAAGTGCAACCCAATTTGTATTGAATGAGTATCCTTGAGATTTTTAAGTTTTCTTGTATTTTCCTCATCAAGAAGCTCTGAAAAAATAGATACACCATCAATCTTGCCATCCTCAAGAAGAGTTAGCATTGCATCATCATGGAATTGGTCAGCACCAAAATCATCAGCAATTTTAATTGCTGATATATTTAAAAGTTTGCTCACAGTAGTATTTTTGATATTTTATTATAGTTTGTAGATTTCTCTAACTACAAATGAAGGTCTTCTTTTAGATTCTAAGAAAATTTTGCCTATATAATCACCAATAATTCCCAGCACAATTAAATTAATGCTGCCAAAAAAAACAGTGGTTAGTATTAAGGTAGGGAAGCCGGAAACATCAACCCCATAGACAATAAACTCCCGCAATAAGTATAAAGAGTAAATAACCGCACCTGCAGCAGAAAAGATACCTACAAATATTGATAGTCTTAGGGGGGCGATGCTAAAGTTAGTAATTCCATTTAGACCGTATGATAGTAGCTTGAAGTAAGAAAATTTTGACTGTCCCCTCTCTCGGGTAATAGGCTCAAACTCAACAATTGCCTCTTTGAATCCCACCCAGGACATTAATCCCCTCATAAATCTTTGATTTTCATCAAGCTGCTTTAAGGCATCCACAGATACACTATTCATTAATCTAAATTCTCCAACCCCAGGATAATGCTTAAATTGTGATATTTTATTATAGACCCAGTAAAAAATTTTAAATCCAAGTCGCTTTAAGATAGTTTCATTTTGTCTAGAGATTCTTTTTCCAAGGACAACATCATAGCCCTCCTCCCATTTACCTAACATCTGCTTGATTGTTTTTGGAGGATGTTCTAAATCAGAATCCATAAATATTACAGCGTCGCCAGTATAATTTTGAATTCCCGCAGTAAGCGCAGCCTCTTTTCCAAAATTTCTTGAGAGCTCAATAATCTTTGCATTAATTTCATCAGGAATCTTTAAATCTTTTAGGAATCTTAAGGTTTGATCATCACTCCCATCATCAACTAGCAAGAGCTGAAAGGAATATTCTTTTAACCTTAAAAGCTCAGTATTTAATTCGGCAAAGAATTGCTGCACGCCCTCCTCTTCATTAAAAAAAGGAACAATGATGGAGATTTTTTTCATAATTTAATATTTTATTTAAAGCATTTAGTTGAATCAAGAGCTAGATTAAGTCTTCCACTGTTTAAGCCTAAAGTATTTTTTATAATATCTAAAGTTCCTGCAAAATCTTTAATTTCCATTGAAATTATAGATTTGCATTTCGTATTTGAAGGGTCATATATGTCCTTGTTCCACATAGCCTGAGAATTTTTTTGAGCTAGAGTGAGTAGATTTCTTTCTTCTTTGGTGAAATCTTTATCTTCAAGAGCTTTATTATCCTCCAATACAAAATATACGTCATGTTTAATGTTTCCATATGCTCTATAAAACAAATAATTTAATTCATAAGATCGCATAATCGGTAATGGATTTGCTGAAGGAGAGTCAAGAGCAAGATAGACTATGCCTGGGTTAATATTTTGCTGTTTAAGTGCGTCAATGAGTTGTGTCTCGAACTCATGTCTGTTGATCTTCGACGCAATACCAATGAATAAAAAAGTTATCGATAAAAGTATTGTTAAGGTGATAAAAAGATGGTCCTTAAATGATCGAGTGCTCTCAACCATAACCATTTGAAAAAGCCAAGCTATCAAAATAGCCAATACCGGCGCAAGTAAAATAGAATGTCTCATCCCCCACTGCGCGACGTATTCAACAGTTAGCATACTAGCCTTACCAACCATTGCATGGCTAAAAACTGATGCTATAAGAAGGGCAGTTAATGAGAAAAGGGCAGGAAAATTATCATAAATTTTTGCATACAAAGATCTTGCGTATGTCCTGCTTGCAGAAATCTTTACAAAAAATAAAAGGACTAGAGGTAATAATAAAACAAGGAAAGTGGAGTAACTCTTAAATGCGTTGAAGACTAAAAAAAAGCTTTCTTGAGATGAAAAAGGATTAATTATTTGATTGTATGTTTGAGTGATTTCACCGACTGGTGGAAAAACTATCTTAGTTACAACGTAGTAAGTAGTAGAAAGAGTGAATAAAAAAAATGGCATCGCTGCGGGCAAAAAACTTTTATTTATATTTATTTTATTTAATTGATAGGCATAACTTAGAACAGGAACAAACACCAACATTGAGCTTAACTGAAAACTTAATATGATGAATAAGTATCCAATAAACCTCATAATAAATTGATCTTTGGTATGGACATATCTTGAGCCAACAAAGCCAAGAAAAACGCACAAAATAAATATTATATGAATGCTGCTGAAAAATATTTGCCAAACTGGAAATATAATAAATAAGCAGAAAGCAAACTTTGCAAAAAAATCGTCTAACTGAAAAATATTCTTTGATAACAATAGAACTTCCCTTGACATAAGCAAGGTAAATATTAGCGATATAAAAGCAGATAATTGAAAAAATGTTAGGCTCAAAGAAGAGGCTAGCTTAAAAATGATTAAATGAAGAAAATGCTGAAGGTACCAACCATGATTAAAAAGGGCTAGCTTACTGCCAGAAATATCATTTATTTCAAATCCATAAGAAGTAATGGCACCATCCCACATATCATGGTTTGCAGAGCCTATTACAAAAAAAAGAATAGCTAAGAATGAAAGGCCAACTATTTTAGTCATTAATTTTCATTGTAAATAAATTCTTTTACCTCGCATTAATTCCTATAATTTCTAATATTATAGACAAAAAGCATTATACACATGGTGAAAGCTTGAAAGGCAAATACAAAGCTTAAAACTAATTAAAAAGTCCTTTCCACTCTTACAACAATGACCAAATCAGGTTTTTTGGGCGCTTTTCTCAAATCATCAGCTAAGCCTTCAAGGCTAACACCCCAATGACCTACGTATCTAACTGTCCTAAATGTAGATTCAAGGTATGGTTTAAGAGCCTTTGTAAAAGAGTCTCCAACAATCCAAACTTCCTCATCAACAAGTGGATTTGAATTAACAACAACTTCTCGCCTACCAAAAGAGTCTGGTGCCTGCGCATCAGAAATGCTGCTTTTTTCAAGCTCATAAATGCGACGAATATTGACTTCCCAGGTATCATCATTACTTAACGGATAATCATGAAGACCTGAAATACGAGTTAAATCACCCCTAGTTGAATCCACTAAAGAAAAATCTACATTTGGTATGCTGAAGCCCAGCTTAGACATAAGATTTTGAAAAGCGTAAAACGCACCTTTATCATTCCAATGAGTATCCGTTCTATAGTAAAGAAGGCCCTCAGACTGCTTTAACGCTTTTAAATCATGTGTTGGATCGTATAAAGTTAAATTAGGTATCTCTTCTAGCTCATTTAAATAGTAACTTATGTATCGATTGGGGGACGCCTTCACTTCCGATGGAAGATTTTCTTCATAAATTGAAGACTTGTTAGGGCCAATTATTAAAGCAACTCTTGTATTGAAATGCGTCGCTGCATCGGAAATTTCCAAAAATGTATTTTGAATATCTTGAATCTCACTAATGTTTGGAGTTTTTGCTAACTTAAGTTTTTCTACTGTTTTATAGTAAGAATTTCCTAAAAAGAGCCAATTATTTTTACCTTCATACCAGCGACTGGATGAGCCAATACGATGCTCTAAACCCTTTCTTAGATGAACATTATCTACACTCTTATAATCCTTAAAGTCAGTAATGCTTATTACGTAACCTACTAAACCTAAAAACATAATCAATAAAGCCAAAGCAATTGATCTTTGCGGTTCTTTAAATCCACCAAATCGTATCGGTCTTTCAATGAATCTATATGTTCCCCAAGCTAAAAAAATTGATAGAAAAACGCCAAAAATACGAATGTTTTTATGAGGAGTAATATCCTCTAAGATGTGAAGATACGATAGTATTGGCCAATGCCATAAATACAAAGGATAGCTTATAAGACCAAACCAAATCGCCAGCGGATTAGTTAAAAATAGCCTAGAAAACCAATTACTAGAACCTCCAATAATTATAAGTAGCGTCCCTAAAATTGGTAGTAAGACAACATAAGAAGGGAAAGGATAAGATTGATTAATAAAAAGAACTGAGATCATCAGCAACAAAGAACCAAAAATGGATGTGAAGCCAGCTGTATTTAATCGGTTTATAGCGATCGTAAACTTCGAAAGCATAGGCTTAAGAGCAATAAAATAATTGCTCTTACCTTTTAATATGTTTCTCTTTGGAAGCATAACCCACGCCAAAATACTACCGCTCAGCAATTCCCAGAACCGACCAAATGGCCAAAAAAAAGTTTCAGCAGGTGATGTGTTAACCCAAAATATATTTATGAAAAAAGAAGTAAAAAAGAAAACTAAAGTTAGCAACAAAAGATTAATGCGAACCTTCAGTGCAAGCCAAAGACACAGCGGCCAAAAGATATAAAACTGCTCTTCTACGGCTAGACTCCAGAGATGAAGCATAGGTTTTAATTCTGATTCGTAATCGAAGTAACCAACCTCGCTAGCAAAAATAAAGTTACTAATAAATACAGCGCTGCCAGCAATATGTTTGCCCAATTGTGAGTATTCATCGGCTAATAATACAAACCACCCAAAAATTAATGAAGTCAAAATTACAACTATTAGGGCTGGAAAAATCCGCTTTATACGACGACTAAAGAAATCACTAAAACTGAATTTGCCTTCATCTAATTTTTTAAAGATATGACTAGTAATTAAGAAGCCGCTTATAACAAAAAAAATATCTACACCAACAAATCCTCCTTTCAACCAAGCTGGAAAGGCGTGAAATGCAACAACTGACAATACAGCAAAGGCACGCAAGCCATCTATTTCAGAGTGATAAGTTGATTTATGTGGAGTCGATTGATTCACTTGCTTGAGTTGGGTTCAGTTGAATTAGATGATTGGAAGTTTTTTAAATGCACCTCTTAGCGTTTGATAAAAGAGAATTTCATATAAGGAATGTAGTTAGGGAACCGCTTGATTAAATTAAAAACACCGAGTTTCTTCATAAGAACCGCAATGCTTCCAAGAAGAGACTGTCTTTTCCTAAATTCAGCATCTTCCGACACTCTATTAACCATGTCATCAATAACGCCGGTCTCATCATGCATCACGAATTTTTGTGATAACTCTGTCTGATTAAAGAATTTTCGAACTTCCTTTTTCTTCACAAAATTTAGTGAATTCCACAAACCAAACGTACCACTGTCCATATTTTCTTCAAATTTAAGGATATGATTTTTAAACAGCTTATAGGTTAGATTTTTATTAAATATTATTGGAATTTTAAAATGGGGTTCGTAAGGAAAGCCATAATTAGGGCAAAGTACGAAGAACACACCTCCCTCATTTAAATTATCAGCAGCCCAATTGAGGAAGTGTCGCCAGTCATCCACATGCTCAAAAACGTTTACACAATAAATTAAATCATATTTTGTTTCTGACTTATGATCTTCATAGGACTCAATTTTTAAATTGACGCCTGTTTTTCTAACAGCGGAATTTAAATCTTTAAATAGAGAATGCCCATCACCAAAGGGCTCTATTCCATTAAGTTCATGTTGTGAAAATTCTTCCGCAAGCATGGAAAGCAATATCCCTGTACCACAACCCACCTCTAGAATCTTGGCTGTGCCCGCAAAAGAATCAATTTTTTCTGTTAGGTAGGAAAAACCAAATTCTGCCTCTGCTACCCAAAGAGCAGAATTTTCAAAACTTGAATCATTTAGAACTCGAAGAATTTCATATTTTTTCATTTTTCTGGATATTATATAGCTCTCAGGTCAATCACCCAAATCATACCTAAATTAGATATCAAACTTTTTAACAGCAACTTTAAAAGTAAGTCTTGATGGGATATAACAGCAGCAAGAATTTGCCATATCAACATTTTTATTGCGCTAAAATCTGCTCTCTTTCGTCGCTTTGTCTAACCCTATCACTTTTTATATCCTCTGAGAGCGTCAATTTTAAGAGGTTTATACTATTTTTAACTATTCTAATTCAATAGCGAGCTCAAAGCAGCGATTCAATTAGCTTGCTTTAACACCAAAGCTTTAAGCTGAGAACCTAAAACTCTTGCACCGTATGGTGTGAGATGGCTTCCATCATAAGAAATTATATTGCCATCCACATAGTTAGAACAAAAATCATTACTATTGCAAACAAGGCCCTGAGTATTTATAAACTTAACACCTAACAATTTTGTAATCTCCAGCAATGAATCATTAATCATTGCTGTTTCTTTAAATATATCTCTATCCCCCTCATGCAAAAATGATTTTTTCCATAAACTTAAATCATTATCTATATACCATTTAGAATTTACACTACCGAGGTACTTAGTGCCAAATACCATTAAATTCGTATTCACACTTAAGATATTTTCTAAAGATTCTTTCATGTAATTTAGATCATCATTTCGCCACCTTGCGACAACCCATATTTCATCAGCAGCAAGCATCTGATTTACCAAAGCATTGTTCAAAAATAAAGTTTCTTTATTGCAGTGTACTGTGGGTCTTATTTTTAAATTTTCTCGATCTATCATTAAAACACCACAGGAGTTAGAAATATAAAATGCTGAGAATTCATATGTATTATTTAATTCTGCTTCAAAAACCATGTTTGCTAGGTCCTGAGAGTGGCTATCTCCTATTATTAAAATATCTTTTTTATTATCAGTTTTATTAAATTTCTTCAACGTAATTTCTCTATGCTGCCTCTCGGTATAATCATTCGCATTAATAAAATTACTTAAGGCTTTTTGCTTCTCTGGCGAATAATATACGAGGCCTCCATCAGTAGCATTTAGCCAAAGACCCGTCAGCAATAAAAAAGATATGCCTAAAGAAGAAAATGCGAAAATAAATTTCCTTTTCAGTATTAACTTATGTCTAAATGGTTTCTCAACAAAGTGCCAACTAAACCATGCCATAACTAAAGAGGTAATACATAAAACGATCAGCAAAAGATCAGGCACTTCACCTAAAAGTCTATGTCTTGCAAAGGCCAATAAAGGTTGATGCCATAAATAAGCGCTATAAGAAATCAACCCAATACCTACGATAGACTTCATACTTAACAGGCTGTGAATAAAAGTTTTTGGAACGGCACATAGAATTAGCAATCCAGTACCTAAAGTGGGGATCAGAGCATACAAACCTGGGAAAGGAGTTGTTTTATTAAAAACGATAATCGAATAAGCGATCATACTAAATCCAAGCAAGCTTAAGAATTGATTAAGAGGCTGTGATTTTAGATGCGTGTTGTACTTCAAATAAAAAGCAGCAAATACACCAACTAGCAACTCCCAACCTCTTGTTGGAAGCAAAAAGAACGCTGCAAATGGATTGTTGTATGCACCCCATTGAGCCAAACTTAAGCTTAGCAAAAAAATAATTGCTAAGAGAGTTACAACCCACTGAACTCCTAAGCGCCAAGTTAGCATCAAAAAGATAGGAAAAATAACATAGTACTGTTCCTCTACTGCTAGACTCCATGTGTGAAGCAGCGGCTTCAGTTCAGCAACTGTATCAAAATACCCGCTCTCTCGCCAAAATAGAATATTTGATGAGAATGTCGAGACAGCGACGAGGCTTTGCCCAAAATCTTTAAGGTCACTTGGTCCTAACCAAAACCAAGCAAATGGCAAGGAGACTGCGATTACAAAAAACATTGCTGGTAAAATTCGGCGAGCACGCCGCTCATAGAAATTCACTATGCTGAAGTTACCCTTAGCCATCTCTGAAATGATAATGGTTGTAATCAAGTAACCGCTGATTACAAAAAAAACATCTACCCCAACAAAGCCGCCACTGAAGGACTCAAAACCTGCATGAAAAAGAATAACAGGCAATACTGCCAATGCTCTTAAACCATCTATTTCTGCTCTGTATTTCATCCGTTAAACCTGTCTTTAAATTTTTGTAGTGTCAGCAATTCAGCATTTCAGCTGCTATAAAGTTTATAAAAATATTGACAGTGGAAGCTAAGGTTACGCAATCTACACTCGCACACTGTACGACGAAGAATGTGCTAAATTATACACGTTCTACTGTTCCTTTGTTCACTTGTTCTTTTGAGCCACTCACTCATTATGAAATAGATCTGGTGTTATACGTCTTCCAAAGTATTCTTCGCCAGACGCTGAAAAGTGTTCCCCATCACTCCAATAAACTGTTTCACAACTTAAGAAATCAGTAGGAAAATTAAATCTAAACATGTCATTCTGACTGACAGCGTTTATACGTTCGTCAAAATCCGTTTTCACTGATTCAGTAATATATTCGTCTAACATCTCAAATGTTTCATACAAATTTGGACGATAAGAATACTGATAACCACAACCTCTATTTAAGACTAGATTGCTTCGTATATGTGGTTCAGCACGTGGTAAAAACCAGTTAACAGTCACAATATCTGAAATAGAATTTAGAAATTCAGAAGTTAGCCTTATGTGCTCTTCATCTACAGTTACATCCATTACAGCGCCATCATTAGCAAGTTCTGAGAACATACTACGACTACCTTTTGTTCCATCTTGCTTGCGTAAAAGGTGGTAACCAGCTTGTTCATAAATAACTAATTCAAATACGCTTGAGTAGGAATTAATAAAATCTAAAACTCTGTCGTAATGACAAAATTTGAAGTTGTCGTGTGGACGGCAACCACCTCGTGTAACACCAATTAGAAATGGATTCTCACGACGTGAAGCGATGACACCAAACAAGTCGATTGCATGACTATCTCCGAGCACAAGCAAACCCTTACCATACCGCTCTCTGCACTCAAGTATTCTTGATTCAATTTGCTCGTTAAGTTCTCTTACATTGAAAACACATGCCGTTATTTCTTGTATATTCTCGCCAGATGCGCCCCAGTTGCTATTGGTAGGATGTGACATAGATAACGCCTCATATATGTTCTGCACTTCGAGTGTTTGTCGATTTAGCCAGTTCGATTCAAAATCTTTTGAATAAAAATTTCCCAGCAATCCGATAAACGTGAAACATGCCATACCACTAATTGAAATAAACAATACCGAAGTGCGACTTACCTTTGATGTATTTCTGAATGGTTTCTCAACATACATCCAACTAAAATATGCCAGCATGATGGAAGCAAAACTTAACGTTAACATCAAAGTAAACGGCGGATATTCGATTAGATGTATTCGCGCAAATGCGAATAGTGGCTGATGCCAAAGATACGCCGAGTAACTAATTAACCCAATACCAACAAATAACTTAGTACTGAGTATCTTTGCAGCCATAGTTTCTTTATCTGCGTATAAAACCAACAGAACTACTCCAAGCACTGGCACGAGTGCATACACGCTAGGAAATGGAGTAGTTTCATCATATGCAAAGATGGAAAAGATAATTGCCGCTAATCCTAGCAATGCTAAGTAGTTATTTTTACGTACACCTTGCTTCTGCACGATAAACGCAGCGATGGAGCCAGCGAATAACTCCCAAGCACGTGAAGGTGCTAGGTAAAAGTTTGCAGTTGCCTTGTTACGCCAACCCCATTCACTTAACAGCAAACTGATTGAAGCCATCACTACAATCATCCAAAATACTCGGTTCTTGCCGTAACGCCAAGCTAGAAAAAGAAAGATAGGGAACAACACATAGTACTGCTCTTCGACAGCTAAGCTCCACGTATGTAGTAACGGTTTTTCTTCTGCAGCTGCATCGAAGTAACCACTTTCTCTCCAAAATAGTACGTTTGATGCAAATAGACTGACAGCGATAAGACTTTGTGAAAAGTCTTTCATTTGACTAGGTAGCATCCACATCCACGCAAACGGAATGCACACAAGCATTACGAAAAATAGTGCTGGTAATATCCTTCGCGCACGCCTTTCGTAAAAGTTAACGAGGCTGAAATGCTGGTTCTCTAAATCTTCAATAAGGATTGTTGTAATTAAGTAGCCACTAATTACAAAGAACACATCAACGCCTACAAAGCCGCCACTAAACAGCTCAAATCCAGCGTGGAAAAGAATTACTGGGACAACAGCTAGTGCTCGCAAGCCGTCTATTTCAGCGCGATATTTCATATAAACAATCCGTTAAGTAGCATTCACAAGAATAACTACTCCCACTCAATAGTTGCCGGGGGTTTACTAGAAATATCATAAACAACTCTGCTGATCTCCTCGATCTCATTCACTATTCTGTTAGACACAAGCTCTAAAAATTCATATGGAAGCTTTGCCCAAGTTGCCGTCATAAAATCCACTGTTACCACAGCTCTAATAGCAATAACA
>Ga0075444_10001162_pt1 | contig 16000 bp, 10 predicted proteins | sample CoawatmetaG01DNA_FD_76836 | JGI IMG/M metagenome (GOLD analysis project Ga0075444, IMG submission 76836) | Marine microbial communities from the West Antarctic Peninsula - Coastal water metaG017-DNA | ecosystem: Environmental > Aquatic > Marine > Coastal | place: Atlantic Ocean: West Antarctic... | reverse complement strand
TTAATCACTTCGTAGCTAAAACCAGGAGCAGCAGCTGCAGCTGTTCCACATTCGAGGGTATTAGTTGAAGGTGCATTATCTGTGGCAGTTGCATCATGAGTATTTGTTGTATTATCCACAGTCTCATTTGTATAATTAGTCACCAAATCCGCAATAGACCAACAAGTTGTTCCTGTACCAGTTAAACCTCTAAGTGCTTCAGTAAATGTTTCTGTGTGCTTAATACCAAATCTATTAGACATTACACCGACCATATGAGTGTATGTTCCTGGCGGGATATCAAAATCACCTGTCGGAAGACTACCCTCATTTGGCATACTAATAATATGATCAACACCATCATCATCGTTAAGCATGAAAGAGCATGAAGAAAAATCTGGGGCTATCGGATCGGCTGTACAGATACCAAATTTAAAGAATTTTATTAGATAGTTATCTGGAATTTCCTGGCATTGGTCTGCCGGTGTACCATCATTAGTTACCATCGCTGAGCCACCATCAGCATCAGTAATAATAGCCCCTGCTGCATCTCTTGAACAAGCAGCTTGGACAGGATTAGCCATTAAAAGTGCCAGTATTAATAATAGTAAAGTTGTTGTTATTCTAATAGCCATAACCACTAAAATCCTTTCACTGTGACAGTTGAACTTTTAAATTGTTTGTAAATTTTATTCTCTCTTCTTACCTTCTTAAGTCGCTGATTTTCCATGCTGGACATTTTGTAAGCATAACTTGTAAATAATGGTGCTTTCTCTTTTTTGAATGCTTGAATTAGATCATATTCAAATTTCACAAAGTTATCACTAGATTCGTTAGATGAGTATTGCCTATGCCCAGCTTCAATTGCAAGCCCTGGAATAACTGGCACCTCAGCTCGGAAAGACAAATCGTTCCCAATTGAGTCTTTTTCACCCCTTATTACACTATCCCATTTAAATGCTCTTGCATAGAATGTAGCCCAGTTCATATAAGGTAAAGGAATACCAATTTCAAGATCAACACCACCTAAAGCATGTTCATCTAAACCATTAGCCCCAGCTTGCCAACTAGTAGTGGCCCAATACCTATTAAAGTTGACTTCACCCACTGTAGTTCTAGCTTCCAGACCTAAACTTGCTCGGCCATGACGGTATGGATATTCTTGGTCATAAAAAGTATTTACACCAAGTAGTAATTTATTATCTGATACTAGACGGCGATAACCCAAGCCCAGATTTAGAGTTGCTCGGCCTGCATCAAGAAACAAGCTTCCTTGTGTGAACACTGTATTTTTTATGTCATCAGGATCAGACAGCCCCTTTAATACAAGTATACTTGCACTACTAAGGTCCTCTGGATTTTCAATGCTCAATTCGAAAACATCAAAATATTTCTCTAGGTAAGACGTTGCTATACCAACAGCTTCATCTTTAACAGCCTTCTTTACTGTGTCCTTAACTTTATCTGCATCAACCGAATTTACTTGAGTTGCGAATAAAACCAGTGCGAAGAATAAATATTTCATTATAAAATTCATGAATTGATTATAATTGCACATACTTGAAAACTCAACAATTAAATCAATTTAAATACAACATAGAAATCACTTTGTTGTTTTTTAGCCACACAAAAAGTACCAATACAATCAATAATTTAAATACAAAGGTTATAATTCCTGCTTTATTTTGGAATTATCGAGCATCAACTTTCTTGATGAGGGAGACTCTAAGCTAATTTTACCAATCATTCCATTACGATAATCATTAATAAAAGTAACCGCTGCTTTCAGAAGGTTGGCCTTACCGCCCTTGATAATGAAGTTTCTCGCTTTAGCAATATGCTCAAGAAACTCTTCATCGCTTGGAATAGGGGTTTTGAAAGCATAATAAGTTATTAATAATTCTGGATACCTCTCTTTAAGAGTATCGCTTAGGATTAATGCAGTTTCAATTTCATCATAAGCGTTAATTCCAATTGAATGTGAGGCAGCTAAAAAAATACCATCTAATTCATTTGTGATTTTTGGCCACATCATTCCAGGCGTATCAGTCAATATCACTCTACTGTTTATCTCAATTCGTTGCTGCATTTTGGTGACTGCTGGTACATTTCCAACTTTTGCAATTTTTTTATTTTTTAAGGCGTTAATAATAGTCGATTTACCTACGTTCGGCACTCCCATAATTAAAATTCTAAGAGGTTTAACAGAAGTTCCTCTATGGGGAGCTAATTTTTCACAATTTAATAATATTTGCTTAACATCAATTGTTTTTTTTGCTGACAAACTAATTGCATTTGTTTTTGGTTGGGAATTGAAATATTTGATCCATTGTTCAGTTATTTTTGGATCCGCTAGGTCGGCTTTATTAAGAACCTTTAGGTGAGGTCTCTGACGAGCTGTCCGAATTGATTCAATCATCGGGTTAATTGAGCTGCCAGGAATTCGAGCATCTAAGACTTCAATAATCACATCATGAAACTCCATGGCCTCTTCTGCTTTTCTTTTAGCTGCAGTCATGTGTCCCGGATACCACTGAATACTCATTGAATCATCCTAATAAAAAATTTATATTTAACTATTGTGCAAGTATGACCTATTAAAGATTAAGGTAAACTATTGGGATGCAAAAGCTAGAAGATATAAAACCTCAGCAATCAATTGATTTATTGAAATCACTCCACATTCTAACTCGTGATGGCAAAATTAATCAGGATTCTCGAAGAAAGTTAAAGCAGGTTTATCATTTATACAATTTTATTGAACCCATTTTGGAAGCAATTAGAAAAGAGAATGAGAAATTTTTAATTGTTGACCATGGTTGTGGAAAGTCTTATTTGGGCTTTATTTTATATGATCTTTTTATTAAAAATACATTGGGATCTGTCACTGGTATTGAGTCGAGAAATGAATTGGTTGAAAATACAAAAACTTTAGCACGACAATTAAAGTTTGAACGTATGTCGTTTATTAACTCTGACATAGTAGACTCCAATGAGATAATCCTTGATGATGTAGACATGGTGACTGCGCTTCATGCTTGTGATACAGCTACCGATGATGCCATTAATTTTGGATTAGAAAGAAAGGCTAAATATATGTTGCTAGTTCCATGTTGCCAGGCAGAAATTGCTAAGCATTTAAGAGGTAACAAATCCCAATCTTTAAAAAAACCATTGGCAGAGCTATGGAGACATGGAATTCATACAGTAGAAATGGGGAGCCATCTAACAAATGTATTACGTTGTTTATTGTTAGAATCTCAAGGTTATAAAGTTACAGTAACTGAATTAGTTGGTTGGGAGCACTCAATGAAAAATGAATTGATAATTGCAGAATATATCGGCTCTAAAAAGGGTAATGCGATTGAAAGAATTGATAACATATTAGAAGAGTTTAATTTACAGGCTCTAAAATCAAGATTTAATTTTAAGTAAAAATTTAAGTTAAATTATGAAATATTTTTTTCCACAGCATACAAATTAATTTAAATTCTAATCCTAAATGCAAAATAAAATGATAAAAAATATTAGCTTTCCGAATGAACTTCCAGTAAGTCAGCGAGTTGAAGATATAAAAAAAGCTATTACCAATAATCCAATTGTCATAATTTGCGGGGAAACAGGTTCTGGAAAGACTACACAGCTACCAAAAATTTGTTTAGCTCTTGGTCGCGGCCTAGAAAAAATTATTGGTCATACTCAGCCTAGAAGAATAGCAGCCCGTTCTGTTGCAACAAGAATATCTGAGGAATTACAAAGCAATGTCGGAGACTTGGTAGGTTATAAAGTAAGATTTACCGATAAAGTTTCTAAACTTTCTTCAATCAAAGTAATGACTGACGGGATTTTATTAGCTGAAACCCAAAATGATCCTTTATTAAAAAAATACGATACTTTGATTATTGATGAAGCCCATGAGAGAAGCTTAAATATTGATTTTTTACTTGGGTATCTAAAAAATATATTACCAAAGCGCCCAGACTTAAAAATTATTATTACTAGTGCGACAATTGATGTAGATAAGTTTTCATCTCATTTTAACAATGCACCGATTATTCAAGTTTCAGGACGAACATTTCCTGTTGAAATTTTATACAAGCCCCTCAGAAAAAAAACTAATGAAGATTTAGAAGATATTGAAGATGCAGTATTATCCGCAATTCATGATTTAGATAAACAAAAAGGAGATATTTTAATCTTTTTGCCTGGCGAACGAGATATTCATGATACCAAAAGATTTTTATCTGATCAGCTAAATGATCAATTTGAAATTTTGCCTTTGTATTCTCGGCTTGCCATCAAAGAGCAGCAAAAAATATTTAAAATTAGCGGGCTTAGGCGCATTATTTTAACTACTAATATTGCAGAAACCTCTTTAACAGTTCCTGGTATTAAGTATGTAATTGATGTTGGACTCGCAAGAATTGTTCGTTACAGTCCGAGATTAAAGATAGAGCAATTATTGATTGAAAAGATTTCACAAGCTTCAGCAAACCAAAGGGCAGGCAGGTGTGGGCGAGTCGCTCCAGGAATATGTATTAGACTTTATGAGGAAGAGGATTTTCTGGGACGACCTGAATTTACAGATCCTGAAATAATGAGAACTTCTTTAGCCTCTGTTATCCTTAAAATGTCCTCATTGAATCTAGGAGCTGTTGATCAATTCCCATTTTTACAGCCACCCATTTATAAATTTATTCAAGATGGCTATCAATTATTAAATGAATTAGGCGCTGTTGATAATGAAAATAAAATTTTACCCTTAGGGAGACAGCTTGCAAAAATGCCACTGGATCCATCTTTAGGGCGAATTTTAATAGAATCAAAAAAACAAAATTGTGTGAAAGAGGTTTTAGCTATTATAAGTGCTTTGAGTATTTCGGACCCAAGAGAGAGACCCTTTGATAGGGCAGATCAAGCTGATAAAGCTCACCTTATATTTCATGATCCAGAATCAGGTTTTTTAAGTTTTTTAAGGTTATGGCATCTATTTATAAAAGAAGCAAAAGGTCAGAAAAGTAAATCCCTTAGAATTTTTTGTGAAAAGTATTTCTTATCTTTTAGCCGAATGCGAGAGTGGCAAGAACTTTATAAGCAACTTTTACAGATGACAGAAGAACTAGATTATAAACTTAGCAACCAAGATGCGAATTACGAACAAATTCATTTATCATTTTTATCAGGGTTATTAGGGAATATTGGATTTAAAGATTCGGAGGGTTATGAATACCTTGGAACACGTGGTATTAAATTTTTGATTGGTCCTAAACTATTTCGTAATAAAAATTATAAGTGGATAATGGCTGCTGAAATTATTGATACAGGAAAGCTTTACGCTCAATGCATTGCAAAAATTGATATTAAATGGGTTGAGAAATTAGCTTTTCATCTGGCTGACTTTGAATACAGTAATCCAAGATGGAATAAAAAATTAGGTCGAGTGGATGCTACTAAAAAGACATTGCTTTACGGATTAGTTATCAACCCAGGGAAGACTGTTCATTATGGCTCAGTCAACCTTTTAGAATCTAGGCAAATATTTATTAGGACAGGCTTGGTTGAGATGGAGTATGAAAGCGAGGCTCCTTTTTGGAAGCATAATTTAGATTTAATTGACCAAATTGAAAAATTAGAACACAAGTCTCGACGTCAAGATATTCTAATCAATCAAGATGTTCTTTATCAATTTTACGAAAAAAAAATTAGTACAGACATTATGAATTCAGCAGGGTTTGAGTTTTGGAGGCAAAGTGTTGAACAAAAAGACCCTAAATATTTATTTCTAAGTAAAGAGTATTTAATGCAAAAAAGTGCTGATCAAATCGATAATATTCAGTATCCAGATAGAGTCAAAGTAAATGAAATACCTGTAACACTTAAATATCGTTTTGAGCCTAACCACCCAAATGACGGACTAACTGCTACTTTTTCATATTCTGCATTAAGTCGGATGAAGAAAGAGTCACTTGACTGGCTTGTTCCTGGAATGATTCGTGAAAAAGTATCAACTTTATTAAAAGCCCTACCAAAACCATTGCGAACTCAGTTGGGGCCGGTGCAAAAATTGGTAACAGAGTTTTTATCAGAAGCCGATTACGAAGTTAACTTTAATGATGCATTAACAAGTTTTATTAGGAACAAAACAAAGACTTCTTTCCGAGTTGAAAATGAATTGATTGATACCTTACCTAAGCATTTGAAAATTAATTATGAAATTGTTGATGAAAAAGGTTACGAAATAGATTCTTCAAGAGATTTATTAAACCTTCAGCAGGCCAATAAAGAGAGAATTTCAGAGGTGATTGAAGAGGTTGCTTTTGATATTGAAAAAGAAAATTTGACTTATTGGCCAGATTTTGAAATTCCAGAGACTGTAGAAAAAGTTTGGCATGAAGAAACTGTAAGGGGTTTTCCAGCCCTAATCAGCGAGAATAACTTTGTAAACTTAAAAGTGCTAGACAACCATAGTGATGCTTTAATTAATCATTATGATGGTGTAAAAACCCTTATTCAGCTACAAATGAAAGATCGAATTAAGAATTTAAAAAATTCCCCACCACAATTCGATAGTTTTGCATTGCAGCTGAAAACTCACATTGAGTCTGATTTATTAAAACAGAATTTCTTTGATGTTGTGATGGACGAATCTATGGCTTGGAAAAAATCAATTCCAAGAAGTCAAAAATCGTTTGATGAATTAGTTAGCTTTACAAAAAATAATATAGGCAAGGTAGTGGTTGAGTACTCTAATATTATGATTGAGGTTGCTAATTCATATCAGGAATTATCACTTTTACTTGATCGTATGAATTCCTTACCTAAGCCAATCATTGAGGATATAGAAGAACAATTAGAAATTTTGCTTCCGCCTTATGAGAAACCTTTATTTTTGTTTGAACAATTTAGAAACTACCCCAGATTTCTTTTGGCAATGAAAATTAGAATTGAAAAATATAGTCATCGCCAAAGTAAAGACCAAGATCTTTTTAGAGATGTTGGCCGATTGCAGACAAAATGGATTGAAAAAGTGAGTGATTTTGTAGAGTCTGATTTTGAAATACCTAAGGCTTACATTGATTTTCAATGGGCGATGCAAGAATTAAGAGTTTCTCTATTTGCTCAGGAATTGAAAACCCCTTACCCTATTTCTATCAAGAGACTTGAGAAAAAATGGATAGACTTAATTAATCAATAATGCTATTTATAAAAAAAATTATAGGAAAACTTTTTTTGGATGATGAAGCACTAAATAAATTTGAAGATATGCAGGTTGAAGTGAGCGAGCAAGACGGTGTTATTTCGATGCATATAGGTTCGGTAACCATTCAAAGCTCAATGCAAATCGATAAGCCTTTTCACTTGGTCCTTGACTATACTCAAGCTATGTCAATGGCTGCATTATTCTTGGACAACCCTAATGAAATTTTATGTATTGGTCTTGGTGGAGGCACGATGCCTAAATTCTTTTATAGATTATTTACTAAAGTAAAATTAACAGTTTTAGAACTTAATCCGAAAGTAATACAAATCGCAAAACATTTTTTTAAATTACCAGTTTCAAAAAGGTTAAATATTTTGCAAGGTGACGGTATTCAATACATAAAGAAAATAGATAAAAAATATGATTTACTTATTTCAGATGCTTTTGAGGATTTCGGTCTTCCAGAAGAATTTTGCACTATTTCTTATTTTGAATCATGTAGAAATGCATTATCAGAAAAAGGTGTTTTTATGATTAATCTTTGGGGCTCTGACCCTAAAACACCTCTGTATAGAGATCGCATTAGTTTGGTTTTTGACCAGCAAGTTCTTTATACTGAATCTAGCAAGCCAGGCAATGTTATTGTTTTTGGCTTTAATGAAAAAAATGCTGAATATCAAATTAATATTTTAAGACAAAAAATAAAGTCTTTAGAAGTGAATTGTGAGCTCGATTTAATGGTATATTTCAGCCGATTGATTAAAAATAATAAACGGGGCAACTCAAATCAAGTTCGCTTCTAATAGGAAATAGATTGAAATCACAATACTTTGCATCATGCCCAAGAGGTTTAGAGTCGATCTTATCAGATGAATTATTAGACTTGGGGGCTGCGGAAATTAAAATTGTTGACGGTGGCGTTAAGTTCGAATCAACAACTGAAATTATGTATAGAGCAAACCTTACTAGTCGAATTGCAACAAGGATTCTTTGTCGGGTTGCAAATGGTAATTATAAAACTGAAGATGATCTTTATAACGCAGCACTTAATGTGAAATGGACAAATTTATTTGATGTATCTCATGGAATTAAGGTTAGTACTACAGGAGTTAAGTGCCCGTTAAAAAGTCTTGATTTTATGACTCTAAGAATTAAAGATGCAGTTTGTGATCAGTTCCGAAGTAAAGTTAATGCTCGACCCAATGTTGAAATTAGAGATCCAGATATTAGAATTCACCTTTATCTGGAAGTCGATTATTTTGATTTATATATCGACACATCAGGACAACCGCTTTACCAAAGAGGGTTTAGAAAGTCGAGTGTTGAAGCCCCAATAAGAGAAAATCTAGCAGCAGGTATATTAGCTTTAAGTGGATGGCAGCCTGGAGATTCTTTATTGGACCCAATGTGTGGCAGTGGTACATTTTTAATTGAAGCTGCGATGATTGCTTTGAATCAAGTACCAGGACTTAAAAGAAGTTTTGGTTTTGAGCATTGGAAAAATTTCGATTCTATACTTTTTAATAATATTAAATCTGAATATCAAGCACAAATCAAACCTCTAGTTTTTTCCCATATTTATGGATCAGATGAAGATTTAAGAGCCATCCGAGTTACTAAAAGCAATCTTGCTGAAGCTGGTTTAAAAATTGCTGTAGAGTTAAGTTGTAAAAGTTTTAGTGATATTGTAGCCCCTACAAAAAAAGGAGTCTTAATTACTAATCCCCCATATGGGGTTAGAATTGGAGAAGATGAAGATTTAGCCAAAGCTTACCCATTATGGGCTTCAACAATGAAGAAAAAACTTTCTGGTTGGCGTACTTATTTTCTAACTAGTGATTTAAGGATGCCGAAATTAATGCGTCTCTCTCCAAGTAAAAAGACACCGCTATATAACGGTGCCTTAGATTGTAGATTATTTGAAATTAAAATGGTTGCCGGTAGCAACAGAACTTAAATTATTTTAAAACATTTAATGCTGCATCATAATTTGGCTCTTCAGTTATTTCAGGAGCTAATTCAGAATGAATAACTTTATTTGACTCATCAAGAACTATCACTGCTCGAGTTGTTAAGCCTTGCAGTGAGCCATCTAATATTGCTACACCATAATCTGTCGCGAATTTTTCAATATTCCTAAAAGCTGAAAGTGTTTCAATATTTTCAGTCCCCTCAGCCCCACAAAATCTTTTTTGTGCAAAAGGAAGGTCTGCTGATATACATAGAACAACTGTGTTGTCCAGATTAGCGACTTCATCATTAAATCGTTTGACTGAAAGTGCGCAAGTAGGTGTATCAATACTTGGAAATATATTTAAAATTTTTCTTTTTGAACCAAAGCTAGCTAAATTAACATTCTCTCTTTTGTCATTTGCTAAGCTAAAATCTTTAGCCATTTCTCCTATTGCAAGAAATTCCCCTCCAATGCTTACTGGCCCACCTTTAACAGTTACTTGACTCATGCTTTTCTCCTTTTTCTAAATAAATTATATAAAATAAATTACTATTTCTATCCATTCTAACAAAGCTTCTAAGGTAAAATAATTTTTATGCAGAAATTAGATAAATCCCATTATATCCACCTTCGCTGTCATAGTGAATATTCAATCACAGACGGTATAGTAAAAATTGGAGATTATGTAGAGCAGGCGGTTGATAAAAATATGCCGGCAATAGCTTTAACTGATTTAAGTAATTTATTTGGAGCAGTTAAATTTTATAAGAAGGCAGTAAGTGTTGGAATAAAACCTCTAATTGGTTGCGACCTGTGGATTGAGAATGAAGTTAAAAGAGATGAGCCTTATCGAGCCCTTGCACTTTGCCAAACTAAGGAAGGATATGAAAATCTTTCAAAATTACTTTCCAAGGCTTATTTGGAAAATCAATATCGTGGACGTGTTGAGATAAAAAAATCTTGGTTGCTAAATGAGTTTAATAAAGATTTGATAATTTTATCTGGTGCAACTTCTGGTGATGTTGGCCAACTTATCCTTCAAGAAAAACTAGAGCAGGCACAAGACGCACTAAATCAGTGGAAAATTTCTTTTGGAGATCGATTTTATATCGAGCTTCAAAGAAATGGGGATGGTGAATTTAGGGGGCGACAAGAACGATATATCAAACAGGCACTTCATTTTGCCGTTGATAATAATGTTCCAGTTGTAGCTACTCATCCTATTCAATTTATGAGAGAAGATGATTTTAGAGCCCATGAATCGAAATCATGTATATCCGAGGGATTTGTTCTGGGGGACAGAAGAAGGCCAAAATCATTTACTTCTGATCAGTACTGTAAAGATGAAGTTGAGATGACTGAATTATTTTCAGATATACCATCCGCTTTAAAGAATTCGGTTTCTATTGCCTATCGATGTAATTTTAGCTTTATGCTGGGTAAAAACTATTTACCAAATTTTCCAATACCAAAAAATACAACGATTAACGAGTATTTATTAAATGAAGCAAAGAATGGATTAAAAAAAAGACTCGAAGTTCTTTTCCCAGATAAGGCCATTCAAAAACAGAAAAAAGTTGAGTATGAAGAGCGTTTAAATTTTGAAGTAGGCGTCATAAATCAGATGGGGTATGCCGGATACTTTTTAATTGTTGCTGATTTTATTAGTTGGTCCAGGGAGAATAAAATTCCAGTGGGTCCTGGAAGAGGATCTGGTGCTGGTTCAGTTGTGGCATATTGCTTGGGCATTACTGATCTTGACCCTATAGAATACAATCTTCTTTTTGAAAGATTTCTCAACCCTGATCGAGTTTCTATGCCTGATTTTGATATAGATTTCTGTATGGAAGGTAGAGACAAGGTTATTGACTATGTTAAACAAAAGTACGGATCTAATTCAGTTTCACAAATAGCTACCTTTGGCACAATGGCAGCAAGAGCTGCTATTGGTGATGTTGGGAGAGTTCTTCAGCTATCATTTCCTTTCGTTCAAGAAATTGCAAAATTGATTCCTAATGAAATAGGTATCACTTTAAAAGCGGCAATAGAGCAAGAGCCAAGAATTAAAGAGAGGATTGCAAAAGAAGAAGAGGTTAAAGAGTTATTTGATTTAGCTATGCGACTTGAAGGTTTGGTTCGAAACGTTAGTATGCATGCGGGTGGTGTTTTAATTGCCCCAACTGAGATTTCTGCTTTCTCACCTATTTATTGTGGACCTGACGGAGAGGGAATAATTAGTCAGTTTGATAAGTACGACGTCGAATCTGTTGGGCTAGTAAAATTTGACTTCTTAGGGTTGCGGACTCTAACTATCATTAATATGGCTCTAAAAAATGCAAATCATATCCTTGAGGAGAACAATCTTACCCTTATTGATTTAGATGAAATTTCTATTGATGATAAAGCTACCTTTGACCTCCTAAAGAAGTCAAACACAACAGCCGTCTTTCAATTGGAATCAAGTGGTATGAAGGATATGTTAAAGCAGGCAAAACCAGATTGCTTTGAAGATATTGTTGCTTTAGTTGCCTTGTATAGGCCTGGTCCTATGGATTTAATTCCAGAATTTTGTCGAAGGAAACTTGGGCAACAAAAAGTAACTTACCCCCACCCTGCAACAGAATCTATCTTAAAAGAAACTTATGGGATTGCCGTATATCAAGAACAAGTGATGCAAATTGCACAAGCAGTAGCAGGTTATAGTCTAGGTAGTGCTGATCTTTTAAGAAGAGCTATGGGAAAAAAAGATAAAGAGGAAATGGATTCCCAAAGGGAAGATTTTGTAAGCGGAGCAATTAAAAATAATTTAAATAAAAGTCAAGCCAATGAACTATTTGATTTATTAGAGAAATTTGCCGGCTATGGTTTTAATAAATCTCATGCTGCAGCATACGCAAAAATTGCATATCAAACTGCTTATCTAAAAGCACATCACGCATCCTCTTTTTTAGCAGCTTCGATGTCTGCAGATATGAATAATACAGATAATATCCATCTTTTATTTGATGATTGCAAAGCTAATAGCGTGGAATTATTGCCACCAGATGTTAATGGAAGCATGTATAAATTTATTCCATTAAATAGTGATCAGATCCTTTATGGATTAGGTGCAATTAAGGGTACAGGGGAATCATCTATCGACCTTATATTGGAGGAGAGAAAAAATAATGGACCATTTAAGTCACTCTTTGACTTTACTTTAAGGCTTGATCTTACAAAAGTGAATCGACGAGTGGTAGAGTCCTTGGTTCGCTCAGGTGCATTTGATAAAATTGAGCCTAATAGATCATCTTTATTAGCTAGCGTTAGTTTAGCCATAAAAATGGCAGAACAAAGTAAAAATGAAGCTGGACAAGAAGGATTGTTTGGCGGCTCTGATATCGAAGCTATAAAGCTAGTTGAAATGGATTTATGGGAAGAAAAAAATAAATTATTAGAGGAAAAAGCAGCATTGGGATTTTATTTCAGTGGGCACCTCTTTTCTTATTATAAAAAAATAATTAAAAGCTTTATCTCAACAAAGTTGATTGAACTTAAGCCTCGACAAGAAAGTTATTTGATCGCAGGCATTGTTTCATCAGTCAAATATAGGACGTCATCAAGGGGTAAAATTGCAATTATTACTATTGATGATGGAGAGGGAAGAATTGACGTTATTTTGGGAAATAATTTGCTAACTCAGTCGTATAACTTAATTAAGGATGATGAATTAATTATTATTGAAGGCCGCGTGAGTCTTGATGATTATAGTGGTGGCAATCGTTTGAGCGCTATCAAGGTTTATGATTTGATGACATTTCAAAGTTTAAAAGCAAGTTTATTGAAAATATCTTTAAATGGTCAGGCAGATGCATTAAAACTTAAAGAGTTACTTAAGCCTTATTGCCATTTAGATACGACCCATAAAAAATGTAAAGTTAAAATTGATTACGAAAATACTGAAGGTCGAGTTGAATTAATTTTAGGCTCTGAATGGGAAGTTTCTCTTCATGAGGATTTAATTATAGGGCTTACCGAATCCTTTAATGATGATAATGTAAAAATCCTTTATAATTAACTTCCGAATTTAAGTCAAAAAAATATGAAGTCTTCTTATCTGGAATTTGAAAAATCTATTGAAAGTTTAGAAACTAAGATTACCAGTCTTAGAAAAGCAAATGATGAGCATCCATCTTTAGATATAACAAGAGAGCTTAAACAACTTGAAGAGAAGTCTGAAAAATCTCTACATGAAATTTACGATAACCTGTCAGCGTGGCAAATTTCTCAAGTAGCAAGGCATCCTCAGCGGCCTTATACACTTGATTATATTGCTAACTTGTTTACTGATTTTTATGAATTACATGGTGATCGTTCTTATTCTGATGATCCTGCAATAGTTGGAGGCTTGGCAACTTTTGAGGGTCATTCAGTTATGGTAATTGGGCACCAAAAAGGGAGGGATACAAAGGAGAGGCAATACAGAAACTTTGGTATGCCCCGTCCAGAAGGTTACCGAAAAGCTCTCCGACTTTTTAAGCTTGCGGAAAAATTTTCTATCCCAATTATTACACTTATTGATACTCCGGGAGCATACCCTGGTATAGGTGCAGAAGAGCGAGGGCAATCAGAGGCGATTGCAAGAAATTTATATGTTATGTCTGAACTAAAAACTCCAATTATAGGCATTGTGATTGGGGAAGGTGGGTCTGGCGGAGCCTTAGCTTTAGGAGTTGTTGATTCCCTATCAATGCTTCAATATTCAACTTACTCAGTTATTTCTCCTGAAGGATGCGCCTCTATTCTCTGGAAGAAGGCAGAAGCAGCTGAGATTGCTGCTGAGACATTAGGTATTACTGCAGATTTTTTAAAAAAATTAGGACTAACTGACCATGTTATTCAGGAGCCTTTGGGCGGCGCTCATCGAGACCTAAAAACAACTATGAATAATGTAAAATATGCTCTAAAAAAAGAGCTGAATAAATTCAAAAAAGAACCAATTGACTCACTTCTTAACAAAAGATACCTTCGACTTATGAATTTTGGACAGACCACAGAGAGTGAAAAATAAATCTGAAGTAATTCTATCTGAGATTATTGATTCATTTAATAATTTTTTTAGCAAAACCTCAAAAAATAAATTAGATTTTAGTATTGCATTAAGTGGAGGCATCGATTCTATAGTTCTTCTTCATGCACTAAATCAAGTTAAAACACAGCTTAAATTAAAATTAAGTGCAATTCATGTCCATCACGACCTCAGTCCAAACGCAGATGATTGGCTTAGCTTTTGTCATAATGAATGCAAGAAACTAAGTATCCCAATCAAGTCTGAAAAAATTAATATAAAACAAGACCTATCTATGGGTATTGAAGCTGCAGCAAGAAAAAATAGATATCAAGTTTTGGAGGCTTATAGAAAAGGTATTTTAGTCTTAGGGCATCATCAAAATGACCAATCTGAAACATTACTTCTTCAATTGTTTAGAGGTAGCGGTTTGAATGGTTTAGCAGCTATGCCAACTTTTGACCAAGAAAGATTTATTTGGAGACCATTGTTAAAGATTAATAGAGAAGTAATAGAAGGCTTCGCAAAAGAAAATAATTTAAAATTTATAGAAGATGAGAGTAATAATAATTTGCAGTTCGATAGAAACTTTTTAAGAAAAGAAATTTTACCTTTAATTAAATCTAGGTATCCAGACATAATAAATACGATTAGCAGGTCTTCTGAAAATATTGCGGAAGGTTTAAATCTTCATAAAGCAATTGCTAAAGAAGATGCCAATCTTTATTTCTCTAAAAATAAAGAGCGTTTATCATTGTCTATGATAAAAGTGTTGGAAAAAGAAAGGGTTGTTAACCTTATTCGTTGGTGGTTGGATGTTAATAAACAAATGATGCCATCAAAAAAAACTATGAGTGAGTTATATAAACAAATTAAAAATGTTAAGAAAGATGCACTTTTAAATATTGATATTTCAGACTCGATGAGTATTAAAGCATACCGAGACGAACTTTTTTTAGTTGAAAAGACAATAAAAATTGATCCATATGAATTAATATGGAGAGGCGAAGAAGTCGTTGAGTTACCAGGAAATTCTAGACTTATCTTTACAAAATCATTGGGAGCTGGATTTTCTTTAACTAAGATTGGATCAAAAACTTTAACTATTCAAAATAGGAATGGAGGGGAGAGGTTTAAACCCAAAAATAATCAGCCAACGAGAACACTTAAATATCTATTACAAACATCAGACATCCCACCTTGGAAGAGGAAATTGATGCCATTAGTATTCTCAGAGAATGAGTTAGTTGCAGTGCCTGATTTTGGGGTCCATTATAAATTTCAAACTGATAAAGATGAGCATGGTTGGGATATCGATTGGATAAATAATGAAGATTAAGTTACAAAATATATGTATCAATAAATTTACAACTTTGTATATATTTGGTAAAATTTCGCTGTTCTTTAATCAAGTAAAAAAGATCTATTAACTATGTTAAAAATTTTCGCTACTTTTATCTTTGCGATTTCTATTTCTATTTCTATTTCATCAACTGCTATTTCGGAAGAAACTGTTACGACTGGAACTATTGATGTTTATTCTGCATCACCACTCCCCTCTATTGGTTTGCCAAAGAGTATGGTGCCAGCAAATATTCAGACTATAAAAGCAAGCGAATTAAATAAGCAGTCGGGCGCTACTATTGCTGATTATATGGTTAATAATCTTCAAGGAGTCACTGTGAATGAGGTGGGTGGAAACCCTTTCCAGTTAGAGCTCAATTTTCGTGGATACAATGCCACACCAATTTCAGGAAACCCTCAAGGACTATCAGTTTATATTGATGGTATTAGAGCTAATCAACCCTTTAGTAATACT